>Ga0075024_100000077_pt1 | contig 26372 bp, 19 predicted proteins | sample Str013_2_FD_71389 | JGI IMG/M metagenome (GOLD analysis project Ga0075024, IMG submission 71389) | Freshwater sediment microbial communities in response to fracking from Pennsylvania, USA - Straight Creek_MetaG_SC_2013 | ecosystem: Environmental > Aquatic > Freshwater > Creek > Sediment... | reverse complement strand
CCCGATTTCTCCCTCCTCCGCGACCCTCTGCGTCCTCTGCGGTAAAGCTCTTCGGTTTTCCCAATTCCGGCGATGGCCGGCTTTGCCGGCCAACCCCTCCCCCGTTCATCCCCGGAAAATATAGACTTACACGATTCATCCCCGGCGATACCTCTTGAGAATTGTGGAGCGCAGCCGCCCTCGGCTGCGGCCTTTACCCTTTGTCGCTGTCAAGGCACATTCCGCCATAAACATATGATATTAAACGACTTAGTATGTCATAATTAGAGGAGAAAGTCAAGCGAAATCATGCCATGTCGTCCGCCGCGGACGCCCCACCACAAAATCTGGGGTTGCCTCACCTTAGATCAACCCCACATCTTGTGGTTTAGGGATCGGCCCTGGTGTTGAATTTGGTTTTGATCTTGCTTTGGCTAATTGGCTAAGAGCTAAAGGCTTCTTTTCGGATAAGTGCCGGGAAAGGAATGGAAAGAGACCCTTCCTCTCTGCCGAAGGCCCTGCGCGGCGCACGGTGGAAGAGCGGCCCTTTACGGACGCGAGAAGGACTCTCCACAGGAGCTCTTTCCTCGCGCTTGCGGCCCACACGCGGAGCAACAGGGTAGAGCAACAGGGTAGAGCAACTGGGTAGAGCAACTGGGTGGAGCAGGCCTTCAGGCCTGCATTAAGAGTCTAAGAAAGAGACCCTTCCTCGCGCCGCAGGCTCGCGCGAAGGCGAAGCCTGAGCGCGCTAAAGGCCCTGCATGGTATATAAAGAACCTGAAAACACCCCATGTTCGAACAAGCCTTTAAAAACATTGATGATGTCCTCCGCAAAGAGGCCGGATGCACCACCGAACTCGACTACACCGAGCAAACCTCCTGGCTGCTTTTCCTCAAGTACCTTGACGCCCTTGAACAGGACAAAGCCACCGAGGCCGCGCTGGAACGCAAGAAATACGGGTACATCCTTGAGAAGCCGTATCAATGGGAAACCTGGGCAGCCCCCAAGGACAAAGCTGGCAAGCTTGACCACAACCGGGCCCTCACCGGGGACGATCTTCGCGACTTCGTCAACAACAAGCTCTTTCCTTATCTTCACGGTTTCAAGCAGCGTGCCAGCGGCCCTAACACCATTGAATACAAAATTGGGGAGATTTTCGGCGAAATCAAGAACAAAATCCAGAGTGGCTATAACCTGCGCGAGATCATTGACCATATTGACGAACTGCGCTTCCGTTCCCAGACGGAAAAGCACGAGCTCTCGCATCTCTATGAGGCCAAGATCCGCAACATGGGCAACGCCGGACGCAACGGCGGCGAGTATTACACGCCCCGCCCGCTCATCCGCGCCATCGTCCAGGTCGTTAAGCCAACGCTCGGCGAGCGCATTTATGACGGCGCTGTCGGCTCCGCCGGGTTCTTGTGTGAAGCGTTTGAATTTCTCAAGAAGAAGCCGGGCCTCACCACCAAGGACGTTAAGACCCTTCAGGAACGCACCTTTTACGGGAAGGAAAAGAAGTCTCTCGCCTATGTCATCGCCATCATGAACATGATCCTGCATGGCATTGAGGCGCCCAATATCATCCACACCAATACGCTGACTGAAAACCTTGCGGACATTCAGGAGAAAGACCGTTACCAAGTGGTGCTGGCCAATCCACCCTTTGGCGGCGACGGTGAGCGTAAAGAAGTACAAATAAACTTTCCGATCCCTACCAGCGAGACCGCGTACCTGTTTCTCCAGCACTTCATCCGGATTCTCAAGGCCGGCGGACGCGGCGGCGTGGTCATCAAGAATACTTTCCTTTCGAATACTGACAATGCTTCGGTGAGCCTGCGCAAGACGCTGCTGGAAAGCTGTAGTCTGCATACCATCCTGGATTGCCCTCAAGGTACTTTCCAAGGTGCGGGAGTAAGAACAGTGGTGTTGTTCTTTGAAAAAGGTGCGCCCACGCGGAAAATCTGGTATTACCAGCTCGATCCCGGCCGCAGCCTCGGGAAGACCAATCCGCTCAATGACGACGATTTGGCCGAGTTCGTGAAGCTGCAAAAAACCTTCGCCGACTCGAGCAAGTCGTGGAGCGTGAACGCTAAGAGTATTGACCAGAAGACTTTTGATCTTTCCGTCAAAAACCCCAACGGTGGCGAGGAAGTCGCGCACCGCAGTCCCCAGAAAATCATGGAAGAGATCGCTGCGTTAGATGCCGAGAGCGCGGAAGTGCTGGAGACCATTAAGGCACTGCTATGAGCGGTCAATGGGGACAATACAAGCTACGGGAAATCTGTACGTTAGTTAATGGTAGGGCCTACAAAAAGCCCGAACTGCTCGCTGAAGGGAAGTATCCGGTTCTTCGAGTAGGAAATTTCTTTACCAACAACCATTGGTACTACTCGGACATGGAGTTGGAATCAGACAAATACTGCGATAACGGAGATCTGCTTTACGCCTGGTCTGCATCTTTTGGTCCACAAATCTGGACTGGCCGCAAAGTCATCTTTCACTACCACATTTGGAAAGTTCAACCCGATCCCGCGCTGATCGACAGGAATTTCTTGTTCGCGTGGTTTCTCTGGGATACCGATCTCATTAAGGAAGACCAAGGGACCGGAACGACCATGATCCACGTGGCGAAGGGATCAATGGAAGATCGCGACATCCTGGTCCCACCGCTTCCCGAACAGCAGCGAATCGTCGGCATCCTTGATCAAGCATTTGAACGCATTGCGACCGCCAAAGCCAATACCGAAAAGAATCTCCGAAACACCCGCGCTCTCTTCCGTCGCCACCTCGAGTTAGTCTTCGACAAACTAGGCCCGAGGTCGGTCGAGAAATCCCTGGGTGACATCGCAGAAGTCCAAAGTGGAGGTACGCCTTCGGTGTCAGAGAAAACATATTGGGGCGGTTATATCCCTTGGTATTCATCTGGCGAGTTGAACGATACATTTACTATAGAACCCGAAAGAAAAATCTCCAATGCCGGCCTGAATAACTCAAACGCAAAGTTATTCCCCAAAGGCTCACTGCTCGTCGGAATGTACGACACGGCAGCCTTAAAGATGTCAATTCTTGATCGTGATGGTGCGTTCAATCAGGCAATAGCCGGGATAAAGCCAAATAATCAAATTGAAATGGAATTCATCCTTCACGCCGTTAATGCCAAGAAATCAAAGCTTCTTCTTGAGCGTCGCGGCGTTCGTCAGAAAAACCTAAGCCTCGGAAAGATCAAAGAAATCGAGATACCTTTGCCCTCTATTTCAAAACAACGTGCAGTCTTAGCTCAACTCCGAGGCGTTATGAACGAAACTCAGCGTCTCACCAGCCTCTACCAACAAAAACTCGCCGCGCTGGAGGCATTGAAAAAGTCATTGCTGCACCAGGCCTTTACTGGGAAACTCTAAACACGCAAGTGTGCGACCACTGCCATTCCGAAGCCGATACCCGCGCTGAACACATTGACCCCGCGCTGAAAGCCGCTGGCTGGGGCGTCGTCGAGGGCACCCGCATCCGCCGCTCCCATCCTATCGCGCCGGGCCGCATTCAAGGCCAGGGCCGCCGTGGCAACCCCATTTACGCCGACTATGTACTGGAATATCGCAACACCAAGCTCGCCATCATTGAAGCCAAGGCCTGGGACAAAGAGCTGACTGAGGGGCTGGCGCAAGCCAAGAATTATGCCGGAAAGATGGCCATCCGCCATACCTACTCCACCAACGGCCAGGGCATCTACTCGGTCGACATGGAGACCGGCGAGGAAGGCGAGGTAGCCAGCTACCCCACGCCGGACGAACTTTGGAACATGACTTTCGCCACCGCGGACGCGTGGCGTGATCGCTTCGCCATGGTTCCGTATCCAGATAAAAGCGGCACATGGGCCCTGCGCTTCTATCAGGAAACCTCGATCAACCGCGTTTTGGAATCCATTGAGGCCGGCAAAGACCGTATCTTGCTCACCCTCGCCACCGGAACCGGAAAAACCTCCATTGCCTTCCAGATTGCCTGGAAGCTTTTCAACGCCCGCTGGAATCTCAAAGACTGGAAGAGCGAAGGAGCGCCCACGCGCCGTCCTCGCATTCTCTTCCTTGCCGACCGCAATAATCTGGCAACGCAGGCCTTCAATGACTTCACCTCGTTCGCCGCATTCCCCGATGATGCCATGGTCCGCGTAAAGCCCGAGGACATCCGCAAGAAAGGCAAAGTTCCCAAGAACGCCAGCCTGTTCTTTACCATCTTCCAGACCTTCATGAGCGGTCCGGAAAAAGACGGGAAACCCTCGCCCTATTTCGGCGAGTACCCGCCTGATTTCTTCGATTTCATTGTCATTGACGAGTGCCATCGTGGCGGGGCCAACGACGAAAGCACTTGGCGCGACATCCTCACGTACTTTGCCCCCGCCGTCCAACTCGGCCTTACCGCCACGCCCAAGCGTAAAGACAACGTTGACACCTATAAATATTTCGGCGAGCCGGTTCATATCTACTCACTCAAAGAAGGCATCAATGACGGCTTCCTTACGCCGTTCCGCGTAAAGCAGATTGCCACCACGCTGGACGAATACATCTACACACCGGACGACGAAATCGTGGAAGGCGAAATCGAAGCTGGCAAGCACTACACCGAATCCGACTTCAACAAGATCATCGAAATCAAGGAACGCGAGGCCCACCGCGTGAAGGTCTTTATGGGCCAGATCAACCAAAAGGACAAAACTCTGGTCTTCTGCGCCACTCAGGCCCACGCTCTGGCCGTCCGCGACCTGATCAACCAGAACAAGATCAGTGCCGACCCCAACTACTGCCACCGCGTCACCGCCGACGATGGCGAACTCGGCAACCAGCACTTGCGCGAGTTTCAGGACAACGAGAAGACTATTCCTACAATTCTCACCACGTCCCAGAAACTATCCACCGGCGTGGACGCCCGTAACATCCGCAACATCGTGCTCATGCGACCCATCAACAGCATGATTGAGTTCAAGCAGATCATCGGGCGAGGCACCCGGCTCTACGACGGCAAGGACTACTTCACCATTTACGACTTTGTGAAGGCTTACCACCATTTCAGTGATCCTGAATGGGACGGCGATCCCCTGGAACCCGAGCCCTGCCAGGAGTGCGGGTATTATCCTTGCGAATGTGCAAAGCCGTTGCTGCAAATATGTCCCGAGTGCGGGAAAGACCCTTGTGAGTGCCAGGACGAGCCTTGCGAAGTTTGTGAACGGCGCCCATGCGTATGCCAAAAGAGAAAAAAGACGAAAGTAAAGCTGGCCGACGGGAAGGCGCGGACCATTCAGCACATGGTTGCCACCACGTTCTGGCATCCCGACGGTACCCCCATGTCCGCTCAGCAATTCATGGAATCACTGTTTGGCAAATTGCCGGAATTCTTTAAGGACGAAGCCGAGCTGCGCGCCGTGTGGAGCGTCCCCGATACCCGGAAAAATCTATTGAAAGGCCTGGCCGAGAAGGGCTTTGGTCCTGAACAGCTGGCCGAAATGCAAAAGATCATTGACGCCGAAAAGAGCGACCTCTTTGACGTGCTGGCCTACGTTGCCTACGCCCTGCCGCCGATTACGCGCCAGGAGCGCGCCAGCCACGCCAAAGTCGCCATAAACGCGCACTTTGGCAGCAAACAGCAGGCGTTTTTGGATTTCGTTCTGGACCACTACGTGGGCGTCGGCGTTGACGAACTCGACCAAGAGAAGCTTGTTCCTCTCCTGCATCTGAAGTATGCCAATTCGATTAATGACGCCGTCGCCGACCTCGGCAATCCTGATGAGATCAACAATGTATTTGTGGGGTTCCAGAAATACTTGTACGAGGCGTCTTTCTAGACATCTTCCATTGTCGCTCCGCCTTTGGCGCTGCGACGGCCTGCGGCGCGAGGAAGGGAACTTCGCTTTGACTGTTCCCGGCACTTATCCCTCATCCCGCGTTGCGGTACTCGGGAACGTACCGGGCTATTGCCAATCGTCCCTGGCGGGACTGGCCTCCCTTAATCTTTGAGTGGGCCTTTTTCGCGTGCATTCGCGGCTAGGTCCGTTTTTCTCCGCGCCTCCGCGTCTCCGCGGTGAAAATCCCTTCTCCGCAGTGAAGCTACCCCACTACCACCGCGGCCCCGCTATCCTTCAGCACCTCGGTGGCGGACGAGTACCGTCCCAGCGGAGCGGCCACTTGCGCGCCCTGGACCAATCCTCTTACCTGTTGCAGCATTTCGCGTGCGATCAGGATGCCTTCCAGCCGGGCGGCTTCGGCGTTCGGTGCGCGGGACATGCGCTCAATGATCGAATCCGGCACGGACACGCGCAGCTCATTCTTCATGAACTCTGCGTTGCGGACGCTGGTCAGCGGCCATATCCCAGCCAGAACCGGAATCCGGCAATGTTCAATACGCCGCAGGAACTGTTCGAGCAGCGCGATATCAAACACCGGCTGAGTGACGGCGTAGTCCGCGCCGGCTTCAACCTTGTATTCAAAGCGGCGGACTTCCTCGTCCACGTTGCCGATGCCCGGGTTTGCGCCCACGCCGATGACAAACTTTGTCCCGCTACCGATGGGGTTGCCGCCGATGTCCAGCCCATGGTTCAGGCTATGGACGATGTTCACCAGGCCGATGGCATCGACATCAAAAACAGCCGTCGCGTCCGGATAGTTGCCCATCTTCGGCGGGTCGCCGGTGATGCAGATCAGATTGTGAATTCCCATCGTGTAGCAGCCCAGCAACTCAGACTGCATGCTGAGCACGTTGCGGTCACGACACGTGAAGTGCAGGATGGTTTCAATCCCCGCCTGCTGCTGGATCAATGTGCACAGCGCCAGATTGCTCATGCGGGCAGAAGCGCGCGGGCTGTCCGGGATGTTGATGGCGTCAATGCCGGCGGCCTTGAGGAATTTTGCGCCTTCCACTTCCTTGCCGAAGTCGACGCCTTTGGGTGGAACGATTTCCACCAGCGAAACAAATTCGCCAGCCGAAAGTTTGCGTCCCAGGCCGGAGCGCTGTCCCATGGGCGGCGGAGTAATGCTGGACTCGCGCTTGCGTTCGGTGACCACGGCAAAGCTGGTGTTCTTGCCTTTGGCGTCCGCCATGCGCAAAGCGGCTTTCATGCTCTTGATGTGTTCCGGAGTTGTTCCGCAGCATCCGCCGACCAGTCCCACGCCGGCGTTGACGAATTTGCGCGCGTAGCTGGCCATGTATTCCGGCGAACACAGATAGATGTTGCGGCCTTCAACGCTGCGCGGAATTCCTGCGTTGGGCTGCGCGGCCAACGGACGGTCAGTCAGCCGGCGGATACGCTCGATGGCTTCCAGCATGGCCACGGGACCAACACTACAATTGCAGCCAATCACGTCCGGCCCCCATTCGTTCAGCTTGGCGACGAAATTCTCTGGGGCGGCGCCGTCCAGGCAATTACCGTCTTCATCGATCGTTACCTGGGCCACCAGCTGCATCTGCGGAGCGACATCCCGTGCCGCCAGAATTGCCTGATGCAATTCTTCCAGGTAGCCAAAGGTTTCCAGCATCAGCAGGTCAACGCCGCCTTCCACCAGCGCTGTGATCTGTTGACGAAAAGACTCGCGGGCTTCCTCGCGCGACGTCTTGCCCAGCGGCTCGATTCTTACTCCCAGCGGGCCAACCGATCCGGCCACCAGTACGTCCGTGGCTTTCTTCAAATTGACGGCGTCTGCGGCTTCGCGCGCCAGCTTTGCGCCCTGGAAATTGATTTCCCTGATCTTGTCGGCGAGTCCGTGTTTGGTCAGGCGGAAGGAGTTGCCACCGAAGGTGTTGGTCTCAATGATCTCGGCGCCGGCGTTCAGGTATTCCTGATGAATCCCGCGAATGAGGTCCGGCTGGGTGAGATTCAGCTCGTCGTAACACTTATTAATGAAGACGCCTTTGGCGTAGAGCAGCGTTCCCATGGCACCGTCACAAAGTACGGGACCAAGCTTCAACCGGCTTACAAGGTCTTGTGGCATCTGGCGTTAACTTCAGAATACCTTAGCGGGCTGGGTTCTGGCCATTTTCCGGAAAAAATTCGTGCACAAAACGCCGATCGCTCCGTTCTGTCTCTACGGCGTGGTGTGCCGCGCCTGCTTTACCGCGAGATGCCGGTCGCGACGCATGACGGCTGCACGCAGAGTAAGACGGCTACGCGCAGAGAGGTTACCCGAAGAGTTAGTGTTGGTTGGCAGGCGACCAGCGGGAATCGCTCTGCTATAATCGCGGATTCATTACAACAGGGGTAGGGTCATTAAACGAGAAATGTGCGGAAAGAAGTATGTCCGGGAAGCATTCATCAGCCTGTGCCTGATAAGCATTTTGGCTGGCTGCGGCTCAAATTCCACCGCTAACAATAGCGCCACAACAGCGCCGCCCACCGGCATCAGCAAGCGGGTGTTGGTGTCCAACACGTCGAACAATGTCATCAACATGTTGGACGCGAACAAAGATATCGGATCTTCCAAGAGCTTTACGGTTACTGGTCCCACAAAGTTAGCGAGCGCAGGTGGAACCACAATTTCCATGAGTGGCACCACCAACCAGGTGGTAGTGATTGACAACAAAACAGAAGTCGTGACGGCTACTGTCCTGGTGGCGGACACCCCATTCGACATTGCCATTTCGCCCGACGGCAAAACGGCGTGGGCTGCGGTGCGGAACCCTGGCTTTGTTCAGAAGATTGATACGGCAACCGGAAACATCTTGTTCACTGTGGTCGTCCCCAGTGTGAAACGGCTGGCGTTGAGCCCCACTGGCTCGAAATTGCTGGCGTTCAGTGACGATCCGCAGAGCGTGCCTGCTCCCAACACCAATGCCGTGGTGTTGATCGATACCGCCAACCCCACAACCACGGGAACGCTGCTCACCAACGCGGCATTTGATCAGCCGTTTACCGCGGTCTTTAATGGAAGTGAAACGCAAGCTTTCATCCTGAGTTGCGGCGCGGAGTGCGGCGGCACGGCGGCCAATGTGATCCGCGTGGACTTCAGCACGGCCACACCTTCTTTTAGCGCGGCAATCCCGGTAACCGCAGCCACGGTTGGACTCGTGAACAACGGGAATCTTTACGTTGCGGGAACGCCGTTGGCCAGCGCGTCCGGTTCCCTGCAGGTGATTAGCACCAGCGCGTTGACGGCCGGTCCGGTGATACCTATCACCAACGGACGCCATGGCGTGATCGCCATGTCCACCAACAGTCATCTTTATATTGGCGCCGCTGCCTGCACACCCAGCGCGGCCAACGCTCAAAACCAACTGCGCGGATGCCTGAGCATCTTCAATACCGGGACCGCCGTCAGCGCAACGAACCCGGTATTTCCGCTGGAATCATCGTTACGACAGAATTTTGATGTGACCGCGTTCCAGCAAATATCAGCCCGCAACGTAATGTACGTTGCCCAGGGCGCCGAGCTGGATATTTTCGACATCACCACGGACGCGCCTTCCACGTCGATCACGCAGATTGATTTCGTCGGCAAAGTGTTTGGCGTGGTACAGATCGATCCGTAGGAGCTGAGATTTCGCGGAAGAGTGTTCGGGATCCGCGGAAGGTTCTGCAACGTGGCGCGATGCAAGGGCGCCGCTAGACGAAGCGCACGCCTTTTTCCGTAATCACTGAGTGCTTTTTGAACTTTGCGTCGTCGTGAGCTGGGTAGTCCGTACGGTAGTGGGCGCCGCGACTTTCCAAACGGGCCAAAGCTGACCGAGTAATCAACAGTGCGGCAGTATGAATATTACCTGCTTCCGCATGGCGTCGAGAAACCGGAGCCGGAATGCGCGCGGTCATCGCCTGTACTTTTTGCAAAGCGTCGGTCAGTCCCTGGCGGGACCGCACAATCCCCACGTTGTTCCACATCAACAACTGAATTTCCTGAATCAGCGCTTCGATGCTCAATGGTTCGATCAGCGGCGTTTCGGGGTTTGTTGCATTGCCTTCCGGCGACGCATGAATTGCGGCGCTGCTTGCGTCGGCGCTTGATCCGCTGCCATTTGATGCGTCGTCATTCTGCATCGCTGAACCGGCACGCGCGCCAAAGACCAGACCTTCTAGCAAAGAGTTACTGGCCAGCCTATTCGCTCCGTGGACGCCGGTACACGCCGTCTCGCCGGCCGCGTACAAGCCCGGTAAGCTTGTGCGGCCATGCATGTCAGTGCGTACACCTCCCATCAGATAGTGCGCCGCTGGGCGGATGGGAATCAGATCGACCGTGATGTCCACGTTGTGCTGCAGGCAGGTTTCGTAAATGCGCGGAAAGCGAGCGCGGATGTGGTCGGCCTTCAGGTGAGTCAGGTCCAGATAAACCACCGGGTCTTTCAACTGGCAGACTTCAAGTTCGTGGGCAATGGCCCGGGCCACAACGTCACGCGGAGCCAGTTCCCCCATTTCGTGATACTTGGGCATGAAGCGATGGAGTTCAGCATTGCGCAGCACACCGCCTTCTCCGCGCAACGCTTCTGACAGCAGAAAGCGCGGAGCGTTTTTGAGGTACAGCGCCGTTGGATGGAACTGGACAAACTCCATGTCACTGATTTCAGCTCCGGCGTGGTAGGCCATGGCAATGCCGTCTGCCGTGGCCACGGCGGGATTCGTCGTGTTGGCGTAAACGTTGCCTGCACCGCCGGTCGCCAGCAACAGAGATCGGCTGCGCACCAAATGCAGCTCGCCTTCGGACGAAATCAGATTGACTCCCGTCACGCGTCCGTTTTCGGAATGCAAGCCCGACGAGAATTCAAATTCGCAAAATGAAATGTTCTTGAGCGTGCTGGCCTTGGCGTAAAGGGCGCGGCCAATTTCTCGTCCGGTGGAGTCGCCATGCGCATGCAGGATCCGGTCCCGGCTATGCGCGGCTTCGCGCGTAAAGGTCAGCTTGGTGCCTTTGCGGTCAAACTGCGTGCCCCAATCGATCAGTTCCTGTATCCGCGCCGGACCTTCTTCCACCAGGATGTGGGCCGCGTCGGCGTTGACGATGCCATCGCCCGCGCTGATGGTGTCCTGGAAGTGCAGGCTGATTTCGTCTTCGTCGCTCAGTGCCACGGCAATGCCGCCTTGCGCATAGTGCGTGGCGGATTCCGTGATTTCCTGCTTGGCCAGCACCAGGACTTTGCCGGATTTCGCCAGAGAAATGGCCGCACGCAGCCCGGCCACTCCCGACCCAACCACGATGAAATCCACGTGCTCCGGCAGCTTCTTCATGAATCGGCAATGGTAACAAAAAGCGAACCGCGAAGGCAGAGTCCGTCTGGACCTGCCTGATCATTTATCATCTGAAGACGTATCGTTGAGACCAACGTGAAGCGGATCAAAGTCAAACTCAAAACCCAAAGCTATGATGTGCTAATCGGCACCGGCTTGCTTCGTCAGGCCGGACGCGAAGTGCGGCGCGTTCTGCCGTCCAAAAGCAGCCGTGTGTTCGTGGTCACTTCGCCGCGGGTACGGCGCCATTGGGGCGGGGTATTGGAAAAATCTTTGCTCGATGCCGGTCTGCAATATGTTGTGCTGGAAATGAATGACGGCGAGCCGGCAAAACACTTGGCCACAGTGGAGCGCCTGGCCGAACAGATGGTTGCGGCCGGGGCAGATCGCAAGTCTTTAGTGCTGGCCTTTGGCGGAGGCGTGGTGGGTGACAGTGCTGGGTTTCTGGCGGCAATGTTTCTGCGTGGAATTCCCGTTGTCCAAATTCCCACAACTCTGCTCGCACAAGTGGACGCCAGCATCGGCGGAAAAACCGGCGTTAATCTTAAGGGCGGCAAAAATCTGATCGGCGCATTTCACCAGCCGCAAGTCGTCCTTGTCGATCCCAGCGTGCTGAGCACGCTCGACGATCGTGAGTTTCGTGCCGGGCTTTTCGAGTCGCTCAAATGTGGAGTGATTCGAGACCAGGCGCTGTTTGATTTCATGGCGCGCAAGGCGCCGCAAATCCTGAAGCGTGACAAAGCAGCCTTGCTGCGGATCATCACGGACTCCGTGCGCGCAAAGGCCGAGGTGGTCTCGGCCGACGAAAAAGAGTCTGACCTGCGCCGCATCCTCAACTTTGGACACACCATTGGCCACGCCCTGGAAACGGTTACCGGTTATCAATACTTTCTCCATGGCGAAGCCGTGGCATGGGGCATGATTGCCGCGGCGGACATCGCCGGCGCCGTGGGTGTTTGTAAACCGGAAATCGCCGAGCAGATCAAGAGCGCGGTTCTTGCGTATGGTCCGCTACCTAAAGTAAATTGCGCCACGGATGCTGTCCTCAGCCGGCTGACGTCTGACAAAAAGACGGTCGCCGGAGCTGTTCACTTTGTTCTTCCACAAAAAATCGGGAAAGTGAAAATCACCAGTGATATTCCCACCGAAATCGTACGCAACGCCGTGGATCGCATAAGAAACGAGCAGATCAAAAACCATGCCTGAGGTCGAAAAAATGACATCCGCGTCAGTCGATGCCACGTCAGCAGGCAGCGCCGGTACTACTCCCGTTGGCACCACCGGCGCAACGCCGGTGGGTTCCACTGGCGCTACTCCAGTCGGAGCAAATGACGAGCGCTCCGCCGCGCAAGCCGTCCGCCAGATGTTTGACGAAATCGCTCCGCGTTACGACTTCGCCAATCACACTTTGTCGATGAACGTTGATCGCTTGTGGTGGCGGCGTACGGCCAAAACGTTTTCTCACATCCTGAAGCGCAATGACGCCTGCGTTTTGGACCTGTGTGCCGGCACAGGCGACATGGCCGTGGCCCTACGCTCTGAGGCCGACCGCGAGAACAGTTCTGCGGCAATTTGCGCGCTGGATTTTTCTCACCAGATGCTTTCGCACGGTCTGAGCAAATATTCCCAGCGGAACATTCAGCCCGTGGAAGCCGACGCGCTTCAACTTCCTCTGCGCGAAGCCAGCGCCGACCTGGTGGTCTCCGCTTTCGGTTTCCGCAATCTTGCTAATTACGATGCCGGCTTGCGTCAGATATTCCGTGTACTCAAACCGGGAGGCGAAGTCGGCATTCTGGATTTTGGGGAACCCGGCGGCCTCATGGGCAAACTCTACGGATTTTACTTCCGCTACATTCTGCCGCGCATCGGAACGTGGATTTCCGGAGTTCGCGGACCGTATGAATATCTTCCCGCGTCCGTAAAGAAGTTTCCTGCTCCGCTGCAGATGCTCTCACGTATGGAAGCCGCTGGCTTCAAAGACGTGAGTTGGACTCCCTACACGTTCGGCATTGCCGGACTTTATCGCGGACGCAAATTGGCTTAAGTCGAATAAAGCGTAGTGAAGAACAGTACGAACCGGTACAAGTGCATGATGTAGTAGCCGGAAAAGCCCAGCAGGATGGCCATCGGTATTGCCCAGACCAGCCGTAGCTTGTAATAAGCCCGCAAAGCGAAACACAAATACGCCGCAAACCCGCCAACTTCCAGAAAAACTCCAATTTGGTCGATCACTGCGCCGCTGAGCGGATGTCCAGACGCGCGCATACTCAGGATCAAAACGCTGCACGAAGCCAGCACCGCCAGGACCCATAACAGCCACCAGGAGTAGAAGTGAAGCGCGAAGATCAGGTGCTCCATGAAATAGCGGCGCGAGAAAACAAACAACAACGCCAACACCAGCGCAAAGATTGGAACCATGAGGATGACCAGGGACCGTGCCTGGACGTGCGCTGTCCGGTAAAAGCGGGCCTGATAATCCAGGAATTCCTTCTCTTGCGAACGGGAAATATGGTTCTTGGCAAGTTGACGGTCCACCAGCCGTGTCGCAAGCGCTCCGTAGTACGAGTTGCCAGTATGCGACCGCAACGGCGGAGCCAATACCTCCAGACCGGTGAGAGGCTGCAGAAAAAAGAAGATCAGATTGCAAACCAGAAACACCTGCAGGGGAGTCATGTACGGTTTACGCCGGCCGAAAAAAAATTCCTCCGTCAGCTTGCCGGGCTTTGTGGTCAGAGTCCGCAGAGTTAGAAAAAGCTTGGAATCAAGATGAAAGAAAGCCTCTAACGCTTCCGCTCCCAAGTGGAGAAATGAAATGTCATGGTCTTGATGGCGCTTCTCGCCGCAATGCGCGCAGAATTCTTCCGTCGCCGTGTGGCCGCAGGTCACGCACGTCCAGATAGCCGCAGGAGTGGAAGACGCTGCCGCAGTTGACGGGGACGCCTCAGTGGGCGATGGATTTTCCGGGGGCATTTGCCGGATATGTTATCAGAGGCCTTTGCGCCTCAGTCCGGTCGAGCATCACGCAACGATGGCATCCGTATAAATGGCCATGCCGACCACCGCGTCCGCGCCCATGTCGTCGAGTTCTGTAACTTCGTCCATCGACCGGATTCCGCCGGCAACGATCAGCTGTTTTGCCGTGCCGGCGCGCAACGTGCGTGCCACGTCCATGGGAAACCCCGTCATCGTACCTTCCGTGTCTATATGCGTGTAGAGAAACGCGCCGCAGTGAGGCTCAAGGGCCTGCATCATTTCAAGCGGAGCAATGCTGGTTCCTTCTTTCCAGCCTTGAATCGCCACGCGTCCGCCACGGGAGTCGATGGCGAACGTCAGTCGATCGGGCCCCACGCCGCGCGAGCATTCTTCCGCCAAGGCGGAGTTGATCACTCCATCTTTAATTAGAGACGACCCCAGGATTACGCGCCGGGCGCCCAGCGTGAGCAACTCTTGTGCGCGCGCCAGCGAACGAATTCCTCCGCCTACCTGGCAGGGCAGACGTTTACACACCATGGCGATCAGGTCCCGATTGCTGCCTTGGTTCATCGCCGCATCAAGATCGATTAGTTGGACCAGCGGGTATTTGGAGAAGCGTTCAATCCAGTAGTTGAAGTCGTCAAACTCCAGGGCTTTCTTCTCTCCCTGGACCAGTTGCACAATTTTTCCGCCCATGAGGTCGATCGAGGGAATCAGCACGGCCACCTCATGGGGAGGCCCGCCGCCAGCAGCGTCTGCTTGAGTTCGGCAACGGCATGTGTGCCAAAATGAAAGATTGAAGCCGCCAGCGCCGCATCGGCTTTGCCTGCGGTGAAGACGTCAATGAAATGTGCAGCGTTGCCCGCGCCGCCGGAGGCAATTACCGGAATCGCAACCGCCTGCGCGACCGCTGCCGTCAGTCCGCAGTCAAAGCCCGCGCCGGTGCCGTCGCGGTCCATGGAGGTGAGCAGGATTTCTCCCGCGCCGCGGGATTCAGCTTCGCGCGCCCATTCCAGTGCGTTGCGGCCGGTAGCTTTGCGGCCTCCGGCAACGTAGACCTCCGCGGATTCAGGCGCGTTCGTTCCACGCTTGGCGTCAATGGCCACGATTACCGCTTGTGATCCAAACCGTCCGGCGATCTGCTCGATCAAACTTGGATCGGCGGCGGCTGCCGAGTTCACGCTGACTTTGTCCGCGCCCGCATCAAAGACCTGCGCAGCGTCTTCCAGCGTGCGTATGCCGCCGCCAACGGTGAAGGGAATAAACAGGTGTGCCGCGGCACGGCGAACTGTTTCCACCAAAGTTTTGCGTCCACCGGAAGTGGCCGTGATGTCGAGCAGAACAATTTCGTCGGCTCCGGCGTTTGCGTGGAGCTGGGCCAGCTCTGCCGGATCGCCGGCGTCCCGCAGTTGCTGGAACTTGATGCCTTTCACGACGCGTCCGGCGTCCACGTCCAGGCAGGCGATGATCCGCTTGGTCAGCCGGCCGTTAGCGGAAGGTGTGTCGCCGCTTAGTGCGCTCTCGGGCGGTTCTTTTTGTGAACGCTCAGAGGGCACAGAAATTCTCCAGGATCTTCAGGCCCGCAGCCCCGGATTTTTCCGGATGGAACTGCACGCCGAAAACGTTGTCGCGTTCCACTGCGGCAGAAAACTCGCCGCCATATTCACTCGATGCCACGGTCGCCGCTGTCATCGGCGCGCGATAAGAATGTGTGTAGTAGACGAAAGCTTTATCGGCCACGCCGCGCAGCAGGCGCGAGCCATCGCGAATGTCAATCTGGTTCCATCCCACGTGCGGCGATTTTACTGCGGCGGGGAAGCGCGCGCACTCGCCGGCGAAGAGGGATGCCCCGGGAGTTTCTGGCGCTTCCGTACTGCCGGAGAACAACCACTGCATGCCAACGCAGATGCCCAAGAAAGGCTTGCCCTGAGCGATGGCGTCCAGCACCGGCTTGCGCAGATGGTGATTGAGAGTCTCGCAACGTGAGAAGTGTCCAACGCCGGGGACAATGATTTTGTCTGCCGCGGCGATCACCGCCGGATCGCTCGTGACTTCCGACTTTGCGCCCAGGTGCGTAAGCGCTTTTTTGACGGAGCTGATGTTGCCCGCGCCGTAGTCAACAATGGCGATCATAGCAGTCCCTTGGTGCTGGGCAGCATTTTGGCCAACTGGCGGTCCCGCGAACACGCAACGCGTAGCGCACGAGCGAACGCTTTGAATAATGCTTCAACCTTGTGATGGTTCGACCGGCCATACATGGTTTTCAAGTGAACATTGGCTTTGGCGCCGCGGGCAAAGCCTTCAAAGAAATCATGTACCAGTTCGGATTGCAGATCGCCCACTTTCGCCGAACGCACGCCGGTGTTGATGACCCAGGCAGCGCGTCCGCTGAAGTCCACGGCGGCAATACCCAAGGTTTCGTCCATGGGCATCAGAAAGTATCCGGCGCGCATGATGCCTTTTTTGTTGCCCAGCGCGGAGTGGAACGCTTCGCCCAGCGCGATGCCTACATCTTCCACCGTGTGGTGCTGGTCCACGTCCAGATCGCCTTTAGCGCGCAGCTTCAGGTCAAACGCGCCATGCCGCGCGAAGAGTTCCAGCATGTGATCCAGAAAGCGGATCCCCGTGGACACTTCATAGCGGCCCTGGCCTTCAATGGTGAGCGCCAGTTCTATGTCCGTCTCCGTGGTGGAGCGGTGGAGACGAGCCTTTCTCACGGCTTCACCTCGGGCTCGGCTGCAAGTTTTGCTTCAGTCACAACTTTCGTCGCGCCCTCAGTCGCCTCAGCAGCATTCGGTTCCGAAGGCGGCATAATCTCCGGATCATTGGCGGACGCGATGCGCGCCGTGATTTCTTTTAGCAGGTAAACCACGTGTTCCATTTCTTTCTGTGTACCAATGGAGATGCGGACGCACCCGGGACAATCCGGACGGTCGCGCAACGATACGCCGCATTCCAGCATGGTTTCCAGGATTGCTTGTTTGTGGTCGCCGAAACGGCAAAGCACGAAATTTCCCTGGCTGGGCCAGCACTTAAAACCGAGTTCTTCCAGTTCTTTTTGCAGCCACTCGCGGGATTCCTTCACCTGCTTCACAATGTCCGCGACGAACTGGCGGTCCGTCAGCGCTTCGCGCAGCGCTTCCAAGGCGCAGGTGTTCACATTGAACGGCGGACACGTGCGTCGTACAACGGAAATATGTTCGGACGCGCCAATGAGAACTCCCATCCGCATTCCGGCCATGCCATACGCTTTTGAAAAAGTGCGCGCCACGAAAATGTTTTTCAGCTTGCCCACCTGGTCCAGCACACTCTGGCCGCAGAACTCAAAATAAGCTTCGTCCACCAGAACGGCGGCGTCCGGCGCAGCCTGTGCGATCTTTACGATGGTGAAGCGGTTGATTGCCACTCCGGTAGGATTGTTGGGATTCGTAATGAAAATGATGCGCGTCCTGGGCGTAACGGCCGCGATCACTTCATCCAGCGGAAAAGCAAAATCTTCGCCCGCGGGCACGCGAATGATCTTGGCCCCGGCGGCTTGCGCCAGCACTTCATACATCGCAAACGTTGGCGGTACCACAATCACTTCGTCGTCCGCTTCGAGATAGCCGCGGCAAACCAGGTCAATGGCTTCGTCCGCTCCGTTGGTCAAAATGACCTGTGCCGGACCAACGCCTAGGAAACTCGCAACCAGTTGTTCGCCAGGCTCGCGCGGCGGATACAGTCCCAGCTTTTTGGCGTCCATGGCTTGCAGTTTGGCCAGCACGCGCGGAGAGCATCCCGTGGTGCTCTCATTCATGTCCAGGCGCAGTTTGGCTTCACCGCTCAGGGGCGAATGATATTCGCGAATTTCCAGAAGACATTTTCGGGGCTTAAGCAATCGGGCACCTCACTCGGATGGATTCTGCATGGGCCTTCAAGCCCTCGGCTTCAGCCAGCGTGACCACGGCTGCGGCAATGTGCTCCAGACCGCCACGGGAAAGCTGCTGAACGGAAATTGTTTTAACAAAGTCATGTACGCCCAGGCCGCCGCGCGAGCGGGCCACCGCCCCCGTAGGCAACACGTGGTTCGGACCGGAAGCATAATCACCCGCGGCTTGCGGCGAATAGTCGCCGACGAAGATTGATCCCGCGTTGCGGATCACCGGCAGGTCTTCTTCATTGATGGTGATGTGTTCCGCGGCAATGCGATTGGCAAAGTCAATGGCTTGATCGTGCGAAGCCGCAAGCAAGACTGCGCCGTTGTTGCGTAATGATGTCTGGGCAATCTTGTTGTTCGCGGCGGCGGCGGCAGCTTCGCTGGCAACGTCGCCTGCAAGCTCAACGGAAGACGTGACGAAGACCGCCAAGGCGTCAGGATCATGTTCCGCTTGCGCGACCATATCGGCAGCGATGAAGCGTGCGTTGCCGCGTTCGGCCACGATGACGACTTCGGTAGGCCCGGCAAGAAAATCAATGCCGCAATCGAACGCAACCATCTTTTTTGCAGCTGTCACGAAAAGATTTCCAGGGCCAACGATTTTATCCACACGCGGTACGGACTTGGTCCCGTAAGCCAGCGCGGCGATGGCCTGCGCGCCGCCAACACGAAAGAATTCACGCACGCCCAAAAAGTATGCTGCGGCCATTGTTTCCGGGGCCGGCCGAGGAGAAGCCACGCGTATGTTGGGCACGCCGGCCACTTGCGCGGGAATCACAGTCATGAGCAAAGTAGAAGGTAGCGGGTAGCGACCTCCCGGGACGTAACATCCCGCCGATTCCAGCGGACGCACCACTTGGCCAACGTCAATGCCGTTGGAGTTCACCTGCCGCCATTCGTTTGGCTTCTGCATCTCGCAATAGCCGCGAATATTATCAGCGGCAATTTTCAAAGCCTGTTTGAACTCTTCAGAAACACTCTGCCATGCCTGCTCAAGCTCCTTCTGCGAAACTTGCAACGGCTGGCGCGGACGAAGGCCGTCAAGCTTTTCCGCGTACTTACGCAACGCCTGGTCGCCGCTCTTGCGGACGTCCACCACAATCCGTCGCACGGCTTTTTCCACGCGCGCCAGGTCGGTGGCGCCGCGTTTTTCCAGCTTGCGTACAAACGTTTCCGCGGCGCGTCCTTTGAGGACGCGAATTCGCATTACATCACCACCTTGTTCAATGGATATTCCACAATTCCTTCCGCCCGTGCGGCCTTGAGTTGTGGCATGATCCGCCAGGCCGTGGTCTCTTCAATAATTGTATTCACTGCCACCCAGTTTTCGTCACTGAGTTGCGAGATGGTGGGATTTTGTAACGCGGGCAGCACCGCCAGTACTCCCGGCAGGTCTGCTTTTCGAACGTTGAGCATCAGTCCCACGCGACCCTGAGCGTAGAGTGCGCCGCGCAGCATCAAGCCCAGGTTCTCGATCATCTGGCGCTTCTCGCTCTCGGCCCAGGCTTTTTTGTTGGCGATGAGTTGCGTCGACGATTCCATCACATTGTCGATAATCCGCAGCCGGTTAGCGCGGAGAGAGCTGCCGGTCTCCGTGATCTCCACAATCGCGTCGGCCAGCATGGGCGGCTTGACCTCCGTGGCTCCCCAGGAAAACTCAACCTTGACTGGGACGTTGCGCGCCGCAAAGTAATTGCACGTGGCGTTCACCAGTTCCGTGGCGATGATCTTTCCGGCCAGGTCTTCCGACTTCTGGAACGGCGAATCTTCGGGCACGGCCAGCACCCAGCGGACTTTCGTCAAGCTCTGCTTGGCGTAACTGAGTTCAGCGGCGGTGACCACTTCCAGCCCGCTTTCGGCGACCCAGTCTTTACCGGTGAGTCCGCAATCCAGCACGCCGTGATCAACGTAACGCGCCATTTCCTGCGCGCGGATCAACATGCACTCAATTTCCGGATCGTCCGTGCCCGCAAAATATGACCGGCTGCTGGTGTATACGTTCAGCCCAGCGCGCTTGAACAGCGCCAGCGTGGACTCTTGCAGACTGCCTTTAGGAATGCCGACACGGATTTTCATTTTTTCACCTCGGGTTGCTTGACCTCAGCGCTTTGCACCGCGAGCGGCTCGGTGAAACACGACTTCGTTCCGGTGTGGCAGACCAGGCCATCGCCTTCCACGAACACGCGGAAAAGCAGCGTGTCCCGGTCGCAATCGGTCATGGCGGAGATCACGCGCAGGCGATTGCCGGAAGTCTCGCCTTTCATCCAAAGTTTCTGGCGCGTGCGCGAATAGAAAGTCACGTAGCCGGATTCCGCCGTCATTTTCCAGGATTCCGGGTTCATGAAGCCCACCATCAGCACTTCACTGGTGGAATCTTCCTGGACGATGGCCGGAGCCAGCCCATCCATTTTTTCAAAGTCGATTTGCATAATCTCCTCATGCCGTCTTTAAAGTTTGGCGTTTTTCACGCAAAAAAATACCCGCCGATTCGTTGAACGTTTCGGCGGGCTCTCAATCTCTATGATTGCGCTTGATTTAGCTGTTGCAGGCCGCTGCCGACACGTTCATCGCGTGATGATGATGGTGGCGGTGATGAGTGCGGCTGACCATTTCGAACTTAAATTTAGCGTGATTTGCGCGCGGCTGTCAACGGAAAACAGAAAAGCAATCAGCATTCGGTAATCAGCACTCACGAAAATCCCATGCAATTACCGATCCCCCTGCTCCACGAACGTGCCATTCAGAGGTCGAGCATCACGACTCGGCTCGGCGGCAAGAAGCGCAGCGTCGTCGCCGTCTCCGCGGATATGTTTAAATCAAAACGTGCTTCGCCTGAAAGACATCCGGCAGGAGTTTGGTCCCATGTTCCATATGGCGGCGCCCATGGCGCTCACGGAACTGGGATGGCTGACCATGGGTTTCGTCGATACCGTGATGGTAGGCCGGTTGCCGGACAGCGCCACGGCCATTGGCGCCGTCAGCCTGGGCAGCACGTTGTTCATCACGATTGGTTTCTTCGGCAGCGGCATCATGCTGGGCCTGGACACTCTGGTCTCCCAGGCCTACGGTGCGGACAACGTAAAAGAATGCCATCACATCATGTGGAACGCGTTGTATCTCACGCTGGCGCTCGCTCCGCTGATGATGGGTCTGGCCCTGGCCACGCTGCCATTCTTCCCGCATTTTGGACTGGCGCCCGCACTCGTGGCTCAAACCGTCCCGTTTTTGCGAGCTCTGCTGTGGAGTGCCCTGCCTCTGGCGCTGTACTTCATGTTGCGGCGTTATCTGCAAGCCATGGGGATCGTCGCGCCGGTGGTTTTTGCTTTGGTGTCCGCAAACCTGGTCAACCTGCTGGGCAACTGGGCGCTGGTTTACGGGCACTTGGGCCTTCCAAAGATGGGCGTTCCCGGCGCCGGATGGGCCACCTGCATTTCGCGGACCTATATGACGCTGGTGCTGGCCAGCGCCGTTGTTTATTACGACCGTAAACGTAAGAGCGGTTTGTGGAAGGCGTCACGCCGTCTTGATTGGGACCGCATCCGCCAGATTTTGCATTTGGGATTGCCGGCAACGTTGCAGTTGCTGATGGAAGTCGGCGGGTTTACCTGCGCTACTTTTCTCATCGGAAAGTTAGGCGCCGTGCCGTTGGCCGGTCACCAGATCGCGCTCAACGTGGCCAGCTTCACTTACATGGTGCCGCTGGGAATTGGCTCCGCGGCTGCCATCCGGGTGGGGCAAGCTATCGGCGCACGCGACGTTGCAGCCGCCGCACGCGCTGGGTGGACGGCCCTGCTCTTCAGCGTGTCGTTCATGTCCTGTGCGGGACTTGGACTCCTGCTTTTCTCGCATCAGATCGCGCGCGTCTATTCTCCTGAAGCCGACGTGGTCCAGGCCGGCGCCACGCTGCTTCTGGTGGCGGCAATTTTCCAATTGTTTGACGGGATGCAGGTGGTGGCGACCGGAGCGCTCCGTGGCGCGGGCAGCACCCGCACGGCGTTTGTCGCGAATCTGTTGGGCTACTGGGTGATTGGCCTGCCACTGGGCGGCTGGCTATGCTTCTCCATGAAGCTGGGAGCCGTTGGCATGTGGATTGGACTCTGCGTGGCCCTGGTGCTGATCGGCATCGCGTTGACGGCCGTATGGCAGAGGATGATTCACCGGCTCAGCCAGGAAGAAGGAATGCCAGAAAGCGAAACAAATCCTGCCCAAGCGTAACAAGCAATAACGAATCAAATAAAGCCAAAGCAAAAGGCGGATCCCCATGGGGGACCCGCCTTAAGGTGAAGCGTGCGTTGTTTAGAAGCGCACGTGGAATGAGACTTGCAATTTGCGGGGACCAATGCTGCCGTCAACAGCGGCTGGATCACCCAGGCCGTTGAAGATCGGGTTGGTCAGGTCTTTGCTGACCTTGCCATTCTGGACATCAGACAAGTGCAGCACCTGACCGTTGGTTCCCATGAACGTGCCGTTCGGACGCTGGCAACCTGTGCAGGTAAAGAAGTCTGCGGCAGGTGCGCCAGAGCCAGTAAGGCTCAGCGGCAGGGCGGTCAACACGTCATTGCTGTTGAAGGAAACCCAGTTGCTGTGGTTGAAAATGTTGAAAGCGTCAAAACGAAGATCAAGCTTTACATTTTCGTATTTCGGCATGGTGAACGTTTTGTGTAGCGAAGCGTCAAAGCGGACGAACGGTGAGCTCCGGGCTGCATCACGGCCAACGTTACCGCTGGCTTGTTTGAAGTCCACTACGTCGCCCGTCAGAGCGTCCACCGGACCTGATCCGGAAGCGCCAGCCGGAGCCAGGAACGTGTTTTGGATGCCGTTGCACGTGGCAGCCGGGAAACCGGCAGCGATGCAAGCTGCTACGCCACCAGGACCGAAGTTGGCATTGCTCTGGAAGGCCGAACCGATGCCGGCGACGGAAACCGTGCCGTCAGGCAATACGTTCGGACGCTGTTGGGTTTCGTTGCCGGCGCCGAAGAAACGGCTGCCGTTGCCGAAGGACGAGTCGCCCGTGGACAGAGGATACGGACGTCCGGACTGGATCTGACCGATCCAGCTCAAGCCCAGGTTGTTCGCCACCCAACCCATATAGCGATTGGTGAACATCTTTCCTGAATCCAGCACTACGCCCATGTTGGCCGCGTGACGGACGTCATTGAACGCCGGACCCATTTCCGACCGGATCGTGCGGTAGTCAGCAGGCTCAGAGATACCGAAGAAATCCTCTGAGGAAGCCAGTGCATGCGACCAGGTGTAGCTGGCGTTGAACTGGATGTGCTGCGAGAACGTCTTGTTCACGCTGGCCAGCATGCCATTGTAGTGAGACGTACGTGAGTTCTCCTGGGTACGAACCGCGGTGAACTGCGGGTTCGGACGCGGACCGTAGAAGAAGAATCCGGGGTGGGCGGGATCGGCCAGGACCGGCGGAGCGTTGGTGTCGCGCTCGCCGAACAAGCCGGAGCCGTGCTGCCCGATGTACTGGATTTCACCTTTCAGTGTTTTGTTGAATTGATGTTCGATCCCCACATTGATCATGTGCATTTCCGGGTTCCGCAGGTGATCGGAAATCGGACGGATGCGTCCAAACGGGCCGCTGAGGCTGGGAGCAAACGGCGCCAGCAGTGCAGCGCTGGGAGCGTTCGGGAACGCCGCCAGGACCGCTGCTCCGGCCGGCGTGCTGCCATCAATGGTGACCGTGTTCAGCGTGGTGCCGTCAAAGTTCAACGAGTCCAGCACAACGTTGTTGAACGCGAGCATGGTGGTTTCAGCAAAGCCCGCGTGCAACAGGGTCTTATCGTTGATTCCGTAGGTGAATCCCAGGCGCGGCTGGAAGTTGTTCTTGTCAGACGAGCAGGCTGAGATCAGCCCGTTGCCCATCAGGCAGGTTCCATTCGGTCCAGGAATTTTGCCGCCTTTGAAAGCGCCGGCTTCCAGGTCATAACGCACGCCGTAATTCAAAGTCAGTTTCTTGCTGAGTTTCCACGTGTCCTGGAAATAGAACCCGTAGATGTTGTCCTTGGAAGTGACTTCGCCAGGGCCGAACGCGATGGTGAAGGTCTGGGGAACGTTGGTCGGGCTCAGCTGGTACTGACCGAAGTGGAACTGTGGGAACAGCGATTCCCAGGGGTAGTAGCTGATGTTAAAACCGGTCTTCCAGGTATGGTTGCCGTGCGACCAGGTCACGTTGTCAATGTACTGGTAGCGTTTCTGCAATCCGCCTTGCGGGCAGCAGAAGTTGGCGCCGGTGATGGTGCCATCCGGATGGATGACGCCGGGCGCGCTCGAATTGTCAGACGTGGTGCTGACAAAACGATAGAACACGAAACGCGACTCATTGATCAGCGTCGGCTTCAACGATGAAACCAAGCCTACGTTGATGCTGGCGTTGTTGATGGTGCTGCTGGTCAGATCGTCAGGTGAAATGTTGTTGCCGGTTTGCACGATCACGTTGCTGGTGCGGAAGCGGTCGGCCGCGTAGCGCACGGTCAGATCGTGATTTTGCGAAACCTTGTATTCAACCTTGCCGGAGTAGAGCAGGTTGTTGGTGGGTTTCTGCAGGGTAGTGGGGGCGCCGAACGGAACCAATGTTTCCGGTACGCCTTCACGCGACGTTTCAAAGCTGGTGAACCAGAACAGCTTGTTCTTCTGGAAAGGACCGCCCACCGTGAAGCCGCCTTCTTTGCGATGGAACGGCGCCCGCGGGCAACCGGCAATTGAGGTCGGGTCGGGGCAGCGCGGATCTCCGAGTTCGCCCAGGTTGTAGAACGGATCAGAGGCTGACAGGTTGCGGCCGCGGAAATACATGTGGCCTTCGCCATGCACCTGGTTGGTGCCGGACTTGGTGACCACGTTCATGACCAGACCGGTGGCCTGACCATATTCCGCGTTGTAGTTGTTGGTGATGACCTGGAATTCCTGCACTTCGTCCACGGACGCGCCTGTGCTGTCACGACCGGAAACCAGTTGGTCGGTGATGTTGGCGCCGTCAACGTTGTAAAGGTTGCCGCGGTTGTTGATGGAACCCGGAGCAATCAAGTCCGTGGTCAAACCGCTGGTGTCGGCCTTTACACCCGGGGCGGTCAGGGCCAGTTGAGCGTAGTCATTGACCACGCCGCCTGCGCCGCCTATCGTGGGCAGCCGTTCCATATCCATGCTGGTGACGGACGTGGATACATCAGTCTTGGTGGTTTCAATCAGCGGAGCCGTGGTGGTTACTTCCACGCTTTCGGTGGAGCCGGCTACGCCCAGTTTGAAACCGAGATCTTTCTGGTCGCCCAGGTTCAGTTTGACGTCTTTTACTTCACCAGGTTTAAAGCCCTTGGCTTCAACTTTAATGGTGTAGCTTCCTGGCTGCAGGTTAGGAATCGTGTAATTGCCGCTTGAGGTGGTATTTACTGAGCGGCCAATGCCGGTGTCCTGATTGGTAGCCGTGACTTTTGCATCGGGAACCATGGCGCCCTGGGGATCAACGACCTGTCCTACGATCGTTGCGGAAGTAGCGCTTTGGGCGCTGGCTACGGTCGCGACGCAGCAGCACAAGAGCGCTAAAACACAAAACATAGCTATACGCTTCATACGGGGAGGATCCTCCAAATTCTTCGACGTCCGCCTTTATACAGTGCAAGCGCAAGGCCGTGTGCGCGGGATGGCTTAAGAACTGGAGATTCTAAACTCATATTGGGATTGGAGCCCAATAAAATCCATGATTTACAGCCCAAGACAGCCATTTTCTAAGGGGAATTAGGTGAAAATCCAATTTGTCCCACACAATATCCACAGGCCCTTAAAACCTTCTTTACCAATCTTCATATACGGAATATGAAGGACTCCAGAGAATGGAAGATTGTCGTTACTTCCGGAGCGTCGCCAGACTTCTAAATCACTGACTTCAGAAGAGTTCCACCTTGGAATTTGCTAATCCGCATGGAGTCGCTCTAACTCACGGTATCACTGGCTGTGCTTGTATTTTAGGGGTGTTTTCTGGAAAACGGCAGGTGAGCCTGGCCGATCGCGGAAGTGCATGGACCAATGGTACATACGCTTAGGGTAAAGTACTGAACTTGCGTGTCGGCCAACTCGTTGACAATAGTCCGGTTGTCGATATATTGGCGTTCAGCGAGGCCTTAGAACATGACGAATATTTATGATGCGATCAAGGAAAAAGAAAACCAGATCGCTATCTACCAAGCACAAATTTCCGGACTCCAGGCAGAGATTGAAGCTCTCCGCGTAGCGGCCCGGATTCTTGAAGGCGGAAGCGGCCCCAGTATTGCCGCGTCAGAAACAGCGCGTCCTGTAGCCGTGCAGTCGGCGCC
>Ga0075024_100000074_pt1 | contig 26590 bp, 20 predicted proteins | sample Str013_2_FD_71389 | JGI IMG/M metagenome (GOLD analysis project Ga0075024, IMG submission 71389) | Freshwater sediment microbial communities in response to fracking from Pennsylvania, USA - Straight Creek_MetaG_SC_2013 | ecosystem: Environmental > Aquatic > Freshwater > Creek > Sediment... | reverse complement strand
ATTCGCTTGTTCAGGGACGAGCCGCCCAAGGCGCCAATCCGCTGCCGGTTGCGGGCGAGGCCGTTGAACAACTCGTTTGTGGAAGGCGTGCTGGCTTCCGCGTCAGAGTAGTTAAGTCTTCCTGAAAAGTCGAGCCGCCGGAAATAGTTGCTCTGGAAGCTGAACTGTTCTGTTGGGAAGTCGTTGCGATTGCGGGCGGTGCGGTTGTAGTTGATGAACCCGCTACAGGTCGGATTGAAGAAGCCGGTCCCCAGCACCGGCGCGGCGCAAGGCTGACCGGCAACCGTATTGAATGGCAAGCCTCCACTTACTGGCACGCCGTTGGACAAGGTGAATCCGGGCAAGCCAAGAGCACCCGCGGGAGCCAGGAATCCGGTAGTGTCGCCTTTATAGAAAGTGAAGAACTGATCGTAGTTAATATTAGTGCGCGGGATGAGACGCAGCGAAACCCCGGCACTGTAGTTGTCCGTGGTATTCAGGGTCGGCTGCTGCACCAGAGCGTCCGTGCCGTTGTGGATACTGGAGAAGCTGGTGCCTTCATTTACAACTCGTGACCAGCCCAGCTTGAACCTTACGTTGCCTACCGGGAAAAGATTGAGGTTCACGTCACTCATTCTGCGGGTAAGCAGAAATTCGTGCGGTGAATTCAAAATAGGTACGTTGGGGTTTGAAGTTGCCGGATTCAACGGGTTGGCCAACAAATCATAGTCAAAGATGTTCTGGTCGCGCCGGAAATTTGCGCTGAAGCTGTAGAGCTTGCCCTTCTGCGCGCGGACGCGGGAAACATCATTGGGATCGCCGCCGTAACCGAAGTTACTGAACGTCAGGTCGTCAAACAGAATTCCGTTGTGGTCCGGGGCATGCATGTCCAGCGTGTATTCCATCAGCCGCGGGCCGGTGCCCATATTGACGAACGTGTCCCAGGTGCCGGTGTTGCCGGTGTGATCGGAAAAGCGTCCGCCAAATTCAACGGACTGCTTCATCAGCCACGGTCCGGCCATCTCACCGCCGTTGTTTTCCGAGGTAACCCAGGTGGAAAGAACGTCGGACTTGCGTCCGCTGTCAATTGCCACTCCCAGGTCGGGTTGGCGGACAGAATCGGCGTTAGCGGCAGGTTTGGCTGCCGGCTTCTTGTCGTCTTTATTGTCCGTCTGTTGTGAAGCAGCAGGACCCGCCGGAGTATCACTCGGCGCCTGCGCAAAAAGTGTAAGGCCAAACAGTCCCATTCCGATCAACAGAAGGCGCGATGGCCACATAGCGAGCTTGTGTAAAAATGTATTCATCTCATCACCTCCGTTTTACGGTTTGAAGAAGTCATGGTCTGAATTGGAACCATGAATTGCTGTATGGCACATCGTGCAAGCCTGATACTTCTGGGCCTGGTTGTGGAATGAAGGAGCGTTCGGAGCCGGTACATCCACCGTCAGCGTGTGGCATTCCAGGCAGAGCAAGTTGACATTGCTGCGCTTGAGCAAACGCGGATTGTTGGAGCCGTGAGGCGTGTGGCAGGCAACGCAGCCTTCAGTCTTGATGGGCGCGTGCTCCCACGCAAACGGACCGGATTTGTCGGTATGGCAGCTGAAGCACACCTGGTCCTGCGCCGCGGTAGCGCGCAGCTGGCGTCCCAGGAACCCGCCGTGTTGGTTGTGGCAGTTGCTGCAGTTGATCAGTCCTTCGTTGACGCGATGATGGAAGGGCTTGGAGAAATCGGGCTTTACTTCCTGGTGGCAGGTGTAGCACAGCGCCGGCTGCGCGGCCTTCAGAAGTTGCCGGTTGACCTTGGCATTGTGCACGGAGTGGCAATCCACGCAGCCCACGTTGTTCTTCAGGTGCTGGGACCGCAGGAAGTTGCTGTGCTCTTCGCCAAACTCGTGGCAGCTCAGGCAGCGTTTTGAGGATTCTTCACGGGAAAGTCCGCCAAAGCGGATGATCTTTTCCGGGTCAGCCGACTCGGCGTGCGCCTTGCCTGGTCCATGACAGGATTCGCATCCCTGCCACTCCGGACCATGACGCTTGTCCAGCGCGGTCTTCCAATGCGGCCCTTTTTCGTATCCTTTGGCCGCATCTTCGTGACACGTTTTACAGGTTTCTGCTCCCACGTATTGGGAGGGGTCCACCTTGGTTGCTTCTGCTTGGGGGGATTTGTTGTTCTTGTCTTGATTTGCTTTCTGACCGGCTGAAGCCTTCGTACCCGCGCTTTTTTCCTTGGCTTGCAGTTTTATTCCTGCATAACACAAAACAATTAGCGCTAATACTAGGGCCGCGAACCATGAGTACCTTACTTTGTTTCCCAGCATGAGCGGGCCTCGCAATTTCTCCGATTTGGAGTTAGTAAACCGAGCAGTATAGGGAGTATCGTGCGTGGATTCTGTGACTTTGATCACAGTTTGTGCAGAATTTTGCAAAAGCTTGATGCAGCCCCGCAGAACCAAACAAATGCCGTTTCTTTCAACAAATTCGAATCGGTCCTCTATACACGGCCCAGCTTTGGCAAGGATTATCAATGACCGCGCTCGACTGGCGCAACGCTGCGTCTGGTAAAAACACACTTAACTGCAAGTTGGATGATTAGGAATTGCTAAGACTGTGGTTTTACGTTGCTTCCTACAAAAAATAAGAGAGCCAGGAACTGGCTCTCTTTGATTGCCGATTAGGGCTTAGGAGCGATGCATCCAAATGAGTGAATGCTGAACTTGATTCTTCCAGTGTTGAGCTTCCCCCGAATACTCAACCCTGGAAGAATAGTCCATTTGTGCAACCAACATTACTAAACCGGCAAGACAGACGCTGTGACAGCCGTCACACTCGACGCGCGATCTTGCTGCGATCGGCCACCGTGGGACGACGGGAACAATCACGAATCAACTGGTCAGCGATCTTGAGATCAGCGCTCAGCACGCGTGCCACGGAAAAATAGATGTTGGGGTACTTCTGCAGTACCGCCATGAATTCACTCTTGGGGATCAGCGTGATCTGGCATTCATCCAGACAGGTGACGTTGATTTCCGGAGTCTCGCCACTCACCGTGGCGCGCATGCCAAAGACTTTTCCAGGACCTGCGGAGCCCAGCGATACATGGGTTTCAGCAGCCGGAACGGAAATATCAACCGACCCGGAATTAACGATCACCAGGTTCTCCGGCGACTTTCCGTGCTCCATTAACATGGAGCCTTTGGGTGCGGTTACTAGTTTTTCGTGCTTCTTTAATTCGTCGATCGCTTCCGTTGAAAGGCCTTCATAAAGCTCGTTCACGGTTTGGTCCTTTATGGCGAATGTGGAGTTCATGGTTGTCGCTTTTTATACCTGTCCGGTGCCGCCCGGTATGTGACGGCGATCACTTGCAAAGTGATTTTCCGAACCAACCTATGTCGTAACCAGCCGCTCCAGTGCCTCTTTGTCCAGAATGCACCAGGTAGCGCCTTTGATGCGCAGGTAACCTTTCTTACGGAAATCGCCCAGGACGCGGGAAACAGTTTCTCTCGACGTCCCGACGAACTGCGCGATCTCTTCCTGCGTCAAAGTCACGCGGATTGGGATCTCACCGGTCTTTTTGCGCGTGGTGTCCACAGGATGCTGGGCCCAACTTAAGATGAGCTTGGCGATTTTTTCCGGCACGGAATTCGAAAGCCCTAGCGAACGGATTTCGCTGTACGCGCATTTGCAGTTATGCGTGAGCTGTTGCGCCACTTTCAGTCCTACATCAGGAAACTCTTCCAGGAAGCGGATGAAATCTGTTTGGGAGATGAAGTTGGCCTGGCTGGGCTCCATGGTTTCAATGGTTGCTTCATACGGCGTGTTGGAAACCGCTGCCGTGAGCCCCAGGACTTCGCCGGGCTCGGCGATGCGCAAGATAATGCTCTTGCCTTCCGCGGACGTGGTGGATAGCTTGGCGCGGCCCGTGCACAGCACATAAATGCCGCGCGGCGACTGGCCTTCCAAGCAGAGCAATGTACCCTTGGGATAAACGGAGGTTGCTTTAATCGTCTGCAGTTTCAGGAGAGCTTCCTTGGGCAGGTTGCAAAACAGCCTGTCTTCGCGAAAGTCACACTTCAAACAATTTTCGATGATCCGTAAGTTATATGCGGAAGCTGCCATGTCAGATACTCTCCTTTGATTCGAACTTCAATCAAATTACCGTCTAGATTAGTTGCTCTGTCACAAAGGGACTGTGATGGCGGTCACACGTGTTTTGCATAGGTTTCATGCGGCTCGCACGCATCTTCTGCTTTTCCCGCGCTTCTCTCTCACGCGCCCGCCGCGCGCAATGGCGCATATCACCTGTCCATTGCAACATTGCAGAACCGTGTGATGGTCATCACGGTGAAACTGAAACCGTAGAGCGACACTGCCTTTAGTTAGCGAAGGAGGTGCCTCATGGCTGGCAAGAAAACTGCCCAATGGACACTGCTGGGCGGGATTGCCGCCGGAGCATCTGCGTTTTATTTTCTCGACCCGAAACGCGGGCCGCAACGTCGTGATGAGTTCAAAAAGAAGACAGGGCGTATCGCAAGAGAGATTGCCGATGGCGCATCCAAATGCATTCGCGATAGTGAACACCGGCTACAGGGCCTGGCCAGCTACGTCCGCGCCGGCCTGAACAACGAACCGCCAGAAGACCGCATTCTGGTGGAACGCATTCGCTCCCGCATGGGACGCATCGTTTCCGATCCGCGCAAAATCCATGTAGCTTCTGACGGCGGCACGGTCACCCTCTGGGGCCTGGCAACCGAAAACGAAGCCAACGAGTTGGTGCGGACCGTGGAAGGCATGGAAGGCGTTAACACCGTGCTCGACCACCTGGAAGCCCATGCGCGGGTTCCCGCGGAACACGAACCGGACCATTACCAGCGGATTCGCAAACAGACGCTGCTCAACTGGAGCCCAGCCAAACGGCTACTGATGGGCGCTGCTGGTTCCGCCGCTGCTCTCTATGGCATGCGACGGAAAGACAACGTCGGCCTGGCGATTTCCCTCCTGGGCACTGGGCTCACCGCGACCAGCATGCTGGAACGAAATCCATATTCCCTGCTGGCACTCTCAGAAGACTCTCCGGGGTTTGAGCTTGACCGCACCATCACCATCAACGCGCCGATCTCCGATCTTTACGGCTTCTGGACAAATCCTGAAAACTATCCCAAAGTTTTTTCGCACATCGCCAACATTGAACGGCTGGGCGAAAATCTTTACCGCTGGACAATCAACGGCCCAGCGAATATTCCCATCCATTGGGAAGGCATGATTACCCGCAAAGATCCCAACACCACCGTGGAGTGGAAGAGCCTGCCCGGATCCATGGTCGGCAACTTCGGGATTGCCCGTTTTGATCCGAACTATGACGCCAGCACCCGGCTGCGCATACGTATGTTCTACCGTCCGCCGGCGGGAATCCTGGGACGGTTTCTCGCTGACTTCTTCGGCGCCAATCCTGAAAAAGTCCTGGCCCAGGACCTGAAGCGCCTGAAGATGCTCTTTGAGCACGATGAAACTCTTGTAAAGCAACTCCAAGAAGGAGGTGACGAACAACTTTTAAAAACTGCAACAACTTAAGCTGCTACTCAAAAAGCTACATTTGGCGGTTACCTCAAAGAAGGATGCTGGGTTCACCTTGCATCCTTCTTTGCTTTTGCAGTCTTCATTTACTTGAATAACGTGACCGGCGTCACTGCTTTGGGGAGGCATGCGGAGCAGACTGAACACGGGAACCTGAATTCCAGATTGATGGGCCGCTTGAATACCCGTCAGTAGCACCCGCCAACCGCTCGCAACGCGGCCAAGAGCCCAACAAAGGACTTGCCTGACGCCGCCGCTGAGGCTGAGCGATATTTGAAGGAGGTCTTTATTATGCAAGCCCTGCAAACCGTAACCGACATTTCATTCAAAAACATTCTTTTTCTTACTGATTTTAGTGAAGCCTCAGAGGGCGCGCTGGCCTACGCCCTGGGGCTGGCTAAACACTACAAAGCAGAACTCTTCCCCGCACATGCATGCGATCCGGTCATCCTGCAGGAGACCGCGTCGCCCAACGTAATTGACGAAGTTGTGAAGACCAGCCGCGAACAACTGGACAAACTGATCAAGGACAAAGACGTGGTGGTGCATCCGCTGTTCGCCCAGGGCAGTATTGAGCCTGTATTGCCGCGCTGGATCAATGAAAATGGAATCGACCTGGTGGTGATTGGCACGCACGGCCGCCGCGGCATGCAGCGGTTCGTGGTGGGATCAACCGCGGAATACATTTTCCGCAACGCCACTTGTCCGGTACTCACAGTAGGTCCGCATGTAAACTTCCGGCCGTATCACGGATTCAGCGCAGACACCATCCTGTTCACCACCGACTTTGGACCGCATACCGAGTTTGCCGCGACCTATGCGTTTTCGTTCGCCCGGGAAACCCGCGGACGCCTGCTGATGATGCACGTAGTCACGCAGGATGAAACCTTCCAGCACAATGCTGACGCTCTGATTGTGGACGCGGAGAAAAAGCTTAAGACCATGCTGCCTTCTGACGCGAAAGATTTCTGCCGGCCGGAAATTATTGTGGAAGTGGGCAACCCTGATCTGGAAGTGATTGGCTATGCGGAAAAAGAACGTCCGGACCTGATCGTCCTGGGACTTCCGCATGACAAGAAATTCAGCACACACTTTGCCGCCGGAGTTACGTATCGCCTGGTGAGCCAGGCTCCGTGCCCGGTGCTGACCGTACGCGACCAGATCAAGCACTAAAGTTTGTTTCTCGGAGGGCCGCAAAGCACAACCGCCGGGAAATAACTGCGCGACAGCAGTGGAGGATGTGAGTTCGCTCACATCCTCTTTTTTCGCGGTGCGATATGCTCATCCTTCATGTCTTAATTCTTAACAACTTCATATTCTTAACAGCTTCATATTCTTAGCAACTTCATATTCTTAACAGCCTTATCTTCATACCAAGGACACCTCTCATGGGCGCCGATCTGATAAATTCAAACATTGTTATGACTGACGGAAAAATCGAAAAACTGGCACGCGATCCCGGCAACCCGAACTGGCCACCCAGCCCGCTGGCGCCCATGTTCTATCCGCGAACCATCGCGGTGATTGGCGCCACGGAAAAACCCGCCAGCGTGGGACGCACGATCCTGCGTAATCTGCTGGAACATCCGCCGGGCGCCACGATTTTTCCCATCAATCCGCATCGCAGCAACGTGATGGGCATCCGCTGCTATCCCAGTATCGCCGCGATTGGCGAGTGGATCGACCTGGCAATTGTGGTCACGCCGGCGAATACCGTTCCCGACGTGCTCGAGGAATGCGAGAAAGCTGGCGTCCGCAGCGCGGTGGTAATCTCCGCCGGCTTTGCCGAAACTGGCGCGGAAGGCAAAGAACGCGAAAACAGAATTCGCAAGGTGCTTTCGTCGGGACGCATGCGGCTGGTCGGCCCGAACTGCGTGGGCATCATGAACCCGCGTACGGGATTGAACGCCACGTTTGCGCAGTCCAACGCCTTGCCGGGAAACATCGCGTTCCTGAGCCAGAGTGGCGCGCTGTGCACGGCTATTCTAGACTGGAGCCGCCGCGAGAACGTGGGCTTTAGCGGATTCGTCTCCGTTGGCTCCATGCTGGACGTAAGCTGGGGCGACCTTATCTACCACTTTGGCGATGACGCCTACACCTCCAGCATTCTGATCTATATGGAATCGATCAGCGATGCGCGGTCGTTCCTTTCCGCGGCGCGGGAAGTTTCACTACGCAAACCGATCATCGTTATCAAGCCGGGACGCACGGAAGCTGCGCGCAAAGCCGCGGCATCGCACACCGGAGCCATGACCGGCGCCGACGAAGTTTTCGAAGCGGCATTCCGGCGCTGTGGAATTCTCCGTGTTGCGACCATCGGTGAATTGTTCGATATGGCGGAAGTGTTGAGCAAGCAGCCACGTCCCAAAGGTCCGAGGCTTGCGGTAGTGACCAATGCCGGCGGTGCAGGCGTGCTGGCTACGGACGCGCTCCTGGCCGCCGGAGGCCAGCTTGCCGAAATCTCCGCAGAGACAAAAGAAGAGCTGAACAAATTGCTTCCATCGGCATGGAGCCACGCCAACCCGGTCGACACGCTAGGCGACTCCGGTCCGCAGACGTATGCCAGGGCCGTGGAGATCGTGGCTAAAGATCCCGGGTGCGACGCCGTGCTTTCCATTCTGGCGCCGCAGGGCATGACGGAACCGGAAACGGCGGCTAACATCCTGAGCCACTCGGCGGAAGGCATCAAGAAGCCCCTGCTGGCCAGTTGGATGGGTGGCGCGCGCATGCAGCTTGCCGCCAATGTTTTGAACGAAGCCAAAATTCCCACGTTTGAATATCCTGACGCGGCGGCCCGCAGCTTTGCTTACATGTGGCGTTACACCTCATACCTGCAAGCGCTGTACGAGGCTCCGGAATTTACCGGCGACCTGCCTGAAGACGGCCCCAAGCGCGTGGCCAACATCATTGCGGAAGCGCAGCGCAAGGATCGCACGATCCTCACCGAGTATGAGTCGCGACAGATTCTGGCCGCCTACGAATTTCCGGTCACGGAATCCAGACTGGCGTTGAATGTGGACGACGCGGTAAAAGCCGCGGAATCCATCGGCTTCCCGGTGGTGGTAAAACTACATTCCGAAACAGTCACTCATAAATCAGACCGCGGTGGCGTGCAGCTGAACCTGCAAAATGCTGAAGCCGTGCGCGCGGCGTTTGCCAAAATCGAAACAGAATTCAGCAAGGACGCAAGTTTCCACGGCGTGACCGTTCAGCCGATGATCAAAGCTTCTGGTTTTGAGTTGATTCTGGGCAGTTCTACTGACCCGCAGTTTGGTCCGGTGATGGTTTTTGGCATGGGCGGCCAACTGGTGGAAGTGATGGGCGACCTGGCGCACGCACTTCCACCGCTCACCACCACTCTGGCGCGCCGCGTGATGGAACACACACGGATCCTGCGTGCCATGAAAGGCATTCGCGGCAAGAAGCCGGTCGATCTGGACAAGCTCGAAGAATTGCTCGTCCGTTTCAGTGAACTGGTCGTCGAAAATCCACGCATCGCCGACATTGAAATCAATCCGCTGCTCGCCGGGCCAGACACCATCATGGCGCTCGATGCACGCGTGATCCTGCATCCTTCCAGCGTTAAAGACGCACAGTTGCCGCGTCCGGCAATCCGCCCGTATCCGAATCAATACGTCACCACATGGCAGAGTGAAGGCGAGAACTTCACGCTGCGTCCGATCCGTCCGGACGACGAAGCGCTGATGGTCGATTTCCATCATCAGCTTTCCGAGAACAGCGTCTACTTGCGCTTCTTCCTGCCGCTAAAGGTGGACGTAAGAACGTCCCACGAGCGGCTGTTCACCAAGTGCTTTATCGACTATGACCGGGAGATCGCGCTGGTGGCCGAATATAACGACGACACCGGAGCGCGCCGCATTGCCGGGGTGGCACGCATGATCCGTAAGCATTCCGACAATACAGCGGAAGTCGCGTTCCTGGTGGCGGACAACTTCCAGAAACGCGGACTAGGCACGCACCTGCTGGAACGCATGGTGGTCATCGCGCGTAAGGAAGGCATTTCCGGGCTGGAAGGTTCCACGTTGTCAGAAAATTACAGCATGAAGGAAATGTTCGCTAAAGCCGGGTTCCGCTTCTCGCTTCCGGAAGACGGCGTGGTCACGGCTTTACTGACGTTCGAGTAACCTCGAAAGCGAGGCGCTAGATTCCAAACAGATTGGGCGCCAACTTCTGGTAATGGTGTTCTTCAGCCCAGAGATCGAGCGGTACGGTGGCAAGTTCGTCGACCACGGGAACAGCGTTGCCGTCTTTGGTGAGGTCAATAGACTTGATATACGTGTGACAGGTTTCGCAGGCTTCCACGCGAACGTATTTGAAATCGTCGGCAATCCACACCGGCAGCTTTTCCTTGTCTTCTTCTCCACAATTAGGGCAAACCAGGCGGCGGAAGAGCCATTCCCTGGCGCAGAGCGAGCACACGAGCGAACGCTTGCCGCCATCGCCTTCCGGGCGAAGCACAGCGAACTGCGGCTGCGATCCGCAGAACGGACACTTCATCTGGCCGGAGTCGGCGTCCAGCCCGGTAGTCTTCTCAGAAAGGAACTCAGCGTAAGGCTGGAGCAAGGCTCGCGCAAAGAAAGCGTACTCGGGGGCCAGTTCGCGTGAGTCCACTTCATGCTGCCAGATGCCTTCCAGCAGTTCCCTGCGGCTTTCCGGTGACTCGTTCTCCAGGGCTTCAGCGGCCTGCTTAAGAATAGGAGTGCCGTCTTGCTTGACCAGGGCGATCAGCGCGGCAAAATGCGGCACCAGCACGGAAATTTCGTGCTCAGGTGCGGAATTCAAAGATGTGTGGATGGATTGTTGCAAGCGGGCGAGCTGCTGGTAAAACTTGAGCAACTCGGCGACTGCCGGCTGCTTTTTCAGCAACTCACCCGCCCGCGTAATGCGGAGGTCCCAGGAAGACTTCAATAGGCTCCTTTATTTCTTCAAGCTGGTCGGGTCCCGATCACGGTCCGTGCCCGCCACCTGCTTGTACCAAAGAGGATGGTGAGCCTTGGCCCAGCTTGCGGGAACACGTCCCCACAGAATCCCGTGGAGACCACCAGAGACGAAGAACAGGCCCATGTACAAGTGGATGATGAAGCCGGCGATAGTCGAAAGCGCAGCGACCACGTGCACGAAGATAATCAGGGACAACACCCAGTGAGCGCTGCGCGGCATGAGTTCCGGGAACCACATGAACAGGCCAGTGATCAGCAGGGCGATGGTGCCGTAATACATGACCCAGTAATACTGCTTCTGGCCATGGTTGAAGTGACCGGCAGGAGCCACATTTTCGTCCCGGTTGGTGAGGTAGGACTCAATGGTCTTGCTCCATTTGCGGTCATCGTCAGTGATCTTCATGTCCTTGCCCCAGAGGCTATGCATCCAGAAGGCAGTGGCGGCAAAGATCAGACCAGTTACGGGGTGCCAGAAGCGGATGGTGGCTCCGCCTCCGAGCACAACAGCAATCCAGTACAAGTAAGGAGTAAACAAGGCCATGCCGGTGGCCAGGAGATAGAGGTACGTTACTCCTGAAACCCAATGGCACATGCGCTCCTTGAGCGTATAGCGAACGATCTCATTTTCGCGAAGATCGGTTCCGTGGCGGACAACAATGTTGCTGCTCATTGCTTGCCTCCTTCTTCACCGGCTGGCTTCGGGCCGTAACGGACGTAATGGCCGAAGAGCGCCGCGATGCCCAGTCCCATGGCGATTCCGCCAATCCACTTGAGCGGGCCTTTCCACATCTTCACGAAGAACGGTACGGTGGGATTCGCCGGGAGACCGCCGTATTTCTCGGGATCGCGGGCGTCGCCCAGAACGTAGATGACGTGTGTGCCGCCTACGCCGCTCGGATCGTATACGCCGGCGTTGGTCCAGTTGCTGTGCTTCTTCAACTGGTCAACGCGCTTTTCAGCCTCAAACAGCATGTCTTCCTTGCTGCCAAAGTGCAGGCAGCCCGTGGGACAGGACTTGATGCAAGCCGGTTCCAACCCTGCTCCAACGCGGTCTGAGCACAGAGTGCACTTATAGACCTTTTTGGTTTCATTGTTGAACTTGGGAATATTGAACGGGCAGCCGGTGACGCAGTATTGGCAACCGATGCAATGTTCCTGGTTGAAGTCCACAATGCCGTTGGTGTACTGCACGATCGCGCCGTCCGCGGGACAAGCGATGAGGCAGCCGGGTTCTGCGCAGTGCATGCATTGGTCTTTACGCATGAGCCACTGCGGTGTGCCGTCATCGGCTTCATGTTCATTGAAGCGAATGAGGTTCCAGAAGTTCCATGCCGTGTCCGGCATGGTCTGATAGGTATTGTCAAAGGTGGTGTCACGGAATTCGTATCCGTTCCACTCCAGGCAGGCAACTTCGCAGGCCTTACAACCGATGCAAGTGGTGGTGTCCACCAGTTTGCAAACGTCGTAATCGCGGGAAACGCCTTTCCCGGGCGTGCCGCCGCGATGGCCGGAAATTGCTTTAACTTCCAATGTTCCATTGCTCATGGCGCGCTCCTTAGACTTTCTCGATCTTCACCAGGAATCCCTTGAATTCCGGGGTGAAGGCGTTGGGGTCAACCACCGTGGGTGAAAGCCGGTTGGCAGGTGTGCGTTCCGCTTCAGGCCGCTTGTCATCAATTCCCTTGTAGCCCCAGTGAATGGGGATACCGACCTGGTAGGTCTTTTTCCCGGCGATCATCATGGGCTTGATGCGCGTGGTCACCATCGCCTTGCAGAAGTACGAACTGCGGGCGCTGCTGACCTTGACCTTCTCTCCGCCCTTCAGCCCCAGCTCGGTTGCCAGGTCTACCGGGATTTCCACGAAAGGTTCAGGGACAAGCTCCATGTTCATGGGGTTGTTCTTGGTCCAGTAGTGGTAGTGCTCGGTGAGGCGGTACGTGGTGCAGACCACGTTGTAGCCGTCTTTGGGCGTGCCGTATTTGTCCTGGTCCGACTTGAATTTTTTCACTACCGGACTGTTGGACTGTTTGGGATGGAGCAAATTGTCTGTCGGGCTCTCGATGGGTTCATAGTGCTCAGGGAACGGACCATCGGCCAGACCACCAAGGGGAACAAAGAGACGGGCCATTCCTTCCGGCGTCATGATGAACGGTCCCATGTGGTCAGATGGTTTGGAGTCAGCCTTGAAGTCAGGGACATCATTGCCCACCCACTTCTGCTGCGCTTCATTCCACCAGACCTGCTTGCGGCTGGGATCCCACGGCTTGCCTTCCAGGTTGCAGGACGCGCGGTTGTACATTACGCGACGGTTCGCAGGCCATGACCAGCCCCACTGCGGGTGAATGCCCAGGCCAGAAGGATCGTCAGGGTTGCGGCGCTGCGTGGCCGAACCGGCGTCTGGCCAGGAACCGGCATAGAGCCAGTTTCCGCAAGACGTGGTGCCGTCATCACGCAGCCAGGCAAAGCCCGGAATCTGCTGACCGGCCTTCCATTCCGGTGGGGTTTGTTTTTCGTCCTTAAGATCAGCCAGCGCTTTGCCGTTGATCTCTTTGGCCACTTCAGTCAAAGACGGGCTGGCGGGATTGCTGTAAGCCCACGTCAGATTGAGGATTGGGTCCGGGAACTTGGTTTCCGGTTTGTCTTTTTCCTTGGTGTACAGTTCGCGTACCTTCAGGAAGATCTGCGCAAGAATCGCCTGATCGAGTTTGGCGTCGCCCGGAGTCGGGACGGCGGCCCATTTCCACTGCAGCCAGCGGGCGGAGTTGACGAAGGTTCCGTCTTTCTCAGCAAAGCCGGCGCCGGGAAGGCGATAGACCTCAGTCTTGATCTTGGCCTGATCGTCCGCGCTGATGCCCGGAGATTCCCAGAAACTGCTGGTTTCTTCCGGATAGATTTCGCAGACCACCAGCCAATCAGCTTTCTTTAAAGCGGCGATGTTCTTTTCCGTGTTCGGACCAATGGCTACGCCGTTCATGCCAAAAGCGATGAGGCCTTTGACTTCACCGGCATACATCTTGTCCCACTGGTCAGCCCAGGAGAAGCGTTTGTCGCCGATTCTGGGCAGGTAGTTGAAGGCCCAGTCGTTTTCTTTTTTGGCGGCGTCGCCATACAGGGCTTTCATCAACGACACGGCAAACCGGGGAGTGTTGGACCAGTAGTTCCACGATTCAAACTCTTTCGGTTTGGCCGACGTCGGCGTGATGCGCTTCAAATACGCCGCGAAATCCGTATCCGCTGGAATCGGCACTTTGAGATAGCCGGGTAAATTGTCAAAAATGCCGGCCATGTCGGTTGCGCCCTGGATGTTGGAGTGTCCGCGCAGAGCGTTGACTCCACCACCAGCACGTCCCACGTTACCCAGAAGGAGCTGGATCATCGCCGCATTACGGATGATCTGCGAGCCAAAGGAATGTTGCGTCCAGCCGACGGAGTAAATGATGGTGCCGACCTTCTTCATGTCTCCATCCTTGCGGACGGAGGTGTACATGTCCCAGGCCTTGATGCACTTCTCTTTGGGGATACCCGTGATGTTTTCCACCATCTCCGGCGTGTAGCGCGAGTACTGCTTCTTCATAAGCTGGAAGACGCAGCGCGGGTGCTCCAAGGAGAGATCGTAAGCAGTGTTCGGTGGCAACGACGCAGGAGGAGGTGGCGGCGGAGCCGGCTTTCCGGCAACAGCCACAACCTTGGGCGGAGGCGGAGCAGCAGCCTTCGCGGCAGCAAGTGATTCCGCACTTGCCGGGCCGTCACCGGCAGCGATGGCAGCAGCGGCGGTGCCCGTCAAGTTTCCACCTTCTTCGTAATTCCACGAAGAATTGTCGTACTTCATGGCGGCTGGATCGTAGCCGGAGAACATGCCGTCTTCCGGAAGCTTAAAGCCTTTTTTCACGATCAACGCCGCATTGGTGTAGTTTGTGACGTATTCCTTATTGAAGCGGTTGTTCTGGACCGCGTAGTTGATCAGACCGCCCAGGAAGGCGATATCTGTACCCGCGCGAATCTGGCAGAACAGGTCAGCCTGCGAAGCCGTCCGCTGGAAGCGTGGATCGACCACCACCAGCGAGGCGTTGCGGACCTTCCTCGCTTCCACAACCCATTTGAAACCGCAAGGATGGTTTTCCGCTGGGTTACCGCCCATGATCAACATCGCGTCAGTGTTCTTGATGTCAACCCAGCCATTCGTCATTGCGCCGCGCCCAAAAGTTGGTCCCAGACCTGAGACCGTGGGGCCGTGTCAAACACGGGCCTGGTTTTCCAGGTAGACGACCCCCAGGCTGCGCATGGTCTTTACGACCAAGTAGTTAAACTCATTGGTATCAGTACAGCCGCCGTTGAACCCGATGCCTTCGCAGCGATTGACGGTTTTGCCGTCCTTATTCTGCTCCACGAAGGTCGCGTCACGCGTGGTCTTGATGTGGCGGCCGATCTCGCTAATCGCCTGGTCCCAGGAAATGTCTTCCCACTTGGTCCCGCCAGGACGGCGTACTTGCGGCTTTTTGAGCCGGCGATCGTTCAGGATTTCCTGATAGAGGGAGGCGCCTTTCGGGCAAAGAGTGCCACGGTTGATTGGATGGTCGGGGTCACCTTCCACGTGCACCACCTGGGTCGTTACGTTCTTGGCTTTATCGCCGAGCGTATGGATGATGACTCCGCAGCTCACGGAACAATACGGACAGGTGGAGCGAGTCTCGGTTGTGCGAGCGATCTTTAATTCTTTCGCTTGCGCAAGGACCGGCTTAGCGTCAAACCCCAACATCAACGCGGCGGCGCTGCCGGTTCCAACTTTGAAAAACTCACGTCTAGAAAAGCCCATAGCGGTTGCCTCCTCTTGGGCGATCACGGCCGGTGAGTTAAATTCAGCACTCGGCTAATTTTGGACAAAATACAAATACACTCCAGCCCGGCTCCGGGCTGATCGGGAAAGTGCAGAGAATGGTAAAACCAGAGTCCGCATTTGTCTATAAATTTTTGTAAACACAGCACCTCCGTTTACTACGCTGGTTCGTAGCACAAGCAGCGGCTATGAATCAAGGCTGCAGCCGGACCGGAATTCAGGCCCGTATATCCCTTTTCCGGGCGGCTTCCTGTTATTCTTTTTGGTTTCAGACTTGAGGCGAGAGAATTCCTATGGGATCAATGCAGGGTAAGAACGCCGTGATTTTCGGCGTTGCCAACAAACGCAGCATTGCGTGGGCCATTGCACAAAGCTTGAGCGAAGCAGGCGCAAAGCTGGCCATCACCTACCAGAACGAGCGTCTGAAGCAGGAAGCCCATGAGTTGATCACTTCCCTGCCCGGCGCGGACGCCTTTCAGTGTGACGTGGCCAATGACGCGGAAATCGACCAGCTCTTCGCGCAGATCAAGGAACGTTATGGCCGCCTGGACGCCCTGGCCCATTGCGTGGCCTTTGCGCCGGCTGAAGCCATGAAAGGCGACTTCCTCAATACCAGCCGCGAAGCCTTCCGTATGGCCCACGACATCAGCGCCTACTCGCTGATTGCCGTGACGCGGGCCGCCGCTCCGCTGATGATCGAAGGCGGAAGCGTGATCACGCTCAGCTATTTTGGCGCGGAAAAAGTCGTCGTCGGGTACAACGTGATGGGCGTGGCCAAAGCGGCCCTGGAAGCCAGCGTCCGTTATCTAGCCAACAGCGTTGGTCCGCAGAAGATCCGTGTGAACGCCATCTCCGCCGGCCCCATTAAGACATTGGCCGCGCGCGGCGTTGGCGATCTGAGCGCCATGCTCAAGAACCACGCTGACAAGGCACCTCTTAAACGCAACGTGGAACCAAGAGAAGTGGCCGACACCGCTTTGTTCTTGTGCTCCGACGCCGGCAGTGGCATCACCGGAGAAACCATCTACGTGGATTGCGGCTACAACATCATGGGATTTTGAAAACGGCTTTTAAGGGGCTGCTTTGTCGCGAATAAAAATCTTTGTCATCTACACGGTGGTTGACCTGCTCATCGTGGCCGGAGTGCTGTGGTGTTTTTTTCAACGATGGCCGGTCAGCAGGTATCTGATGCCAGCGGCAATCTTGTTTGTCCTGAACGGCGCGTGGCTGGTGGTGGCGGCGATTAAGAACACGCCGCCGGGTGATGCAAGCAGCTAACGAGCTCTCCAGTCTCCACTTTTCAACCTATGTTTCACGATTCGATGATGTGTTCCACCAACTCTGTTGCTAAAATCGCGAGCGGCGTAGCCGGTTTCTTGCACAAAGTGTGGCCGATGGAGCCGCACGTTATAAGGGAGTGCAACGGAACGCACAGGAGAGAGCATGAAAATGACTGATTGCTCGACAAAAACTCGTAACAAGACCGAGAGGAAAAGCAGGTGGTCCGCTGCGGGAACGGCTATCGCGCTGGCTTTTGTGATTTTGGGGGCACTTACGGTGATGGCCCAGGACCGGCCGATTCGTCCGGAAACGCTGCGCAGGTTCCCGGAAGCGGACACGATTAAATTGCCTCCGGCAAGGGCCACGCTGAATCGTGCCCTTTTAGATACGAACGCCAAGACGGCCATCGCGTTCCGACCTTTTGACCTGGTTGACCCGAAAACCAATAAACCGATCGCTCCCACGGCCACCATTACTTTGCCCAACGGCAAGAAGCCAACGGCAAAACAGTATTATGACGAATTGAATACCTTTGAAAAATGGTTGACCGATCACGGGTATTCGTTGCGCACAACCAAAAAGGGAACGCAGATCAAGTTGCACGATGTCCGCATGGATCGCGTCCGGCTGGAACGGCAGCTACAGATGGCGCCGCGCGCCACGACCCTGTCCAAACGGGCCGACTTCCTCGCCGTCTACAGTGACAAGAATCTTTCCGCCCTTCAGCCTCTGAGACTCAGCACTTCGCATGTCGCCATGGCACGGATTCCAACGCAGGTCCAGGCCAGCCAAATCGACCAGACGAATCGCCAGATCGCTTCCGCGGGACTGCGGGGCGTCCAGCGTGATGGTTTGGTGATCAGCACAGACAGTCTGGCGCAAATTGCGAGGATGAACAGTGTCACGACAAATAAGGGCGCCGCAGAGATCTCTACGTCCCGCGTTGCGACCGCGAACACAGCCGCGGCAAAACAAGCGGAGATAAAAGCCACGGAAGAAGCAAGGGCGGCGGCGCTGGCCAAAGAACTAGCAGCGGCCAAAGCCGCGGGCGCTACAAGCTGTAAACCGGTGACGAACAACCGCAATTGGAATTGGGATGTGGGCGATCCCGGCACATTTCATGCCTACGTGAACGGCACTCTCACTCTGAGCGGCCAGGCCTGCAAGCCTCCGGACATGCAGAAATTTGACACGAACCAGAGCCACTTTAATGTTTCCGCTGAAGCGAAAGCAGGCGGCAGCGTGTTCGGCGCCGGAGGCGAGTTATTGCGCGCAACCGCCAATTTGGGGGGAACTCAGGCCACCCACAAAGTGAATGCCGGGCTCGGGATCTTTGTTCTGGGCCAAAACATCCTGAACATCAACAAGTCCGTAGACGCTCACCTTGGGATTGAGGACAAAATCGGTAAGGGAGTGGATTTCAGCACCAGCCTGCCCATCCCCGTAGGTCCATTTGATATCGATGTAACCGTGGGCGCGCGTGGAGAAGCTGGCTTTGAGTACTCCATGTCACTGTATCCAATGTCCATCAGTCTCTCTGGCGGGCCTTTTGTGCATACCAGCGTTTACGCGCAAGGCGGACTCAACGTGGTGGTGGCTGAAGCCGGTGTGGGCGTTTCCCTGACGCTGGTGAACTGGGACATGAATCTGGGCGGCAGCGCGGGCGTGGGATGGCTGTTTGCCTTTTACGTTTATGACGACGTTTATGCCGACAGCACGTTGAACCTGCTTTCGGGGAACGTTTACGTCTATGCCAAGTCTACTATCCGTGTCTTGACCCCTTCCCGGATATCTGTGACAGCCAGTTCCAAACCAACCTATGGTCGTACCCCGGATATCAGTTCAACAGCGTGTTATTCGATGAAAAAAACGTTATTCCGCTTGGCTGGTGAGGTCCGGCCATGCATGTCGCCTCACCTCGTGCACGATATGGGCGACCAAGGAAAACAATGTCCTTTCCGATACGGTTGGCGCTTTCTCCCAAGCGCCAGCCGTGCATTATGAAAACTGCAAAGGTCTGAAACTGGCATAGGATCCGACGACAGCGACGTTGCGTTGAGCCGCGGACCGTCTTTTCTTGCTAGTATCCTGCTTGCAAATGAGGCACGATTCAACTGGGTCATTTAACTAAAAAGATTACGTCCAGGCGCATCTGCGGAGCATGCTTCTTTCTCGCGTTGATGCTCGCGCAGGCAGGCGCGCAAGGCGCGGCTTCACCGCTTTCATCTTCTTCGACCAGCCCGTCGGACTTTCCTGCGTATCGGTTTGTCGCCGGCAAGAGCATCGTTTATCACGTGGCATACCAATCGGTGGCCAACGCCGATCTGCGTGCCTTGTTTGAAGGACAGAATGCCGGTCAGGCGCAAGCAGGGCTGTCCTACGCTTTGAGTGCGACCCTGGATGGCGAAATGGAAGTCACCACCACGCGCGTGAATGCCGCGAGCGTGGAAAACTTCTATTCGTTTCGATCTCCGGTTGTGCGGCTGGTGGTGAACGGCAATCCCCTGACCGGGCAGGCCGCTGAAGTAACGGCTGAACTGGCGCGAGGTTTTCTCGCCGAACTCACCCCCGAAGGCAGAGTCAACGCTATTTATCTCTCGCCTGAGGCCGGGAAGTTCTCTCAGGATTTTGCCCGCACTCTGCTAGCTGCCCTGCAATTCGTTCTACCGGCGTCTTCTCCTCGAGATTCTGGTTCATGGACGACCACCGAAGCGGACAGAAACGGCACCTACATCGCGCGCTATCGCATGACAAAAAACTCTGACGGCGAAAGCGCGGACGTTCTGTTGATCACCAAGAGCAAACTCCGCTATCTGCCCGAACCCGCGGCTCCCGCCGGTGAGGGACTTCCCGGGAAAACCCAGGCGCGCAAGAAAGTAACGCCCAAAATGAATTTTGAGGCGCGTTTTCAAACTTCCACCGGTCAGCTCACTTCGCTCAACGGGACAGAAGTACAGGACACGTCTGTCCAGGAAACAAAGGTCGCCCATTCTGAAACCACGCTGCGCGTGACACGAGCGTCATCGCCACAAGCTTCGCCGTCCGAAACGGAACGGCTCATCAAGGCCGCTGCAGTCCTGAGAGAAAACTCTTCAAGACCAACGCTGTTCGCGCAAAGGTCACCGAAGGAGATTGAAGACAACATCCAGCGGACTGAACTCGGATCAGCGACGCCGGCCGATCTGCTAACGCGGCTCAACGCGGTCAACACCGATTCTGCTTTACTTGGCAAAGACCCGGACAAAAGACAGGCCCTGGAAACGCCTGTGTACCTGAAATTCAAGGCATTGGTCTACGTTCATCCAGAGGCATGTGCTCAGCTCGGCCAAGTCCTGGCAAAAGCCGACTTTTCCAGCGCCACGTTTCGCATCCTGAGCGGAGCACTAGGAGCCGTGGCCCACCGCGAAGCCCAGGCCGCCCTGGTACAGGCGATCAGCGCGCGTCCGCAGGATTCCGCCGCGCTCACCAGTCTGATTGCAACTCTCGGTAGCACACCGCATCCGACGAGCGAAGCAGAAAAGGCGTTGCGGGAATCGGCTTTGACGGCACCCGATCCCAACATTGCGGGAACTGCACTTCTTGCCCTGGGCGCCATCGCGCGCAGTCTGGCTCGCGCTGAACCCGCCCGTTCCAATGCAATTGTGGATTTTCTATTGCAACGCGCAGCCGTACCCGGTCCCAGCGAACAGACGCAGGCGACGTTGCAGGCGCTGGGCAACGCAGCTTCCAGCCGAGGATTGCCTGTTCTTACCCGGATGACAACCAGCGATTCTCCGGCGATTCGCGCCGCCGCCGTGGACGCTCTCCGCAATATTCCCCAGCCTCAAGTTGATCCGCTGCTTCGGCACGCGCTGGCAACGGACGCTGAGCCCCAAGTCCGTCTTGAAGCCGCTTTTGCTCTGGGCTTCCGCAAGCCGAACCTGGAGTCGTTCAATGCGCAGAAAAAAGCGCTGGCCACGGAAGGTGAAGAGAAAGTGCGCGGCGCGATCCTGGACAACCTGGCCAAGATGCACCACCAGTTTCCCGAAGTACGCAGCATCCTGGCTCGGTCGGCAAAAGACGATCCTTCGGAGTACGTGCGCAAGGAAGCCGCTGGACTTCTGGGACAGCTCCGGACAGATGCCGGTCGCAAATGAGAACAAGCCGCCGGAGAAGCAATTAGCCGCGAATTGACGCGAAAGAATACGAATTAGTTTTGTGCGTTTTTTTCGCGTGCATTCGCGGTTAGATTGGCTCCGCTTTCAAGATAATGTGATGCGAGGGCGCCCTCGCTACGCTCGGGACGTGACGGAAACCTCGCGGTGCTCTCCACCTTTGTGCTCAATCGCAATCTCCACGTCGCGCTCTTTGGCGAAACGTTCAAACTTCTCTCCCCACTCGATGAGCAGGATAGTATTGGGCTCCATCAAGTCGTCCAGGGCCAGGGTGTCGAGTTCGCGCTGCGTGTCAATGCGGTAAAGGTCGATGTGGAACAGCGTGACTTCAGGTCCGCGATATTCGTGGATGAGAGTAAACGTGGGACTGGTGACGGCTTCAGCTTCCGCGGCTTTGAAACCTTCAGCAATACCTTTGACCATGGTGGTCTTCCCTGCTCCCAAGTCGCCGCGCAACAACACGATGCTGCCCGTCTTGAGCTGAGCGGAGAGCTTGCGGCCGAGTTCGGTGGTTTCGTCGGCGGAATGGGTGTGGAAGGTCGTCATCGTTCATTCGTCATCTTTCATTCGTCATCTTTGGAGATAAGAGAACTTGCTGAAGGTTTCTTCCTCGCACACCGCAAAAGCCTCGCCGATGCAATGGATGATGTCCGTGGCAAGCATGGACTTTTCGCCATGAAGGTTGCTGGCGACGTCCCCGGCCAGCCCGTGGAGGAAAACGGCCTGGCCCACGGCCTGGCAATTCAAGAGCGTGATTGACTGCGATATCTTCATTTCAGTCTTGGCCTGGAGTTCCTGCAAAAGTTTGGGGTCCTGGGACTTGCGGTATTCTTCGGCGAGGGCCTTGATTTCGCGTGCTTCCGGATCTTGCTTGGACACCAACCGGACAAGACTCTCAGCTTCTGGCGATACAAGATCCGCGTTCTCATCCCACTCCGGGTGCCAAGCGACCATCTTGATCTGGCTGCGCCACTGGGCCAACAACGCGGCGATAATTCCGGAAAGCACGTCGCCGGAGCCACCTTTCGCCATTCCCGGATTTCCCGTGGTATTGATCCACACGTACCCATCCGGACTGGCGATCACGGTGCGGTGCCCTTTTAGCACAACACAGGACCGCGTTTCCTTGGCCATTTTGAGCGCCACACTCACGCGATTCCTCTGCACTTGTCCCGTGGGAATGCCCGCCAGCCGGGACATTTCGCCGGGATGAGGAGTCAGAACGCGAATTGCCAGAGGACTTACGTCGGCGTCGGGCTGAATATCCGGCGCCAGCCCTTCAAACGCGTTGAGGCCGTCAGCGTCCAATACCAGCGTTTCAGAACAGACGCCCACCAGGTCACGTACAAATTCTTCTGTTTCCTTGTTCCGTGAAATTCCAGGCCCCACCACGACCACCGACTTCCCTGCCAGCCATTGCTCGCGGTTGGCGAGCGCCAAAAGAGCTATGGCGCCATCCGTTGTTTCCTCCAGCGGCACGGTCATGAGTTCTGGCGCTGACGCCGCGACAATGGGCAGTACAGACTTGGGACAAGCTACTGTAACCAGCCCTGCTCCGGAACGAAGGGCAGCCAGTCCTGCCATAATGACGGCACCGGATTTACCCACCGAACCTCCCACAACAAGCACGTGGCCAAAGTCGCCTTTATTCGCGTCGTGCTTGCGCGGGCCAGAAAATACCTGGAAGTCTCCGGCGGTTAAAACGTCTTCCCGTAAATGGCTATTTTGAGCAACGAGCTTGGCCGGTGACCCAATGGCGGCAACGGCGACCGGTCCGTCTGTAAGGTTGGCAAACACCAGCGCCGGCTTGGGCGCGGTGAAAGAGACAATCGCGTCAGCATGAATGAAGATGGCGTTGTCTTCCACAGGTTCGTCAAAATCACTATCGATCCCTGAAGGGACGTCGACTGCAAGCACCCAACCTGGCGCTGAGTTGATGAGGCTGACTGCGTGCGCGGCGACGCCCTTGATCGGAGGCTTGAAGCCTGTGCCTAGAATCGCGTCAACGATCAAGTCGGCCTTAAGGGACTCGGCAACTTCGCCCTGACTGAAAGCTCCTTCATCGGCCACCCACTGCGGCTTAAGCGCGAACTTCTTAAACATCTCAGCGGCATCGCCCCGAAGATCGTTGGAGGATTTAGCAAGAATGACGACGGAAACTTGCTTCCCGGCTTCCTTGAGTTTGCGCGCGGCCACAAAACCATCGCCACCATTGTTGCCTTTGCCGCAGACCACGCAGACGGAATTGAAGTCAAAATGTTTCAGCGCAAATTCGGCCACGGCCGTCCCGGCATTTTCCATCAGCGTAAGGGACGGCACGCCGTATTGCTCGGTGGTGAGCCGGTCTATCTCCCGCATCTCGGCAGCGGTAACGATTTTCATAGAATTCGCGAACAGGCCTTCATGGAATTGGCGTTCATACGACGAGCGATAAGGTTTTGCATAACGTCGGCCGCGCGGCTTTCACAAACCAGGCGACGCATGTTTTTCATTAAATGGGCGACGCCACCTGGCTGGCCAACTCTTCCAGCTTCGCCAGATGACTGGGTTCACCCATGGCTATAAGGTAGTCGCCGGTGCGGATGGTTTCCTGGGCTTTGGGGTTGAATCGCGTCTCGCCGTCTTTGCGGCGGATCGCCAGGATCATGATGCCGAAGCGATCATGCAAACCGGAGCCGCCCACCGTGGTCTGCGAGAGCGCCGAACCTTCGCCCACGCACACCTCTTCAATAATCATTTCAAACACACCCGCGCTGGCGGTAGTGATGTCCAGAAAATCGAGCACGTTGGGGCGAAGAAAAGTCTGGGCGATGCGGTGTCCGGCAGCGGAATAGGGGGAGATGACCGCGTCCGCACCGGCGGTCTTCAGGTGCTTTTCGGCGCGCTCTTCGCTCGCCCGGGCAATGATCTTGATCCGCGGGTTCAGGCTACGCGCGGTGAGCACTATATAAATGTTAGTAGCGTCGGTGGTGGTGGCAGCCACCAGGCCCAGGGCCCGTTCAATGCCGGCTTCACGCAAGGTCTTGTCGCTAGCGGCATCGCCGATCAGGACCAGCCACTTGGGATCGACGTCGGCGACGTGCTGCTGGTCGGTTTCCACGATCACAAACGGACAGGGCTTGCGCGCGAGTTCTTGCGCCACGCTGTTGCCGACGCGTCCTGCGCCGCAGATGATGTAGTGATTTTTCAGGCCAGCCACTTCACGTTGCATACGGCGCCTTCCAAATACCTTGACTAATTCGAATTCTAGCAAAGCCTGGGTGAGCGCTCCGATCATCACGAACAAGAGAGAAACACCGGCAATGATCAGGATAACGTTGAAGACGCGTCCGGCGGGAGAAAGCGAATGGACTTCCTGATAGCCGATGGTGCTCAGCGTGATCACCACCATGTAAAAGCTGTCAAACCAGCCCCAGCCTTCAATATAGTGAAAACCCACTGTGCCCGCGCCGGTAAGCGCGATCACGGCCAACGTACAGATTTTTAGCAGGCGGAAGCTTTGCAGGTTCAGGGTGGGACTCCTGATCAGGTCCATTTTAGATCAAAAGCAAGAATCCCCCACGGAGGCACGGAGAAGATTTGGGGGGCTCCTTGTTTCCGGACTACTTTGCGTCCGCGGCTTTCTTTTTGGCGGCCAGCACTTGCGGCAGGAGTATGTCGCGCACGTAGTGCCAGTACGGGACGATTTGCAGGGCCGCACGCGCGTACTGCTCCGCAGCGGCAAGGTCTGGCGTTGCACGGTTTAAGTTCGCCCACCCGAGATTCATCAGCAGTTCCGGCTCGCCCCACGATGGCTCAAGCGGGTCACCCGCCGCAGCTTTGTGTTTGCGGGCTGCTTCCAGGCCTTTTTGATAAGTATCCAGGGCGGCCTGTTGGCCACCGCCGCGCTCCGGAGGTATGTTCCAACGGTTGGCGCCCACCACCCACAGCAACCTCGGATTCTCTGGCTCCGCATTTTGCGCGTCTTTAACGAGTGGAATCTCCCGCGACAACAACTCCTTCACCCGATCAGGATCCTTGCGGTTAAGAAACATGAGGTTGCTGAGACATGAAGCTGCGGCGACCTTGGCGTCCACGAACGCCGGGTCCAACCTGGACGCTTCGTTGAATTCTTCAACAGCGCGATTCAGATCGGGCTCCTGGCTGCTCCAGTCGGTGGTGTCGTTAAAACCATTCAGCACCTTGCGCCACAGAGCGAAACCACGCCAGTAGCGGACGCGAGAGGCAAATACCTTGTCGCCTGTAACTGGTTTCAACTAGGTGTAAAGCCGCTCCAGTGCCACGCGGTCTCCTTCATAGTCGGCGCGCTGGATCTGCGTCACCAGCTTCACGGCATCCTTATGGCTCTCCTCGGCAGCCCGCGCTTTGCCCGGCAACGCAAATAGAACGAAGAGCAACGCAAGGAAAACCTGGCGACTGTTTCCAGCGGCAACTGGTTTCGTTTCTTTGAGCGATTTGCATGGTCGCATTGTTGTCTCCTGCGCGCGAGTTTCGAGCCGGGCTTGAGTACTTCGACGCGTCGCCAAGGGAAACATTAGCAGCAAAAGCAGGAGTCGCACGTGGCGGCAGCGGCAAGATTGCTGAAAGCGGGGCAGCGCTCGCCCCGCAATCAGGTCGTTTCTAAAAACTTAAAAAACCTTCCACCGGAACGGAGGGTTCACAGCTTCAAGGAGATTCAAGAACCTACTGCGACTGCGCTGCCTGTTGAACCTTACTGTGGCGGCGTCCATAAGTGAAATAAATCACCATGCCAATGGCCAGCCACACGCAGAGGCGAATCCAGGTAAGGCCGGTAAGGCTGACCATCATCGCCAGCGAAATCACAATGCCCAGGATAGGAACCGCCGGCACCCACGGTGTCTTGAAGGGACGCGGCAGGTCGGGATTGCGGCGACGCAGCAGCCACACGCCGGCACACACGATCACGAATGCCAACAAGGTGCCGATGCTGACCATCTCATCCAGAACGTTGATGGGCAACGATGCGGCGAGTGCAGCCACAAAGGTTCCAACCGTGATCGACGAAATCCAAGGCGTACGGAATTTAGGATGCACGTTGCTGAAGAGCTTGGGCAAAAGTCCGTCCTTGGACATGGAGAAGAAGACGCGGGACTGGCCCAGCAGCATGACGACAATCGTGCTGCTCAGTCCCATAAGCGCGCCGATTTTTACCAGCAGGCTGCCCCAGCGTACTCCGGTGGAATCGATGCCAACGGCCAGTGGATCGCGCACGTCCAGGTTGTGATACGGCACCAGTCCGGTGAGCACCGCGGCCACCACAATATAAAGGATGGTGCAGATGACCAGCGAACCCAGGATGCCGATCGGCATGTCCTTCTCGGGATTCTTCGCTTCCTGCGCGGCCGTGGAAACAGCGTCAAAGCCGATGTAGGCAAAAAAGATGATGCCGGCGGCCCGCAAGATGCCTGACCATCCAAACTCCCCGAAGTGGCCGGTGTTGGGCGGGATAAAAGGATGCCAGTTGGTGGCCATCAGATTGGGATGCTTGCCGAGATAGCTGGCGCCAATCCCCACAAAGATGATCAGTACGCAGACCTTGACGATAACGATCAACGAATTGAAATTGGCAGACTCCTTGATGCCGATTACCAGAATGACCGTGGTCAACAGGATGGCGAGAAAACCGAAGAGGTTAAAGGTCCCGAACGCGTGCGGAAGCGTTGAGGGATCGATCATACCGGCTTTCAGCTTCGGCATAATCAATTTCACTGGCTCCCAGTGGTTGTTGTAGAAAATGAATTCGTCCCAGCGCGTGCCGGCAAGTGACGGCGGCAGTTTGATGCCAAAGT
>Ga0075024_100000072_pt1 | contig 26807 bp, 20 predicted proteins | sample Str013_2_FD_71389 | JGI IMG/M metagenome (GOLD analysis project Ga0075024, IMG submission 71389) | Freshwater sediment microbial communities in response to fracking from Pennsylvania, USA - Straight Creek_MetaG_SC_2013 | ecosystem: Environmental > Aquatic > Freshwater > Creek > Sediment... | reverse complement strand
CAATGAGGCCTCACAGCTGTTGTTACAGCGTTTGCTGGGTCAGATTCTTTTTTATCCGCCCAATGTGGCCGGATGGCCCGGCGGTAAAAACTGGATTGACAGTTCTACATTAATGATGCGGCTGCGCATACCCGAACTGATTTACGCCGGCGATGTTTTTAAAATGAAACCCAAGGACGATGACGACCAGATGATGGGCATGAGAGATAAAGACGATGCCGGCAGCAACGATGAAAACATTGCCCTGCCCAAAGCAGGCAAACGAAACAAAGGCAATGGCAAAGGCCAGCAAATTTTGGCCAGCATCAACTGGAGCAGTTACATTAAACAGTTTGAGTCTGTACCACGGGAAGACCTGTTGGCAGTAATTACAAAAACATTGCTGCTCACAAAAACGGCGGTTGGAGCGGCTACGCTGAGTAGCCATACAGATGCCAGCAGTCGGGAGAATTTTATTAAAACAACTACGATACAATTAATGAGTACACCAGAGTACCAGCTATGCTAATGTGATAAATGTGGAAATGAAGGAGTGACAGAATTAAAGACATCAGACATCAAAAAATCAGACACCAGAAATTGCATTTATGAATATCAAACGTAAACAGTTCATACAACTCGGTTCGCTGGCAACCGCCTCTATGTTTCTGCCAAAATTTATGAAGGCATTTGAAGCGCCGCGGATGGTGCCGCCGGGCAATAAGGTAATGGTAGTGCTGCAACTGAGCGGTGGCAACGATGGCCTTAACACGGTGATACCGGTACGCAACGATCTTTATTACAGCGCCAGGCCCGGACTGGGCATCAAAAAGGAAAATGCGCTATTGCTGACAGAAGAAGTGGGATTGAATCCCGCACTCACTGCATTTAAAGATTTATACAATGACGGCAGCCTGGGCATTATGAATGGCGTCGGTTATCCCAACCCCGACCGATCGCATTTCCGCAGTATGGACATTTGGCAGAGTGCCAGCAACAGCAATGAATATGTTAACAATGGCTGGCTGGGGCGCTACCTGGATGCGCAATGCAGCGGCTGCGACAAACCCGTGCAGGCCCTGGAGATTGATGATGTGTTGAGCCTGGCCATGAAAGGCGAGAAAATGAATGGCATTGCTATGAGGGATCCGGGAAGGTTGTACAATACCAGCCACGAAAAATATTTTAAAGACGTACTGGCACAGCACAAAGCCGAAGCCATGGAGCAGCCGGTTGATTATTTGTACAAAACCATGGCCGAAACCCTGAGCAGTGCAGATTATATTTTTGAACAGAGCAAATTGCGGCCCACTACTGCTACTTATCCAACTACCGGATTGGGACAAAGCCTCAAAACAATCGCCTCGCTTGTTTTTTCTGATATCAGTACCAAAGTATACTATGTTTCTCTTGGCAGTTTTGATACCCATGTAGGCCAGGAAGGACAGCAGAAACGGTTGTTTACAGAAATGAACGATGCCATCAAAGCTTTTGTAGCTGATTTGAAAAGCAATAACCGCTTTCAGGATGTGATGCTGATGACTTTTTCAGAATTTGGCAGAAGGGTAACGCAAAATGCAAGCGGCGGTACCGACCATGGTACAGCCAACAATATGTTTTTTGTAAGTGGCGGTTTGCAACACAAAGGCGTGTTGAATGAAATGCCCAGCCTGGCCGATTTGCAGGACGGAGATTTGAAACACAGCGTCGATTTTAAAGACGTGTATGCAACTTTGCTGAGCAAATGGCTAAAAGCCGATGATGAAAAAATACTGGGCAAGAAATCGAATTACCTTGGCTTTGTTTAATCATTCATAAAAGTGCCAGGATCGAAAGTTAATCGAGTCACTGGTCCTTTGCCTAATAACAAGCCCCGCCATCTTACGATGCGGGGCCTTATTTATTTTTCGGGCAACCAATCTATTTATCCTTTGTATGCCGGATAAAAAATGGCGATTTGCAAACTGTGGCAAATTATTCCCAACCTTGTTTGGCAATACCTGCTTTTATCGCTGCCAGGGCCTTTTCGGCACCCAATAAAGTAGTGAGTTTGTTTCCCTTGCCATCATTTCCCTGAGCCATATAAGCGCCTTTGGCTGTTTTCGTGATCACCGCGTCAAGAATTTTAACGCCTTTTTCTTTGGTTTTTACGTTGTAGGCGGTTAATGTAACTTCTTCAGACATAATTAAATTATTTTAAATGGTTAGTAAATCCGGAATGGAGTAAGCGGTGGCTTACCCGCAAACTGCGTTTAAAGGTAATCAGAATATTTCAAATAGCCTGCCAACCTGCCTGATCCCGCTATTTTTAAACTATTATTTTTTCCATAACTCCTTATACGTCAATCCTTGCGTACTTTGCATGCGATTCTATAAATTCCCTGCGGGGCGCCACTTCATCGCCCATCAGCATACTGAAAACCCGGTCTGCTTCGGTAGCGCTTTCAATGGTTACGCGTTTTAAAGTGCGGGTATTGGGGTTCATAGTAGTCTCCCATAATTGCTCGGCATTCATCTCTCCCAATCCTTTGTAGCGCTGAATGGTAACGCTGTCTTCTTTGCCATTGGCAAATTTTTCTACCAGTCCTTTCCGCTGTTCATCGGTCCATGCATAGGCCTGTTCTTTCCCTTTTTTTACGAGGTATAAAGGCGGCTGGGCAATAAATACATAGCCTTGTTCCACCAGTTCTTTCATATACCGGTAAATAAAGGTTAGTATCAGCGTGGCTATATGGCTTCCGTCCACATCGGCATCGGTCATAATGATGAGCTTATGGTAACGGAGCTTTACAATGTTCAGCGCTTTTGGGTCGTCTGGCGTACCTACGGTTACACCAAGGGCGGTGTACATGTTGCGGATTTCTTCGTTCTCGTAAATACGGTGCTCCATGGCTTTCTCCACGTTCAAAATTTTACCACGAAGGGGCAAAATGGCCTGGAAGCTCCGGTCGCGACCCTGTTTGGCGGTACCACCCGCAGAATCACCTTCAACAAGATAGATTTCGCAACGGTCGGGGTCACGGTCCGAGCAATCGGCCAGTTTACCTGGCAGACCACCACCACTCAGCACACTTTTGCGCTGGATGAGTTCCCTTGCTTTTTTGGCGGCAAACCTGGCCTGTGCTGCAAGAATCACTTTATTGATGATATTCCTGGCTTCTTTGGGATTTTCTTCCAGGAAGGCAATCAGCACTTTTGATACCGTTGCATCTACCACACCGCTCACATCACTGTTGCCCAGCTTTGTTTTTGTTTGTCCTTCAAACTGCGGTTCGGGCACTTTTACAGAAATAATGGTGCTGAGTCCTTCCCTGAAATCATCACCCTCAATTTCTACCTTGGCTTTTTCAAACATGTTCTGCTCATCGCCGTATTTTTTAAACACACGGGTCAGCGCACGGCGAAAACCCGCCACATGGGTACCGCCTTCAATGGTATTAATGTTGTTTACGTAAGAATAAATATGCTCGGTGTAACCATCGTTGTAAGTAAGCGCTACTTCAACCGCCACATTGCTCACAGGGTCATGTCCTTCCACAAAAATTACTTTTGGCAAAAGGGGATTGCGTCCGGCATTCTTATCCAGCATTTCCACAAATTCTGTAATGCCGCCTTCGCTGTAAAAATCTTTTGAATAGATGCTGCCGTCTTCGTTTTTTTCGCGCAGGTCTTCCAGGTTGATGCGGATGCCGCGGTTGAGGTAAGACAATTCGCGCAGGCGGCTTTCTAAAATATCTTTTTTGTATACCGTAACGTTAAAGATGGAGCTGTCGGGCCAGAAGTGAGTCGTTGTGCCGGTTGTATCGCTTAGGCCGATTTCTCTAACTGGATATTGAGGAACGCCGATTTTATATTCCTGCTCAAATATTTTCCCTTCTCTTCTAACGGTTACGTGCAGTGTAGTACTCAGTGCATTTACGCAACTTACACCCACACCATGCAAACCGCCGGAAACCTTATAGGTGTCCTTATCAAATTTACCACCGGCGTGCAGCACGGTCATAACAATTTCCAGCGCCGATTTTTTTTCTTTGGTAGTGAGGCCGGTTGGGATGCCGCGGCCATCGTCTTCTACAGAAATGGAATTGTCTTCGTGAATTTTTACGTTGATGTTTTTGCAATATCCGGCAAGCGCTTCATCAATGGAGTTGTCTACTACTTCATAAACCAGGTGGTGCAATCCTTTTTCGCTCACATCACCTATATACATGGCCGGGCGTTTACGAACCGCCTCAAGACCCTCCAGCACCTGTATATTATCCGCTTCGTAACTATTGTTTTTTGGAACCGTTTTTTCTGTAGTCGCTATGCTCATTTTTGGGTATTAAAAAGCCGTTTAACAATGGTTAAATAAAGTACGCGAAGCTACGGAAAAATAAGGGGTTTCCGGGTATTTAAAACAATGATTTTTACACCGGTTTAACCACATTTTTTGGTGCTAAAAAGAGGATTTTTTCTTCATAAAGCGCAGCCCGCAAAGGCATGCATTTTCGCCCGATTGTCAGCGCAGGGTCATTTCATTCCGGAGTTTAGGCAAAATGGCGTTTGGGGCCTAGTTTTGCAGCAGTTTATGATTCAGCCACAAGACATATTAACCCTGGCCCACAAGCAACCTGTTATGCAGGAGCAACTGGTACTGCTGCAAGAAAAAGAGCAGCAGATGCCCGGCTCGGTGCAGTACAGTATCCGCAGGTATAGCAGAAAGCCTTTGTGGAATATGGAAGATGCGGGCATGCTGGTATATCATTATAAAAAAGAGACACCCACGGAAAATCATGTTGAACTCAGGTTTTGCATGGCCGGCAACTTGTATTGCCGCAAAAAAGAAACGGAATGCGACAGCTGCAAATTCAACACTTCCGCTGCCTGCGAAGAAAGAATGGAAAGCGTGGATACCATCAGCGTTCGTTTTTCCCCGGTTCATTTATCGCAGTTTGTAAAACCCGCCAAACCCAATAACAAACTGGCCGAAGATATTCTTGGGTTTACACACAGTTCCTCGTTTTCCAAAACCTTGTCGCTTTGCAGCCGTACCCGTACGGTACTGGAAACATTACTGAACCACAGCTTTACCGGTTCGCTGGAAAATATTTACATCAATGCACAGGCACAGATGCTGTTGTTGTACAGTCTTGAATGTATGCTGGGCGATAAAGATGTGGAAGGCTTTCAGTGCAAGTTTTTAGCCAACGAGCTGGACAGGGAGAAGATCATAAAATCAAGAGAAATTTTATTGCAGCATATTGGCGAGCCGCTCACCATTAAAGAACTCAGCCGCAAAGTAGCCATCAATGAATGCTATTTGAAAAAAGGCTTCAAAGAATTGTTTGGCACCACCATCTTTGATTTTTACCAGGGCCAGCGGATGGAGCATGCACGCTACCTGCTCTATGAAAAAGGTTTGAGCGTTACCGATGTATCTGAGATGCTGGGCTATTCTTCTATCTCTCACTTTTCTACGGCGTTTAAAAAGCAAACCGGGCTGAAGCCCTGCGAGTTGCTGTTTCATTAATGCCATTCTTTCCGTTCAATTAAGGTTAATACGATAATTGGTTCCTGCAAATTCGTGTTATTTATTCACCAATGCTGTGCGGATTGGAGAAAGGCTCGTTTTCTTTTTTTTCATCAATTTCGTATGAACCAGGCGCTGATTTGGTAAAATCTTTTATAACAAAAATCCATAAAAACGGCATTAGCCAGATCATTAAAAGATGAAAAACTCTCAATTTTTTTGAAAATAAAATATTCTTTTTTAATTCTTTTGAAAAGCGAATTGTATAAACGAAGTAAATGATAGCAACTACTATTGCAAGCGCATATTTGATGAAGATTTGTATTGTCATACTGTTCTGGCGGTTTTATAAAATATGCAACCCCAATCCCGGTTGGTCATTGCTGTACATATAGCCGTCTTTCAAAATAAATCCACCACTCACTGCATCTTCTGCCAGGTCCAGACTTCCATCCAGGTCAAGGTATTTTGTATGCGGGCAGGCGAATGCCACATGCAGTGCAGCCGTAATACTTACGATGCTTTCGTCGTTACAACCCCAGAACAAATCAATGCCCGCTGGTTTTGCAATGGCCGCAATTTCCATAGCACCGCAAATGCCGCCGCATTTCATCAGTTTGATGTTAAAGATGCCATACAATTGCTGCTGCGCAATGGCCAGGGCAGCCTCGGTATTTTTTAATGATTCATCTGCAGCAAGGATAGCTCTTGTTGCGGCAGGCAATTGCAGCAAATCTTTATCGCTTGCCGGCAACAGGGGCTGTTCAATTAATTCTACGCCTGCCAGGTTTGTTTTTTCAAGAAACAATTTCAGCTGGCGGAGATCGTAGCCGGTATTGGCATCTACCCGAATGATAAAATGGCTGCCGAATTTTTCTTTTAGTTTGATGATGCGTTCTGCATCCAGCCCCGCATCCAAACCGGTTTTTACTTTTAATACACGGAACCCTTTTGTATAATATTCATTGGCTTCGGCAATACTGCCGGCAACATCTTTGATGCCGATGGTGACAGAGGTCAGCATCTTTGTATGTTGCCTTCCGTAAAAATCTACAATGGGTATACCAAGGTACTGTCCAAAGGCATCGTGCAGGGCAATGTCTATACAGGCCTGTGTGCCGGGCAGGTTAGGGTAATGCTTCCGGCAAGTGTCTATATGCTGCAAAAAATGACGGATGTCTTTGCCCACCAGGTATTGTATAAAATCGGCCTGCAGGTTTTGGAAAGTTTGAGCAGGTGTTTCGCCGACTACTTCTGGCGCAGGGTTGGCAGAGCCGATACCCCGGATGCCGTTTTCTAAAGTAATTTCGAGAAAAATGTTTTCTACATCGGTGATGGTTTCCCTTGCAATTGTATAGGGTTTTTGCAGGGCCAGGTTTTTGCGGTAAACCTGTACGGCGGTTATCTTCATAAGACTGTATTTTTTTTGGATGCAAGCAATTGCTGAATAACCGGAACGATTTTTCCGCAGCCTTCTTGCAGCGGAAGCATAACGGGTATGCCAAGTTGCTTTTCATATGATGCCTGAAACGCCAGCGCTTCTTCATGGCTGCAGTGTTCGGTATTTAATGCCAGTGCAATAACGGCTGCGCCAAACATTTTTATCAGTGCCATTTCGGATGCCGGATCCGGAATGGCCCCCCAGGCTTCGTCGTGCTCATAATGTTTTCGTTTGGGGGCGTGTACCAGTATCACAGATTTTGCATTACCCGATACCAGCATTTCGGAGCCGCAGGGGCCGCTGGGGTTGCGGAGGGCAGACTGGCCCTCAATTAAGATAATATCGGGTTTAGTGGCGGCATTACAGGAAAGAATGGCATGTTCCAGTTCACCGGAAACAAAATCATTGAGCGTACTGTCGAATATAAAACCATACTGACCGCCCTGCAACCAACCGGTTTGCCCGGTATAAATCATTTCGGCGCCAATGCCGGCCTTGTTGCACTCATTTACAACAAAACGCGTGGTGGTTCTTTTGCCCAGTGCACAGTCGGTGCCAATCACCGCAATCACGGGTGTAGTCATTTTTAAAATTTCACCACTCCAGAAATGCAGGTCCTTTCTTTTTTTTGGAAGGCGTATATCGATTAAGTCCACGCCATTTTCAGTTGCCAGTTGTTTTATTTCCGGCCTTTGAGATAAATGATCGTGCAGGCCGTTTACAATGGATAGTTTTTGCAGAATGGCTGTTTTAACCTGTTCAATCAAATCGCCCGGAAAGATGCCACCCACTGTGGCAACGCCCACAATGCAAAATGATGGATTTGTTTTTATAGCATCTTGTACCGTTGCAAAAACCGGTATGCCGCGGCTTTTTCCATCCAGCACTTCGCCAGCATCCTTTCCAGCGTGCAAATGATCAACCACGCCCGTAATTTCAAACCGCCTGCTTTCGCGTATAAGCCCATGCGCAGTTTTGGCATCCGCCGTGGCCAGCAGGCCATTGGTTATAATAATTGCTTTTTCCATTGCTTTGTAAATGCTGGTTGCCGATAAAAATAGATTTTATTCCTTAGTTTTAAACGAATATATCAATGAATGCTGCGTTTAAAAATAACTGCATGAGAAAAATTATTTGCCTGCTCTTCATTTCATATCCATTGCTGGCCGGTGCCCAATGGAATACTAAAATTAAAACGGTAGATTCAGTATTAACACGATTGTATGAGCGGCAACTTTTTAACGGCACGGTGCTGGTGGCCGAAAAAGGGAAACTGTTGTACAAAAAAGCATTTGGTATGGCGGGTGCTGCTGCAAAACCTTTAACCACCAATTCCGCATTTAACCTGGCTTCTGTATCCAAACAGTTTTTTGCCATGATGGCCATGATGCTGAAAGAGCAGGATAAATTGCAATACGATGCTGCTGTTCAAAAATACCTTCCTTCTTTTCCCTACCCCGATATTACGATTCGGAATTTAATGAACCATACTTCTGGCCTGCCCGAATACTTTGACATTGCCGCACGTTACCGTAGTTTGCTGGATACCTTGACCAATGAATCGATGCTGGCAATGCTGGCAGAAAAAAAGCCAGCACTGGTTTTTAAGCCGGGAGAGAAGTTTGAATATTGCAATACCAATTATACAACACTGGCGTCGGTGATTGCAAAAGTAACAGGCGTTTCATGCGATACTTTTTTTGCTGAGCGCATTGTGCGGCCGCTCAAACTCAGCAATACCTTTATCTATAATATTACCATGAAAAACTACCCGGCTTCCCGCGTGTTTGGCTTTCATTATGAGAGAGGGAAGCCGGTAAAGGACGATCTGCTCTGGCTGGACGGTATTGTGGGCGATGGCAATGTTTATTCAACAGTAGAAGATTTATACAAATGGGACCAGGCGCTGTATACCGGCAAACTGGTAAAGCAATCAACTTTTATTGAGGCCATTACAGCAGGTAAATTAAATGACGGGTCTTTTACAAACTACGGCTTTGGATGGTTTATACAAAAGCCCGCAGCAGAAGTGGATCACAGCGGCAGCTGGGGGGCATTTGAAACCTATATTGATCGTTTTATTGACAGCAATAAAACATTTATTTTATTGGACAATGCAGCTGGTCAGTACGCAGACCGCATTGTTAAAAGCATACTGGAAGGTAAACCATACGATATTCCGGAAACCCAGCTTATCACTGGTATTCAGTTAATAGACGGCACCGGCGCAACGGCAAAGAAATCGGCGGTAAGAATTATGGATGACAGAATCCTGGACATTGGTGATCTCACTCCCTTTAAAAATGAAACGGTGATTGACGGCAAGGGTTATGTGTTGGCCCCGGGTTTTATAGACAGCCATAGTCACCACGAAAGAGGATTGGATACCGATCCATCCGGAATAGCCGCTACCAGCCAGGGCGTTACCAGCATTGTTATTGGCCAGGATGGCGAATCTTACCCCGCAGACACGCTCAAAGAAAAATTACAAAAGCACCCGGTAAGCATTAACCTGGCTACCTATACCGGTCATGCTTCATTGCGTGAAAGGGTGATGAAAAAAGATCTGCTGCGGGCTGCCTCTTCAGCGGAAGTGGATGCTATGAAAAAATTGCTGGCAGACGATATCAAAAGCGGTTCCATTGGTTTATCAACCGGTCTTGAATACGAAGAGGGTTTTTATTCAACCCGCGATGAGGTGATTGAACTGGCAAAAGCAACTGCAGCTGCAGGTGGCCGTTATATCAGCCATATCCGCAGCGAAGACATCAACCTGGAGAGCTCCATCGAAGAAATCATCAATATCGGGCGCGAAGCAAAACTGCCGGTGCAGATTTCTCATTTTAAAATTGCCATGCGGAGCAAATGGGGTAATGCTGCCGGTATACTGGCACAATTGCAAAATGCACGGGCAGCAGGCATCAACATTACAGCCGATTGCTACCCCTATACCATGTGGTCGGCTACGCCAAGGGTATTGTTTCCTAAAAAAGATTTCGACAATGCAGCCAGCGCTTTGTATGCCACACAGGAATTGTTTGATCCGGCGGCTTCGGTTATGACTTATTTTCCCGCCAATAAAAAATACGAAGGCAGAACAATCAGTGAGATTGCCGCCATAAACCATGAAACCGATGCGCAGGCATTAATGCGTGTGGTGAGGGAAGCCGGCGACCAGGGCGCTGCCATAGCAGGCGCATCCATGCTGGATGAGGATGTGGTTAATTTTTTAAAATGGAATGAGACCAATATTTGTTCGGATGGCGCTGATGGCGGACACCCGCGTGGCTATGGCGCTTTTACACGCGTGCTGGGGCTTTACGTGCGGGAGAAAAAAATAATGCCGCTGGAAACAGCTGTTTATAAAATGACCAGCCTTTCTGCTGAACACCTGGGCATCCGAGACCGCGGTTTGATAGCGCCAGGTTATTTTGCAGACCTGGTTTTGTTTGACCCCACAACAGTAAAAGACAATTCCACCATGACCCGTTCCAAAGAATTGTCTTCGGGCATTGAAATGGTTTGGGTGAATGGTAAAATAGTTTACCGCGATAAAAAAGCAACCGGTTTGCGCCCCGGCAGGTTTATAAGCCGCCCTTAAATGAATATTCTTATGTCATGAAAATGTCAGTTTCCGCTTCGCGTAAACCGATTTCCCGCTTGCGGTATGAAATAAAAATGTTGCGGGGTTTCTTTGCATTCTAAATACAAGGAACCCATGTTGAAATTTGAAACTACTACTACAAAACCTGCTCAAAAGAATATCGGCCTGTTGTTTTTTGGTTTACTGGCAAGCTTACTGATGCAGGCACAAACCGGCACCATCAAAGGCATCGTAAAAACAAGCGACAATAAACCGGCTGCCGGTGCTACCGTTTCAATAAAAAATAGTAAGAAGGCCGGTATTTCTGGCAATGATGGCAATTTTGAGCTGCAGAAAATACCGGCCGGGCAACAGGTGCTGGTAATTTCTTTTGTGGGTTTGCAAATAGAAGAAAGATCTTTGATGGTTGCTGCCAATCAAACAACAGCGCTGAATATTATATTGACGGAGACAGCTAAGAAACTGGATGAAGTCATTGTAAACGGTCATAAGAATCCCAACGAAAGAACTTTTTCTTCTGCCAAATCTCCCATCATTAATTTTGATCTGCCTCAAACAGTTGGCACCGTAAGCAGCCGCGTGATAGCAGACCAGCAGGCCACCCGTATTGGCGATGTTATCAGGAACGTGAGTGGGGTATCACTTACACAAACAAGGCTGGGCGTAAATGAAACGTATACAGCCCGTGGTTACAGCATTGGCATTAATGGCGGTGCGGGCAGCATTTTAAAAAATGGGTTGATAACTAATACGGCCGGTATGCCAGAAGCTGCTACGCTTGAGTCTGTTGAAGTAATGAAGGGCAGCACGGCCATGTTGTATGGGAATGTATCGGGCGGACTGATCATAAACCTGGTTACAAAAAAACCAAAATTTGAATACGGAGGCGAAGTGAAAATGCAATTGGGCAGTTACCAGCAATACAAACCCATTGTTGATGTATACGGCCCGATTTTAAAAAATCTTGCTTTCAGGGTGGTGGGCGCCTATGAAAATGATCGCAGCTTTCGTGATGTGGTGAAAACAAAACGCAGTTACATAAACCCTTCTTTTTTGTACAAGCCTGGCAAAAAAACAAGCTTGCTGGTACAAGGAGAATACCTGGATGCCAAAATTACGCCCGACTTTGGTATTGGTACCCTGGATAGCGGTCGTATATTACCAACCGGTATACCCAATTCAAGATTTCTAAATGTGTTATGGGCGTTTAACAATGTGAAACAAAGCGCCGGTTCATTTACCATTAACCACCAATTCAATGATAACTGGCAACTGATGGCCGCCAGCGCCCTGCAAAAAACAGATGTGGATGCTTATGGTGCCGGTTTGCCAAATGTAGTGAGCAAAACGGGCGACTGGAACCGAACACTGGCCCGTGCGCACACTGTGGAAAAAGATGCAACTGCGCAGGTAAACCTGAATGGTAAATTTTTTACGGGTAAAATTATGCACCAGTTATTGGCTGGCGGCGATTTCACCAGAGTTGTTACTGCCACCGATGCGTTCAAAATAACCAGCAATGGCACCGTGGTAACAACTTACGACAAAATAAATATCCTTGATCCGGGATTATATATTTATCGCAACGATATACCCGATGCCGCCATTACTACAGTGACCACTGCGCCCAGCAACCGCGCTGGTATTTACGTACAGGACTTTATCACCCTTACCAAAAAAATTAAAGTACTGGCAGGTTTAAGATGGAGTTACCAGGAAACCATTCAAACCAATATTTTTACCGCAGCAACGCAGGTAACCAGCAAAGGAGCGGCGGTAACGGCGTATAACCGTGCATTCTCACCCAAGCTCGCCATCGTATACCAGCCGGTAAGCAATACTTCAGTGTTTGCCAGTTACTCCAATAATTTTACTATCAATACCGGTACCGATATTTTCGGGCAGCTATTGCAACCTTCCATCATTAACCAGTACGAGCTGGGAATAAAGAATAATTTTTTCAATGAAAGACTTTCGGCAAATCTCAGTATCTACAGAATCATCAACAGCAACCTGGCACAACAAGCAGAATTTAAAACAGATGGCACATTGAATCCGGATGCAACTGTAAAAGAATTAAAAGGCCAGACTACCAGCGACGGACTGGAACTGGATTTTAATGGCACCATTTCTAAAAACTGCTACTTTATAGCGGGCTACGGGTATAACTATATGCGCTTCACCAAAACATCCGGCTCCAAAGGATCCAATATTGAAGGAGAACAGGTAGTGATAAACCCAAGGCATACAGCCAACCTTACCAGTTTTTACACTTTTTCCAAATACGGGCTGCGCGGCGTAAAACTGGGTCTGTCTGGTTTTTATACCGGCAGGCGCCTGGGTGGTTATAACAATACCGTTGGGCAAACCCAGTTGGGCAGCAGACTGATTCCACTGACTGGCTTTACTACCGTTGATGTATCTGCTGCGTATAATATCCGGAAATATTCTTTACAGTGTAAGCTCACAAATGTTTTCAATACAGTCAACTACCTGGTGCACGACAATTACAGCATCGCACCCATTGTACCGCGGCAGGTAGTGGCTACTGTTGGGTATAAATTTTAAACATTGAAAGCAGGTTTAAACAGGTTAGCATAAAAATTTTTTCGGTGCATATATTTTACCTGGGTTGGCAGCCGGACTGGTGATAGTGATATCCTGTAATGCATTTGTTAATGGCAAAAACGGCGCAAAATTTTTAATGGATTGCTAATGAGAATAAAGCAATTTTGCAGGTATCCAAACGTTACCAGGCCATGACCAGAAGACCAGTTTACTGCTTACTGATTTGTTTATTTTCTTTTATCAATTTTATACTTGCCCAGGATACTGCACAACACAGGCGAACACATGCAGATGCTGTGCATGCCGACAGTACCCGCGTGGATACCCTGAAGCGGGAGGGTAACAGGCGCAGGTATTTTGACAGTACGCTTTTTGCAGATGAAAATGTGCTCACCAACAGCGATTACCTGGTGCGTATACAAAACGTTTACCAGACGCTGAACAAAGTACCAGTGCTGGCAACTGCTTTTTACAAACTAAACAATGTTGCCGTTAAACTGGAAGAAAGTGATTCTGCCCTGAGTATTATACGCGAGCGGTTATCGGCGGGAGACAGAACCCTGAACATACGCAACCTGCAAATGTACCATGCGTTGCTGGAAGCCATCCAGGAAAACGATAAGAAGTACATGGTAGAAATGAATGTTTATGACGACAAGCTGGATTCGCTTAAGCGTGAAATACTTGAATTAAGGAAAGACACGGCCGTCCGGCATATTTTCAGGGATTCGGCTTTGCGCAAAACATTTGCCGTACAGTTGTTGTCATTACGTGCAAAATGGAGGGCTACCGATAGCCTGGTAAGGTTTGCCAATACCAGCATCGATAATCTTAAAGCAGTAGCATCTGCCAATACAATGAACGCGGCTGAATTGCTTTACCAGGCGGATATTGCGCTGGATAAAATCGGCCCCCGTGCTTTTTCTAAAGAGAACAGTTATTTGTGGGAAAGCGATACCATTAAACGAAAAAGATTTTCATTCAGCGACCGGATACGCAAATCGACAGAAAACGACAACAAAGCAGTTCGTTTTTATTTTTCTAACACACGCAATAAGCGGCTCTGGTTATTGTTTACCGGGCTGGTATTTTTTTGCTGGGTATTTTACAATTTCAACAGTCTTAAAAAAAGAGGAAAGACCGGTGTAGTAGCGCGGTTCAATTTTAAATACGTCCGGCTGCTGCCTTTTGCTGCCAGTTTTATCTGCATGCTAAGCCTGGCGCCGTTGTTTGATCTTAATGCACCTGCTATTTATATAGAGGTTTGCCAATTTCTGATCATGCTGATATTAACAGCTATCTTCTACCGCAGGTGGCAGCGTAAAATATTTTACTACTGGTGTTTTATTGTGTTGCTTTTCCTGCTCCTTTCATTTACAAGAATAGCCGGGCTTCCGCATTATATCCAGCGCTGGTGGGTATTGTTTATCAACCTGGGGGCGGTTTTTTTTGGCGTGTTTTTCTGGTCACGCTTAAAGCAAACAAAAGCAGAAAGGATTGTATTTCTTGCCACCCTGCTTTATGTCACATTCAACTTCCTGTCGGTGGTTTGTAATGTATTCGGCCGGCTTACCCTGGCCCAGGTATTTGGCTATACTTCCATTTATGCATTTGCGCAGGTAATCAGCCTTACTGTTTTTGTGCAATTGCTGGAAGAAGCCTTCCTGCTGCAGATTGTAAGCAGCCGTGTTAGAAAGCGTTACCCCGAAGATTTTGATGCTGTACTGGTAACAAAAGGGGTAAACCGGATTGCCGTAATCCTGGCCGTCATAATATGGGTTATAACGTTTACCACCAACCTCAATATTTATAATTTTGTGGAAGAGCAATTAACAACGCTGCTGGCATCGCCGCGTGAAATAGGCAGCATCTCCTTTACATTTGCTGGTGTGGTATTGTTTCTTGGAATTATCTGGCTCGCCAATTTTCTGCAAAAATACATTGCTTATTTTTTTGGCGATACCGGCGATGATGCTGCATTTGACAACAAGGGGGAGCGTTCAAAACTGATGATTACAAGACTGGTGCTGCTGATTGCAGGGTTTTTGCTGGCGGTGGCCGCATCGGGTTTACCAATGGATAAAATAACGGTGATTCTCGGTGCACTGGGAGTTGGTATTGGCCTGGGCCTGCAAAGCATCGTCAATAATTTTGTATCGGGTATTATTTTAATTTTTGACCGGCCGTTGCGCATAGGCGATACCGTTGAAGTGGGCGATAAAAAAGGAAGGGTGAAAGAAATCAGCATCCGCTCCAGTACCCTGCTAACGCCGGATGGGGCGGAAGTGATTATTCCCAACGGTGATTTACTATCGCACAATATTGTGAACTGGACGCTGAGCAATAACCATATCAGGGTAGAACTGCCGGTAACTGTAGAAGGATTGCCGGATCCGGAACTTATCAAAAAGGGATTTGCAGAAATTCTTAAAGACAATCCCGATGTTTTAATGCAGCGCCAGCCCGAAGTGTTATTTACTTACCTGAAAGGGAAAACAGTGCAACTGACTTTCTCCTTCTGGTGCAAAGATGTATCAAAACTGGATGTGACCAAAAGTGATGTCAGCAAAGCGGTGTACAGTTTGTTACAGGAGAGGGGGATTAATATTGTGTAATCAGACGGGTTGGCGACGCGCTATGAACGCAGCTAAAACAGATTGAACTGATTTAATCTGTTTATCCGTGCAGCGGGCTATCCGATTTCCTTCAAGCTATCTTTTGCCGCAGCAATGGTGGTATCCAAATCTTCTTTGGTAAGCGCATTGTTGAGGAACCAGCTTTCAAATGCAGAAGGGGGTAAATAAATACCGCGATCCAGCATGGCATGAAAGAACTGGCTGAATTTTTTATTGTCGGCCGCAGCTGCGTCTGCAAAATTATTAACCGGCTTATCGCTAAAGTGTACACTTATCATAGAGCCCAGCTGGTTGATGATAAAAGGGTTGCCCCATTCGTTGAGTACTTTTTTCAAACCATCGTGGAGATAAGTGGTCTTTTGATCCAGTGCTGTATAAATAGAAGGATTGTTTTTTAATTCGGTGAGCATGGTATATCCGGCAATCATGGCAATAGGGTTACCGCTTAAAGTGCCCGCCTGGTAAACATTTCCCAAGGGGGAGATGTGCTGCATGATGGCTTTTTTGCCGCCAAATGCACCCACCGGCATTCCGCCGCCAATTACTTTTCCATAGGTTACCAGATCTGCATTCATTTTTAATTTTTCCTGGGCACCACCAGGTGCCAGCCGGAATCCGGTCATTACTTCATCAAAAATTAAAACGATGTTTTCCTGTGTGCATATTGCCCTCAGGCCTTTTAGAAATCCTTCTCCGGGCAAGATGCATCCCATATTGCCTGCCACGGGTTCAATAATAATAGCCGCTATTTCATTTTTATTTTCATTCACCAGTTGCTGCACGGCATCCAAGTCATTGTATGCACAAGTCAAGGTGTCGTTGGAAACGCCGCCTGTAACACCCGGCACAGTTTGAATATTAAAGGTTGCCAGCCCGCTGCCGGCTTTTACTAAAAACGGGTCTGCATGACCGTGATAACAGCCTTCAAATTTGATGAATTTATTTTTGCCGGTATAACCCCTTGCCAGCCGCAGGGCACTCATACAGGCCTCGGTGCCGCTGCTTACCATGCGGATGAGGTCTACATTGGGTGTCATGCTGATGATGAGCTCGGCCATTTTTATTTCCAGTTCTGTTGGGGCCCCGTAAGAAGTGGAAAACGCAGCCTGTTCACGGATGGCATTTACTACGGGTTCATAAGCATGGCCCAGAATCATGGGTCCCCAGGAAGCGATGTAGTCAATGTATTTATTTCCATCGGCATCGTACAGGTAAGCGCCTTTTGCGTTTTTAATGAACAATGGTGTGCCGCCTACGCTCTTGAATGCACGAACGGGCGAATTAACGCCCCCGGGTATTGATTTTTGTGCTCGTTCAAAAAGCGTTTTGCTCAGCTGTATGTTCATTGTTCTGTTGTTTATTTTGCGGGTTGTAAAATAACTTCATTTCTATATTGCCGGCTTATTGTCCGTAAGCCCTGAATAAAAATGTTCCTATCTTATTTTCATTATCGAGGCCCAGATAAAATGACAAAGAATCCGAAGTAAAATTAGCCTTGTATTTATTTGCAGCATTTCCAAAAGCCTCAAAAGTAGTTGTCATTGGTCCAAGCGGAAATAATTTCCCGGTGCAGGCAGTTCTGAAATCTGCCTCTGTAAGCTGTTTCTTAAATTCAAGGCCCGCCATTGCATAGATTTTGTCAGCATTTTTTTCTGCCCAATATTTTTTAATTAACTGACAGGCAGAATCAATTTTTTGTTGTTGCGTTTTTTGAGCAGATACGATGGCAGTGGCGGAAAGAAAACTGAGTACGAGTATAATTTTTTTCATGACTTGTTTTTTATGTAAAATGAATATACCCGCAAAGTTTTTAAAAGACGGCTTTGCCATCCATAAGATTTCCTTAAAGTAATGAACCGAAAAAAAGCTGCAGTACTAACCGGGAATGCATCCGCGGTTATAGTGCCGCAAGCAACGCAGGTTTACTATGGTGTGTTTTCAGCACCAGCTCTCCAAACAATGTATTGGCCCAGGCAAACCATTTGCGGCTGAATTTGGTTGCATCATCTTTGTGAAACGATTCATGCATAAAACCCGTACCTGCATTTGACGCTAGCAGCATTTGCAGACATTTTTTTATTTCTGCATCGTTGTTACTGGTGAGTGCACGCATGGTAATACCGAGCGGCCAAATCATTTCCAGGCCGGCATGCGGACCACCAATGCCTTCCGCAGCCTTGCCCTTAAAAAAGAAAGGGTTACTATCCGATAAAATTAATTTTCTTGTATTCTGGTAAATGGGATCCGCTACTGGTTTTGCATCCAGGTAAGGTAATGATAGTAAGCTGGGCACATTGGCATCGTCCATTAAATTATAACTGCCGAAACCGTTTACTTCGTAGGCATACACTTGGCCAAACTGCGCATTTTGTACTATTGCATATTGCTGCAAAGCTTTTTCTACTTCCGTAGCCAGTTGCAAACATTCATTGGCCAGTGCGGTGTCTTTATTTATTTTAGCAACCATTTCAGCCGCCTGCTTCAACGATACTACCGCAAAGAAATTGGAGGGAATCAAATAAGGGAAAATGGTAGCATCATCGCTTGGTCTGAACATGGAACAAATAAGGCCAACGGGTTTTGTGGGATAGCCATAACCACCCAGCGGCACACCATCCGTAGCCCAGGCGGTGTTGCGCTGAAAGCTATAAGGCCCTTTTCCGTTTTTACGCTGCTGTTCTTTAAAAGTTTTTACAATCAGCGCAATGGTTTCCTTCCAGCTATTGTCAAAGGGCGTTGTATCGCCTGTTAGTTGCCAGTATTTGTGCGATAGGCGAATGGGGTAACACAAAGAATCGATCTCCCATTTTCTTTCGTGGGTGCCCGGCTTCATATCTGTAATGTCAGAATGTTTCCATTCGCTTACTTTATTTTCATCTTTGTAGAATGCATTGGCATAGGGGTCTTTCCGGATGCATTTTCCCTGGCGGTTGATTACGCCTGCTACCAGCTGCTGTAGCTTTTCATCTCCTTTTATCAGCGACAAATAAGGCCATACCTGCGCAGTACTGTCGCGCAACCACATGGCGTCAATATCGCCCGTAATTACATAGGTGTCGGGCTTGCCCTCCAGCATTTCAAAATCAACGGTAGTGTCCAGTGTATTGGGAAAACAATTTTCAAACAGCCAGGCAATTTCTTTTCCGGGCAATGATTTTTTTATGGCTTCTATCGCCGCTTCAACATGCGGACTGGTAAATTTTCTTTGTGCCAGCGGTGGACGCTTGCTTTCAAAGTCTGTAGTTCCCTTTGCGAAAAGAGTTGTATTGTGCAACAAGATGCCTGCGCTTAATACACTACCTGTTTTAATAAATTGTCTCCTGCCGGTCATGGTTGTATGATTTATGTATGCTGTTGTTTGTTGCTGGTTTTTACCACAGCGGTAAAAAGGCGCCCCAAACAGAAGGGGCAAATATCCAGTAAATCTTATCAATCTCAAAAATCACGGTTCAGACAATTAATCTCACTGCATCCCTTGCAAAATAAGTAGCTATTAAATCTGCGCCTGCTCTTTTCATGGAAGTAAGTGTTTCAATGATGGCCTTGTTTTCATCTATCCAGCCCATTTTGGCAGCGGCTTTTACCATGGCATATTCTCCGCTGATATTGTAGGCACTAACGGGTACCTGTACTGCATTTTTCACTTCGCGGATAATATCCAGGTAAGACAAAGCCGGTTTTACCATCACAATATCGGCGCCTTCTTCCACATCCATCAGGGTTTCTTTTATGGCTTCTATACGGTTGGCGTAGTTCATCTGGTAAGTTTTTTTATCGCCAAAACCCGGCGCACTGTCCAGCGCATCGCGGAAGGGGCCATAGAAACAGGAAGCGTATTTGGCGCTGTAGGCCATGATGCCGGTCTTTGTATAATTGTTTTCTTCCAGTGCTTTGCGGATGGAACCGATACGACCATCCATCATATCGCTGGGGGCTACAAAATCGGCACCGGCAGCGGCATGACTAATGCTCATTTTTACGAGGGCTTCTACAGTTTCGTCGTTTACAATTTCGCCGTCTTTTACAATGCCATCGTGCCCGTAAATAGAGTAAGGGTCCAGCGCCACGTCTGTCATCACAATCATTTCCGGTACGGCATCTTTGATGGCTTTGATGCTGCGTTGCATCAGCCCGTCTTTATTCCACGCTTCTTTACCAGTGTTGTCTTTGGTATCGTCTTTTGCTTTTACAAACAATAAAATGCATTTTATACCCATGCTGTACAACTCTTTCACCTCTTTTACTGTCACATCCAAACTATTGCGATAATAGCCCGGCATAGAAGCTATTTCGGTTTTTAGGTTTTGTCCTTCATCAATGAAGAGCGGTGCAATAAAGTCGTTGGGGGACAAAGTTGTTTCTGCAACAAGACTTCTGATGGAAGGGCTTGTACGAAGAATGCGGTTTCGTTTTTGTAGATACATATGATGGCTGATGTCTGATGTGAAGATGGCTGATTTCTTTTACTTGGTTTTACTATTTTTTTGCAACGGCATATTTTGGACTGATTTATTGTTCGACATCAGGTATCGGAAAATCAGGGATCAGACATTGCTCAATTACACCCATTCCCTGGGCTTCAAACAAACCTGAAACAACTTATCTTCCTCACTGCCTGGTGCTGGTTTATAATCATACTCAAATCTTACAGTGGGCGGCAAACTCATTAGTATACTTTCCGTACGGCCATTTGTTTTTAACCCAAAGATGGTTCCCCTGTCGTGCAGTAAATTAAATTCTACATAGCGGCCTCTTCTTATTTCCTGCCAGTGTTTTTCACCTGCTGTAAATGGAAGATCTTTTCTTCTTTTTACAACCGGCACATAACCGTCAAGAAAAACATTGCCATTGGCTTCCTGAAACAGGCGCAATCTTTCTGCATCTGCATCGTCCTTTGGTCGCAGGTGATCATAAAACACGCCGCCAATGCCACGGGTTTCATTGTTGCGGTGGCTGTTTACAAAATATTCATCGCAGCGTTTTTTATAGGTTGGATAAAGGTCTTCGCCAAAGCTGTGCATGGCTGTTTTCAGGGTCTGGTGAAAATGCCTGGCGTCCTCTTCAAACAGATAATAGGGGGTGAGATCAGTACCGCCGCCAAACCAGCGATCGCATACATTGTCATCTGCATCGTACAATTCAAAATAACGCCAGTTGGCATGCACCGTAGGAACATAAGGATTTATGGGATGAATGACCAGCGACAGACCGGCAGCAAACCATTTTGCTGCGCCCGCTGCCTGCAATTGTGTTTTCATCTTATCGGTTACGTGTCCGTAAACAACAGATGTGTTTACGCCTCCTTTTTCAAACACATTGCCATTGCTGATAACCCTTGTTTTGCCGCCACCGCCGCGGCCTTCGGCTCTTTGCCAGTTGTCTTCTTTAAAGCTTGCCTTTCCGTCAATGGCTTCCAGCCCACTGCAAATTGTGTTCTGCAGCTGATAGATGTAGTCAATCCATTGCCCCCTGAAAGCGGCAGTGGATGTTTTATAGTTGGGAGCGGTATCCATATTGGTATTTTAGAAGCATTTTCGATACATTAACAGAACGCAGCTTTCTTTTTTAACCATGCAAGCCTTTTAATCATACAAATCTGTGTTATATGCTAATCGCGCAGCGTTATTTTTTTTTATATTCTTTCACCGTATCCACAAAAGCCCTTGCATGATCAACGGGCACGTTGGGTAAAATGCCATGGCCAAGATTGGCAATATAGTGTCCGTGGCCAAATGCATTCATCATTTCGGTCACTTCCTTTTTTATAACCGGAATCGGGGATAATAATTTAGCCGGGTCAAAATTACCCTGTAAGGTAATGGTATTCCCTGCAAATTTCCGGGCCATTGGCGCAGTAATGCACCAGTCAATGCCCAGGCCATGCGCACCCGTTGCTGCCATTTTATCCAGCGAGTGCCAGGCGCCTTTTGCAAAAATGATCACCGGCACTTCGTCTTTCAATGCGGCAACAATCTGGCGGATGTATTTAAGTGAAATGTTTTCAAAATCATCCGGACTTAACAAGCCACCCCAACTGTCAAAGATTTGAACCGTATCTGCACCGGCTGCCACCTGTGCTTTTAAATAAGCGATGCTGGTATCGGTAATCATTTGCAACAACTGGTGGGCCAGTACCGGTTGCATATAACAAAACGCTTTTGCTTCGTCAAATGTTTTGGAGCCCTTGCCCTGTACCATATAACAAAGCAGGGTCCACGGGGCACCGGCAAAGCCAATCAGGGGCACACGGCCATTCAACTCCTGTTTAATTAATTTGATGGCGTCAAAAACATATTGCAGGGTTTCGTGCACTTCGGGTACCCGTACCCGTTGTAAGTCGGCCATTGTTTTAATGGGGTCTGGCAATATCGGGCCTTTGCTTTCTACCAGTTGCACTTCTAGCCCCATGGCCTGCGGCACCACCAGTATGTCTGAAAACAAGATGGCTGCATCTACGCCAATAATGTCTACCGGCTGCAGTGTAATCTGGCAGGCCAGTTCGGGCGTCTGGCAGCGTTCAAAAAAGCCATATTTTTCGCGCAGCACCATGTATTCCGGCAGGTAGCGGCCGGCCTGGCGCATCATCCACACGGGTGTTCTTTCGGTTGCTTCTCCGCGAAGGGTCTTTAAAATCAGGTCGTTTTTTATGGTAGTTGTCATCATAATGCTGAAGTCATTGTTTGGGTGCTTGCTTCAAATTGAACCCGGCTGATACGGTTAAGATGAATTTTATTTTTTGCGACACAAAAAATCCATGAAAACCTTTTGTAACATTTAACAAATGAATTTTCACGGGCATTTTTTCAATGTGTGCGATTGCTATATGTTCGTTTTATCCGGGATTCGAAAACCGTGTCATCGCTCACTGTTTACAAAATAATTAATTGCTTTCTCCACTAAGCTTTCTTTTCCCGGCCTGTCGCTGCTAATAATACTATTGGTTGTTTTCTTTTTTATTGCAGCGGCTGTGGTACTGCCAATGGCAAACAACATGGTTTCTTTTTTAAGTTTGTTTTTTAAAAAGAAACTCTCCACGGCACTCGGGCTAAAAAAAAGAATGCCATTGTATGTTTTACTGATAGCATGTGGCGTAGCAATGGTATGGTACACCATGATCTCAGTAACCTCTATTTCATTGCCGCGCAAAATATCCGGCAATTCGTCGCGTCGCTGATCTCCGCAAAAAAAGATGACCTCATCGGTGTATCCTTCTTCAGCTATCAGTTCTGCAAGTCCGGCCGCATTGTCGGCAATGCCAGCAATGCTTTGTTCGCCAAAATATTTTTTAACCAGTTGCTGTGTTGTGTGTCCAATGCAGTAAATGTTCCAGTCGGGCATTTCATCATTCATGTATTCCGCTACGGCTTCTACCGCATTCATGCTGGTAAAAACAATGCTGGCCGATTGCAGCAGCGACTGTTCAATTTCCTGTTGTACTTCTATTGACTGTATGGCCTCTGTTTCAATAAATGATTGCACCTCTATTTCAATGCCCTGCTCCAGCGCTTCTTCAATCAGTGTTTCGCTAAGGGGGCGGGTAGACAATATGGTGATCTTATTTTGCTGCATGCTGAATGCTGTCTGTAATTGCCTGTCCGCCTTTTTGTAAAATATCTTTTGCTGCCTGTATGCCCAGGCCTTGTGCATGACCGGTAGAAGCCGTTGCGCTTGTTTCAACTTTTGTTATACCATCGGGCGAAACAATATTGCCCCTGAAAATGATATTGCCATTGCTAATGGCAGCCAATGCACTGATGGGTGTGGAGCAGCCGCCCAGTAGCGTTTTCAGAAATTCGCGTTCAATCTTTACGCAGACAGCCGTTTCGGCATCATTAAAATGCACGCAGGCTTCCAGGCAAATCGTATCGTTTTCCCTGCAAACCACCATAATGGCGCCTTGTGCCGGAGCGGGTAGCATCCAGTCCAGTTCAATACAATTTTCCGGCCGCAGGCCAATTCTTTCCAGGCCGGCAGCGGCAAAGATGGCGCCCTGCCATGGTTTGTCGGTTACTTTTTTCAGTCTGGTGTTTACATTGCCGCGCAGGTTCTCAATGGTATGATGCGGGTAACGGTGCAGCCACTGTGCTTTTCTGCGGGTGCTGCTGGTAGCAATCACCGCATTAGAAGTATTGTCTTCCAAAAAAGAAGCCGATGCTTTGTATACCAGTAAATCTTTGTAAGAAGCTCTTTTTAAAACTGCCGCCTGTACAATTCCATTGGGTAATTGCACAGGTACATCTTTCATGGAGTGTACGGCAATGTCTATTTTTTGATTCAGCAGGGCAATATCGAGGCTGCGGGTAAAGATGCCTTGTACACCAATTTCGTAGAGGGGCGTTTGCAAATCAATATCGCCTTCGCTTTTTATATAAACGAGCTCAGATTCAAAACCATTGGCTGCCAGCAATTGCTGCACGGTTGTGGCCTGCCAAACTGCAAGCTGGCTTTCTCTTGTGCCAATCCGTATTTTATTTTTCATGAAAACGATTAATTTGTACCGGTGGCCATAAAGTCATTAATGGCTTCAATGTACTGGCAACCCCGCTGGTTCTGCTGGCGCATTTTTACAGCCATGGTAGTTATCACTTTTTGAATCCTGGCTTCAGGTTTTTCGGATGCAAAGTTAATAAAGGAAGTGCTGGAAAAAGCACCGGTATCTACCTGGCAGGAATGTATTTGTTCAAGTTTATCTCTTACCGCTTTTAAAACGGGCACATGTTTTCGCATATCGTACCAGGCGGTAAATTCCAAAACATGCTCAGCTATAATAGCTTTTGCTTTTGGTACTTCTGCTTTTCTGTTCTGCAGGGTTTCATCTTTCAGTTTGGAAAGATCGTCCACATTTACCAGGGTTATATTGGGCAGCTGTTGGGCGGCTGCTTCAACATTATAAGGAATGGATAAATCGATGATCAGTTTGTCGCCGCAACCGTTCAGGTGGCTGGCAAGAATTACCGGTTCTGCAGAATTGGTGGCCACCAATATAATATCTGCCTGTGCAACCTGCGCTGGTAATTCCGAAGCAGGCACATGCTGCAATCCCAGTTCAATAGCCAGCTCTGCCGCTTTTTCAGGGCTGCGGTTGATGAGTGTAACATTACTGGTTTGCAGGTAGTCTACCAGGTTTTTGCAGGTATTGCGTCCAATTTTACCCGTGCCCAGCAAAACAATTTTTTTACCGGCAGGGTTGATGACATGCTCTTTTATATACTGCACTGCGGCAAAGGAAACCGATACGGTTCCACCGCTTAGTGTCGTCTGGTTTTTGATGGCTTTTGAAGATTGCAAAACCGCGTTTACCATCCGGTCGATGGTGGGACCTATAAAACCATTTTCACGGGCTTTTTTCACAGATTGTTTTATCTGGCCAATAATTTCATAATCGCCCAGTATCTGCGAATCCAGGCCGGCTGCCACATTAAAAAGGTGCTCAACTGCTTCAGCACCCTTCTTTATATAGGCCATTTCATTAAACGCCGCAGCATCACCGGCGGTTTGTGTGCAGAGCAGGTCAATCAGTTGCTGTACATTTTCGCTAATACCATAGATTTCGGTGCGGTTACAGGTAGAAAGGATGAATAAATTGTGCAGGCCAAAACCAGGTGCCAGTTCCAGTACGGCATTGTACTGGTCGGGTCCGATGGCAAACCCGCCGCGCAGCGAAGCATCCGTTTTTTTGTAGTTGATGCCTGCTATGCAGAAATTCAGAATGTCGTTATGGTCGTTTCCTTTCATGTAAACAGTTTCTGTAATCAGTACGGCGAAATTAATCCAGGGTTTTCCAAAAAACGAATATCCGTGTCATTGGACTGTCATTTTTTGGGATGAACTGCGTTATTACGGCTATTGACGCAGATCATGGTGCATTATATAAGCGTATGAACTTTCGAGTGAGAGAGTGGTTACATTTGCAAATATTTAAATGTTTATGGGCCAGCAAGTAAAAAGAGGGATTATGCTGATGAACCTCGGTTCGCCAGATTCTACGGATGTAAAAGATGTAGCGCGTTACCTCAAAGAATTTTTGATGGATGAACGGGTAATCGATTATCCCTACCTGATGAGAACCTTGCTGGTAAAAGGTTTGATTGTACCATTCAGGGCGGCTAAATCTGCGGCGGCATACAAAACTATCTGGACAAAAGAAGGATCGCCCCTGGTAGTGCTTACAAAACAATTGCAGCAGGCACTGCAAAATGAAATCAGTGAAAACGTAGTGATCAGCATGCGCTATGGCAACCCATCGCCCGAAGCTGCTTTTGAAGAATTGCTGCGTAAAGAACCCGGATTGCAGGAGGTTATACTAGTGCCTTTATACCCGCATTACGCCATGTCGAGCTTTGAAACCGCTGTGGAATATGCAATGGAAGTGTACAAGAAGAAAAAATACCCGTTTGCCATCAGCACCCTGAAGCCTTTTTTTGACGATCCATATTATATTGATGCGATGGTGGCCAACATGCGGCCCTACCTTCAGGAAGCATACGATCACATTCTTTTCAGCTATCATGGTATACCCGAGCGGCATATCAAAAAAAGCGATACTACCGGAAACCATTGCCTGCAAATGGCGGATTGCTGCAATGTTTCTTCAGCAGCGCATGCACATTGTTACCGCCACCAGGTATTTGCTACCACGCAAAAAGTAGTAACGCAATTGCAAATTCCAAAAGAGAAATACAGCATTTCATTTCAATCGCGTTTGGGAAAAGGATGGTTGCAGCCTTTTACGGATATCCGTTTTGAAGAAATGCCCAAAGAAGGCATCAAAAAAATACTGGTCATTTGTCCGGCTTTTGTAAGCGATTGCCTGGAAACCCTGGAAGAGATTGAAGAACGGGGAAAAGAAAGTTTCATGGCAGCAGGAGGTGAGCGTTTTACAATGATACCCTGCCTCAATACGCACCCGTTGTGGGTAAAAGCCATTGCCGCCTGGGTGAGGGAATATGTTGCGGGAAATAAAGAAAGAATGATGGCTTAGCGCGTTGCCGGAGGGCTGGCTTGCCCCGCAAACATGCTGGTCTTTTCTTTAATTCGTGAAATTAGTGTCGTATGTATCTGTATATA
>Ga0075024_100000069_pt1 | contig 27136 bp, 20 predicted proteins | sample Str013_2_FD_71389 | JGI IMG/M metagenome (GOLD analysis project Ga0075024, IMG submission 71389) | Freshwater sediment microbial communities in response to fracking from Pennsylvania, USA - Straight Creek_MetaG_SC_2013 | ecosystem: Environmental > Aquatic > Freshwater > Creek > Sediment... | reverse complement strand
TTTACCGGTATAAGTGCCGCGTCCATTGCTGATAACAGCCTTGCCAATAAGCGGCTGCCAATCAATTTTACTCCCCGCGTTGAATTGAAAACCAGCATCATCAAAGGAACCGGCAATATGACTGGCCGCAATACCCGCACTGTCTGTTTGCTTTAGTTGTATTGCCGCACCCTGCCATTGCAGCGATATGCCGGAACGCAACATCAATTTGCCAGCAGTATTTTTTGCCGCGGTTCCATTTACCAGCGTTAACGATGCTTGTGGTATGGAAAGATCAATCCGGCCTTTGTTTACCGTAAGATCTGACAAGCCAATAGCCAGTTTTCCATAATTAAACAAAGCGGGTGGTTGCTTGCCAGTGCTGATATCCGCCGCTTCAATGCTGATGCCGGCATTGAATGACAGGGTATCTTTTGCAGTTTCACCGGTATAATGCAGACTTGCTTTTTTGATGAGCAGCCGGTTCAGGCCAAGCGCTGGCAGTGTGTTTGCTGGCTTTTGTATTATGGTGCTATTGGGCCGTGGTTGTTTTTTATACAGGTCAACAACGGCATTGTCCGCTTCAAGTGATTGCAGTTGCGCAGCGGCAAAATCCGTAGAATGAATGGCTGTTTTAAGTTTTGCCAACGGAATATTAACCCTGGTATAGCCCCTTTCGTCGTTTATATCAACGATTGCGTTCTGCAAAACAGTTTCATATTGGGTGTTGAGGCTTATTTTTCCAACCGTTACATATTTTCGATTGACGCCGTTAACGAAAAGGTTGGTAAACATTCCCTCTGCATTGTTCCAGGTAAAGAATTGCTTTTGAGAACCGATATTGTCGGCACAGATGGCGGAAGCCTCAAAACCCACGCGGTTTGTACCAGAAGATGCATTAAAATGCAAAAGATCCATATCAAGCCTGGCAACGTGCAGTACCGGTAAGTCTTTTTTGCTTTTTGAGGGTTCTGTTTCGGGTTGGCTTTTTTTGCGAAGGTCAACCGTAAGTTCATGCAGCTTCAGGTAATCAACCTGTATGATTTTATGATTGGCATAGAGATCCCAGTCGAACACTTCCCAATACAATTGCCGGCCACTGATACTGGTGCCATTCGCAAGTGAAAGCTTGAACTCGTCTGCCCGGCTATGCCGCCGGTCTCCTTTAAAATCATATCCCGCAATGCTAAGGCTTGCACCCGGCGCTTCCACCGTTACCAGGCTGGCAGACACCCGCGGCAGTGATCGTTTTATATCTATCAGCGAATCGCTTCTAAATAATTTATCCAGCAATATGGACGCGTTGAGGTCTTTCATCGCCATTTTCATAGGGGCCTTGCCGCTGGCGCTAAAACCAAGACTGCCATTGAGTATATTAAAATGCTTTACGGCAATCAGCTCGCTCAGGCCATGCAGGGTCTGGTAAAAGCTTTTCTTATTTGCCGGATTCTTTTTTGGCAGCAGCCCCGTGCTGTCATCCCCTTTGCTGGTTGTTTTGCCGGTTTTGTCAAATACCGTAATTACCGGTGCATTCAGCTCCGCTGTATCCGCCATAATTTTTTTATTCATCAGCGCCGCCAGGCTGATATTTCTAAGGCGGAGAGAAGGTGCTGAGAAAAGAAATCCTTTGTCTGCATGGTTACGGGCCGTTGCTGCATAGACTGCATTTTTAAAAACCACCTCTTTGTTATCGAGGATAAACTCGTTTACGCTTAGTTCAAATAAACTATCGGTGGTTAAAAACGAAAGGTTTTTCAGGTTGAGCCGGATACTGTCTGTTGTCAGTTGCGGATTGCCCTGCTGGCTGATGTTTAGGTTGTACGCCCGGAGGTTTGCTTTTTGTGTCTGGTAATTGGGATTGTACTTGTTTACAATATAAAGTTCGCCGTCTTTAATATCAATATAACCGATATGGATATTTGAAAAAAACTGACCGATGGACCGGCTTACCGCGGCAGTACTGTCTTTACCCAAAGTTTTTTCGCGGGTGGTTACCACATTCAGAACGGGCCGGTAACAAATTAAAGTGTCCAGCAACAGGGCGTCCTGCTCGTACAATGCAGCCAGTTGTTTAGAATTAAAAAAAAGTTTGTCTGCATGCAGGCTCAATTCGTCTTTATCATCGGCTGCTGCCTTGTGGAATGTACAGGAGTCCAGTTCAAAGAATTGATCCCTGCCCGAGAAATGCAGCCGGTTAAAGCGAATGTCCTGTTTGCCGCCTGGTAATACCCAATGCTGGGCGCCGATAGAAAGGTCGATATCGTCCGAAGAAAAAAGGCGGTCCGAATTGGCGGCATTTTTTGAAAAATTTCGGACCGAAAAGTGAATGCTGCTAACGGTTAGTGGAACCGGGTTGTTTAACGTGGAAGAAACAAAAGATGCATTTTCTATGTCTAACGAATGCACTTGCAATTGCTGTAGCAGTTTTTCGATTTGATCGGTAATGCGGGATGCCTGGAACGCAATGGGCCTGGCCTTTTGCGTAAAATGTTCGTGCACACTGATGGCTGGCTCTATAACAGACAGGCTGTCTACTATAATTTTTTTATGCAATAGTAAATCTTGCCATGACTGGATGCCTAAGTACAGGCGCGGAATCTTTACATGGTAATGCGGGCTGCTGTTGAGGGTGTCGCGGCAAAAAAGTACCGCATTGCTAATAACTATATGCTTCTCCAAAAATGAAATTTCGATGGCGGCAGCATCAAACCCGTAAACACCTTTTGATTCTTTGTCTACCACTACCTGTATCACTTCGCGAAACCGGTATTTCAAAATATAGTAAAGGCCGCCTCCTGCCGCCAGTAAAATGACCAGCAGCGTCAACAGTATTTTGGGCCATTTTCGTTTAGGGGCTGCCGTTTTCATACAGGAACCAGCGTAACAATTAATAAATTATCCTAATATATTAAAATCTTGTGTCATTTCCAATAAATCATGCCGGCTTTTCCACCACTCTGCCTTGCTGCAATAAAAAATCCCCGCCTTTTCGGGCAGGGATTCTTAACTGGTAAGGCGATGATTACTTACGTTTAGCAGTAAGCGTGTCTAAAATATCCTTTTGCTTTTTAACTTCATCCTGCTGGGCCTGTTGATCGCGTTTGTTCTGCTCCAGCTTGTCCATTGTATTTTTAAGCGACTTGTCATAATCAGCTTCGTCATCGGTCAGGTTTCTTAGCTTTTTCTCGGCCTTGGCCATTAGCTTGTCGTCTCCATTGATGTATTTCTTAATCTCTTCGCTTTGCCGCACCTGGTCTTTTTTGTTTTGCGTTTGCTTGTCCTGTATATTTCTCATTTTTTTCTCGTAGTCTTTTTGGTCAGACACCAGGTCGTCGAACTTTTTCTGCGCCTTTTTTACCGCGGCTTCCTGGTTTTTTATCTGCACTTCCAGGTTGTAGGCTTCAAAAGATGCCAGCATACCTTCCAGCAATTCCTTGCCACCTTCCAGCTGCAGGCCGGTACTGTCGTTCAGCTTTCTTGATTTGATGTCTTCTGCGGTTTTTGCCAGCATCAGGTATACTATGGAAACATCTTTTTCTGACCTGCTTTTACGGTCTACTTTGAAGTAGAGATCGCTGTTATGGTCCTGGCCCTCCAGTTTATAGTTGCGGTACACTTTAAAACCGTTTACACTGCCGGGCCTGATGCCCTTTTTTGCCATATAATCTTCAATGGCTTTGTCAATTACATCGTCCGGGTAAGGAACGGTAATCCTGACATCGGGCTGGAGTGTTTTCTGAAAATCTGATCGGCCTTCGGCGGCTTTCGGCTGGGCATTGAGGATGCCTGCCAGCATTAATGAGAAGAATAAAAAGAATAGCTTTTTCATACCCTGTTTTTGATTTATATTAAGATGGCACACTAGTGCATTCAGTTGCATAATAAAGAAAGTTAAAAACTAAGTTCCGCAAAACAAAAAAACTACATTTGCCAAAATCTTTTGCTACTTGAGCGGAATAAAAAAACTGGCCGGGCAAACGTTGTGGTACGGTGGTAGCACCATCTTTTCAAGGCTGCTCAATTACCTGCTCACGCCCTATCTCACCCTCAAACTGTCCGGTGCACAATTTGGCGAATATACCCTGGTGTATTCCGTAATTCCCTTCCTGACTGTTATTTTCACCTATGGCATGGAAACCGCCTATTTCAGGTTTGTTCAGAAAGAAGAACACAAAGACAGCCTGCACAATACCGCTACCGTTTCCCTTATTTGCAGCACCGTTGTATTTACTGCGCTGATGCTGTTTTGCAGCAATGGGATTGCAAATATAATATCTATCAAAGAGCATCCCGAATATATTACGTGGAGTGCCTTTATTATTGCATTGGATACCCTGTCGCTGGTGCCGCTGGCCAAACTAAGACAAGACGGGCGGCCGGTAAAGTTTGCTGTGGTACGCATCAGCAGCATCCTGGTAAATATCGTATTTACCTATTTTTTTATTTCAGTTTGTCCCCGCCTGGTGGCAGCAAATGCTAACAGTATCGTACAATTGTTTTACAATAAAAGTTACGGGGTTGGTTACCTGATTATTGCCAACCTGATTGCATCCCTATCTACCCTGTTGTTGCTTTGGAAGGAGTTTATTGCCTTCAAATGGGAGTTCAATAAGATATTATGGAAAGAAATGATTGTGTATACACTGCCATTGCTGGTAGTGGGTTTCGGCGGCGTTATCAATGAAACGTTTGATCGTATTATGCTGGGCTGGTGGTCGCCGGCAGTGGGACAAACCGCCAAATACGTGGAAGTGGGTACTTATGGAGCCTGTTACAAATTATCGATCCTGATTACCTTGTTTATCCAGGCTTTCCGGATGGGGGCCGAGCCCTTTTTTTTTAAACAATCCACCGGCGAAAATCCGCAAAAAGTTTATGCCCGCGTTATGAAGTTTTTTGTGATTACCATTTGCACCATGTTCCTGGTAGTGGCGCTTTTTATTGATATCTGGAAGTATTTTATCAGCAATAAAGTGCTGTGGGCCGGGCTGAAAGTGGTACCTATTCTTTTGCTGGCCAATATGTTTTTAGGCATCTATTACAACCTGTCTATCTGGTACAAGCTTACCAATAAAACAATGATTGGGGCATGGATAACCGTGGCCGGTTCTGCCATTACGCTTGTCATAAACTACTTTTTCATCCCTCATTACGGTTTTACAGCCTGTGCCTGGGCCACTTTTCTTTGTTATGGCAGCATGATGCTGATGTCTTTTGTGCTGGGTCAGAAATATTATTATGTACCCTATGCCTGGAAGAAATTGCTGGCGTATATGATAATTGTGGTGCTTTTGTTTTTTGTGCACAAAGGCTTGCACTACTTTTTCCCGTCTTTTATAACCGGCATTGTTACAGGCCTGGTATTGCTGTCCGCCTTTGTATTGTTTATCCTTAGAATCGAAAAAAAGGAATTCCAAAAATTACCGGTTATTGGCAAATACCTGCGCTGATGAATGACTGCCGGTTAGCTTTGGACCTGGCGGTCTTGTAAGGTGTTCCTTCCATATGCAACAATCCGGGATGTCCTATTTGTTGCGGCTGTGCAGCACCTGTATATTGCCCGGGCCCATTATCCGTTCATTTTTGCATAGGGATTGTGCTCTTTCTCAAAACCGGTAGTGGTTGGTTCTCCATGACCGGGGTATACCACCGTTTTATCGGGCAATACAAACAATACATTGCGGATGCTGTTGAGCAGGGTATCCGTATCGCCGCCAGGCAAATCTGTTCTGCCTACGCTCATTCTGAACAATACATCTCCGCCAATCAGAAAATCCTGCTGCTGGCAATAAAAACAAACATGGCCCGGGCTGTGGCCTGGTGCAAACAGCACTTTTAATGTATCATTACCCAACCTGATCAATGCTTCTTCACGTAAAAAATGAAGGGGCCCTTTATAATTGTCGAAAGGCATTCCCCAACGCAAACCGGCCATTGGCGCATTTTCCAGTACCAACGCTTCATTGGGATGGATGTACAGCTCCAGTTGCCAGGTTTCATGAACAAACCTGTTGCCGAACACATGGTCGAGATGACAATGGGTATTTAACAAATATTTAGGCCGCAACCCGTTTTCTGAAATATATTCCTGCAATTCCCGGCGTTCATTACCAAAATAACAACCCGGGTCGATAATGATGCAGTCGCCTGTTTCATTGTGCAGGACGTATGTATTCTCAGCAATCGGGCTAAACGTAAAAGACTTAACGGTAAACATAATTTTATTCCTTTTAAATGAACCCCCGGAAACGTTGAAACAACAGCTCTGGTTTACCCCGCCTTGCCGTACAAATGCCGCCTGCACCGGCTTTTTAATAGCGAAACTGGTTTCCAAAAACAGCTGTTTTTTTGAAATAGATCCGGTACACCCATATCAACCAAATAGCATAATTTTAATTACTAAATACCTGGTATGCAATTTCAGAAGAATAGTTTGACACAGCAATTTTTTAGTATGAAGAAAACAGCATTGCTTACAACCGGCCTCTTTTTTTATTCGTTCATTTTTGCACAATTAAGCACCACTGAGTTTGGTAAAAACAGGGTTCAATATAAAAAGTTTAAATGGGCATACTACCAAACCGATAATTTCAATTCTTATTATTCGCAAAACGGCGAACCATTGGCGAAGTACGTGGCCCAGGTTGCCGAAAAAGAATTGCCCGATATTGAAAGTTTTGTGGAATACGGCCTGCAGCGCCGCGCCAATATTGTTATTTACAACAGCTACGATGAAATGCAGCAGTCCAATATTGGCCTGAGCCTCGACTGGCAAACTTCGGGCGGCACCACCAAACTGGTAAACAATAAAGTGCTGGTGTATTATAACGGAGACCATGCAAACCTCCGCCGCCAGGTGCGCAGTGGTATTGCCCGTATTTTACTGGACAATATTCTTTTTGGAGACGACCTGGGCGAATTTGCTGCCAACCAGGCCTTGCTCGATTTGCCCAAGTGGCTCACTGATGGCTATGTGGACTATGCAGCAGAAAACTGGAGCACCGACCTGGATGACCAGTTAAAATCTGCCATCCTTTCGGGCAAATACCGCAATTTTTACCAGCTGGCATTCGAAAAACCATTGCTGGCCGGTCATGCTTTCTGGTACTATGTTTCGGAGAAATACAAAAAAGAAAACGTTACTTATTTTCTTTACCTGGCAAGGGTTTACCGCAACCTCAACAGCGCTTCCAACCGCATCGCCAAAAAGAAATTTAAAGAAGTATTGAAAGATTTCATGGCCTACCAGGAAGAGCGGTATGATCGGGATATCCGTGGCAGACGCAACCAGCCAAAGGGTTCCGTACAAACCACTGAAGATGTAAACAATCACAAAAACTTTTTCCGTTATTCTCCCAACCCGGCGCCGCGCAGCCAAACCTATGCCATTACAGAATACAACAAAGGCAAGTACTGCGTGGTACTGTACGAAAATTTTATCAACCGCAAAGTTTTGCTGAAAACAGGCGTGCTGATGGAAGAAAGCGAAGTAAACCCCAATTACCCGCTGATTGCCTGGGATGGCAAGGGCACCGAACTGGCCGTACTCTACAATTCGGAAGGAAAAATAAAATTATTTGTGTACGACCTGCTGAAACGCTATAAAAAAATAAAACAAGACATTCCTGATTTTGACCAGGTGCAGGATATGAAGTACATGCTTGACAAGAATACCCTTCTTTTCAGTGCGGTGCGCAATGGCCAGTCAGACATTTTTACGTATAAGATCGACAAAGGAACGGTTGAGCAAATTACCAATGATGTGTACGACGACCTGGATGCCAGCTTTGTGGCTTTCCCTGGAAAAACGGGCATCATTTATTCTTCCAACAGGCCGGGTGCGCTGGCAAAAACGGGTGATACCGTGTTGCCTTCAAACAATCACTACAACGTTTTCCTGATAGACAACTGGAACAAAAGCGACTTTAAACAAATCTCGCAGCTGAGCCGCCTTAAATACGGCAATGCCCGCTACCCGGTGCAATACAATTCGGCGCATTTTACTTTTGTAAGCGATGAAAACGGTATCGGCAACCGCTGGGCAGGATTTTTTACTACCAGGAGGGCAGGTATTGACACCGTATATAAAATTGGCGATGAGATTTTACACAACCCCGATTTTAAAGAACTGGACTCTGTCTTAAAAGTTAACCAGAAATCAGAGCCCGACTCCATGTTTACGTTTTCGCTTACCAACGACTCGGCCTATGTGTTTCCGATGACCAATTACCAGAGTACCTTAAAAGAAACAAAAATTGCCGGCGACAATGGCCTGGTGAGTGAAATAAGGCAGGAAGGCGATCTGCTGTTTATGTATAAATTAAAAGTAGACGACGCCAGCCTTAAAAAACGAAACATCAATCCGCAGCCAACAGACTTCCGTAAAAAAACGGTAGAAACCGAACGCATTGCCAGAGCACAGGCGGCAAAACTTGTGCTGGCTGCCGCCGACACTACTAAAAAGAAAGATGCTTTTGAGAATGAATTTGAAAATGAAAAGAAGGAAGCCAAACCTGCTAACCAGGTCAATGAAGACCGGTTTAGCAGCCTGCCGCCATCGGTACTAACCAAAGCGAAACACTACGATTATAAACTGAAGTTCTTTGGCGACAATGTATCTGCAGGCTTTAACAACGATGTGCTGGTAAACCGCTTTCAACCCTATACCGGCAGCTTGCCGATTGTGCTGAACAGCAGCGGGGGCCTGAACGGATTGCTGAAAGCCAGTGTATACGATGTGATGGAAGATATCCGCTTTACTGGCGCCATCCGCATTCCGCTTATCAACACCGTTGGTACCGGCACCGGCATCAGTTCCGGCACCGGGCTGGGTACGTCTTTTATCGGTTCCAACAATTCTTTGTTTGATGCAGGCGGAGAATGGTTTGCCCGTTTTGACTACCTCAAGAAACGCCTCGATTATTCGGCTGTTTATTACCGTGCCACACAGATTGGTTCGTTGGGTAATTACGATGCCAAGCTATATACCAACCTCTACCAGGGCATTGTAAAATACCCCTTCGATAAACTCAAAAGTATTCGTATATCCGTTGGCGTACGTACAGACCGGTATGTGACGCGTGCTGCAGACGATATTTCTTTGCAAACCCCCGATCAGAAACAATCCTTCCTGCTCACGCACCTTGAATATGTATACGACAATACCATTGTGCCTACCACCAATATCTACAAAGGCCTGCGGTATAAAGTATACATTGATTTTAACAACAACCTGAAAAAAGATACCATTAACGGTGGCAGGGGCAATTTTAATTTTGGAACAGATATCCGTTACTACTACCCCATCTACCGCAACTTTATTTGGGCTGGCCGTGCAGGGGCAGACTTTAGCTGGGGCAATCAAAAAACTTTGTATTACCTGGGTGGCGCCGATGGCTGGTTGTTTCCAAAAGCCAATACCGGCATTACACCACAGGACCCCGAATATGCATACCAAACCCTGGCCGTTAACATGCGCGGTTTTAACCAGAACGTGGCCAATGGCAACAATGCGGTTGTGCTAAACAGTGAGTTCCGGTTGCCGGTATTTACCACTTTCTTTAATAAACCCATCAACAATGCGTTTCTGCGCAATTTCCAGCTGACACAGTTTATAGACCTGGGTTCTGCCTGGAACGGTGCCTACAATAAAATTGAACGGCCACACATTGTTTATTCAGACAACAGCGACCCCAATAACCCGGTTACTGTAAACATCAAAGCCGGTGGCATTGGACCCTTTGTGGGTGGCTATGGCTTTGGCGCACGCAGTACCCTGCTGGGATATTTTCTAAAACTGGATGCTGCCTGGTCCATGGATAGATTCTTCCGTGGCAAGCCCATCTGGTATTTTGGAATGGGCATCGATTTTTAAACAACCCGCAGTTAAATAGAAAGGTCCCGCAGTTGCGGGACCTTTTTTTACACAGGATGGTGAATGGTTATGGTTTCATTGGCAACGCCGGTAAATGTTTTGCCCTGGTAAAGCCTTTGCAGTGTCTTCTCAAATTTCAAGTGCATCTTACGGAAGTACCGGGTAAAATGATTGCCACCTGCTTTGAACGTTTTGCGGTGTGCCATCCATACCACCAGGATAGTGGCAAAATAAAACAGGCGGTAAAACTGGAAAATGATGATTTTCTGCAGCACTGTTTTGCCAGAAAAGATAATGGCCAGGCGCTGCAGCTGGAAGTCGATATGGTAAGCTTCGTCAATTAAGATATCTGTACAAACCTGTTTTAAGAGACTGCATTGGGTGGCGTCTTTCAAAGATTGGTAAAATACCTGGGCTGTACTTTCTACCGTTATAACAGCAAGGGTCCACCATTGCATGCTGGTATTGAAATAACGGATCTTCCGGAACAATGTATCGCCCCAGTTACGGTTAATCCTTGCTTCACCAACCAGATCGAGATAGCGCCCCAGGTTATTGCCGTGTTTCTGTTCTTCTTTTATAAACAGATGAACCGCTTCGCAATAAAAATCATCTCCAATGGAAGCTGCGTATTTTTTTGCCGCTGCTTTTAAATGTGCTCCATCCGAAGTCTCACCCAATTGCCATGCCTGCAGTGAATGAAGAATGCGCTTTCTTTCGGTATCGGTTAGCCGCGGTGCCAAAGACCAGTCAATTCTTTGCTGCTGCAGGTTTTCTCTGAAATAATCAATCCACTCTTGTGAAGTACGCATAAGGTTTAATGATTGGTTAAAAAAGAAAGGAAATATTTAGCGGTGGATTTTACACCGCCTTACTCAGTTTTCTCAGCGTCATATACAGTATGCTCAGGAAAAAGGAAAACACCAGCACCATGGCCCAGGCGTTTTTGTACCATATCGGGTGCAGTAATATATGCCCCGTATCGGCAATCAGCTGAAAGGGGTTGCTGATAAAATCCCAGCTGTTGTAACGGAGGTACCTGCCCACATAAATGCCAAACGCATTCAACAGCATCACCGGGTATATAAAAAACCAGTCGAACCGGTACAACCACATGGCCTGGATAATTTTTTCCATGTGCCTTACCGATAGGATGCCCATCAGCAATGCATTCCAGGCAAAGCAAAAAATAAGCATTAGATCAAACCAGCGGGGTACCGAGTAACTGTCATTCAGGTGAAAGAGATCGGTAATCATGTAAAAAGAATTGGGAATAAAGAGCAGCCAAACCGTGAACAGGCCTGCAAATTTCCATTTATTTTCAATCCACGCAGGTCTGAGCGTAAGCGAATGCGACAGAAAATAGGGTATAAAAGCAAGGAACAGGTTCCATACCAGGAAGGCAAATGTGATCTTTCCGGTATAGACCGTCCTTGCTATCAGCAACAAAAATCCAAAAGCAACAGAGGTAAGCAACAGGCGCTGCATTTCAGTTTTCATAAGCCAGTAGCGAATCCAGACGGATGGCAGTAAAATATTTCTTGTCATAGCAATGCGGGTATAAAAATGATACAGGCGGTGATAAATGCTGCAAAAGCGGTAACCAGTACGGCTGCTGCAGATACATCTTTGATGAATTTTATTTTTGGATGCTGCTGCGGGCTAACCATATCGCAAAGCTGTTCAATGGCGGTATTGAAAAGTTCGGCCATCCAAACCAGCGCAATGGCAAATAAAATAAAAAGGAATTTTGTCAGCGGCAGGTGGATGATCAGCGACAGTGCAACCACAAACACCGTTGCCACCGCATGCAGAAGGGCATTGTGCTGGGTACTGAAAAAATAAACCAGCCCGTCGAAAGCAAAGTGAAAACTCTTTGCACGCCGTTTCAATGAAAATTTTTGTACTTGCATAAATTAATTTTAGTACCCGCCTCTGCCGCTCCCTGGAAAGGGAGCGGCTTCTTTTCGCATATCTCCAATGAGACGGGCTTGGGTATAATTTTAGTTTCAATTTTTTAGCTGCCGAATTGCTGACACTATTTTTTTGCTGTAAAACCAGCTTAAACAGACGCCATGTCGCTGGCCGCTGCAGTGCTGCCATACCAGTTTATTTTTCTGCTACCATACATCACCAGCGCAAGTACCAGGAACAGGCCAATGCTGCCTACCAGCAATGCGGTATCCTCCAGGCGTATCAATATAAAAATGAACCCGTACAAACCGCATAAAACCGCGCCGAACAACGAGGAGGTTTTCCAGCTTTCAAAATGACTTTTAGCATAGAGTGTAATCAGCAGTATGGTAGCCAGTGAGGCGATGAGATAAGCCTGATCGAACAAAATAAACTCGCTGACAGAAAGCAATAAAGTATAAAAAATAACCAGCGCCAGTCCAACCAATACATACTGAATCGGGTGCAGTGGCTTCTTTTGCATTACTTCAACAATAAAAAATAAAGAAAAAGTGAGGCCAATAAAAAGTATGGCATACTTAACACTGCGCATGGTTTTGGCGTACTGGTCGGCCGGCTGAACCATGCTTACACCAAACGCAAATCCGCTTTTATTAAATTCCGCACCGGGCAAAACCGTACCAAATGGAAGGTTGGCTTTATTAATGGTCCATTTGGCGGAAAATCCTTTTTCATTCACCGTTCTTTCTCCGGGTAAATTATTGCCATCAAAAGAAGGATTGCTCCAGGCAGAATGCAATGCAACACTGCTGTTTCCGCTCAAGGGTACAAAATGCAATTGTTCACTCCCCTTGATCTTAAGTTGCATCGCAAAAGCAATGGGCTTATTAAAATCTGCTGTTGTTAAACTGATGGGAGCCGACAAACCATTTGTGTCAATATCATTCACTGGCAGGCCGGGCGACAATTCATAACTTGTACCGTTAAAGTTGATGGCAATTTTTTCCTCGATGCCTTTAAAATCTGTAATTCCAAAACAAATCTTAGCGTCAGCCAGCTGCAGGGATGCCGGATCAATCTCCTTTGGCAAACGAAAAATAAAATCGCCATTGCTTTTCAGGCTGCTTTTATACAACAACACTTTATAAATTGATCGTTGGCGTATTTCAGGAAACATTTCTCCTGTAATAACCAGGTTTTCCGGCAATAGCAATACGTGCTTATGCACCGTTACTACTTTCTTGTCGTTGTCAATTGTATTTATGTTGTAGGGAAGAAAAATATAGGGACCGGCAATCGTTTGGTCGGATGCCCATTTGCTGCTCACTTCTTTTACAATGTCTTTCTGACGTATTTCTCTTTCTGTAACAAGATTTGAAACAAAAATTGTCGGAATCATCATCAGCAGTATCAAAGCGCCGGTGATAAGACCTTTGATAAGATTCTTGCCGGATGATGTCTTTTCACCGGTCAAAACATAAGGTTGTTGTTCTGTTTCCATTTGGAGATTTATTTGTGTTAATGAATGTGTTTGCTTTTTAACGGACGAGAAAAAACGCAGCATAAGGCTCCTGCCAAGCAGCATCGCTACAAGACTGCAGGAAAATAAAACACCCGAAGTCTCTATTGCATAAAGCAGGTAATCGGACCAGTAGTGATTGTTTTCATAATTGTTCGCAAATACACTTCCGCCAATAAATCCATAAGGAAGTGTGCAGATAAAAGACGTAATAACCAACCGGCCGATTTTTTTGCTTCTCTGCAACGGCAACGCTTCAATACGCGGAAGAGCAATTGTTAAAACCAGTAACACCGGCAAGCTTCCGATTCCTGCACAAAGGGCCGCTATTGCGCTTATAAACATGCCCCTGAATGATTCAAAAAAAATACTGTACAGCAGCCACCCGGCTCCAAACACTACGCTGGTAAGTATCCAAATAATTGCTGCCAGCACAAAAGGCCTGACCGTATTGCTGATAAGTTTCCTGTAATTCACTTATTAATTTTTTGTATGGCTTCGTTGAATTGTATGGAATACTGATCGGCCATAGTGCCTGTATTTTCCATCATTGATTCATATAAGTTCACTGCCTCCGGTACAAACAAATTTTTGACGGCACGTTTTGATACAGCCAGGCTTAGCCAGCCAGAAACAATGGCCACCAGCGGGAATAATAAAAATATCCCCGATTGCCAGATATGGTCTTCTGCGCCCAGCAACTGCATCATTTGAAAGGCAACCAGTACAGCCATTGCAACGGAAGCGTACAAAATGATTTTTTTGGTGCGAATACCCGCTTTCATTTTATACAGCATCCAAAAAAGCAGCAGAAAAATGGCGGCGGCAATCCAGCCAAAACTGATGGCATAGCTGGCAGAAACCAGGTACAGGTACATATTGGCAACCAGTGCCGGAATGGTCATTAGCAGGTAAATGCCTACGGCCCGCACAAATACGATCAGCCCGGTTTTAATTAAAAGTACTTTGTAATTCAAAGTGTTCATACAAAAAAAATTAGTTGATTGATTTTATCATTTGTTCAAGTGCATCCAGGTGATTTTTAAATGCTTTTTCGCCGGCTTTTGTAATAGAGTATACCGTGTTGGTTTTTCTGCCAATAAACCCTTTTTGCACTTTAATAAATCCATTTTCTTCCAATGTTTTTAAGTGAGATGCCAGGTTACCATCGGTTACTTCTATCAGTTCCTTTAAGTCATTAAAATTTATCTCCGCATTCACCATCAGCGCACTCATGATGCCCAGGCGTATCCGGCTGTCAAAAATTTTATTCAGGTGCTCTATCGGATTCTTCATTACTAAACTAATTATGCTGTTTCCGCCCGCTCATATTTGTTCCACATCAGGATGCCATAGATAATATGCAAAATACCAAATCCGGCCGCCCAAAAATAAAGTCCGTAACCCGGTAAAAAAAGATTAAAACATCCAAGTATGATTTCGCAAAAACCCAGATAGCGGATTTCGTCCAGTGTATACTTACTGCCATTGATCAGTGCCAGGCCATAAAACAACAGGCAGGCGGGCCCAGCGAAGCGCCATTCATCGTGCAGAAGCATGGCAAAAACAAAAACGCCACCGGTCAGCAGGGGTATGCACAAATTGATGAGCAGGCGTTTGCTGCTGCTGTTCCAGACAAGCATTTTGGTTTTCTGTGCTTTTTTCCAGGTAAAATAAAAACCTGAGAGCAGGGCCAGCACCAGGGTGGCAATGGCAAGGAAAAACAATTTCCATTCTAATTGCACAAAATCAGTAACCACCCAGCGACCCCTTCCATTGTATTGGGTATAGTAACTATAAATCCAGCCATGTGCAATGGCCGATGCCCCCAGCCCCAGGCAACCTGCCGCAATACCACTTAAGCCACTTAAACTGATAAAGCGGCTGCTGCGCTCCATAATACGTTTGATGTCTTGTATGTCTGCTAAGCTTTGTTGCTGGCTATCCATATAAAAAGCACTTTGAAAAACAAAGTAAAATTAAAATTCCGGTTCTTCCAAATGATTTCAGAAATAAAATTTTTTAGCCGTATCCTGCCGCTGTTATTGCATAGTTGGCCGCTTTGCGCTGTGTTTTTGGGGCTTTAGGCTTATTTTTGAACGGTATGACTTTTCTGAAACTGAGTTGCTATCTTATCCTTGCCTGCGCCATTTTGCCGCCGGCCCCTGTACAAGCACAAAGCAAGCTGCTAAAGGGATATATCAAAGACGCACTCAGCGATGAACGCGTACCCTTTGCGTCTATCAGTTTCACAAACAGTAGCAATGGCAAACTCAGCGACTCAGCCGGAAACTTCGCATTCCGTTTTGACGATTGGCCGTCTGACACCCTGGTAGTGACCTATGTTGGTTACCGGGACTACAAAATTTTTATCGGGCCGGAGTTTATCAATAAAGCGGAGGGCAATACCCTTTATTTTATCATCAACCTCGACCGTGGCAAGACCACCGCCGAAGTAGTGGTGAAGCGCAAAATTGATCGGGGCTACCTGATGTGGAAACGCATTGTAAAACACAAACCCGAAAACGACCGGTACCGCTTCAATAATTTTTCCTATGAGCTCTATAATAAGATGGAGCTGGATCTGAACCGCATCAACAAAGAAAAAATACAACAGCGCAAGCTGCTGAAACCTTTCAGTTTTGTTTTTGATAATGTAGACAGTTCCGAAGGGCCGCCCTTTCTGCCGGTTTTTCTCACCGAATCCATCTCCGATTATTTCTACCAGAAAAAACCTTTCAAAACCAGGGAAATCATCAAAGGCAGCAAATCGGAAGGGGTAGACAATGAAAGCGTGAGCCGGTTGCTGGGCGGTACCGATGCTAACGTAAATGTATACGCTAATTTTGTACCCGTATTCGATAAAAAATTTGTGAGCCCCATCAGCGACAACGGCGACAATTACTACCGGTATACCGTACTGGACTCGCAGTTTGTAAATGGCCGGCGCATGATACACATGAGCTTTACGCCCAAAAGAAAAGGTGAAAGCACTTTCCAGGGCGATTGCTGGGTGCACGATACCAGCTGGGCGGTGCAAAAAATGACCATGTACCTTTCGGCCGATGCCAATATCAACTTTGTAAACAAACTAAGTCTTATACAGGAATATGCGCTGATTGATGACAGTACCTGGTTTTTGGTAAAAGATAAATTTGTAGTTGATTTCTCGCCCATCGGCAAAACAAAAACCGGCCTCATTGCCCGTAAAACAACCACCTATAAAAATATTGTAAGAGACCAGCCTTTTATTGAAGACAGCCTGCAAAAAAACAGGATCATGCAGGAAGTGTTTTTTGAAAAAGGCGCACGCGACAAATCCGACGATTACTGGCAGCAACAGCGCCATGAAGGCCTCAGCAAAAATGAAAAGTCTGTTTACAGCATGATTGATACCCTGCAGAAAATGCCGGTCTTTATCAGGTATACCAATATCATTAATTTTATTGGCACCGGTTATTTAAACGTGGGCAATTACCAGTTTGGTCCCTGGCAAAACTGGATCTACACCAATGCACTGGAGGGTTTCCGTACCCGGTTCGACCTGGGTACCAATCACGGTTTCAATAAAAAACTGATACTGCATGGCTACCTGGCCTATGGTTTTGCCGACAAAAAATTTAAGTATGAGGCAGATGGCATGTACCTGTTCAACAAAAATCCCCGCTCCTATATTTTTGCGAAATACTCCAGCGATATTGATTACGGGCAGCAGTATTTAGATGAGGTAAGCCAGGACAATATATTTGCACTGGCCATCCGCAAACAGGGTGTACCGCTGAAATACCTTTTTACAAAAGAAAAAAGGGTGGAGCTTTTCAAAGAATGGCATTCCGGCTTTTCCGTAACGCTGGGCGCCAGCAGCAAACAATACGATCCGCTGCGCAACCTGCCGTTTAAAACATCCTACCCGGCAGAAAACGGCGAGGTCTTCAATAATTTTGAGACCAGCGTAAAATTCAGGTTTGCTTACCTCGAAAAATTCTTTGAAACCAATTTTTACCGGTATAGCCTAGGCAGCCCCTACCCCATTGGCGAAATAAAATTTTCAAAAGGCGCCAGCGGTGTACTGAACAGTGCGTACAACTATACAAAAGTATCCGGCGGCATCTCAGACTTTTTGCAGCTGCCCCCTTTTGGGGATCTTTATTACAATGTATTTGCCGGTAAAACATTCGGCACTTTGCCCTACATGCTTTTGGACGTGGCGCCGGGCAACGAAATTTATTATTATAACAGGTATGCCTATAGCCTTTTAAACCGCTGGGAATACGTGCATGATAAATATTTCGGTTTTGGCATTGAGCACAATTTTGGCGCGGGGCTTTTCCGCTTTATTCCGCTTACCCGAAAACTAAAATTCAGACAATTCTGGACGGCCAAAGGATTGTGGGGCAGTTTAAGCGATGCCAATAAATTATACAACACTACACCCGGCTATACATTCAACTCGCTGGATGGTAAAACCTATATGGAAATTGGTACCGGTGTAGACAATATCCTCAAAGTATTCCGGCTCGATTTTGTATGGCGCGTATTACCCCGGCCGCTTCCGCCCGAAGGTGTAAAGCGGTTTGGCATATTTTTCAGTTTCAGGCTGGTGTTTTAAGGCAGGAATTCTGCATCGGGAATCAGGCATAATAACCTGCTTCACCATTTTCTTTCTATTACTGTTTCAATATTGGCCAGTTCGGCTTTTGTATTTTGAATTCCATTTGCAATGTTTAGCTGCTGCCCGCGGGTTTGGGCGCCTGCTATTAAAAAAATCATCATTAAGCGAAGTCTAATTTCCAATTACCAATTCCATTCTTTTCCCTATCTTACTTTCCCTAAATACCAACGATTGCCATGAATCATTCTTACATCCTCGCATTGGACCAGGGTACTACCAGTTCAAGAGCCATCCTGTTTAACCACGATGGAGATATTGTAACGACCGCGCAAAAAGAATTCACCCAGATTTACCCGCAGCCTGCATGGGTAGAACATGATGCAGAAGAAATATGGAGTTCGCAGTTTAGTGTAATGGCCGAAGTAATTGCCAAGCAAAACATCAGCACCAGCCAGATTGCAGCCATTGGCATTACCAACCAGCGGGAGACCACCATTGTATGGGATAAAAAAACCAGCAAACCCATCTATAACGCGATTGTGTGGCAGGACAGGCGCACGGCGGCTTTTTGCGATGCATTAAAAGCAAAAGGAATGGCGGCTACCATTCAGCAAAAAACAGGACTGATCATCGATGCCTATTTCTCTGCCACCAAGCTGAAATGGATTTTAGACCATGTGCCCGGAGCAAGAGACAAGGCCAATAAAGGAGAGCTGGCATTTGGTACGGTAGACAGCTGGATAACCTGGAAACTCTCCGGTGGCAAACTGCACATCACCGATGTATCCAATGCATCCAGGACCATGTTGCTGAACATACATACCTGCCAGTGGGATGATGAATTGCTGCAATTGTTTGACATACCACGCAATATCCTGCCCGAAGTAAAGCAGTCGAGCGAAGTATACGGCATTACAGAACACGGAGACATTCCCATTGCAGGTATCGCCGGCGATCAGCAATCGGCCCTGTTTGGGCAAATGTGTACCAGCCCGGGCATGGTAAAGAACACTTATGGCACCGGCTGTTTTATGCTGATGAATACGGGCAGCAAAGCAGTAAGCTCAAACAATAATTTACTCACCACCGTTGCCTGGAAAATCAACAACCAGACATCCTATGCACTGGAAGGAAGTATTTTTATTGCGGGTGCCGTGGTGCAATGGCTGCGCGATGGGATGCACCTTATCAGGTCGGCCGCAGAAATAGAAGCACTTGCCGAACAGGTAGAAGATACCGGTGGCGTATACATGGTGCCTGCGTTTGCCGGTTTGGGGGCACCTCACTGGAACCAGTATGCGCGGGGGAGTATTTTTGGGGTTACCCGTGGCACCAGCAAATCGCACATTGCGCGGGCAGCACTGGAAAGCATCGCTTATCAAACCACCGATGTTTTGAAAGCCATGGAATCAGACTCGGGTATTGGCATCAAAGAACTCAGGGTAGATGGCGGCGCTACCATCAATAACCTGCTCATGCAGTTTCAGTGCGATATTCTTGACGTACCTGTTGTAAGACCCAAAGTATATGAAACCACCGCATTGGGTGCGGCCTACCTGGCCGGCCTGGCCGTTGGCTTCTGGACCAGTATTGAAGAAGTGCAAAAACAATGGAAGGCCGATAAAACATTCAAACCCTCCATGGAAACTGAAAAAATAAAAAAATTGATGCAGGGATGGCAGCGGGCAGTAAAAGCAAGTATTACCTGGGCGGATGATCAGTCCTGAGTCATTCAGCGTAAGCATTAACTTGCCACTATTTTCAAAACTGACAGCTCACGATAAACGACAAACGAATATTTTTATGGATCGATCAGCAATGATTCAACAAATGGAATCCCATACGGGTGAATGGGATATCTGCATCATTGGCGGAGGTGCTACCGGCCTGGGTGCTGCCATTGACGCAGCTTCACGCGGGTACAATACCATTTTGTTTGAACAAACAGATTTTGCAAAAGGCACTTCATCGCGTTCTACCAAACTGGTACATGGCGGCGTCCGTTACCTCCAGCAGGGAAATATCAAACTGGTGATGGATGCATTGAAAGAAAGGGGGACAATGAAAAAAAATGCGCCCCACCTGGTAAAAAACCAATCGTTTATAGTGCCCAATTACAAATGGTGGGAAGGCCCCTATTACGGGCTTGGCCTTAAAGTATATGACTGGATGAGCGGCAATCTTGGATTGGGGCCTTCCCAATGGCTGAGCAAGGAAGAAGTGCTGGAACGTGCGCCCACACTGGATCCTACCGATCTTCGGGGTGGTGTTTTATACCACGACGGGCAGTTTGACGACGCAAGGCTGGCCATCAATATGGCACAAACCGCCGCAGCCCATGGCGGCTGCCTGATCAATTATTGCGGGGTAAAAGGATTTTGTAAAACAAACGGAAAAATATCCGGCGTACAGGTAAAGGATCAGCTGAGCGGAAAAGAATATGAAATAAAATGCAAGGCCGTCATCAATGCTACCGGTGTATTCAGTGATACCGTACAGCATATGGACGATGCCGCCAAAACAAAAACCATCGCGCCCAGCCAGGGCATTCACATTGTGCTGGATGCCGAATACCTGCCCGGCAACAGCGCCATCATGATACCGCATACCGATGATGGAAGGGTTTTATTTGCCGTACCCTGGCACAAAAAAGTAATTGTGGGCACCACAGACACACCGGTAAAAAAAATAAGTGAAGAGCCGGTTGCACAGGCCGATGAACTGGATTTTATCATTCAGCACATTGGCCGCTACCTCACCAAAGACCCCGGCATCGGCGATGTACGCAGCATTTTCGCCGGGTTGAGACCGCTAGTAAAAGCCGAAAGCAAGAAAACGGCCGAGCTTTCGAGGGACCATGTTATCACCATATCGGCTTCGGGTTTAATAAACATACTGGGTGGCAAATGGACTACCTACCGCAAGATGGCGGAAGATGTGGTGAATACCGCGGCCATTAACAACATGCTGCCCCACAAAGACTGTATTACCGAAACACTCTCCATACACAGCGCACAGCCTACAGAAGATTATAATAATGATTACTACTATTACGGCAGCGACCAGCCGGCCATTGAAGCACTGGGTGCCGGCAATCCTGCATTAAAAGAAAAACTGCACGAACGCCTGCCTTACACTTTTGCAGCCATCGCCTGGGCTGTGCAGGAAGAAATGTGCATTACGGTAGACGATGCGCTGGCAAGAAGAACCCGGGCCCTGCTGCTGGATGCCAAAGCTGCGCTGGAAGCTGCACCGGCCGTTGCCGCGCTGATGGCAAGACAAATGAACAAAGACAAAAAATGGGAAGAAGAACAACTGGCTGCTTTTAAAAAAATAGCACTGAACTATATTCCGCTTGCAAACCACTAACTAAAACCAACAATTATGCATCCTTTTTTAGGCGAATTTATTGGCACGGCAATTCTTATACTCCTGGGCGATGGCGTAGTAGCCAATGTAGTACTCAGCAAAACCAAAGGCAACAGCAGCGGATTGATAGTAATTGCATTTGGATGGGCCATTGCCGTTTTTGCGGGCCTGTTTGTGGCATCCCATTTCAGCAAAGCCCATCTTAACCCGGCTTTTACGCTTGCTGCTGCTTACGTAGGAAATAATTTTAGCTGGACAGAAGTGCCGGTTTACATAGCAGGTCAAATGACGGGTGCTATGTTTGGCGCCCTGCTGGTTTGGCTTAGCTATAAACTGCATTTTAACGCCACACAGGATGCAGAAGCAAAACTGGCTGTTTTCTGTACAGGGCCCGCCATCAGGAGCACTCCCAATAACCTGATAACAGAGCTGGTTGCCACTTTTGTGCTGGTGTTTGCTGTTTTATACATCGTATCGCCCGCCAGCAGCCTGGGTTCATTAAACACCCTGCCCGTTGCCTTACTGGTGCTGGGTATTGGCGTATCGCTGGGCGGCCCTACCGGTTATGCCATCAACCCCGCCAGAGATCTTGGACCCCGCATTATGCACGCCATTTTGCCCATACCCGGCAAAAGAGACAGCGACTGGGGTTATGCCTGGATACCCGTACTGGGGCCCATAGTGGGTGGATTGCTGGCAGCCGTTGTGTTTACACTGCTGGCCTGATTTTCAGTTGCACATAAACGTTATATCTCGTAAAAAACAGAGCGCTTCGCTTATCATTGCAAGTGATCATAATAAATAAAGACCAGGTAAACGGTTTGTGAAATTAATTTTACCTTCCCTTTAAACTTTACCTGCAATGGCAAAAATAAAACTAAGCGATACAGACACCCGGGCGCCAAAAAGCCTGGACAAACAGACCACCAAAGAAAAAAACATCAAAATTGTGGAAGAGCTGGATGAGCTGCAAAATCTTTTGTATGCAGAGGGTAAGCATGCTGTACTGATTGTAATACAAGGTATGGATGCCAGCGGTAAAGATGGCGTGGTAAGAAATGTGCTGGGCAAACTGAACGCACAGGGTGTTACCGTAAAGTCATTTAAAGCGCCAACAGCAGAAGAGTTATCGCACGATTTTTTGTGGCGTATCCACAACCACGCTCCTGCCAAAGGAATGATACAACTTTTTAACCGCTCGCATTACGAAGACATTCTTGTAACCAGGGTGCACAAATGGTGCGATGATGCCACGGCAAAAAAAAGAATGAAGGCCATTAATGATTTTGAAAAATTGCTGGCCGAACACAACAACACCGTGATACTGAAATTTTACCTGCACATTTCGCCCGAAGAACAGCAGGAAAGACTACAGGAAAGAATCAAAGACCCCACTAAACAATGGAAATACAACCAGAACGATTTTGCCGAAGCAAAACTCTGGAAAGAGTACATGAATGCCTATGAAGACTGTTTTGAAAACTGTAACGACATCCCCTGGACCATAGTACCATCCGACCAAAACTGGTACAAAGAACATATCATTGCTACCCAATTGCGCGATGCCTTGAAAGGCCTTAAAATGCAATATCCCGGAATCAAGAAATAATGTTTTTTTTCTATTTGATGCAACGATCTGTAATGGATTTACAACTAAGTCGTAAATTCATATACGTAAGTATTTACTTTACAACTAAAACAACCAATTATGGGAATGCTAAAAGAATTTAAGGATTTTGTCATGAAAGGCAACGTAATAGACCTTGCCGTTGCAGTTATTATTGGCGCCGCTTTTGGTGCTATTATTTCATCTTTGGTTGATGATGTAATAACTCCATTGCTATTAACACCCGCCTTAAAAGCAGCACATGCGGAAGATCTCGACAAATTAACCTGGGGTGCTGTAAAGTATGGCAAATTCCTGGCGGCTATTATTAAGTTTGTGGTGATTGCCTTTGTTCTTTTCATTCTTATAAAAGCCATGAACAGTGCAGCAAAAAAGAAAGAAGTTGCTGCCGCACCTCCTGCGCCATCTTCTACTGATCAATTGCTTATGGAAATCCGTGATTCGTTGAAGAAATAACCGGCCAATTCTTTAAAAAGCAATCGTTTGTATAGTGCCGATTTTTTTCATTGAGTAATGGGCACAACCAGGCGTTGCAACAGGCATAAAAACAAGATTTTCAAACTATATTTGCCGGCATTCCAGCAGCTGCTGGAATGCCGTTTTTTTAAAAATTAAACTTTGTCACCACAATGAGAAAAATTCCTTTCATCCTATTTTTTACAGCATGCTCCGCTGTTTCCTTTGCACAGGATACAAATTTGAAAGACATTAAAGCGACCGCACAAAAAGAACTCCCAAAAGATACTGCGCACAAAAGCGGCTGGAAGAGAGGCGGACTGATTTCAGTAAACCTTGGCCAGGGTGGTAGCCGCAACTGGGCTGCTGGTGCAGAAAAATTTTCATTTTCAACGGCCGCATTTGTAAATCTTTTTGCCAATAACATTCATGGCAAATGGAGCTGGAACAATAACCTGGATCTCGCTTACGCAGTAGTTAACACTACCTCTCAGGGGGTTAGAAAAAATGATGACAAGATCGACTTTTTGAGCAGGGTTGGATACGCCCTTGGGCCTAAGCTGGATGTTTCGGGGATTGTGAGTTTCAGAACGCAATTTGCAGATGGCTACGAATACAATTACCTGGGCAAGGGCCTGCAGCACAGGATCTCGGGTTTGTTTGCACCCGCTTACCTGATTGTGGCACCCGGTATTACCTGGAAGCCTACCGCTTATTTTAACGTATTTGTTTCACCGGCGTCTGCCCGCTGGGTTATTGTTTCCAACAACCCTTACAGCTATCTTTACCAGGGTGGCGTAGCGCCTACCGGCGAAATTGAAACACCGCTTGCCACCAATTACGGAGTAGACCCCGGCCAGAAAGTTAAAATAGAAGTGGGTGCATTTTTATCGGCTACGTTTAACAAAGAGGTTGTAAAAAATGTAGTCTATATCAGCAAGCTTGAACTGTATTCCAATTACTTAAAAACAAAACGTGCTGGCGATGTGGGCGACGGAAAGGCCAGGCCCGGAAATGTGGATATTTACTGGACAAATGCTTTTGCCATGAAAGTGAACAAATGGCTGAACGTAACCTACAATTTTGACCTGATTTACGATGATGACGTGCGCCAGTTTGGCCCCAATAAAGATGCGGCCGGCATACAGCTGAGATCTTTGCTGGGTGTGGGATTTGCAGCCAAATTCTAATCTATTATTTCCTTACATTTGTTGGGTTCCGGTTATTGCCGGAACCTTTTTTTACGCTGAAAATGAATTAACGTGAGTGCACCATCCTACCAGATTAAATTAGCGCAGTTTGAAGGGCCGTTCGACCTCCTGTTATTTTTTATTGAGCGGGACGAGCTGGATATTTATAATATTCCCATCACCAATATCATCAATGATTTCCTGGTTTTTGTACACCAGCAGGAGAAACTGAACATTGAATTATCCAGCGAGTTTATACTTTTTGTATCCACCCTTATGCGCATCAAGGCAAAAATGCTGCTGCCCCGCAAAGAGATAGACGCCCAGGGCAATGAGGTTGATCCCCGCCAGGAACTGATCGATAAAATACTTGAATACAAGAAATACAAGGAAGCGGCTGCGCAACTGGCCGATATGGAAGCCATCCGTATGCTGATGGTAAAGAGGGGCAACCTTACCAAAGAAATAGCCAGCATTGGCGAAGAAGCCGGCGAAGGCACAGAAATCCAAAACATTACTTTGTACAAGCTGATGAAAGCCTTTGAAAAGGCCATGCAGCGCATGTACGACCGCAACCACCGCCCTGTGCATACCGTGGTGCGCTACAACTATACCATGGAAGAAAGCCGCGAATTTCTGCTAAAAAAAGTACAGGCAGAAAAAACAACGGCCTTCGAAAAAATATTCGATATCTGCGAGAACCGGATCCACGCACTGTTTATTTTCCTTTCCTTGCTTGAGCTGTCGCAGCAACGCTATATGTCCATCATAACCGGTGAAGGAAGAAACAACTTTATTATAGAATTCAACGAAGACCGGGAAGAAGATGTGGAGTTTGTATTACCTCCAAAGGGTGCTTTATAGCCTGTACCAGCAAACAGGTATTTTACCTGACCATCAAACTTGCCCGTAAAACCGTGGGTGTAGCGCCACAACGCGGTCCGCCCCAGTCTGTTTCATCACCATTCAGTATGCGCAGCGGCTTAAATACGCCGTTTTCGTATTTGCCTTCCTCCACCTTCAGGTATTGCCAGGCTTTGCCTGCATTTTTGCCAATTGGGCGAAAGCTGAAATGGCAAAGCGAACCCATCATCATAAAATTGTTTTCTTCCAACTGAATAATCATGGCTTTGCCCACCGGCTGCTCATTGGGTGTTGCTTTGTTGCCCCTTCCTGATCCGCCAAAAGAAACAACAACTTCCCATAGACCCAGTGAAATCGTTTGTTCAGCATGATCCTCACGCTCCACAGTTGCTTTTATTTTTCCTTCGTAACCCCATTTTGCCAGTTCACGCATCATGGGCGCTGCCATAGCATAATCCAATCCAAAAGGTTCCAGGCCTTTAATCGTTTCATTTTCCAGCGGCGTCTCTTTATTGCCATCAATGCCAAAGGGCGAAAAACCAATGCCACCCCGCGCAATCACTTCATACAGGTATTTTGAATTTTGCAAACTCAGACCTGCTTCGGGTACAAAAAGCGTATTATCGGGCCGGTTGTACAATTCAATTACTTTCAGCACCCGCTCACTACCCTCCAGGTAAATATCCGGGGCCAGCAAATCAATCATTGGCGCCGCCGCCTTCCATATTGGAATTACATTGTCCGTAGGGCCCCCGCTTTCATAGTTGGTTGCCGGCGGGTTGGAAAGCGGATCCCTCAATGCCGCATTAACATATAACGGTAATGCATAAGCTTCTTTCCCGGCTGCGGCCACCTGCCCGATAAAATGCGCCACTGACCAGGCATGGAAATACTCATCTGCATTGCCGTCAAACACTTCTTTCCAGCTTCCCTTTGCAGCAACAGGCGCATTCAATGCTTTCAATATTTCGGGCTTTAGCAATTCTGCAGGTACCGGTCCATCAAATAATTTTTGCGTGGCAGCAGAAAAATCACGCATACTTCCCCAGGCTCCAGGTTCATTTTCAACCTGTACCATAATAACCGTATGTTGTTCATCCGCTTTTTTCAGATAACGCATCATGGCAGCAAATGCCCTTGTATCCGCCTCCAGTGTGGCTTTTCCATTGGGTGAGGGTGAATCAACAGGCTGTCCGTTCTTTCCGGTTATATTGGGATATTTTGCCGCATCTCGTTTCATCCATTCGGGCATATAATGGTTGCTGCCATTTTTCCAGGTAGCAAACCACAGCAAGACCAACCGCACTTTATGCGCCCTTGCCTGCAAAAGCAATGTATCAATCAATGAAAAATCAAACTTGCCCGGTTGGGGCTCTGTCTGCTCCCAGTAAATGGGCAATTCCAGCGTATTGGCGTTCATTGCAGTAACTGCCTGCCATAGTTGTGGCAACATGCCGGGCCAGGCACTGGAGTTATGGGCTTGCCCACCCAATATAAAATAGGGTTGCCCATCAACAAAAAGCGCATGCCTGCCGTCTTTTTCAACCAGCCTTGGCATCATTGGATCCGTGGATTGTGAAAAGCAATCTGCGTTGATTAGTAATGCAAGCAACCCACAAAACGTTATTATCGATGTGCTTTTAATGTTCATTCTCTCTGCTTTTTAGATTATTTTTTCCGAAATTTTATTATTACGAATACAAATCCACTGCATGAACCCGTATTTCTATTC
>Ga0075024_100000065_pt1 | contig 27474 bp, 32 predicted proteins | sample Str013_2_FD_71389 | JGI IMG/M metagenome (GOLD analysis project Ga0075024, IMG submission 71389) | Freshwater sediment microbial communities in response to fracking from Pennsylvania, USA - Straight Creek_MetaG_SC_2013 | ecosystem: Environmental > Aquatic > Freshwater > Creek > Sediment... | reverse complement strand
CATCAATGCTGGCCTCCAACCCAGTGGCAAGCTTGAATCACATCACAATTGATTTGGGAAGCCAAATTCCGATTCCGTCAAACTTCAAAACGCTCTAGGCTTCACGCGTGCGGCCTTCGGCTTTGAGCTTGTCGAGATAGGCTTGCCAAATCTTATCAATCTCGCGGCCCAATTTCGCCAGATAGGTCCAAGTGAAAATGCCGGTCGAATGGCCATCGCTGAAAATGAGGCGCACGGCATAGGCACCTACGGGTTCAACCTTATTTATTGAAACGAGGCGCTTGCCGAAGACCAGCTGTTCTTGCCCCGGGCCATGGCCTTTAACCTCAGCACTCGGGCTTTCGACGCGCAAGAGTTCGGCGGTTAATTCATAGGCTTCACCGTTATCAAAGGTGACCCGCAAAACCCGGCCTTGATCCGAGAGTTTTAGTTCGGTGGGCCAAGCCTCACTCACGCGACAGGTCTCGCGCTTCACCAGGCAACATGATGGGAATGCCGTCACGGATCGGATAAGCGAGGCCGGCGACGGGCGAGACAAGTTCCTGGCGCTCTGCGTCATAGGACAGCCGCGTCTTGGTCACGGGGCAGACCAAAATTTCGAGAAGCTTTGGTTCGGCAAAATCTTTATCTGGCATCACTGCATCCTCGTCGAATTGCCGCTCAAGGATTTCTTCAGCGCCAGTTCGGTGAGTGCCACCAACACCTCAGCCCGGGATTTCAAATCTGGCGCTTCGAGGAGGGCTTGCTTCTCGCGCGGGGGGTAGGGCGCCAAAAGCGACAATGTATTGACCAACACTTCCGTCGAGACGCTATTCACTTCGTCCCAGTTGGTTGTCATATTATTGGCTTCGAGAAACTGGCGGAAGGCTTCGATCAACTGCTGGCGGTTCACACTCGGAGCGCCATTTCCAACCACCAGATCAACTGCGAAGGGCTTATAGTCTACTGACCCTTGGCGAAAGGGCGTTTCAACCTTTGGCTCGCGCTTCAGCACAAAACGACAAACACCGGTGATGGTGATCATAAAGCGTCCGTCATCGGCTTCTGAATAAGATGTGATGCGCCCGGCACAGCCGACTTTTTCGAGTTTTGGCTTTTTTGTGCCATCGGCTTCATCAGGCTGGATCATTCCGATGATCCGGTCTCCGGCGATTGCCGCTTCAACCATCGCCACATAGCGCGGCTCAAAAACATTCAGTGGCAGGTCGGTGCGTGGCAGCAAGAGAGCACCGCTCAGCGGAAACAATGGAATTTGTTTTGGCAGGTCAGCGACGGTTTGATAGCGCAGTGCCATCATGAAAAAAGCACCGCAGCCAGTTTGCGGCGGCCAGTCAGCGTTGCCTCATCTTTGGGGCCCCAGAGTTCAAAATAGGAGACAAGCTGCTTTCTTGCGCCATCATCCTTGAAGGTGCGATCCTTCTTGATCACAAAGACCAGATGATCAATGGCTTCGAGGCGCTTTCCCGTGCCGTTTAGCAGATCGGCCAATTGCAGACGCGCATCGAAATCATTGGCATTGGCAGCGATCTGCGCTTCGAGTTTGCCAATGCCCGACGTGTCCACCGGATGGAGCAAAAGCTCCAATGCGGCTTTGGTGCGGATGATCTCTGGATCAGATTGATGATCGGAGGGACAGGCGGCCAGCGTGGCACCGGCTTCATCCAACAGTTTCAATTCCATTTCGGCGCGGGCCTTCAAGGCATAGGCTTCGGTGGTGTTGGGTTCAGCTGCAAGGATCTGGCCTGTAATATCGAGCACGGCTTCAAAGTCTCCGGCGGCTAAGCCATCACGGGCCATTTGCAAGGCGGCTGCAAGTTGCTCAGCCCGGCCACCTTTGCTGCCGAGGCGGCCAATGAATTGGCGAATTTGCGATTCAGGCACAGCACCCATAAAGCCATCCACGGGCCTGCCGTCAACAAACGCAAACACAGCGGGAATGGATTGCACCCGCAACTGACCAGCGATCTCAGGGCTTTCATCAATATCCACTTTGACCATCTTCACTTTGCCTTGGGCTTCGCGCACCACTTTTTCCAGTATTGGGCCCAGTGTTTTGCAGGGGCCACACCACGGAGCCCAGAAATCCACAATCACGGGCTGTGTCTTCGAGGCTTCAATCACATCCACCACAAAGTTTTTTGTGTTGGAATTCTTGATCAGGTTCTGGTCAGCGGTATTTGCGGAAAGCATGTTCATGGTTTTATCTCAGGCTGGATCGCTTACGGCCACAATTCGTGGGTTGTGGTCCGTGGCAGTGATGAAGGATTTCAGATTAGCCGAAGAAATGGTTGTCGTCGCATCATTCTTCAAGGGGTGAAAGTTGAGATCAACATGGCGCATCATGGCCGCGTCGAGGATCACATTCACCAGTGCGGCCTTGTCATTGATCAAGCCGAAAGGCGTGACCGAGCCCGGCTCCACCCCTAGAATTTCCTTGAGCAATTCGGGTTTGCCAAAGGTCAGGCGCTTTGAGCCAATTTTATCCTTGGCGGCCTTCAGATCAATGCGGGCATCTTCCAAGGCCACGATCAACCAGAGGACACCTTTTTCATCCTTGCAGAAGAGGTTCTTGCAATGCCCGCCGGGGATATTGTGGTGAACCTGTTTGGCGTCTTCCACGGTGAACACCGGAATATGCTCCACTGTTGTTGTGGCAATGCCCAACTTCTCAAAAAAAGTAAAAAGGTCTTGGCGTGTGGCTGGCATTTGGCTTTGCACGTTGGGTTAACTTGATTACAAAACTCGCTATTGCATTTATGCGGCGCTTGGGCAATAAGGCAGCCGTTCGGCGCGACGTACCCATGTTCCGAACCGTCAAGCGGGCGTAGCTCAGGGGTAGAGCATAACCTTGCCAAGGTTAGGGTCGGGCGTTCGATTCGCCTCGCCCGCTCCAATTTTCCAAGTTTGAGATATCAGCGTGGCGGCCACGGAATTGGTCGCTAGTGCTGGCCTATCAGCTATTCGGTGGGGTTTTTGCCTTGCGACCTTTTGTTACTTTGCGATCGTGTGGGATGTTGCGCGCCAGCGCCGTTTCAAACTGCTTTTCAATCACCTCTTGTTTGATGCCAATCAGGGATTGGATGCAGACGGCAACATGCTCCGGCTCCAAGTCCGAGCAGAAATCGGCCAAATCAACCTCATTGGCGAGTTCCTTGGTCCACAAGGTTTTGCAGTAATGGGTGTTGTCGCGGTAAATATGCGGATTGTTTTTCTGAATGTATTCCACAAACAGTGCATACATCTGAAACTCAGAGAACATCAGTTTTGATCCGATGGCCTCGTGCCATGGCTTTCCGTGCAATGAAGACAAATGGTCTTGCATGGCCAGCACAGTTGGTCGGTGCCAAGTCATGATTTGATCATCCAGCACAACTTTTAAAGGTTGGTCTAAAGGCAGGGCCATAAGCTTCACAGAGTTTCTGACCAGCGGGTGGTCCATGCCTTGCGGAGATTCAATCACACCGAACCGGACCTGATTTCCGCGGCCCAACTTGGAAATGTCGAACGGCCTGACAAAGAAAATGTCAGAATCGCAAATGACGATCGCCTCTTCCTTCACGCTGGCGGCCATGAGAATTTTCACAAACTGCTGCATCTGCCAGCCGAAAACCGGGCCGTGGCGCCAGGACCACCACAGCCGCCCCAAGCGCATGAAGGGCACCTTGCCAATATAGTACATGCCGCGTGGCAGGATATTGGCTTTGTTGATAATGCTACGACGTGGGCCACCCAGGGGTGCGAACAAGATCATGTCCACTGGATCGACCACGATGTAATGATGCCATGGGCCCGTCAGAAACGCATCCATGCTGCGGCACAACAGCTTGCATCGTTCAAAATCCAGGTTATAGCTTGGCGTGACAACAGCCCAATTCATTTATCGCAGGTTCCGTGAAAAGTGACGCGGGTCATACAAGTTGACCTGGCCCCGCGCAATAATATTCACCAGTTGAAAATGTTGATGAGGCGGCCCAGGTTCGCCCGCGTGTCCAACGCCCACGCCCTGAAACACAGGCGCATCCGGCCCCAGAGGGAAAAGTCCTTTGAGGTTTCCTTGAGGAACATGATCAACTGCCAATGTGGAAAGAAAAACTCAATCGGCCGTTTTCGCACACTGCGCAAATGACGAATACTTTTGCTGATTCCGCCAGTACCTAAAACCAACTCGCCTTGTTCAAGGCGCTGGAATTTGGCGGACTTGGCCAGTTGAATAATCATCGTCCAATCTTGCCCAAGATGTTCCGGGCCATAAAGCACTGGATTGTCTACCAGCACCTCACGTCGATACATCGAATAAAAGATAGAATTGCGGTGCCAGCCCTTGAAATAGGTGAGGATACGGTCTTCGGCGCGGTCTCGTGTAAGCGCCCGATCACCCATCCAGCGCGGATTAAACCCGCCGCCCTCATCACGCGCCCGCGATGTGGAGGCGCAATAGTCTGGGTGTGCTTCAAGGAAGGCCACATTCACGGCAATATAGTCCGCGGAGCGGGTGTCGTCCCCGGCGTTCCACAGGAAATATTTTCCGCGCGCCTGTTCCAGCACAAAACGGAAGTTGTATCCCACACCTTTATTTTCAGATTGACGAAAAAATTTAATGCGCAAGTCTTTAGTCGCAAATATTTCGCAAATTTTTTGAGTTTCATCCGTTGAGCAATTATCTGAAACGATCAACTCAATATTCTGATAGGTTTGAGCCAGTAATTTCGTTATAGTCTCGGCGAGCGAAGCTGCCCCGTTGAAAATTGGCACCCCAATACTAACGAGTGGATCGGCTTTTTGGTTGCTCAAATTATTTTGGTCCATGTGTCTGCCGCAATGGTGGGCGCCCTATTCTAGAAAAACCAAACTCTTGGAAATGAGAGAAGACTCTCTTTCCACAACTTTTTTGGCAATGGCGGGGTTTATCCCAACGTAGACTGTCTCGATACTCGCGGGCATGTTAGCTGGAGCGAAAACTGGCAGGTTCTTGATTTTTCGATTTTGCAAATGCTTATTGTTGTCAACAAAGCAATTGATTTCAACTGTGCCTGCCAAAATTGAAGCAATCCAATTGCCGTAGAATCCGGCCCCAAAAATTGCCGAAGGTGACTTGGAAAGCAAAGCCGCTTTGGAAATCAATTTGCTTTTGCTTTTTTCCCAGACAGAAAGTGCCTCTATTATCAAAAGGCTATCATCTTTGGGAGCTGGAATTTGGTCTCGACCACCCACCTTTCGCGCCGCAGCTATCAGCCCACCTGGCAATTGAACCTCATCCAACTCAGTGAGCGCCATTCCGACTGACCCAAACAGATTGAATAGTGAATACGGGGTGAAATGGTTCACATGATCAACTACGAGGAGGTCACCAGTGTTTGACAATGCATTTGGCACAGTCAGAAAAAGCACCCCGTCAGGCGCAAGCAAGTCTTTCAGCAGCGAAAGCGTTTCAACAGGTTGGGGAATGTGTTCCAGAACAAAGTTTGCAATTACGACATCCAATTGCCCGCGCCACGAATCTGGAACTTCGTGAACGGCAGTATGGCTCTTCAAAATCCAACTAGCCCACGACTGTTCATAATCATTCGAGACATCGAAAATGTAAGGGACAACATCGCTTCTGAGTGCGCAAACCTTTTTGAGCGTGGAGCCTTTCGCGCCTCCAAAATCTAATACCTTGGCACCCACTGGCAAACCAACATGTTCGACAACTAAACGGCATTGTAGGTCGTTTCGTGGTATGGTTTCTCCGGACGGCAAGGTTATGAGTTGATCGTGGTCTTCACTTTCAAGAGATATTTTATAATCTTGGTCGTAATATGATTTTGTGTCCGCGAGCTCTGGTGATTGAGCAAGACCGCAGTTGCGGCATGTATAGACTTCAGTTTGCACTTCAAGGAGATGAAGACTAGACGAAAGGCCCGGTGCATTTGAACGATAGTCGGGGGCACCTAACTGAGCCACACACAACCTACAAGAATTCATAACGTGCTGCTCTTGGTCGCAACCAGTTCAGGCACCAAATCAGAAAATTTCTGACCAGTAGCAAAAGAACCACGCCAACCCAACTTGATTCCGACGGGATCTGCAAAATTGAAAAGCCTGAATTGAATTGACCAGCGCGGAATTTTTGAAACGTTAATCCCAGATTGGTGCATGGTGAGAAAATCCATGAGCACAAGATCACCCGGCTTGGTGCATGGTGCTACGACTTTGTATTTCTTTAGCCGCTCCTGCTCGCCATCAAGGTGTAAAGCATAGGCTCCCGATTTTCCAACGCCCGCGTCATCTTCATAAACAGGTATAAGGCCTTCTTTATGCGAACCCACGGCAATTTCCACAGGGCCCATGTCGGGTGTAACCGCTAGAAGAGGAGTCCAAAAAACAACACCGTCAATGCTGCGCAATTGGGATGGAAATTCTTGATGCCACTGCGCTCTGAATTTTTCCTCGCCAGGATTGTCAATACGCATGCCATATCCGCCAGCTGCAACACCGGGAACAGAGCCCGGCCGCAATCGCTGAAATATTTCAGAATTTCGTGCATTTCCAATGAGCGTCATAAATGCAGGAATTTGCTTTATAGCGTCGTAAACTTCTCCGCCCCATGTCCGGTTTTTTTGAATAAGCGCTGTGTAACCGATTGTCATCGCCTCATGAGGAGTGGAACATGGCGCATCCACACCATATTTGGCGAGCAGTATCGAAATGATTGCCTGAATGCCAACAAGAATTGGATCAATTTCATGTACAGAATTATAAAAACCTTCTGAAATGGCAAGTCCATTTTCAGAAAATCTCTCTATCGGAAAATAGCTCATCTTGCTTGTGCCTTGCTCAGGTGACTACGCCAATCAGTTGTTGCTGGACGTAGATAATTCGCGGCATATCGCCCAGTATTCGCTATGAGGTCAAGAACTGAAAGATATGGGGTGAATTCACCCCCGCCTTGGGGCCAATTTGTTTTTGAATATTCCATATATTCAACTGCAATCCCCTCTTTCTCGAAACTTTCATGATCGAGGTATTTGGCAGCACCATGGCCTGTCAGATAACGCGTGCCGTGGAAGTGGCGAACAAGATCCTGCACTCTTGTTGAAGAGGCTCCGGAAATGCCGATATCTGAGGTTTTTGCGCGCTGTTGCTGCGAGGCAATGTTAAGATATTTGGCGGGTTCTTCAACGCTCGCGATCAAGACTTCACAGACAGTTTCCTTGGCATAAACAGTTTCAGCCAAGGCAAGTGCATCGGCAACATAGGGGGCTTCCGAATAGGCTTGGGCTAATTGCTGAAGGTGGCTGGCGCGCCAATCTTCATTAGCAGGCGCCAACTCATTTATGCGTTTGAATGAACCTGAATCTTTTAATGAAATGGTAAGCCACTTCACCTTGCCAGAAGACCTAATTTGAATACGATTGGTAAAGCTGCCTTTGGAAAATTGAACATCATCGAGGAACAGAAAACTGTCAGCCAGCATCAATTGCTCGAAAAAACCTGGCCAAGGAAATAACATTGGCTGGCTTATAACAACCGCTGTCATGCTATATTGCCTTGACCTAATTGCCTTTCCATCAGCACGACATCGTGGGCGGTTTTGCCATCAAAATAGTGATTGTGAAGAGTACCAACGACTGTGAAACCTTGTCGCTGGTTCATAGCAAGCGCTGACTGAAGATCAGCGCGGACTTCACTCAGCAGTTTGCGCAAGTTCAGTGTATCAAAAGCGAGAACAACTAACTGTTTCAATGTTGCATTACCAAGGCCTCTGCCGTGTGTCGCAGGGTCAATACAGATTCCGGGATATCCAATGCCGCCGCGACGATGCACATTTCCAATTTGGGCAAACCCGAATGGTTGGTTCGTTTCATCGGTAACAATTTTGAACAACCCGTGTTCGTCATCCAAACGCCGCTTTAACCAAGCCTCCGTGTCATCTGGGCCAATAAGCCGAGGATAAGCTAACAGAATATGCTGCAGCTCAGTGTCACAGCGCAACTTCCTGAGTAGATCCATGTCCGAAGGCACGGGGGCACGGAGAATAACATTCTCACCCGATAGTTTAGGCATGAGAGCGACCAGCGTCGGCTATTCGACGGAGATATCCACTAGGCGAACTCGATAAAATCAGTTTTCCATTCACTTCCGCATCAGCTTCAAATTCGGGTTGAGAGGCCACAAAATCTTGCAAAGCGGATAGAGGTTCGTTGCCCTTCTTCCAAATGGCAGACCTTTCGGTCGGCGTTTCGTTCTCTTCGAGAAACCCAAGCAAAGTATCTGCAACAACCAAATATTGTCCGTGCGTCACAAAGCCAGCATAGGCAACCAATTCTTTGAAAACATGATCATAGGAATGATTTGAATCGAGAATGACCATCACCTTAGAGTCTGGTGGAATTGCAGCTTTCACTTTGGCCACAGTTGCTTCGTCGATAGACGAGCCCTCAATCAATTCGATACGGTTGGCAAATGGGCTGTTCTGGATTGAATCAAGATTGTGTTTGCGGATATCAATATCGACGCCAATGACCTTGCCTTTGCCCAGCAGTTGCAACATTGATGATAAGAAGATCACTGAACCACCACGCGCAACACCGCACTCGATGATGACATCTGGCTTTTCACGCCAAATCACTTCTTGTGTAACCACAATGTCCGCCGGCATCTGAATGATGGGTACGCCGAGCCAAGTCCACAAATAGGCATAGGCATGTTTATCGGCCGCAATCAAAGCGTCTTTTGATTTTTGAAACGCCATGCCGTCCTTACCAAGTGCCAAGGCATTCTCGCGGCGCTTAGAATTGAATTCTTCCCGATCATCTTTCAAGTTAGAACAATGCTCCATACAAATTATGATTTGTGATAAGTGACTAGGCTTGATGGGTCAAGTGGACCCACTGGCATTAGCGGGCGTGCTCGATAACACCTACTACACGCTCCATCTCTTCCTTGGTGATGTCGTGAAAACTAGGCAAATTTATAGCTCTACCGGGAATGTCCCACGCTAACGGGTTATTTTCAGCAGATTCAAACGAAGGTAACGAACTTAGCGGCCAGAAGAACACCCGCGCATCAATGTTCTCAAGCTTAAAGGCCGCCATGAGTTTTTCACGGGTGATGTTCAGCCCTTGGTCAAATACAACAGTCGGCATCCAAGCGCCATTTATTGTTTCCGGCGGTTCAGGGTTGAGGCTCAAGCCCTGATACTTGCCGAGCCGCTCGCGATAATAGGCCATGATCTCGCGCTTGCGGCCCACCAATTCCCCGATCCGCTCAAGTTGCGCGCAGCCAATTGCAGCCTGCACATTGGACATCTTGTATTTATAGCCCACCATGTCCGGCCAGAACTGTTTGGTCTGGCCTCTGGCCCTGCCGTGATTGCTGAGGGTCAAAACGCGTTCATACAAGGCGGCATCATTGGTGACGAACATGCCGCCTTCACCCGTGGTCAGCGTTTTCGTGCCATGAAATGAAAACGTGCCGAAAGTGCCTATGGCACCAGCGCGTGTGCCCTTCCAGACAGAGCCCAGTGCTTCTGCCGCATCCTCAATGACGGGAATGCCGTGGCGTTTGCCAATATCCAATAGACGGTCCATGTCGCACAAGTTGCCATAGATGTGGGTGGCAATAATGGCTTTGGTTTTGGAAGTTATGGCCTGTTCAACTTTGCTGGGATCAAGGCACCACGTGTCGCTAAGAATATCGATGAAGACGGGTTTGGCACCCAGATGCACAACGGGTGCCACGGTTGCAATCCAATTGGTGTCGGCAAGAATGATCTCATCACCTGCGCCAATGCCAAGTGCTGCAAGGCCCATGTGCATTGCACCCGTGCAGCTCGATGTCGCAATGGCAAAGCTGGAGCCTAAATATTTTCGGAAGTCCAATTCAAAACGATTGAGATAGTCATAACATTTTTCGCCCCAGCCAGTGGCCACGGCATCGGCAGCATAGGCCTGCTCCAGCTGCGTGATTGAAGGTTTGGTGTAGGGAATGCGCTGCTTCATAGGATGGTCAGTTCCGGAACCGCAACCACATAGCGGGTTTTCGGCGCAACAAGGTGTTTGGTTTTCTCCATCACCTCGGCCTTGATGTTCCATGGCAGGATCAGAACATAATCTGCCGCCGCCGTTTTCAACGCCTCGGGGGCCAAGATTGGGATGTGGCTGCCCGGCATCAGCTTGCCCTGCTTTGAGGGGGCGGCATCGCAAACCATGGGCAACAGGTCCGGCTTCACGCCGGCATAGTTGAGCAGTGTGTTGCCTTTCGCCGCCGCGCCATAGCCCACCAGTTTTTTGCCATTGCGCTTGGCTTCAATCAGGAAGGCCAGAAGGTCGTTTTTGATTTTGTCGGCGTCCGTTTGAAACGAAACATAAGTTTCAACCCGTTCCAGCCTGGCATCTCGCTCAGCGGCAAGGATGTTTTGAACGCGAGTGGCTTCTGAATGTCGCGCTGCTGTGTGACATCCGAAAACCCTTAAGCTGCCGCCATGGGTGGGCAGTTCCTCGACGTCAAAAATCCGCAAGCCAGCACCGGCAAAAATGCGCTGCACCACGCCAAGTGATAGATAGGAATAATGCTCATGGTAGATGGTGTCGAACTGGCACAGCTTGATCAGTTTGAGCAGATGCGGAAACTCCAGCGTGATCACGCCCTGTGGCTTCAGCAAGGCTGCTAGACCAGCTGCGAAATCCTTTATATCCGGAACATGTGCAAACACATTGTTGCCAACGATCAGATCGGCCTTACGATTTTCTGTTGCCAAGCGCTGGCCCAAGGCTTCACCAAAAAATTCGCGCAATGTGGGTATGTTCAGCGCCTCGGCGGCGGCGGCGGTGCTTGCGGTTGGTTCTATGCCGAGGCAGGGAATTCCGGCGCTCACAAAGTTCCGCAGCAGATAGCCATCGTTTGAGGCCACCTCGACAACGAGGCTTTCGCGCCCCAGGCCAAAGCGCGCCGTCATATCCGCGCAATAGGTTTTAGCGTGGGCTAACCATCCGGCCGACGTGCTGGAGAAATAAGCATAGGAAGCGCTGAAGAATTCATCGGCCTCGGCGTAATCCTCAGTCTGCACCAACCAGCACTGCTCACATACTTTCACGCGCAAGGGATAAGTGATCTCGGGCCGTGCAAGATCCTTTGCTTCAAGATAGGAATTGGACGGTGGGGCAAAGCCCAGATCAACAAGGCTCAAGCGCAGGTTATGCTCACAAAAACGGCACCTCAAACCACTTCCCCTTCGAATTTATCATCCATGAAGCTGTGGCCCATATCACGATTTGACAAGTTTTCCACCGGAAGCGGCCAATCAATTTTGAGGCGTGGGTCATTCACATTCAACCCGCGCTCTGCCACAGGCGCATGAGCGGCGTCGTGGAAATAGAGCAAGCTCGCATCATCCGTAAGGCACTGATAGCCATGGGCAAAACCGGCAGGAATGAGGATGCCATCACCTTCGTCTGCCGAAAGCCTGATGCTGATGTGTTGCAGAAAAGTGGATGAGCCGCTACGAATATCAACCAGCACGTCATTGATGGCCCCCTTCATGCAGAGCAGAATTTTAGATTCTGCGAAGGGCGGCGCTTGGTAATGCAGTCCGCGCACTGTGCCGCTAAATTTATTTTCGATCCAATTGATTTGCGAAATAGGTTTAATCCATCCCACCTCAGCAAGTTCGGCCTCGCAGAATAACCTTGTGAGGGAGCCGCGTTCATCGCCCAGCGCGTGGCGGTTGATGGCTTTCACGCCCATTCCAAGTTCGGTCATTGACAAGCGTTTCATTGGAGCTCCTGCTCAAAGGCCTTGATGTCGCGGGCGCAAAGCTCGCGGGCCGACGTGTTTGCCAAATCCTTATACCATCTCACGCTGCGCCCCACGGCGGCATCCAGTGGCCAGACTGGATTGACACCCAACACGCTGCGCGCTTTGGCATTGCTCAGGCGCAAGAACTTGGCCTCTTTGGGCCCTGAGTTGGTTTCCCAGAAATTGACTTCGGCCTGGCCCCAATTATCGCGGGCCAGTGAGACCGCTTCGCGTACCGTGGCTGCGCCTTCAGCGTCAGGCCCGAAATTATAGCTTGAGGCAAGAGCAGGCTGATTCCAAAGCTTCTGCGCCAAGACCATATAGCCAGCCAGCGGATCAAGCACATGCTGCCATGGACGCACGGCATCCGGCATGCGGATTTCAACGACCTGGCCTGCCGCCCAGGCCTTCATGCAGTCCGGCAGCAAGCGTTCAGGCGACCAATCGCCACCGCCAATCACATTACCGGCCCGCGCCGTTGCCACGGCCACGCCTTGGTTTCGAAAAAAACTCTCGCGGTAACTTTCCACCAAAATCTCGGCCGCTGCCTTGCTGGCGCTATAGGGGTCGTGGCCGCCAAGTGCATCAGTTTCAACAAAGGGCTGAGCTAATTCCGCGTTGCGGTAAACTTTATCCGTGGTGACGATGACAGCCGCTTTCACTGAGGGGCATTGTCGAAGGCCTTCGAGCAGATTGCAGGTGCCGCCAAAATTGGTTTCAAAAGTTTCTGCCGCGTTCTTATAGCTTTCACGTACCAAAGCTTGCGCCGCCAGATGAAACACAATTTCAACGCCACTCGCTTGCATCGCTACGATCAGTTGCGACCTATCGCGAATGTCAACAATGTGGCTGTCTGTCTCTTTTTCAAGTGCAAGCAGGCTGAATAAATTTGGGTTGGATATTGGTGGCAGTGAAAGGCCTGTCACCTTGGCACCCATGGTTCGAAGCCAGAAACTTAACCATGCACCTTTGAAGCCAGTGTGGCCGGTAACGAGGACTTTCTTACCCGACCAAAAGTTCTTCTCCGGTTTCATTCCCACATTTTCCAAGCTGCAGTGTTGGTTTCCCACTGGCTCTCAAGCATTACTTTTTCGCGCAAAGTGTCCATCGGTTGCCAAAAACCATCATGTTTGAAGGCTTGAAGTTCACCTGCGGCGGCAAGCCGCTCCAACGGTGCCCCCTCCCACGACGTCGTGTCACCTTCGATATAATCAAGCACTTTGGGAGACAGCAGGAAGAACCCGCCATTGATATAGCCACCTTCGCCGCGCGGTTTTTCCATAAAGCCGGAAACAGAATTGCCATGCATGTCCAACGCGCCATAGCGCCCGGGCGGCTGCACCGCCGTCACCGTTGCCAGTTTGCCATGACTTTTGTGAAACGCGATTTGTGCCTTGATGTCGATATTCGCCAGACCATCGCCATAGGTAAACGAAAAACACTCCTCGCCGCGAAGATAGTCAGCCACACGTTTCAATCTTCCGCCAGTCAGCGTGTTCTCGCCCGTATCAACCAATGTTACGCGCCATGGCTCAGCCTTTTGCTGGTGCACCTCCATGGAATTTGATTTCATATCAAAGGTAACATCGGATGAATGCAGAAAATAATTGGCGAAATATTCCTTGATCACATAGCCTTTGTAGCCGCAACATACGATGAAGTCGTTCACGCCATGGTGTGAATAGATTTTCATGATGTGCCAAATCAGTGGCTTGCCACCAATTTCAATCATAGGCTTCGGCTTGAGGTGGGTTTCCTCGGAAATGCGTGTGCCAAAGCCGCCAGCCAGGATGACGGCTTTCATTTAGCGAATCGTTGGATGTTAGTTGGCATGCGTAATCTGCTCCGAAATTTACTCAACTGGATGCCGTGGTTGTACTCGTAACTCGTAACAATTGGCAACCGGGTCGCCGCCCCCACTGCATGTCCTGCCACATACTGATTAAAGGCGTTCAAGGTTGATTTGTTGTTGGGTTAAATTGTAAAATACCGGAGAGGAACCCTACAAGGCAAATTTCCTAATCGAGGTTACAGTATACTCTGACTTTCATTTCCCTGCGTTTGCGCAGGCGTTCGGCTGAAGAGTCTGGTCAGAGGTTATCCGGCGCGAGCGAGTCCATTTCACATCCAGATGTTAAGATTGTTTTATTTCAATGGCCTAGAAATAAGCGGTAAAAATATGGACAGCGGCGGATTGCCGCCTGTATGCTTGCCAAGGTTAGGGCTAGGCGTTCGCCTGGCTTCGCCCCATCCAATTTTCCAGAATGAGTGTCGTTTCTATTATGGTCTTTGATTGATGTCGCCAGCAGAACTGATTGCAGCTTTGCCGGATGGGGCGATGATTATTGGGCGTGACGGAACGATCATGGCCGCGAACTATCCCGCCATTGATGCCTTGCAGATTGAGCCTAGGGGCCTGATGGCCGCCTCGCTCATTCGCCATGCGGCCTTTGTTTCTGGCGTGACGGAAGTGCGGGCCACGGGCCAAGCGATGACCATTGATATTGAAATTCAAAGCCGCCCGCCGCGCCAGTTTAGCGCGCATGTAGCGCCTATTGGGCAATCGGCCGAGCTTTTGGTGGTGTTGCGCGATCTCACGCGTGAGCAGAGCATTGAGCGGATGCGCTCTGACTTTGTGGCCAATGCCAGCCATGAAATGCGCACACCTTTGGCGGCGATCATCGGGACGATTGAAACGCTGCAAGGGCCGGCGAAGAATGATGCCAAGGCGCGCGAGAAATTCTTTGACTCCATGCTGGTTCAAGCTCGGCGCATGAAACGTTTGATTGATGATTTGCTGACGCTCAGCCGCATCGAACTTAACGAACATGTGCGGCCCAACGCGCGGGTCGATTTTCAGGACGTCATTCGCCAGGCTAAAAGCAATCTTGCGGGACTTGCCAAGGAAAACAATGTGGCACTGGAGACCACGGGGGCGGTCGCTACCGTGGTCGCGGGTGATGCAGATGAACTCTTGCAAGTGACACAGAATCTGATCGAAAATGCGATCAAATATGGTGGCAGCGGCGGATCTGTGCAGATTTCTTGTCGGCCCGAAAATGGGCAGGGCGCTTTGCATGTCAGAGACTTTGGGCGTGGCATTGCGGAAGTTCATCTGCCGCGGCTGACCGAAAGGTTTTACCGCGTCTCCACCCAAGAGAGCCGGGCGCGCGGCGGCACAGGGCTGGGGTTGGCGATTGTGAAGCATATCGTGTCACGCCACCGGGGCAAACTTGATGTTTCCTCCGAACTTGGCCAAGGCAGCACTTTTACGATTGTAATTCCGTTATATAATACATGATGTTACGGCGTCATTTGATCGTCATGTAAATGTCGCAACAATCTCATGTTAGGCCGATAACCCGCCGTTTCGTGGCTTCAACAGGAGAAAACGATGACGCGCATTCTTACAACGGCAAGCGTACTTGCCCTTCTAGCTTCCCCAGCTTTTGCTGGCCGTGACCAGGTTCATGTCGCTGGCTCTTCGACAGTTCTGCCTTATGCGCAGATCGTGTCTGAAGGCTTTGCCAAGGCAAACCCAAAGTTCAAAGCCCCGGTTGTTGAATCGGGCGGTTCGGGCGCTGGCATTAAGCAGTTCTGCCAAGGCGTTGGCGAAGAGACCATTGACATTGCAAACTCTTCGCGCCCGATCAAGGATGAAGAAGTTGCCACTTGCGCCGCCAATGGCGTCAAGGACATCATCAAGGTTCAGTTCGGTTATGATGGCATCGTATTTGCCGTCAACAAGGCAGTTGGTGATCTGGCGTTTACGCCTGCTGATCTGTACCTCGCCCTCGCTGCTCAGGTTCCTGGCAAAGATGGCAAGATGGTCGACAATCCTAATAAGACATGGAAGCAAGTTAATGACAAGCTGCCAGATGCGCCCATCATGGCCTTTGTTCCTGGTGAAAAGCACGGCACGCGCGAAGTGTTTGAGCAAAAAGTTCTGGCCGCTGGTTGCGCTGCTGTAAAGGCCAATGATGCGATGATGGCTGGCGGCATGTCCAAGGACGATGCTGCAAAAGGTTGTGTCAAGATGCGCAAAGACGGCGCTTCGGTTGATATTGACGGCGACTATACAGAAACCCTCGCGCGCTTGGCGGCCAACAAAACGGCAGTTGGTGTGTTCGGCCTGTCCTTCTATCAAAACAATGCAGACAAGCTGAAGGTTGCCACTGTTTCAGGCGTGATGCCTTCGGTTGAAAGTGTTGCCACCGGCAAATACCCCGTTTCACGCCCACTCTTCTTCTATATCAAGAAGGCCCATGTTGGCGTTGTTCCCGGCATCTTGGAATATGCAGCCTACTTCGTATCGGACAAGATTTCCGGCGGTAAGGGTTCGCTTGCTGATGCTGGTCTTGTTCCTGCACCAGATGCTGAACTGAAGGCGGTTCAAGATATCGTCAAGAACGGAACTGTAATGAGCAAGTAATTGCTCTGAAGATTGCGGGGTGCAGGGTCTGTGTTTGCCTTGGCCCCGCAATCAAACTTTCCTGCGCAGTGCAGGCGGTCAAGAGGATAAGATGAGTTCTGCCAACCTGTTTCTGCTGCTGATTGCTCTGGGTGTCGGGGCCTATTTTTTGGGCCGCAGGCGCGCCTTGAACTTGCGCGATGCAGGCCAGACGCTTCATTCATTGCCCAGTTATCACGGCTTGTTTTTTGCTTTATCAACGGCGCTCATTCCTTGCGTTGTTTTAGCGGCATGGATGATTGCGGCACCGCAAGTCGTTGACCAAAGGATGACAGCAGGCCTGCCGCAAGATATTCAAAAACTTGATTCTGGCGATCGTTCTCTGGCTCTTAGTCTGATCAATCGCTTGGTCCCTTTTGTTGGCACTTTGCCTGCGGCTGACCTTCAAACACTGCGCGCAGGCGGCGATCGCGCAACGGCTTTAATGACGAAGTTGCAACTCAGCTTGGTGGAACCGCCCAAAGCCTATGTGATCGATGCGGCCTTGAACAAGGCGCAAATGATTTCGACCAGCGCATGGATTATTACGCTGGTGACGCAGGCGCTTGCAGCTGCTGGATTTGCCTTTGCCTGGATGCGGCAAGTGGCCCTCTACCGTGCCCGAAACCGAGTTGAAACCGTGGTGCGTTATGGCTTGATGGCCGCTTCGAGCGTGGCGGTTCTAACGACTCTTGGCATCGTTCTGTCGGTTCTCTCAGAAAGCATAAATTTCTTCAAATCCGTTCCGATCCTCGGCTTTCTTTTTGGCACGGTGTGGGACCCGCGATTTTCGGCAGCAGGATCAGCCGGCACGACAGGCCAATTTGGCCTTCTGCCATTGCTCTGGGGCACATTTTATATCACCATCGTGGCGCTTTTGGTGGCTGTGCCGATTGGATTGATCGCAGCCATCTATATGGCCGAATATGCAACGCCGCGTGTGCGGGCGTTTGCCAAGCCAGCGCTGGAAATTCTGGCGGGCATTCCCACCATAGTTTATGGGTTCTTTGCACTCTCGACTTTTGGGCCTTTGCTGAACCAAATGGGCAGCAGCGTTGGGCTTGATATTTCGCCAAACTCGGTTCTCTGTGCCGGGTTTGTGATGGGGGTGATGATCATTCCCTTTGTGTCCTCTTTGTCTGATGACATTCTGAGTGCAGTTCCCAACTCGCTGCGCGAAGGCTCTTATGGGCTGGGGGCCACGCAGTCTGAGACGATCAAGAAAGTTGTTTTGCCGGCAGCGCTTCCCGGAATCGTCGGGGCATCGCTTCTTGCCGTGTCGCGCGCCGTTGGTGAAACCATGATTGTGGTTCTGGCAGCGGGGATCGCCGCCAATCTGACGGCCAATCCGTTTAAACCGGTGACGACGATGACGGTTAAGATCGTGAGCCAATTGACTGGCGATCTTGAATTTAACTCTCCACAAACGCTGGTGGCCTTTGCTTTGGGCCTGACGCTGTTCATCTTTACGCTTGGACTGAACATCATCGCACTTTCGATTGTGCGCAAATATCGAGAGCAATACGAATGAGCGACACCACAGGTAAATCAACGATGAGCTCACCCCTCACTGTGCGCCGCAGGAAGGCCGAATGGCGCTTTCGTGCCTATGGCGTGGCAGCGATTGCCTTTTGCTTTTTGGCCATTTTGGTGTTGTTCACATCCATCATCACCAAAGGTTATTCAGCCTTTCAACAAAGCCATATTTCAATTCCCATCAAGCTTGACGCTGCCGTGATCGATCCCGATGGAAAGAGAGATCCCGACACTTTGATAGCGGCTGATTATGCATCACTGGTCAAACAAAGTGTTCTCACAGCCCTTGCTGTTCCAGAAGACGATAAGCCCGCCCGCAAACACGCGATGGAATTGATCTCAGATTCATCCGATACGCAAGTGCGCGATGTGGTGCTGGCCAACCCAGCCAAGATCGGTCAGACGGTGAATATCTCGCTCACCGCCTCAGACAATGTTGATGCCGTGTTGAAGGGCAATATTGATCGCACGGTGCCGGAGGCGGACCGTCAGGTGAGCGACCAGCAACTCAGTTGGATTGATGGGCTGAAAAAAGCAGGCAAGATTTCAGAAGATTTCAACACGGGCCTCTTTACCAATGGTGCATCCAGCAAACCCGAAAGTGCGGGGCTTTGGGTGGCGATTATCGGGTCATTCTACATGATGCTGATTGTCATTCTGATCGCGGTGCCGTTTGGCGTGGCCAGTGCCATCTATCTTGAAGAATTTGCACCCAAGAACCGCTGGACAGATTTGATTGAAGTGAATGTCAATAATCTCGCGGCGGTTCCTTCAATTGTCTTCGGACTGCTGGGGCTTGCGATTTTCATCAATGGCTTTGGTTTGCCGCGTTCGGCTTCACTGGTGGGCGGGCTGGTGCTGGCGCTGATGACGTTGCCGACTATCATTATTGCCACGCGCGCAGCGCTGGGTTCGATTCCGCCGTCGATCAAGGAAGCCGCGATGGGGGTTGGTGCTTCCAAGATGCAGACGATTTTTCATCACGTCTTGCCTTTAGCCATTCCTGGTATTTTGACCGGCACGATAATTGGTCTGGTGCGCGCCCTTGGTGAAACCGCACCTTTGCTGATGATCGGCATGGTCGCTTTCATTGTTGATCCGCCGAAGTCTATCCTCGAACCAGCCACGGCTTTGCCGATCCAAATCTATATGTGGGCCACTTCGGCAGAACGTGGCTTTGCTGCACGCACGGGTGCGGCCACAATCGTGTTGCTGCTTTTTTCTTTCCTCATGAATGCGGGTGCGATTTATCTGCGCCGCAAATTTGAAAGACGTTGGTGAGTGCTATGAATGACATGACCTTCAAAACCATTTTCACGCCAACACATCCGAAAATTCTTGCGGCCAGGCCCACCAAAATCATTGCCGATGATGTGAATGTTTATTATGGGGAAAAACATGCGATCAAGCATTTGTCACTGACCATTCCCGACAAAGCTGTTTCGGCTTTCATTGGTCCGTCGGGCTGTGGCAAATCCACCTTTCTGCGTTCCATCAACCGGATGAATGACACAATTCCAACCTGCCGTGTTTCGGGAAAGATTGAAGTTGATGGCCAGAATATTTACGATAGATCAATCGATGTTGTTGAGCTTCGCGCCCGCATTGGCATGGTATTCCAGAAACCCAACCCATTTCCTAAATCGATTTTTGAAAATGTGGCTTATGGCCCGCGCATTCACGGCTTGGCCAAGGACAAGCCTGCACTTGAAGAGATTGTCACTGAAAGCCTGAAACGTGCCAGCCTGTGGGAAGAAGTGAAAGATCGTTTGCAACACCCCGGCACCGGGCTTTCGGGCGGCCAACAACAGCGCTTGTGCATCGCGCGAGCCATAGCCGTGAACCCAGAAGTTATCTTGATGGATGAGCCCTGTTCAGCCTTGGACCCTATAGCGACGGCGCGTATTGAAGAATTGATCACCGAGCTTAAAGAAAAATTCTGCATTGTGATTGTCACGCACTCCATGCAACAGGCGGCGCGAGTTTCTGATCTTACTGCGTTTTTCCATCTTGGTGTTCTGGTTGAGGCGGGCGATACGAATGAGATTTTCACCCAGCCACAAGAAAAGCGCACCAACGACTACATAACCGGCCGATTTGGTTGAGGAGTTCTGAATGTCTGACCATATTCTCAAAGCCTATGATGATGACCTAGCGCAGCTGAAAGCCATGCTTTCGGAGATGGGGGGGCTCGCGGAAGAACAGCTCAACCAAGCGATGGATGCCTTGGTGAAGCGCGATACGCTTTTGGCGGACCGGGTGATCCAAGCTGATGAAAAAATTGACGCGATGGAAATCGAAATCGAAGAAAAAGCGGTTCTGACCATTGCCAAACGCCAACCGTTGGCGCGCGATTTGCGCAATATCATGGTGGCTGTTCGCATCGCCGCAGACCTGGAACGCATCGGGGATTTGGCCAAGAACGTGGCTAAGCGATCCCATGCCATCAATGAAATACTACCACGTCGACTTGCGGCGGGGCTTGAACGCATGGGCCAACTCTCACAGGCGCAGCTCAAGATGGTGCTTGATGCGTTTGCCGCTGACGATGCCGACAAAGCGATGGAAGTTTGGCGCCATGATGAAGATATCGATGTGCTGTATAATTCCATTTTCCGTGAGTTGCTGACCTATATGATGGAAGACCCGCGGATGATTGGAGCCTGCACGCATTTGCTATTTGCCACCAAGAACATCGAACGCATCGGTGATCATGCCACCAATATTGCTGAAAACATTTACTATCTTGTCCATGGCAAGCCGCTGCGGGAAGAGCGCCCGAAAAAGGACAAGACCAGCATTACACCGATTGAAATGAGGTAGGACGAGCAGAAATGACCGCATCTATTCTCATCGTTGAAGACGAAGCCGCCATCCACCAGTTGCTTGTCTATAATCTCGAAGCTGAAGGCTTTCGAACTCGCGTCGTTGAAACAGGCGAAGAGGTTCACCCGGCCATTGCAGAAGAGATGCCAGATCTCATTTTGCTGGATTGGATGCTGCCGGGGCTTTCTGGCATTGAAGTGTGCCGGATGATCCGTTCGCGGCCCGAGACACAGAAACTGCCCATCCTGATGCTCACAGCGCGGGGCGAGGAGTCTGAGCGGATTCGCGGCCTTGCCACGGGTGCCGACGACTATGTGATCAAACCTTTTTCGGTTCCCGAGGTGATGGCGCGTATTCGCTCGATTATGCGGCGCGTGAAGCCTGAGGCGGTGGCGGAGTCGATTGGCTTTGGTGATATTACTTTGGATAGGGTCAAAAAACGTGTGACGCGCGGCCAACGCGATGTCGCCTTGTCACCCACTGAGTTTCGCTTATTGGAATATCTCATGCAGTCGCCGGGCCGCGTGTATTCGCGGGCCCAGCTTCTGGACCGGGTGTGGGGCAATGATAATTTTGTTGATGAACGCACCGTTGATGTTCATGTCGGGCGCTTGCGGAAAAATCTTTCACGCGGGCGTGAAATTGATCCCATTCGCACTGTGCGTGGCTCTGGCTATGCCTTTGATGAAAGATTTGGTGTGATCGACAGGGGTCCGGGCACCCTCAAATCTGCGATCAAGGAAATTGCGCGGGGCTGAGTTCTCACAGGTGATCGAGACGCGGTGACAGCGCAATGCCGTCCACCAGGGGCTTTGTCGGCAGTGTTGCTTGGTCTTCATCTGATGTGAAGACGGTGTCTTTGCGGTCCAGCTCTTTGCCAGATTGATCAATCAAGCGGATCGTCACTTTATATTGCCCGCCTTTGGTGATGTTCATCAGCTTGTCGGATTGCAGAAGATAAGTGAGTTTACCTTCCATGGCGGGAGAAAATGTACTTTGGCGTTCGGTGGTGCCCGGCACATCAAACAAGGCCTCGACCCTACTGCCCGGTGGCAAGGGCTGGGTTTGTTGGGCCACCACAACCATTGAGGCTTCTGAAATACGATAATTGAACTGAATGCCGCCGCCCGCAATCTTGAGGTATTGCGGCGGGCCGTCATCGCCGCAGGCGCTTAAGGTCAGTGCGGTAAAGAGTAAAAGCAGATGGTTTTTCATGATTCACTCTCGCGATAGGCGGCAACGCCCGAAAGACCTTCGGGTCGCAACAGTAATATGAAAATGATGATAACAAAAACTCCAACGTCGCGATAGGTGGTGCCGAAAGCTGCGGACCAGAGAACTTCAGCTACGCTGAGGAAGATTGCCCCCAACAATGCGCCGCGGACATTGCCAAAACCACCTGCGACGGCAGCAAACATCGCTTTGAAACCGAGCATCATGCCAGAGGAGAAATTGGTGCCGCCATAGATGATGGACAAGGTCCAGCCTGAAACGGCGGCCATAGCGGTGCCCGCGATAAAGGTTTGCAGGATGACTCGCTCCGTGTTTACACCGCAGAGCTTTGCAAGTGACAGGTTTTGCGAACAGGCCTGCCAATTGCGGCCAAAACGCGTGAAGCGCAGCAGTCCCCAAAGACCCACAAGAGCGGTGGCAGAAACCGCCAAGGATAGACCATTTGTCGCTATGATTGCCACGGGATAAACGCCTGAGAGCAAGACCAGCCTATCGCCCTGCAACAAAGGTGGAAGCCAGATGTCGCGGCTTTCAGAAGTGAGGCGCATCAGCTCTCCAATGAAGATGGAAAAACCGACACAGGCGATCATAAAAGCCAAAGCCGAAGTCTTGATCAGTGGCGCAAAGATATGGCGCGCAGCGGTTTGGCCCAAGGCACCGGCACAGGCGGCGGCGGCCGCGAGTGACAGCAGCGCCGCCAGCAAATCGGAATCGCCCTGCAATAATCTGCCGAAGCAAACATAGACGGCGGCGAAAGAACCGAACATGGCGAATTCTCCAAAGGAGAGGAAGACGCGGCGGGTGATCGCGTGGATCAAGGCAAAGGCGACGGCCAGCGGCGCATAGAAGCTGGCAAGCTGGGCCATGTTGAGAAACTGCTGGAGCGCATAAGCAGCCTCGTGTTCCATCTCAGTGTTTGAAATGCCTGTGGCCGGTGAAGACCATAGCAAGGCCACGCTCATCTGCGGCGGCGATCACATCTGCGTCTTTCAAGGCGCCACCGGGCTGAATGATGGCGGTGGCTCCGGCTTCGGCGGCCGCGACGAGGCCATCCGGAAAGGGGAAGAAGGCATCTGAGGCAAGGACAGAGCTTGTTACCAGTGGCTGTTTCAGACCCAGAACTTCGGCGGCATCTTCGGATTTACGGACTGCGATCCGGGTTGAATCAATGCGCGACATTTGCCCCGCACCGATGCCGACGGTGGCGCCTTCTTTCGCAAAAACGATGGCGTTGGATTTTACATGTTTGGCGACACGGAAGGCGAATTTGAGATCGGCCATTTCATGTGCTGTTGGCTGACGCTTGGTGACGACTTTCAGATCCATCTGTTCAAGGGTGGCGGCATCTGGTGTCTGCACCAAAAGCCCGCCAGCAATGGATTTGACCATCGGTAGCGCTGCCGTTTTGGTGGCGAGCGAAGGCAGCAGCAGCAATCGCAGATTTTTCTTTGCAGCAAGGATGGCGCGTGCCTCGATGCTTGCGGCAGGTGCAATGATCACCTCAGTGAAGATCTTTGAAATCTCATGGGCGGTTTTGGAATCGAGCTCTTGGTTCAGTGCGATGATGCCGCCGAAAGCGCTGGTCTGATCGCAAATGAGCGCCTTGTGATAGGCTTCTGCGAGATTTGAGCCCGTCGCAACACCGCAAGGGTTGGCATGTTTGACGATGACACAAGTGGGCTTGTCGAATGGAAATTCGCGCAAGGCTTCAAGGGCCGCATCAGCATCGTTGAAATTGTTATAGGAAAGTTCCTTGCCCTGAATCTGCTGGGCATCGACAATGCCGCTGCGCTGGTCTCCGCTGCGATAGACTGCTGCTTTTTGATGTGGGTTTTCGCCATAACGCAGGCTTTGCTGAAGCTTGCCGCCGATGGCAAAGAAAAGTGGCGCTTCGATCTTGTTGGTACGGTTGAACCAGTTGGCAATGGCAGCATCATAGCTGGCGGTGCGGGCAAAGGCCTTGGCGGCGAGGGCTTTGCGTGTGTTGAGACTCGTGCTGCCCGATTTTTCAATTTCTACAAACACGCTGGCATAATCGGCGGGGTCGACAATCACTGTCACGCTCGCATGGTTTTTGGCGGCGGCGCGGATCATCGCTGGCCCGCCAATGTCGATATTCTCAATCATGGTTTCTTCATCAGCGCCCTTGGCCAAGGTTGCTTCGAAGGGATAAAGATTGACCACGAGAAGATCGATGTCTTCAATATGATTTTCCGTCTGGGCCTGCTGGTGGGCCGGGTTGTTGCGGATGGCGAGCAGTCCGCCGTGAATTTTGGGATGCAGCGTTTTGACGCGGCCATCCATGATTTCGGGAAAGCCCGTGATAGTTGAAACGTCTGTCACAGGAATGTTCGCGGCTTTAAGGGATTTGGCTGTGCCGCCTGTTGAAATGAGATCCACGCCTTGTGCCGCCAAGGCTTTGGCAAAATCGATGAGCCCCGCCTTGTCTGAAACGGATAAAAGCGCGCGCTTGATCTTAGCCTCGGACATTCCAAACTCCTCAAGCCCAACCCATAATCGAATTGCTGGGTCCGTCAAAGTTGGATTTTGGCGGCTTTGTGCTATTGTGCGCTATGGCTGAAACGAAACTTTCTGAGATTGCAAAGCGGGCCCTGGCCGAGGCGGCTGAGCGCCGCAAAAACGCTGCTCCGCCAGCACTTTCCCCGGAACAGGGCGGGCCCAAGGGGCCTGAGCCTACACGCTTTGGCGATTGGGAGCGCAAGGGCATTGCTTGCGACTTTTGAGACCGTGAGCCATGGAGCGATTTGAAACCAGTGCCGATCTGGGCACTGCACTTGACCATCTTTGTGAATTGGAGCCGCGTTTTGCGCCCTTGATTCAAGCCTATGGTGTGCCTTCACTGCGCCGCGTGCCCGCGACGTTGGAGAGCCTGCTCAATATCGTGACGGAACAATTTCTCTCGCTTTCGGCAGGTGCTGCAATCTGGGCGCGGGTGAAGGCCAGGCTCGGCGATGTTACGCCAGGTTCAGTCTTGGCCTGTTGTCAGGATGAGCTGTTGGCGCTTGGGCTTTCGCGGGCCAAGGCCAAATGTTTTCATGTGGTGGCGGCAAGTGAGATTGATTTTGTGTCTTGCCATCACGTTGAAGCAAAAGACCTGCGCCGCCAATTATTGAAACTCTGGGGCATTGGGCCGTGGACGGCTGATGTCTTTATGCTTGTCGCACTTGGCCACGCCGATGCTTGGCCAGCGGGGGATGTGGCATTGCAACACGGGCTGCGGCATTTTCTGGCTTTGGCCGAAAGGCCAGGTGCCAAAGAGATGGAAGCGCATTCATTGCCTTGGCGGCCTTACCGGGCGGCGGCGGCGCGTTTGTTGTGGAGCCATTATCGACATTTGAAAGGCTTGCCCCAAGCCCCTTCACAGAACTGACAAGGGCGGTTAGTATTCTTTCCGGAAGATGAGGTTTTCAGTGTTTCACGACGCGGTTCGACCAGAGGCTTGTCCAGCGCTAGTTCTCAATGCCGATTTCCGGCCTTTGAGTTACTATCCCCTTTCTTTGTGGTCTTGGCAGGATGCCATCAAGGCGGTGTTTCTGGACCGGGTGAATATCGTTTCGGAATATGACACTGTTATCCACAGCCCCAGTGCCGCGTTCAAACTGCCTTCGGTTGTGTCGCTCAAAACTTACGTAAAGCCCTCGCGCAACCCGGCCTTCACGCGGTTCAATGTTTTTCTGCGTGACAAGTTCACCTGCCAATATTGCGGCGATCATTCCGACTTGACGTTCGATCATGTGGTTCCACGCTCAAAAGGCGGGCAGACAACGTGGGAGAATGTGGTTACGGCCTGTTCACCCTGCAATTTGGCCAAGGGTGGGGATATGCCAAAAGTGGCGCGGATGTTCCCCGCACAATGGCCATCGGTTCCAACAGTGCATCAACTTCACACCAATGGCCGGGCTTTTCCGCCCAATTATCTCCATCAAAGCTGGATGGACTATCTTTACTGGGATGCTGAGCTCGATCCTTGAGCTTTGCTGAAGGCAAAAGCCGATGTCACGCCCGAGACGATGGCGTTCCAGCCCGCAAGCGACAGGCCCAGAATGCGGATGGCGGGTTGGTCACACATCACGGCTTTTTTGGTCAGGTCCGGCAGACCTTTGGTGAAATCACCGCCACCTGTGCAGGTCGTTGGGCCTTGCCAGAACTTCCATTCCACACCCGCGTGAAAAATGCCAAAAATGCAGCTGGCCAGCATGATGAGGCCGAGCAGGATGAGGCCATAGCGTAAGAGTTTGGGATTGTTCTGGCCTGCCAGCGCGAAGATGAGACTTAAGGGCACAGCGGCATAATAGGCATAGCGTTGCATGAGGCAAAGTTCACAAGGCAAATAACCCGCAAATTCAAAGCCCCAAGCACTAAGGATCGTTGCCAATGTGACGGCAAAGACGGCCCATGTGGCTTGCAGTGGACTGAGTGATTTCAACATAAGAAGCTTCCTGAACTGGCGAAGAATTTGACGCCTATGTAAAGCGCAATCAGAATGGCGGCAATAAGGCCTGCGATGAGGCCCAGGCGGTTTTCGATGAAATGGCGGATGGTGTCGCCCCAGCGGCGCAAGGCCCATGCCAAAGCAAAGAATCTTGCCCCGCGGGCCAATACACATGAGATGACGAAGAATACAAAACTGATTTGCGCTGCACCCGCCAAAATGGTGACGATCTTGATCGGTGGGATATGGGCAAGGCCTGAGGTGACCAAGAGCAGCAAGAGCGTCTGATCACCTGCACAGGCCTTCAGCTGTTCAAATTTTTGGAGTTCACCAAAGGCGTTGAGCACGGGCCGGGCCAGTTGTTCGAACAGGAACATGCCCAAGCCATATCCCAAGATGCCACCAATTACTGAAGCCGTGGTGGCGATCAGCGCATAACGATAGGCGCGATTGGGCCTTGCCAGTGCCATGGGCAAGAACAACACGTCGGCCGGGATCAGAAAGAATGAGCTTTCAATGATTGCAATCACAGACAGCCAGGCTTCTGCCCATTTGCTGGCGGCCAGGCTCAGCACCCAGTCGTAGAGTTTTTTTAACATGGTCAGTCCGATTCAATTTTATTGCGGCGCAGAATCTTGGTTTTGCTGCGCTTGGTTTTGCTTTCGAGGCGCTTCAGTGTGGAGGAATAAGTGGGCTTTGTGGCGCGGCGCTTCTTGGGGCGGATGAGTGATTTGCGCAAGAGTTGAACGAGGCGCTCTTGGGCTTCGGCACGGTTGCGCTCTTGGGAACGATGGCTTTGGGCTTGAAGAACCAAGATTCCATCCTGCGTTAACAGCCGCCCGGCCAGTTTGATGAACCTTGCCAGGGCATCTTCGGGCAAGCCGGCGCGGCTGATTTCATAGCGCAGTTCAACCGCAGTGGAGACCTTGTTCACATTCTGTCCACCAGGACCGGAAGCGCGGATGAAGGTTTCGCTGATGTCAGCTTTATCAATCACAAAAGAATCGGTGATCCGGATCATGACTTGTTAAAGCGCCTTTCGGGTTGACGGCGCAAGCAGTTAGGCTTTAGAGAAGCCTCCGAAATGCCCTTGTGGTGGAATGGTAGACGCGGCGGACTCAAAATCCGCTTCCGAGAGGAGTGGGGGTTCAAGTCCCTCCAAGGGCACCATCCAATCTCAGAAGCCCTCGAATGGCCG
>Ga0075024_100000064_pt1 | contig 27537 bp, 22 predicted proteins | sample Str013_2_FD_71389 | JGI IMG/M metagenome (GOLD analysis project Ga0075024, IMG submission 71389) | Freshwater sediment microbial communities in response to fracking from Pennsylvania, USA - Straight Creek_MetaG_SC_2013 | ecosystem: Environmental > Aquatic > Freshwater > Creek > Sediment... | reverse complement strand
GCGAGCCGCTCGATCATCACCTCGACGCCCGGCAGCGATGGACTATCGCCGGCTCCCGCCGCGCCGCGAACGCCGACCCGGTGGCCGCGCTGGTGGCCGCAACACGCCTGGAAACCGACGCGCGGGAGAGCGGGCCTTCGCTGCCGGCGGCGTCCGGCGCGGCGGGAGCCGGCGATAGTCCATCGCTGCCGGGCGTCGAGGTGATGATCGAGCGGCTCGCCGAGCGCCTCCGCCGTCAGCCGGGCGATGCCGGCGGCTGGCGCATGCTCGGCTGGTCGTATTTCAGCACCGAGCGCTACCAGGAAGCGGCCGACGCCTACGCCAAGGCGGTGGCGCTGCAGCCGGACATCGGCGCGCTCAAGACCGCGCAAGGCGAGGCGCTGGTGCGGGCGGCGGGTGGCGAGGTGAAAGGCGAGGCGCTGGCGCTGTTCGAGGCGGCCTTGAAACAGGATGCCAGGGAGCCGCGCGCGCGGTTCTTCAAAGGTTTGGCCAAGGAGCAGGCCGGGCAGAAGCGGGACGCGCTCGCGGACTTCATCGCGGCGCTGAAGGATGCCGGCCCCGACGATACCTGGGCGCCGGAGCTGCGCCAGCGGGTGGCGGGGCTCGCCAGGGAGCTCGGCACAGACGTTTCGGGGCTCGCTACGACGGCGGCACCCGCGGCGGGCGGCGGCATTCTACCGTTGCTGAAACGTCCGGCCGGCGCCGCCCCTGCGGCGCCAGCCACCGCATCCGTCGACAAAGGCCCGAGCGCCGCCGACGTCAAGGCGGCCGCGGCGATGCCGCCAGAGGCGCGGAACGCCATGATCCGCGGCATGGTGGATGGGCTCGCCAGCCGGCTGAAGGCCGAGCCGCGCGATACCGACGGCTGGATCAAGCTGATGCGCTCGCGGCAGGTGCTGGGCGAAGCCGACGCCGCCCGTCAGGCGCTCGCCACCGCCCTCGAGGTATTCGCCGACGCCCCCGCCGAGCAATCCCGCCTCCGTTCCGCCGCGACCGAGCTCGGGGTCGGGCGGTAGCCGTGAATTATCGGACCAACCCGGTCAGCGCCGGATGACCGGAGAGCTTGGCGATGTCGAGCGCGGTCTCGCGCCGCTTGTTGCGCAAGGCGCGGTCGGCGCCTGCCGCGACGATCTGGCGAACGACCTCGGAATGGCCTTCCCGGGTAGCCATCATCAGCGCGGTATAGCCCTGGTCATTGCGCAGATCGAGCCTGGCGCCCGACTTGACGAGGCCGGCGACGATCTCGCTCATGCCCGCGCCGGCCGCGAGCATGAGAAGGGTATCGCCGCCGGCCGTTTTCTGTTCGAGATCCGGGGTTTTTGCGACAAGCAGCCGGGCCACCTCGACCTGCCTGCGAGCCAGCGCGCGCAGGAGAGGCGTCCATCCCTCCTTGTCTTTGATGCGTGGGTCCGCGTGCCGCTGAAGCAGCACCAGCGCGGCTTTGGCATTGCCCCGCTCTGCCGCGAACCAGAGCGCGGTACGCCCCTTCTCGTCGGCCGCATCGACGCCAGCGCCGGCATCCAAGAGCGCCGAGATGACCTCCCCGCCGCATGACGATGCCGCCACCATCACCCCTGCGGGCACTTGCGGGACCGGTTTGGCAGCCCGCTTTGCAAGCAGCGCCCGCACCACCGGGGCATGGCATCCCTTCACGGCGAGATCCAATGCCGAGGCGCCATCGCCGCGACGCCGGGCGAGGTCGGCGCCGTGGGCGATCAGCTGCGCCACCACTTCGGCGCGACCCTGACGGCTGGCCTCCGTCAACGGCGTTGCTCCCGACTTGCTCGCGGCGTTGACATCGGCACCCGACTGCATGAGCTGGGCGACTGAGGACAGATGTCCGCGCGCTGCCGCGAGTGTGAGCGCGGTGTTGCCGTCCTCGTCGCGGGCCGCAAGGTCCGCGCCGACCGCGATGAGGGATTGCACCATCTCGACCTTGCCGCGCCAGGCGGCATCCACGATCGCAGGACGGCCGTTGCTCGATAGCGCAGCGCTGGCGCGAGAGACCTGTACGCGCGGACGCGGCGCGCCTGCCTCGGACTCTATCGCCGGGGCCGCCTGCCGGGATTGCGGGATCGCCGCCGAAAGCTCCGCCAGGAGCTTGATGGAGTCCGCATGCCCTTGTGCGGCAGCTTTTTCCAGCCACTGTTTCGCGCGCACCGGGTCGACCGCCACGCCGCGACCGGCGAGCAAGGCCTGGGCCAGCGCAAACTGCGCCCGCTTGTGTCCCTTGGCCGCGGCGGCGCCCAGCCACTTCGTGGCGAGCGTTTCGTCCTTTGGCACGCCCTGCCCCAGGCGGTAGAGGGCGCTCAGCTGGTAGGCGGCCTCCGCGTTTCCCGATTTGGCGGCCTCGATCAGGCGGGTGGCCGCTTGCGCGCCGCCCTTGCGCGAAGCTGCGTCCGCCGCCGGCCCCGTCGGCGCCTTGCGAACATCTTCCGCGCGCGGCACTGCCGGCTGCAGCAGGCAGCACAGCACGGTCGCCATCAGGCTCAACCCCGCACTAGGCCGTACCGAACTTCGTCTCGACATGAACGCCCATGCTCTTGAGGAATGCGGTCGGAAGGATCCCGCCCGCACAGACGATGACCGCATCGTTCCGGATCTCCGCGTGCCGGCCCGCACATTCGATGCCGACACACGAGGGGCCGATGTGTGTCACATTCGATCCGAGCAGCACCGTGATGCGGCCCGCGCGCGCGGCCGCTTCGACGCGCTGACGGTTCTTGATCTTGGCACGGCCAAAGGCCGCGCTGCGGTAGGAGAGCGTGACGGTGGTGCCCTGCACCTCGGCGATGCTGGCGGCCGCCTCGAGCGCGCTGTCGCCGCCGCCGACGACGAGCACGTGCCGGCCCCGGTACTGCTCGGCGTCGATCAGGCGGTAGACGACCTTCGGCAGCTCCTCGCCCGGGACGCTGAGCTTGCGTGGCGTGCCGCGCCGCCCGATCGCCAGCAGCACATGCCGCGTCCGGTAGATCGCGCGCGTGGTTCTTACCGCGAACACCGCGCCCGCCTCGCGCTCGATCGCCTCCACCCGCTCCCGGAAATTGATGCGCAGCCCGGTCTTGGCCACGACCTTCTTCCAGAACCGCAGCAGCCGCTCCTTGTCGACCTCCTTGAAGTCCATCGTCCCGGCCAGCGGCAATGCGACCGGCTGGGTCATCACCAGCTTGCCGCGGGGAAACTGGGCGACGGTGCCGCCGAGACTGTCCTGCTCCACGGTAACGAAATTGAGGCGATGCTGCTTGGCGGCGAGGCTCGCCGAAATCCCTGCCGGTCCGCCGCCCACGATCAGAACGTCGAGCAGGCCGGGAACCGGTGTGCTGCATCGCTCGGCAATGGCCGCGAGCGCCTGCCGCCCCTGCTCGATGGCGTTGCGGATGAGGCCCATGCCGCCGAGCTCCCCGGCAATGAAGATGCCGGGCACGTTGGTCTGGAAATTCGCATCGACATTGGGAATATCGACGCCGCGCGTCTCGGTGCCGAAGACCAGCGATATGGCGCCATGCGGACAGGCCGCCTTGCAGGCACCGTGTCCGATGCATTGCGCCGGCTCGATGAGTTCGGCCTTGCCGCGCACCAGGCCGAGCACCGCGTGCTCCGGACAGGCCAGCACGCAGGCGCCGCAGCCCAGGCACCTCGACGGATCGATCTTGGGATGCAGGGAAGCCGGCTCGCCGAGACCCGCTGCGATCGCTTCCGTCATGGCGGAGAGGGAGCGCGCCTCCTTGAACCGGCGCACGCCGAGATAGACGCTCCAGATCAGCAGCAGCGGCAGCAGATACGCGAGAATCGTCGCATCGAATGGCATCGTTTGTTGACCTTGTTCGCGGGCCTGCTGCACACGTCGGCTTGTGGCGGGCCGGACTTGCTATGTGGCGCGGGACGCTGCGATCGCGCAACGCTATTGAACTCCGCCACCTCAGCCGTTGGGGATGCTACCCCGATCGGGCAACGCCCATAGTGAACCTGCAACGCCCGTCCTCACCCGAACGGGGAGGCGGCGTTGTTTGGCCGTCCAGCTGTCGTGCATACCCGAGCGACAACGAACCTCGCGGCGAAACATTCCATGTGGCGCTGATCGTCCTGAAGGACAGGCATCCTCGTCACAAAAAACCCATGATTAGCCTCGATGGCTGACCTGAAGGCTGGCTCGCATACCCATCGATCCAGTGCCGCGACCTGGTGTGGCATGTTGTTGCCGCCGGAATTCCGGCGATTTGTGCAGATGGGGGGACTATGAGCGAGCGCACAATCCAACTCATCGATGACGACCGGCTGGTGCTGCCGCCGCAAACGCGGACGGGCTGGCACGCCGGGATGCGTCACGCCGAACCCGCCGGCTCGGGCAGATCGGTCCGCCGAACGGCGCCTATGGCCGGTCTTGCGCATCGACTCTCCCGCATTCTGGCGCCAACCCTTTTTGTTACGGCGATCACCGTTCTGCTGGTGCTCGGCTGGCAGTTCCGCGATGAGGGGTATCTGTCGCCCGAGACCGGCATCGGCTATTGGCTCGGCATCACCGGCGCGAGCCTGATGCTGCTGCTCCTGCTCTATCCCTTGCGCAAACGGCTCGGAGCGAACAGCCGCTTCGGCCGCCTGGCCGGCTGGTTCCGCATCCATATGATACTTGGGATCGTCGGGCCGGCGCTGGTGCTGCTGCATTCCAATTTCCGGCTCGGATCGCTCAACAGCAACGTGGCGCTGTTCGCGATGCTGATCGTCGTGGCGAGCGGAATCGTCGGGCGCTACATCTATGCCCGCATCCATTCGAGCCTCTATGGCCGCAAGACCGACGTGCGCGAAATCCTGGCGGACGCGCAGGCGCTGCGGGACGCGCTCGGCGGCGACGTCGTGGATGGCAGCGAGCTGCTTGCGCAATTGCAGCAGTTCGAGCACCGCGTCTTGCGCACGCCGGCAGGCGCGCTTTCCAGCTTCGGGGCGCTGCTCACGCTCGGATGGCGGGTGCGGCGTCGCCGGCACCAGCTTTTTGCGCAGGTCGATGTCCTCGTGCGGGAGGAGGCGCGCGCGCAGCGGTGGTCGCTCCGCACGCGACGGATGAGGCGCAAGGCCGCGCGCGATCACATGCGGATGTATTTTTCTGCGGTGAAAAAGGCGGCCGCGTTCGCCTTCTACGAGCGCCTGTTCGCGCTGTGGCATCTGCTGCATCTGCCGCTGTTCTTGCTGCTGGTGCTCGCCGCCGTGTTCCACATCATCGCCGTGCATCTCTACTGACCGGGAGCCGAGCCGCTTGAGACGCACCACGGCTGTCCTGCTGGGAATTGCGGCCCTGATCGCCGTTCTCTGGCCAGGACGTCTCATCGCACAGAACGTGTTCGAGAAGCTGGTGATGCCGGGCCCCCTGGCGGAGGGCCATGCCAAGCTCGAGAGCGATTGCAAGAATTGCCACGCGCCGTTCTCCAAGGAGCAGCAGCGCGGGCTCTGCCTTGCCTGCCACAAGGAGATCGCCGCCGATCTGGCAAAATCGACCGGCTATCACGGCAAACGCGAGGAGATCCGCAATCGCGAGTGCGCGCATTGTCACAGCGAGCATAAAGGCCGTGGCGCCGACCTCGTGCAGCTCGAGCGCGCGACGTTCGTCCACGGGCAAACGAACTTCGAGCTCAAGGGCGGGCACCAGGCCGCTGCGTGCGAGGGCTGTCACGCGGCCAAGGTCAAATTCCGCAAGGCTCCGCATCTCTGCTTCGATTGCCACAAGGCCGCCGAACCCCACAAGGGGCGATTGGGCGACAAATGCGAGGCCTGTCACAGCGAACTCGGCTGGCGAGCCGTTGCGCCCTTCGATCATTCCAAGACCCGGTTCCCGCTGCTCGGCGCGCACAAGGAGGTGGCTTGCGCCATCTGCCATCTCGGCGAGCACTACAAGAATCTCAATGCGCAATGCGGCTCATGCCACCGCATCGATGATGCGCATGCCGGCCGGTACGGTGCCAAGTGCGAAACCTGCCACGCCCCGCAGAAATGGCAAACCGTGCGCTTCGATCACGACAAACTCACCAAGTTTCCGTTGCGGGGCGAGCACACGAAGGTCAAGTGCGACGCCTGTCATAAAGGTGATCTCTACCGCGACAAGCTGGCCACCCAGTGCGTGGCCTGTCACCAGAAGGATGAGCCCCACAAGGGCCAGCTCGGCACCCGTTGCGAGCAGTGCCATAAAGAGACGGGCTGGCGCCAGGCGATCGCATTCGACCACGATCTGACGCGATTTCCACTGGTCGGCCGTCACGCGCAGGTCGGCTGCGATCAATGCCATCGCACGAAAACCTTCAAGGACACGCCGCGCGCCTGCGCCAGCTGCCATAAGGACACCCTGCACGAGGGACGCCTCGGACCCAATTGCAACACATGTCACAATCCCAACGGCTGGGCGGTCTGGCGTTTCGATCACAACCGGCAGACGAAGTTCGCGCTGACCGGCGCGCACGCCGGGCTCAACTGCCATGCCTGCCACAAGTCGAAGGTGACGGACCGCATCACGCAGGCATCGGACTGCTACAGCTGCCACGCCCAGGACGACGCGCACCACGGCGCGTTCGGCAAGGCTTGCGAGAAGTGCCATACCACGACCTCGTTCAAGGTCGGGACATTCGGGCGATAGGCAGACCGTGCCTTTTCGCAGTGCGCACGGCTTGAAGGGATCGTCCGCAGGCACGCCGCGGAAATATCATTGAGGGTTGGAATATTGGCTCGCTTTTTATCGTTGTACTCCAGCGCAAAAGAATCGGTTGCGCACCGCAAGGAATTGGAGACGGGGAATTCGACTTGTCGGCTCGCGTGAGCCGATTGGCCGATTCATTGGAGCCCCTCACTCCAAGCCGCGGACGGGCGATCCGAAAGTGATCGCCGCCGAGGGACAAGTCCGGAGATACCGGGCATTCGGGCAGCGACAGGTGGCGCCCACCGACCCTCGCGATTGCTGACATTAAAGCGCGATTCGCGTACGGCGGCGCCCGCGCTGTCCGGCACGGGGAAGCGTGCGCGCCAATTGAAAGGAGTTTCAAGACCGGAAGGGAACAGGGGAGCTTCTATCGGACCGGCACATGTCGTGCGTGGCTTTTCGAGAAGGAAGCATCGAAAGCGGACCGGGGGATATGAAACACTTCGAGGCTTTCCTGCAGCGGCTCCTTGCCGTATTTGTTCTGGCGCTGACGCTCAGCATGCCAGCGCACGCGCAGCAGGGCTCACGCTTCGATCATTTCCTGACGGGCTTCCCGCTTTCCGGCGCACACCTCGGCGTCGAGTGCACCTCGTGCCACGTCAACGGCCGGTTCAAGGGCACGCCTCGCCAGTGCGCCTCATGTCACAATGGTTCCACCGCGCCTGGAAAGACGGCCGGCCATCCACCGACGAGCAGCGTCTGCGAGGGGTGCCATATCACCTCGACGTGGGCACAAGTCCGCTACGATCACAGTCTGGCGATCGGTCCGTGTGTCGGCTGCCACAACGGCTCGCACGCGCAAGGCAAGCCGGCAACTCATATCGCCACCACGGCTCCCTGCGAGAGCTGTCACAAGAATACCTTCACATTCCTCGGCGCGGGATTCCTGCACACCGGCATAACGACGGGTTGCGCCAATTGCCACAACGGCAGCACCGCGCTCGGCAAGCCCGCCACTCACATCGCCACGACCGCGCCATGCGAGTCCTGCCACACCAGCACGACGAGCTTCGGCGGCATCGCCTTCAATCACACCGGCATCAGCACAAACTGCGCCAGCTGCCATAACGGCGCCACGTCGATCGGCAAGCCGGCCAATCATATCCCGACGACGCAGCCGTGCGAGCTGTGCCACAAATCGACCGTCGCCTTCGGCCCCGGCACGCCGATGAACCACACCGGCATCACCGCCGGCTGCGCGACCTGCCACAACGGAACGCTGGCGCTCGGCAAATCGGCGACGCACGTCGCCACCAGCCAGCCGTGCGAGACCTGCCACAAGAACACCGTCAGCTTTGCCGGGGCGACATTCAATCACACCGGCATCACCGCGACTTGCGCGAGCTGCCACAACGGCACCACCGCGCTCGGCAAGTCGTCCTTTGCCAATCACATCCCCACGACTGCGCCCTGCGGAAACTGCCACAAGAGCACCGTGACCTTTGCCGGCACGCTGATGAACCACGCGGGCATCTCCAGCGGGTGCGCCACTTGTCACAACGGTGTCTATGCCAAGGGCAAGGGCCCCGGCCATAAGCCGACGACCGCGCCGTGCGAGAACTGCCACAGGAGCACGACCAGCTTCAGCAACTGAAACAGACAGAAACCCATTCGGACTCGCGCCAGCGGACCACGTTTCAACGCCGGCGCGGAACGGTCGGAGACAGGATTGGATGCATGGTGACGACACCGAGCCAATTTGGATTACTGGTTTCGGCGCTGCTGGTCGGCGCGCTCGGCGCCGGCACGGCGCGCGCCGAGCCGGCAACCAACCGCGTGCTCTCCGGACACCAGGTCATGATCAAGGGCAGCTGCGTGCTGCTCAAGGTCAATTTCAACCTGCGTATCCGCTATGCCGGCCATGTGCCGATCGAACGCGGCACGGACCTGCGCATCAGGGTGCAGCCGATCGACCCTGCGCAGGCCGCCAGCGAGATCCTGACCCGCCGGGAATCCTTGCGCCCGCCCGACAGCAGGCAGGCACCGGTGAGGACGATCGAATTCGAGGCCACGCGGATCGACGAGCACGTGCTCAACATCCAGTTCCTGCATCCCGTGGTCTTTCAGGTGGGCCCCGGCGCCGATTTCCAAAGCATCGTTGTCGCCATCGGCGATGCCAAATCGCAGAAGGCCTGCAAGCCGGAATTCCCGACCCCTGCGCTGGGCGCCTGGGACACCAGGGTGTCGCGCACGGAAGCGTTTCTCCCCAGGGGCCATGAGGACGCAAGCCCGCGCCCCGGCTCCTCAGCCTCGCCGGGTAAGCCGGTCGAGCGCGCCGCCGGCAAGATCAGCGATGCGGAGCTGAAGTCGGCCGCTGCAAGCATGGACGAGGCGCGGGCCGCGATCCGCAAGGGCGAGTATGGCACCGCCATAACGCTGCTGCGCAAGGTGCTGCATTACCCCGAGAACCAGTACAGCGCCGACGCGCAGGAACTGCTCGGCGTTGCCTACCAGAAGGACAAGCAGCCCTCCGAGGCCAAGGCGCAATACGAGGATTACCTCGCCCGCTATCCCTCGCGCGAAGGCGCCGAGAGCGTGCGCCAGCGGCTTGCCGCCATTCAGACCGCCGAGATGCCGCCGGCGGAGCGCCTGCGCGTTGCCCGCAAGCAGGCGCAGAGCGGGCCGGGCGAGTCGACCTGGTCGGTCTCGGGAAGCTCGTCGGGATTCTATGTCCGCGACGACAGCTTCCATATCCTGCGCGATCCGACGCTGGCGCCGAACCTCAACGCCGACAAGGAAGACCGTCGCGTCCACCAGAACGCGTTCTTGTCGAGCTTCGATCTGTTTGCCGCCTGGGGAAACAACGAGGTGAAGTCCAAGTTCCGCATATCCGCGACCGAGGAGCATCGCTTCAATTCGTCCGACAGCGAGATCACCAGCGTTGCCGCACTCTACCTCGAAACCATGGTTCGCGATCTCGACACGATGCTGCGGATCGGCCGCCAGACGCGCAATACCGGCGGCGTGCTCGGCCGTTTCGACGGCGCGCTGGTCAGCTGGCAGGCGAATCCTTGGATGAAGCTCAATGTCGTCGGGGGCTCGCCGGTGCTCAGCCGTCGCGACGAGCCTTTCAAGGACGACAAGTTTTTCTACGGCGCCAGTCTCGATTTCGGTCCGTTGTTCGGCGGCGTGGAGGCGAGCCTGTTCGCCATCGAGCAGCGGGACCGCAGTTTGATCGACCGGCAGGCGGTCGGCACCGAGCTGCGCTATCTCGATCCCAGCAAGTCGGCGTTCTTCACGCTCGACTATGACACGCATTTCCAGGAACTGAACGCCGCCATCTTCAGCGCATCGCTGACGCTGCCGGACAAATCGATCGTGAATGCCGGCGCCGACTACCGCAAGACGCCCTATCTCACCAGCTGGAATGCCCTGCAGGGCCAGCAATATGTCTCGCTGTATGATCTGCTCCGCCAGCACACGCTGCAGGAAATCCAGCAGATGGCCCTCGACCGCACCGCCACCTACAAATCCGCAACCATCGGCTATTCCTATCCATTGGCGGAGAAGCTGCAGCTCAACCTCGATGCCACCGCGGCGAATATATCCGGTACCCCGGCCTCCTTCGGGGTCGACGGCCTGCCCTCGCTGGGCGACGAGTTTTACTATTCCGCGCAGCTCATCGGCACAAACCTGCTCCTCGATGGGGACCTTTACACGGCGGCTGTCAGGTACGCCCAGCGCCAGGACTCCGATACCTACGCGCTCGATCTCAGCACGCGCTATCCATTCACCGAAAAGCTGCGCGCCACCCCGCATCTGCTCTTCAGCTACCGCAACGGCAAGCTGACCGATCTCAAGGAGTACTCGGTCCTGCCGTCCGTGCTCTTCAACTACCTTTGGACCAAGGACCTCAATTTCGAGCTCGAGCTGGGCACCAAATGGACCACCCGCCAGGAGGCGCTCGGCGTGCGCAGCCAGGAAACGGAGCTTTTTGTAACAGCCGGCTTCCGTTACGATTTCTACGCCGATGGCAAGGGGAACTGCCCGTTGGGATCCATATCGTGCAAGTAGGCGGCGGTCTCGGTCAGCAGCATCAGGGATAGACCCAATGGACTACGATAAGAAATTCGCCGAAGCGCTCGCAACTCTGCGGCAGGAGGGGCGCTATCGCGAGTTCATCGACCTCAGGCGGGATAGTGGCGCGTTTCCGCTGGCGCGGCGCCATACCGGCAAGGGCACGACGCCGGTCAAGGTGTGGTGCTCCAACGACTACCTGGCCATGGGGCAGCATCCGGCGGTGCTCGCGGCCATGCACGAGGCGCTTGGCGCCGCCGGCGCCGGATCGGGTGGAACCCGCAACATCTCCGGTACGACCCATTATCACGTCGAGCTCGAAGCCGAGATCCGAAGCACTGCAAGCGGATCAGCGATCTGCTGCTCGAGCGTTTCTGGATCTACGCGCAGCCCATCAACTACACGACCGTGCCTCGGGGTAGCGAGCGCCTGCGCCTGACGCCGACCCCCGCGCACAGCCTCGACGACATCGAGGACCTCGTTCAGGCACTGTCCAAGCTGTGGACGGAGTGCGAGCTCGCGCGGGGTGCGCGGCAAACCCCGCAGCACCGCCAGCTCGCGGAGAGCCTGCTATGAGCCTTGCGCGCGTCTCGTCAAGTCCAGCAACCAGGTGGGGCACGTTGCACAAGCGCTTCTTCGCGCCGCGCCCGTCATTCAAGACGCTGGACGACCTCAACGGCTGGCTCGCCGACAAGTGCATCGCCAAAGCCAAGAGCAGACCAACAAGGCCGAGCGGCCTCTGCTGATGGCCTATCGCGGCGCGTTGTGATATTCAACTCTGGCAGCGTGGGCATCGGTCTGGATGACAAGCGCGGCAATAAGCTTTGCCGCAGGACCGACAGCCGGCCTGGCCTTTGGCTGCGGTCAGATGCAGCTGCTCATCGCAAACAAGGCGCACGCCGTCCGCGGCCTCGCCCCAATCTACAGGTGGCGACTCGAGCCGTCGCGCCACCGGGTGCCAATCCATGGCGATCATGCGCTCGCCCTTGCGCCGTTTGATCAACAGCGAGTACCGCTGCACCGGTGCGATAAGCACCAGCGTTTGCACCCACTCGACGGTTACAGCGAGCGCGTAATTGTTCTTCAGGTCGTCGATCTTCGCCGCATACTCGCGCTCGATCGTGGCGATGCGCAACCGCTCCCGCTGGATCGCCGTCGCGGTCTTCTCGTCGCCCTTTTTCGGCTTGGCCTGCGCAAGGGCCCCGAGCTTCTGCTGCGCTGTGCGCCGCAGGTCGTCGTGGTAGGCGTGGACGCGTTGCCGGTCGCGATCGAGCCGGCGGCGCATCGCTGCAAGAAACGGCTCCAGATCCGCGCGAACTGCGCGGTCGAGCAGCGGCTTCAGGCGGGCAGCGAGTTGCTCGGCAGTCCAGGCTGGTCCTGCGGTGGCGGCCGCCGTTCCGTTCGGCAAATGCCAAACGTCGGCATCGCCGTGCTGACCGCGCAGACCAGCGATAATCTCCTCGTCGAGAACGGCATTCGTGCTGCAATTGAAGCCGAGCCAGACGATACCCGCCCGCTTCTCATCCGAGACGGCCGTGTAGCGAAACGCCAGCAGCAGGCAGCGGCACCAGCTGGGCTCGACGGCCTTCAGCCGCCACACTGCGTTGGGGAGCTCCAGCGCCGCCTCGACCTGGCGCTCCAGGCCACCGGGCTTTGGAACGCCTTCCGACGCCACGAGTAGGCGCTCGGCGACCCGCCCGCGCTCGCCCAGAAGCTCGCCGAGCCGCTCCAGCCAGTCGTTCTCGAGTCCGATCGGGATCGTGCCGGGCGCTGCGGTTGCGCCGAACCCGAAGCGCACGAGCTCCGGCCAGCTATAGCGCTCCCGTAAGGTGTCAGGAGCCATCACGTCGAGGCCGTCGGGTTCGACAGGGTCGACCATCGCGCCTTCGTGGGCGAGCAGGTCTGCAACGAACGCGCGCAATGCAGTCATGGAATTCCTCGCGCCTCTCGCCTCACGCCGCCTCGAAATCCTGGCCGAACAGGTGCTGATCGAGCTCCTTGGCGTCGTCGTGCTGACGTCGCGCGAGATTGAGCCGCTCGCCGAGTGCAGCGATAGCGGCGTCGCGATCGGCGTCGGTAGCCTCCAGCCAGGCCTCGAGAACCTGATCGGAAAAATCGCGTTCCTCTTCGAGGCTACCGAGGATGGCGCCGACCTCGCCCACGACCAGCTCGAACATGGCGATCTTCTCCTCGAGGAGGCCCAGAAGTTGCTCCTCGATCGTGCCGAGCGTGACGAGATTGAAGATGAAGACTTCGCGGTTCTGCCCGATCCGGTCGATGCGGCCGATCCGTTGTTCGATCGCCATCGGATTCCACGGCAAGTCATAGTTGATCAGCGTGTTGCAGAACTGGATGTTGCGTCCCTCGCCGCCCGACTGTGTGCACAGCAATACCGGAACGTCGTCACGGAAGCGCGCGATCGCAGTGTCCTTCTCCGGGCCGCTCATGCTTCCGTCGAAGCGGTCGAATGCGATGCCGGCCGACTCGAGCCGGCGCGCCAGATGCTCGATCGTCCGGCGTGCATTGACGAACACGAGCTTCTTCTCGACCGGATTGCGTTCAAGGAGGCCCATGAACGCGGCCTCCTTGGCGCCGGATGCGAGGGCGGCGTAGCGCTTGGCGAGGTCTTTCCAGATCGCTTCGCGGGGATGCGCCTCGCGGATGCGCTCGATGGCTTTGGCAGCCGCGGCCGGCGATGAGCCGCCGGCCGCGAGCAGGTGGTGCAGCACTAACCGTTGCCTTCCCGCTCCACCGTTGTCGGAGGCGAGCCTGCGTGCAGCCTCGACGAGGCCGGCGTAGGCCTCGCGCTCGTCGCGCCCGGGCTCGACTCGGATCGTGGTGGCGTGCCGGTGCGGCAGCTTCAGCGCTACGACCGCCCGCGTGTTGCGGATCATGGCGCCACGCATCAGCTGGCGAAGCGCGTCGGGGTTGGCCGGCTGGCGCGGCTTGCCCGGCGTCATGTAGGTGGCACGGAACTCCTTCAGCGTCTTGAAAATGCCAGGCTTCAGCAGCGTGAGCAGATTGTAAAGCTCTACGAGATCGTTCTGGACGGGCGTTGCCGAAAGCATCAGCAGGAAGCGCTTCTGGAGCGCATCGATGAGCTTCCATCCAGCGCTCGCTCGATCGCGCAGGTGATGCGCCTCGTCGACGACGACGAGGTCGAAGGACTGGCTGGCCAGCAAGTCCAAGTGCTCGCGCCGACGCGCGGTGGCGATCGAGGCGATGATCCGCGGCTGGCTCCAAAAAGCGGCGGGATCGTCCCGAACGCCGGCGTCATAGGTGGTCGCGAATTCGAGACCGAACTTGCGGCCGAGCTCCTCGTGCCACTGGCCGACCAGGGAGGCCGGCGTCACGACCAGTACGCGATCGGCCATGCCGCGGAGCGCGTATTCCTTCAGCACCATGCCTGCCTCGATGGTCTTGCCGAGGCCGACCTCGTCGGCGAGCAGGACGCGACCACGGAACTGCCTGAGCACCTTACGGACCGTCTCGATCTGGTGCCAGAACGGCTCGACGCCGACGAGATGCGGCAGGCACAACAGTTCATCGAAGCCCTGCACCAGGCCGAGGTGGGCGAACCGCTCGCGCAACAGGAACTCCTGCCCCGAGGCGATCGGCGCATTCGTCATCGCGGAATTGAGCGGGGCGAGATCGACGTCGAGTTTGAACGAGATCTCCACATCGACGAGCGGCAGCGATGGCAAAGCCGGCGGAACCTCGGCATCTGGCGATGCCGCCTCGACTGGCGACCGCTTGTGGCCCTTGCCGGTAGCGCCGACGGGCGACCGGCCAGCCTTGGCACCGGCGGGGCGCCTCGGGTCGGCCGAGCCGTGCCGGGCGGCCGGCGTCTTGCGCAATTGGCCTTGGCCAGGAGTTGGCCGCTCTCGCCCCATGATCTGATTGAACTGACGATAGAGCCAAGCGAGTTGCGCCCCACCAGCGGGAAAGCAGCGATAGACGTCATGAAACTCGGTCAGCCGGTTCCGCTCGAGGACGAGCCGGGCAGCCGGGCTTCTCCCGCCCTGATGGAGCACGAGGGCGTGCAGCACCGGCTCGGCCCCCGAGGTCGCGCGCTTCTGGAAGCGCTTGAGATAGACGGCATCACGCTGGTGATCGCCGTCGATCAGCACACCCGTTGTCGCAAACAGGAGGATTTCGGGATCGCTGGGGCAGGCAGCAATCGCCTCCTCGGCGAGCGATCGGAAGTCGCCAAGCCAATCGGTCGTCGCGAAGGCGCTCGACAGCCGCCGGAGCCAAAACTCTGCGGTATCGGGCTGCACTTCCGCCTGCGCCGGCATTGCTCCCGGCGGTCCGGGCAGCGGCCTGTCGGCGGTGGGCGCGCCCGCAGGTGTCGGCGCGTCAGCTGCAGGGAAATCGCAAAAAAGCTCGAACTGTTGGTGCGCTGGCCGTGGCATGCGTCGATACCCCCGATTCAGGAGCCCCGACGCACGCGAACCAGCGAGTCTCCGCCACCTATAATCCCAGAACCGACCGGTGAGCACAAACGAGATCAGGCTCGATCGGGCGCTCCAGTTGATATCCTGTGCATTCGACCGGCTGTGAACATGCCAGCACGTCGGGGTCGCGACCGAGCCTGAGGCGCATTTGGCGGGGGACTGTCGCGGGTATTCCTGGTTTCAGCCCCAAGAAAATGACTCCGGTCAGGCTGCAAACGGCCGCAGGCCGCGGCCGCCGGGACCGTCAGCCGGCGACTCGCTAAAGGGCAGGGTTGGATCGAAGGCGCCCGTGGAATCGCAATACGTGAAAACGTTGCCGAGATGTCCTTGCTGCCACACCACCGTTGTGGTCCCATCAATGCGGTGGAGTTCATGGCGGGGGAATCCCGGCCAATCCGGAATCCCACCGCAACCCTGCCCCGCATCGCGTCGAGGACTCGCCTTCGGCAAGATGGGGGAGGAAGATGCGTTGGCGATTCATATCAAGTGGAACCGCTCCAAGCTGTCCCGCCCTCCAATCGATGCCGGCAGTCTGAACACGATCGCTCACACAACCCAAGCCCCCAGGAGCCCCCGATGGCCGCCACCAATCGCATGGTCAAGCTCGCGCGGAGGCCGGTCGGCCTCGTCCAGCGCAGCGATTTCTCGATCGAGGACGGTCCCGTTGTCGAGCCGGGTCCCGGCGAGTTCCGTATCAAGCTCGCGGTGATCTCGCTCGACCCGGCCATGCGCGGCTGGCTCAACGAGGGCCGCTCCTATGTGCCGCCGGTCCGCATCGGCGAGGTGATGCGCGGTTACGCAGCGGGGCACGTGGAGGCGTCCAACCATCCCGACTTCAAGCCGGGCGATGCGGTGCAGGGGCTGTTCGGCGTGCAGCATTACGCCATCTCTAACGGCGAGCGGGTGGTGAAGGTCGATACCGGGAAGGCCCCGCTGGAACGCTGGGTCGGCGGCCTCGGCATGCCGGGCTGGACCGCCTACTTCGGCCTTCTCGAGGTTGGCCAGCCCAAAGCCGGCGAGACGGTCGTGGTCTCGGCGGCCTCCGGCGCGGTCGGCTCGATCGTCGGGCAGATCGCCAGGATCAAGGGCTGCCGGGCGGTCGGCATCGCCGGCGGGGCGGAGAAATGCCGCTATGTGGTCGAGGAGCTCGGCTTCGATGCCTGCGTCGATTACAAGGCCGGCTCCTTCGCCGCAGACCTCAAGGCCGCCTGTCCCAAAGGCATCGACGTCTATTTCGAGAACGTGGGGGGAGAAATTCTCGACACGGTGCTGATGCAGATGAACCTGTACGGCCGGATTGCGGTCTGCGGGCTGATTTCCGCCTACAACCAGACCGAGCTGCCGCCAGGCCCTAGGAACCTCAGGGCGGTGCTGACCCAGCGGCTGAGGATGCAGGGCCTCATCGTGTTCGACTGGGCAGACCGCATCCCTGAAGCGATCAAGGATCTCGGCACCTGGCACCAGGAGGGCAAGCTGAAGATCCGCGAGGATGTGCGCGACGGCGGGCTCGATGCGTTCGTGGACGTGCTCAACCTGCTCTATTCGGGCGGCAACCTCGGCAAGCTGGTGCTGAGGGTCTGATGCTGGCTTCGGGCGTGACCCTCTATTTCATCCGGCATGGCGAGACCGATTGGAACGCCTGCGGCCGCTATCAGGGCCAGATCGATATTCCGCTCAACGCGAAGGGGCGGGGCCAGGCGGCGCGCAACGGCGAGACGCTGGGCGGGATTCTCAAGAACACGGCGGGCACGCTCGATTTCGTGTCGAGCCCGCTGCTGCGGACCACCCAGACCATGCAGATCGCGCGGCAGGCCATGGGGCTCGATCCGCTCGACTACCGCACCGATGATCGCCTGCAGGAGATCGCCTACGGACACTGGGAAGGCGAATTGTGGAGCGAATTGCCGGTGAAGGACGCGGAAGGCTTCGAAGCCCGCCGGCGGGACACCTGGGGCTGGCAGCCGCGCGGCGGGGAGAGCTACCGGATGCTGTCCGAGCGCGTGTCGGGATGGCTCGTCGGCGTGTCGCGCGACACCGTGGTGGTCAGCCACGGCGGCGTGTCCCGCGCCGTGCGAGGCCTTGCTCTCGGGCTCACGCCGGCAACCATCCCGTTCCTGGAGGTTCCGCAAGACCAGGTGCTGGTGATCCGCGATGGCGCCATGAGCTGGCGCTAGCCGCACGCAACACAAGGGGCCGGACATCGGCTGTCCGGCCCCTTACATTCAATGACGAACCCTGGAATTATACCCAATCCGATTGATCAATCAATCGGAGCTGGTATCACTTCTTGGGCGGAGCTTTCGCTGCCGGAGCCGGCTTGGCGACGCAGGCCTTGGTCTTGGCATCCCACTTCTCGGTGGCGGCGCAAACCGATACGCAGCCCATGATCTCGGCCTTGGTCTTCGCATTCACGCCCTTGGAGCCCCACTTCAGGCCCTGTGCCGCCTGGCAACGCGGCGCGCATGCCTTGGTGACCTTGTTGTAATACTGGTCCGGCGTGCAGGTCGGCGCCGCGGCCTTGGCGGCAGGCGCCTTGGCAGCGGGTGCCGGCGTTTTTGCAGCGGGTGCGGGTTGCGCGGTCTGCGCCATCGCATCACTCATTACGGCTACCGAAAACATGGTCGCAACTGCAACCGCCAGTCCCAACGCCCAATGCTTCATTTTCAGCATCATCAATCTCCCTGGTTAGAAAACGTGGCGACGCAAACGTCAGCAACGCGATTCCCGCGCCGACAGCCCGTAACGCCACCTAGGCGCTTCGGCCGATCAGCCGCAACCGTAAATCACATAACTGTTTGCTGAACCGTTGGTTTCACGCGGAGCGTTGCAATCAGGACACGCTCTGCCTTTCCTATGCTACTTCTTCAGGCGGGCATCCATGCATTTTTGGATTGTTCTGTCCAAATACATGAATTCGCCTTTGCACTTCAGTGGCTTCGCCTCGGCGATCGAGGCCGTGAGCCAGCCAAGCGCAATGATGCCAGCGGCAAGCATGGCAGCGGCTTTGATCAGTTCCATGCGAGTTGATCCCCGGATTGTACCGATCCTCTTGGAGCGCGACCCAAGCTGGACGAGCAAGCCGTGCTGGTAACCCCGAATCATAAACTGATTCGGGGGTTTGCGGTCTGTTCGGCTTTCTGACCGGTGTGGTAGGCTCACTCGGACTCGCCGCAACGTGCATTGCGTGGGAAACGCGCTGTCGGCTATCACTGCGCCCAGGCGCTGACGTGCCAGCATCGCCGACGCCGAGCCGGAAACCAAGATTCCATGTCGCACAACAGCTTCGGCCACCTGTTCCGCATGACCACCTGGGGCGAGAGCCATGGGCCGGCAATCGGATGCGTGGTGGACGGCTGTCCGCCGCTGGTCGAGATCAGCGAGGCGGAGATTCAGGGGTTTCTCGACAAGCGGCGCCCCGGGCAGTCCCGCTTCACGACGCAGCGCCAGGAGCCCGATACGGTCAGGATCCTGTCGGGCGTGTTCGCGGACGACGCCGGCAGGCAGGTGACCACCGGCACGCCCATCGCGCTCGCGATCGATAACGTCGATCAGCGCTCCAGGGACTATGGGGATATCAAGGACAAGTTCCGTCCCGGCCATGCGGATTACACCTACACCGCGAAATACGGCATCCGCGACTACCGCGGCGGCGGGCGCTCATCGGCGCGCGAGACCGCGATGCGGGTGGCGGCGGGCGCCATCGCCCGCAAGGTGCTCGGTCCGGTGCGCATCCGCGGCGCCCTGATCCAGATCGGGCCGCACAAGATCGACCGCGCCCGCTGGGATTGGAACGAGGTCGATGCCAACCCGTTCTTCTGCCCCGATCACGGCTCGGTGCAGACCTGGGCGGGGTTTCTCGACGGGGTGCGCAAGCAGGGATCCTCGACAGGGGCGATCATCGAGGTGGTTGCCGAGGGCGTGCCGGCCGGCTGGGGCGCACCGGTCTACGGCAAGCTCGATCAGGACCTCGCCAGCGCCATGATGAGCATCAACGCGGTCAAGGGCGTGGAGATCGGCGCCGGCATGGCGGCAGCGGAGTTGTCCGGCGAGGACAATGCCGACGAGATGCGGATCGGCGCCGACGGCGCGCCGGTGTTCCTGTCCAATCAGGCCGGCGGCATCCTCGGCGGCATCTCGTCCGGTCAGCCGATCGTGGTGCGGTTCGCGGTCAAGCCGACCTCATCGATCCTCGCCCCGCGCAAGACCATCGACCGGTTCGGCAACGACACGGAAATCCTGACCAAGGGCCGCCACGATCCCTGCGTCGGAATCCGCGCGGTGCCGGTCGGCGAGGCGATGATGGCGCTGGTGCTGGCCGATCATTTTCTGCGCCACCGTGCGCAGATGGGGAACTGAGGGCTCCGCTTTTTTCCAGGCGATGAACGAGCCCCGCGCAAGGGCTCACAGCTTCATGCTGCGCGCCAGCTCCAGGATCGGCGCCCGCTCGAACGCATTGATTTCGTCGAGCATCTCCGAGGTGAACATCGGTGAGACGTCCTTGATCTCGCCTTCGAGGCCGGCGAAACGCACGTGCGCTTCCCACTCCTCTTTGCTCATGGCGCCGAACCGCTTGTCCGCCTGCCATGCGCCCGGCATCCATTTGTCTTTGCGGGAATTGACCACGAGGCGGGCCTCGCGCATCGCCTCCTCGTCGGATTTTCCCTTGGGTTTGGACTCGGGATAGATGTCCCAGTGCAGTCGGATCGACAGATCGACGTTGGCGTAGGCGAACACCGTCGACTTCGCCATGGCGCGGAAAAAGCGCACGTACAGATCGCGTTTGCCGGGCAGATCCGACTTGCGGATGCAGTAGCTGTTGCCGAACGCCTTCTGCACGCCCGGTGTGTTGCTCAGGAAGCGGAACGGAAACCCCGCCACCTCGATGCGTGCGAAGGCGCCGTCCCAGAATGCCATCGCGTCGACGCGGCCCTTGTAGACCGCCTCGCCGGCCGGCCCGCCCTCGCCGATCGACACCCACTCGACGTCTTTGTCGGGATTGATCGCAAGCTCCTTGAGCATCGCGCGGGCGCCGAAATAGCCGGTGTCGCCCTGGTTGCGGATGCCGATCACCTTGCCCTTGAGGTCGGCAAGCGCCTGGATCGGGCTGTCGGGCTTTACGCCGACCGAGAATTGCTGCTGGCGCAGCCAGCAATAGGGAAACACGATATCGATTTTCGGGTTCTTGGCGTAGATCGGCAGAAACACGATCGGCGGCACCGCGGACGTATCGCTGTTGCCCGAGGCGATCGCCTGCATGGTCTGGCCGGCACCCGACATGTTGACGATCTCGAGGATGCAGCCTTCATCCTTGTAGTAGTTGAGCCGCGGATGCTGGCCCATGGTGAGAAACGTCACCTGCGGATCGATCAGCCCCGCGGCATTGCCGAGCCGCACCACCGGCAGGGTCTGCCCCTTGACCTCGTGCACCGTCAGCAGGGAAAACCCGGCCGCCAGGGTCGAGGCCCCGAACTCGCGCCGTGTCAGCATGTTGCAAAATCCCCCGAGGTCTAGAGCGTCATCGTCTTCGCCTGCGCAATGACCGCCTCCCGGTCGAACTTGTTGATGTCGTCGAGCAGGTCGGTCGTGAACACGCCGGAGACGTCCTTGATCTCCTTCTCCAGGCCGGCGAACTTGATTTGCGCTTCCCATTCCGCCTTGGTCTGCCCGCCGAACCGCTTGTCGGTCTGCCAGCTACCCGGAAACCATTTGTCCTTGCGCACATTGACGATGAGCAGGGCTTCCTTGAGGGCCTCGGCGTCGGATTTCCCTTTCGGTTTGGACTCTGGATAAATCTCCCAGTGCATCCGCACCGCCAACTCCGGGTTGCTGAAGCTGAACAATGTCGACTTCGCCATCGCCCGGAAACAGCGGACGAACAAATCGCGGTTCTTGCCGAGCTCGGACTTGCGCACGCAATAGCCGTTGCCGAACAGCTGCCGCGTGCCGGGCGTGCCCGGCAGATGCCGCAGCGGAAAGCCGGCCAGCTCCATGCGCGCGAAAGCGCCGTCCCACAGTGCCATCGCGTCGACGCGGCCCTTGTAGACGGCTTCCCCGGCCGGCCCGCCCTCACCGACCGCGACCCATTCCACATCCTTATCGGGATCGATGCCGAGCTCCTTGTACATGGCCTTGGCGCCGACGAAGCCGGTATCGCCCTGATTGCGTATGCCGATGGTCTTGCCCTTGAGGTCCTCGAGTTTCTGGACCGGGCTGTCGGCCTTCACTGCGACCGACCAATAAGGTTGCCGCAACCAGATGTAAGGGAACACGATGTCGATGTTGGGGTTCTTGGCGAACAGGTTCAGGAACACCACCGGTGAGCATGGCGCGCCATCGCAGTTGTTGCTGGTGACGGACTGAACCGCCTGCGCTGCCGAGGACATGTTGAGAATTTCCATCACGCAGCCCTCCTGCTCGTAGTACCTGAGCTTGGGGTGCTGGCCCATGGTGAGAAAGAGCACTTGCGAGTCGATGATGCCGGAGGCGTTGGCAAGGCGCACGAGGGGAAGGCCTTGCGCCGTTCTGCCATCTTGCAGGGACATCAGTGAAACGCCCGCCGCGGCGAGTGCCGAGGCAGAAAATTCGCGACGTGTCAGCATGGCGTTTGGCTCCCTGTGACGCATTTTCCGGCGGTCGTTCGGCGCCTGTTCGATTGAGTTAATGGCGCCTCAGCCGCCCGGTTTCAGCACATCGACCACCCAGTCCCACATGTAATGAACGCCGATGGTCACGTTGTCGACCTGGCAGTGATGGAAGCCGCCTTCCTCTCGGCTGAACACCTTGAAGGTTTTCTGCTTGGAGCCGACCGCATCGAAGCATTTCTGGGCCAGCGACAGCGCAATCTGCTGGTCACCCGCGCCGTGCACGAGCAGGAACGGACATTTCATCTTCTGCACAATGCCGTCGAGCTTGAAGCCTTCGAGCTTCTTCATGGCGGCCTGACGGGTGGAAACCCCCATCACCCATTCCAGATGCTCGGGTGGCACCGACAAAGACAACACCTTGCCCGATTCCAGATCCTCGAAGCGCTTCCGCCAGATCGCATGATAGTCCCACTGCGCGCCCCAGGCGATGCAGCAGGCGTAGCGCGGCTCCAGCGAGGCGACGCGCGGCGCATAGTAGCCGCCAAGGCTCAGCGCCATCACGCCGATGCGCTTGGCATCGATCTCCTTGCGGCCGGCAAGATAGTCGTAGGCGGCCGTGCCATAGCGCTCCGTTTCCGCGATCAGCGGCAGATTGCGGAACCGCACGCTCTCGCCGTTGCCCGGACCATCGACGATCAGGCAGGCCACTCCCTGCGCGGCAAGATCGGCGACGCCGAAGAAATACTGCATCTCCTTGGTGACGTCGAAGCCGTCGAAGTACACCATCGCCGGCGTCGGTTTCGTACCCGCAACATCGGGATCGGCATGCACCAGGAGGGCGGGCAGGCTCCCGCCCTCGTAAGGCACTTCGACGTGCTCGATCCGCGGCCGACGCATCATCGCCGCCGCATCGCGGAACGCAGCGACAGACTGCTTGTAGACGGCGTTGCCACGCTCCGACTTGGGCTGCAGGAATCGCTCGCCGGTCTGATAGTAATGGCAGGCGCGCAGCAGGCACGATGCCGCCGTCAGTTTGTGGCCGGAGCTGGCGGCGGCGCGCCCCCGCGCCTCGATCCTCTCGCCCATTCGGGTCCATTCCACGAACCACGCATCGTCGTCGCCGACCTTGTCCTTGAGCGCGAGGCCGACCCGGTTCACCTCGTCGATCTCCGCCCCGCCCCATGGCGCCCCGTTGAGCGCGATCAGCAGCCCCATCGACCAGCGATAGTCGGTAGGGAAATAGCGGAATGCCGGATCATCGTTGTGGGCAGGCATGGTGTGATCCTCGCGTGGAGACAGGGTTTGTGTGACGTGAAAGGCCCGGTCAATTGCCCATCGTTCGATGCGTGTCGCCGGACCAGAACAGCACGCGCCGCTCCAGGATCCGCATCATCGAATGCATGATGATGCCGAGCACCGACAGGATGATGAACACCGAGAACGTTCCGGCCGTATCCATCTGCGCGTTCATCGATAAGATCAGCGTCCCAAGCCCGCGCTGCGCCCCGACGAATTCTCCCACCACCGCGCCGACGATCGAGAATACCGCTGCCATGTCGAGGCCGGCGAATATGTACGGCAACGCGCTCGGCAGCCGCACCTTCCAGAACATCTGCCAGCGGTTGGCGCCCAACGCCCGCATCAGTTCCAGCCGCTCGGGCTCGACGGCACGAAAGCCCGCCATGCTGGTCACCAGCAGCGGGAAGAACGTCAGCAGCGCGATGATCACCACCTTCGAGGTCAGCCCGAACCCGAACCACATCACGATGATCGGCGCGAGCGCGATCTTGGGCAGCGCCTGGATCGCGACGAGATAGACCCGCAGCGTCGCCTCCAGCAGGCGGAACTGCGAAATGACGGTGCCGAGGATGAGCCCCGCGCCGGAGCCGAACACGAACCCGAGCAGCACCTCGCCGATGGTCACACCACTGTGCAGCCAGTAGCCGCCGCGGGAAAACAGACCTTCATTGAGCCCCCGCCAAAGGGCAAGCCCGACCGCGCTCGGTGGTGGCATGATGTATTGCGGCACCTCGAAGTACGGGATCGCCCATTCCCAAAGACCAAGGATCGCCACCAGCAGCACCGGCGCCAGAATCAATTCCGGTTTGGTGCGCAATAATAACGTCAGCCGACCCGGCGGCTTCAAGGGTTGCGCCTGCGCCATACGGGGATCGAACGGTGCGTTCACGTGATGCCTCCTCCGAGTTGCGGGCCCTTGCCGTCCTCGAGTCCATACAGCAGCCGCCGGATGTCGGCGGTCATCCGCCCAAACAGGGGCTCTCCCATCACCTCGATCGAGCGGGGACGCGGGATCGGCACGTCGATGATGCGCTGGATGCGGCCGGGCCGCGCGCTCATGACCACCACGCGGTCAGCAAGGAATACGGCTTCCGGGATCGAATGCGTGATGAGCACCACCGTCTTGCCACTCTCCGCCCAGATGCGCTGCAGATCGAGGTTCATCTGCTCGCGCGTCATGGCATCGAGCGCTCCGAACGGCTCGTCCATCAGCAGAATGCGCGGATCGTTGATCAGGGCGCGAACGATGGCGGCGCGCTGCTGCATGCCGCCCGACAGCTCCATCGGATACTTGTTCTCGAACTCCGCCAGGCCGACCATATTCAATAGGTCTCGCGCCCGCTCACGCGCCTTCACCTTGGGCAGCCGCTGGATCTCGGTCGGCAGCAGCACATTCTCGATGATCGTGCGCCAGGGCAGCAGGATCGGACTTTGAAACATGATGCCGATGTCGGTCCGCGGCTTTTGCACCGGCGTGCCGGCCAGCGTGACGGCGCCGCTGGTGGCGCCGAGCAGGCCCCCCAGGATTTTCAGAAGCGTGCTCTTGCCGCAACCCGATGGGCCGACGATGGTGACGAACTCGCGATCGGCCACGTTGAGCGAGATATCGTGGAGGGCATGAATCCGCTCGTTGCGGACGGTGATGAATACCTTCTCGACATGCGAGATGTCGATCATGGGCGAGCCCAGGCGCGCGAGGTTCTGCGGGGACGGGATTATGGCGCCCTCCGTTGCCACCGGCAGGCTCACTCGGTCGATAATCGACATGCACTCACACCCGCTGTATTTGACCGTCGAGCCAGCCTACCACGAGTTCAGCAACCTGCGCCTCGATCCCGGTGTAAAAGTGATCGCAATTGGCGAGGATGCGAACCTCGCAACGACCGGGGGTGGCGGCGGCGAATTCCTCGGCGGGGTAGATAAGGCTGTTCTCACTGTCGCCACGGATGAACAGCGAGGGACAACCGATCGTCCGCGCATGCTCCATCATATCCGGAATCTGGAATGCATAATCGAGATAGCTTTCGGGCGTTGTCACCCACCACCAGCCGGGCAGCAGCATCAACTGCTTGCCGCGCCCGGCAGCCACCATCTCCCTCGCCGTTTGCGTGAACCGCTCGCGATCCTGTCCCGCCAGCAGCCCGGCCTCGCTGATCATCGGTACGATCTTTTTACCGCCGCGGTGCGCGGAGAGCAGCACCAGCGCCGGCGTCTCAGGGTGATCGGCCGCGTGCTTCACCGCCAGCATGCCGCCGTTGCTATGCCCGATCACGATTGGGTTGACATAGCCTCGGCTTGCCAGGAACCGCGCCGCCCGCCGGTTGTCGTCGATCGCCTGACCAGCCATCTGCAGCGCGCCGCCACCCCAACGCCGGCCCGGCAGATTGACCAGGACGTCGTGGCCGCGGCGATTGTAGGCGAACGAGGCAAAGCCCGCCTGGGCGAGCGCTTGAGGTAAGAAGCGGGAGGGGCCGGTATAGAAGTTGCCGCAATTGCCATGCATGAGCAGCGCGGCGCCGCGGATGGGGCCAGCGTCCGGCTCATAGAACAGCCCATCGAGTGGCTCGGTGTCGGTCTCGACCGAAACAAGCTCGAGACACATGGTGACTTGGCCCTCCCAGACCAAATTCGAACGTTTGTTTTGGAAGAACGGTACGCGAGCCAGGATTGGTCGTCAACGGGGTGGCAAGGGAAGGCGAACGGCCGGCCCTCATCCGTTTGGCTCTCACCCTGCAACAGGAAGCGGGCCAGGCGAAAGGCGGACGCACGCCTGGGACTTCGGGTATTGAACAGTATTGAACGGAGGCGACGACCACACGGCAATTCCTTCTCCTCGTTGCCCCTCGCAATGGCGGGCCAGTGATCGCGCTGGCTTGTCCAGTTGCTGTCCCGATGCCTGCATGCGACTATTTCAAAGGTCTTGGCGGTCTGCAGACGTTTGTAACGACGTAAGACAAGTGTTCTGCGTCACCGCAATGACAGGGCAAGTTCGCCATAAGGCTCGCGCATGCGGACGTATACTATTGGGAGAGACAGCCAGGCGGATGTCGTCATCCCGCCAAAGCACTCACAAGTCAGTCGTATGCATGCGCGGGTGACCGAGCTGACGAGCGGTCGCTATAGGATCGAGGATCTGGGCTCGACCGCTGGCACCTTCGTGCGGTGCGAAACCGGGTGGAACCGCGTCTCTCATGCTCATGTCGACCCGAGAGACACAATAAGACTAGGTAATCTGGAAACCTCCATCGATGCATTGATCGGCACACGACGAGCCCGGAAAAGCGATCCACCTCGCTCCAATGGGCACAGTTCGTATCGGGGGCTGGAAATATTCATATCCTATGCGCGGACGGACATCGAGCACGTCCGCCCACTCGTCGCGCTATTCGAGGAGCAAGGCTGGAGTGTCTTCTGGGACCGCAAGATCGATCCCGGTCAGCAATGGAGCATCGAGATCGAGCAAGCCCTGGCGGCAGCCAAGCTGGTGATCGTCGTGTGGAGCCGTGCCTCCGTCCGCAGCGAGTGGGTAAAGGCCGAGGCGATGGCGGCGCGGGAACGTCAGGCTCTGCTGCCTGTGCGCATCGAAGACGCCGCCATCCCACTACCGTTCAATCTTGTCCAGACCACAGATCTATCGGCTATCACGAGCCAAAGCGACCAGAAGCAGGCCGTGCGCCAACTGCTGAACGCCGTGGGCCGGATGATTGAAAAGACCAACAGACCTGAGCCGTCGAGCGACGTTGCCGCTGGGCTGTTTCGTGCGGAGCCGACTTACAGCGGCCTGAATTTTGCGCGCGCCTTCTTCGATCTCAACGGCAGGTTGAATCGCCTTCACTCTTTCCTGGGTACACTTGTGCTGATGGTTCTTGGATTTACCCTCAATCCGATGGTCACAGCCATCGTTTCGAGCGTGTCTACTCCGACCAACAGGCTCGAGGCCCTGATCGCTACTTCGATTTTCACGGCGATGGTCTTGATCTATCCGGCTGTCTGCATTTACGTGAAGCGCCTGCATGATGTCGATTTCTCGGGCTATTGGGCGGTACCGATCGTTGTGATGGGATTGTTTCAGGAGGGCCTCTCGATAGGCTTCCTGGTGATGGACCCGTCGGGGCGAGCGGCGGCTACTAACGCGTATTTGGTGATCCTGGCAGCGCTCTCAATTCCGGTTCTGACGCTCATGTTGTGGCCCGGCAACCGGTCTGCAAACAAGTTCGGGCCCCCTCCTCGTCGCTGAGCCCGTTCGATCCACGAAGGCCTGATTGGCTTGCTCTGTGGTCGTGCGCCGTCATACCGGCGAGCAGAAGTCTGCGGTGAGCGGCTCACCTCGCTATGGGAGACCAATTCCGCACCGCAGAGGAAGTTGCTTGCTCCACGATCGGCGAGTGCCTAGTGTTGTGACTCATTCATAAAGTACCCAAGGTTGTCATGGTCGGCCTTGTGCCGACCATCCAGCCATCGGCTGGCTTTGGAGCGTGCTGGACGCTGGATCCTCGGGACGAGC
>Ga0075024_100000063_pt1 | contig 27652 bp, 17 predicted proteins | sample Str013_2_FD_71389 | JGI IMG/M metagenome (GOLD analysis project Ga0075024, IMG submission 71389) | Freshwater sediment microbial communities in response to fracking from Pennsylvania, USA - Straight Creek_MetaG_SC_2013 | ecosystem: Environmental > Aquatic > Freshwater > Creek > Sediment... | reverse complement strand
CGTACGGACGGTCGCCGCGACAGTCCGATCGTTGTCCCGCCATCCGGGCCATGCGGGCACGGCGATCGCACGACCCGTCCGCGAACGGAGGCGCATGCGGCGACTCCAGGCTTCGCCGGCAGCGGAACAGGCGCTGGTCAGCATCGTGCGGCACCACTCGATCCAGGCGCCACCTGACCACGGTCAGCTCGTCTCGATCGTCATCGTTCTGCGCGACGAGGTGACGGACGTCGAACGGTGCCTGCGTCGATTGGCAGCCCTTGGCTACCGGGATGTCGAGATCATCGTCGTCGAGGCGGGGACGTCGGGAGTGTCGGCGCTCGCCGACGAGCGCTCGGTGGGGCAGTTTCCGCTGAGGGTGCTTCGAGCGAATGGACAGTCGACGTTCTCGGATGCGGCCTCCCGCGGCGTCGAAGTCGCAAACGGCGGCTTCGTGTGCTTCCTCGACCCCGACGTGGAACCGATCGCCGATGAGTGGCTCGGATACCTCGTCGAGACCATGGACTCGACGGGCGCCGCGGCGGTGGGGGCCAGGCTCATCCACCCGCGGCGTTCCGGCGGGCCTGCGGCCGGTGCGCAGGATGCCGAGTTGACGCTCGCCCATCGCGGGATCACGTTCGATCGGGCGGGCGGTGTTCCGACGCCGCGCCTCCTTGGCGCTGGCGACGCTCCGACGGCCCCGGAGGCGGTCGCCATCGAGGACCGGACCGCCTTGACGCTGGCCTGCCTTCTCGTGCGACGGTCCACGTTCGACGACGTCGGTGGGCTCTCGATCGCCGACGTTGGCGAGGCCAGCCTGGCAGGCGTCGACTTGTGCCTGAAGCTGCGCGCCGCCGGAGGGCGCATCGTCTATGACGGTCGCGCGGCGCTATGGCAGCACGGACCGGCGAATGTCGTCGCCGTGCATTCGCCGCCGCCGCGAGATCGGGAGGGCATCGAGCGGTTCCGCGATGTTTGGGGACCACGCATCTTCCGTGAGGCGATGCTCGACGCCCTCATGGGTGGCGACCGATTCTCGAGCACCCCCTTCCATGTCGCCATCACTCTGATGAGCCTTGATCCCGACGATGGCTTCGGCGACTGGTACACGGGCCACGAACTCGGTGACGCGCTGGGCGCGCTCGGCTGGCGCATCACCTACCTGGAGCGCGCAGCGGATGGATGGTATGCCCCAGACCCCACTGTCGAGGCGATCATCGTGTTGCTCGATACGTGTGATATCCGTCGCCTTCCGCGGACCGCGGTGACCATGGCCTGGGTACGCAACTGGCCGGAGCGCTGGCTCGACAGACCCTGGTTCGACGAGTACGACATCGTCTTCGCGTCGAGCGACCGCATCGTCACGATGATCCGTGACGGGAGCTCGAAAGTCGCGACCCTGCTGCCGCTTGCGACCAACCCAGACCGATTCGACCATCCGGTGCGGCGACCCGAGCTCGCCTGCGATGTCCTGTTCGTCGGCAACTACTGGAATCAGCATCGAGGCGTCGTCGATGCGCTACCGGCGCTGGCGGAACACGGTCTGTCCGTTCGCGTCCACGGTCGTCGATGGGATGAGGTACCGGGGTTCGCCGCCATCGACCGCGGCTTCATCGCGTACGAAGACGTCGCCGACGCCTACGCATCGGCTCGCATCGTGATCGACGACGCGGCCATCTCGACCAAGGCGTGCGCATCGGTCAACTCCCGCGTCTTCGATGCGCTCGCAGCCGGGTCGGTCGTCGTCAGTAACGGTCTGTTGGGCGTCCACGATCTCTTCGGCGAAGGTTTTCCGACATGGTCAGACGGCCCCTCCCTGGTCGATCTCGTCGAGAGCATCGTGCGCGATCCGGACCGCGCCGCGACGGATGCGACAGGATATCGGGCGCAGGTGCTCGCGCGACATACCTACGCCCATCGAGCGACGACGATCCGCGACACACTCGCGGCGTGGGCATCGGCGACCCGCTTTGCGCTTCGGATCGGCGTCCCGAGCTGGGACGTCTTCGAACGATGGGGCGACTACCACTTCGCCCGGGCACTGCAGCGATCACTCGAGCGCGCAGGTCACCCGACGCGTCTCCAGTTCCTGCCCGCGTGGAGCGATCCGGTCGCAGCCCGCGAGGACGTGACGGTCCATATCCTTGGACTCAAGCAGGCGCCGGCCAGGCCGGGCCAGGTCAACCTGCTCTGGCAGATCAGCCACCCGGACCTTGCCACGCCGGCCATGTACGACCGGTACGACCACGTGTTCGTTGCCTCGGATGCATTTGCGGCGAGGATGGCCCGTCTCACCGACAGCCCTGTGACGTCATTGCATCAGGCAACCGACCCGGAGCGCTTCAGGCCGGACCCGACGGGCCCACGCCACGAGCTGCTGTTCGTCGCGAACTCAAGGCACGTCCGGCGACGCATCGTCGATGATCTTGCCGATACGTCGCACGACCTGGCCGTCTACGGCCGCGGCTGGACCCGCGAGCTGATCGACATGCGCTTCGTCAAGGGCGAAAGCATCCCGAACGCGGAAGTTCGCCGCTACTACAGCTCTGCCGCGATCATCCTCAACGACCACTGGAATGACATGCGGGAGCGGGGCTTCATCTCGAATCGCATCTACGACGCCCTCGCGTGTGGCGCCTTCGTGATCTCGGATCACATCGAAGGCGTCGAGGAAGAGTTCGACGGTGGCGTGGAGACCTACCGCGTGAGGGCGGAACTTGAAGCGCTCATCGAGCGATATCTCGCCGATCCGAGCGAACGCCAGCGACTCGCGGAACGCGGACGCAGAGCCGTCCTCGAACGACACACGTTCGACATCCGGGCTCGAGTGCTGTGCGAGACGGCTGCCGCGATCGCCGCGGAACGGTCGGCGAGGGTCCGCGTTGGACCGATCGCTCGGTAGACGCCCGCTCGCAGGACGGTCGGCGCGCGCCGAAGCCCGCACTCTGGACGCAGCGTGGCACGATGCAGGATGCCGCGCCACAATGCCGCAAATGGCCCGTGCGGCGGTCTCGAGACGATCCAGCGGAGGGGGGCCGACGCCGGCGGGTGACGAGGTCCCCGTCCGCCGTCCACCCTTCGAACTGCCACGGCGCCCAGGCAACCTGGTCCTGCTGACCCTCGGGGTCGTCGTTCTGGCCAGTCTCGGGCTCCACGTGTGGGGGATCAAGGGCGACCTGCCATACGCACCTGACGTGGACGAACCGATCTTCGTCAAGGCGGCGGTCAGGCTGCTCCAGCACAGGACACTGGATCCGGGTTGGTTCGGGCACCCCGGATCGACCACCATCTACCCGACCGCCGCGCTGATCGGGCTGTGGTATGAGGTCGCGGCGCACATTCCTCCATTCGCGCATGCGATGCCCGGGCTCGGGAAGGCTCTCGTCGTGGATCCGACGCCCTACTACCTGATCGGCCGGCTGGTCTCGGTCATCTACGGCGTCGGCTGCGTGTTTGCGACCTGGCTGCTGGCCCGACGCATCGTCGGCGATGTCGGCGGTGTGCTCGCAGCCATCGTGCCGGTAACGACGGCGATCGTCGTCGGGTACGGCCAGCTGGTCCGGACCGATACGGCGGGGATGTTCTTTGCTCTCATCGCGCTCTGGCTTGCGATTCGTGCTATGGAGGATCGGCGGTCCCGTGACTGGTACCTGTCGGCGATCGCTATCGGCCTGGCGATCTCGACAAGGTATTTCTACGCCTCGCTGGTCGTTCCATATTGCGTCGCAGCCTGGCTTTGGTTCCGTTCCCGCCGCGACAGTCCCACGGCACTCAAGGGATCGCGCCCCGCCTGGGCTGTCCCGATCGTTGCGCTGCTCTTCGCTCCCGCCACGTTCCTGATCACGTCCCCATTCGTCCTCCTCGATCTACACCGCGTCGTGGCCGATCTTCGTTTCGAAGCACGTGCGGTGCATCCCGGCGCCGACGGGCTGACGCCGATCGGCAATCTCGCGTGGTACGTGGGCCAGGTCATCCCTGCCACCTTCGGCCCACTGATCGTCATCCTTGCGATCATCGGGGTGGTCGTCATCGCCCGCCGTGACGCGCGCGCGACTGCCGTGCTCATGGCGTTCGGGATCAGTTACCTCGTCGTCGTGAGCGCCTCGCCGCTGCATTGGGACCGGTACGTCATCCCACTTGTTCCGATCATCGGGATCCTCGTCGCCGCAGCGGCCATGGCGATCGGCGATGGGAGCGCACGCGCGCTCGGGGTCTGGCGAGCCCGCTTTGGTCGGGGCCGACCCCCGACTGGATCGGACACCGATCTCACCGGTCGACACCGGCGGCAGGCTGTCAGCCTCGCGTCGGCCATCCTCGTCGTCCTCCTCGTCCCATCGTTCCTGGCGGTCGTGACCGCCGATCGCCAACGAGCGACCCCGAGCACGCGAGTGCTCGCGACGGATTGGATCGTCGGGAATCTGCCGCCCGGCAGCCGGATCGCCGAAGAGATGTACACGGCATACCTGGACGGAACCACGTACGACGTGCTCCAGATGTTCTCGCTGACCGATCGGTCGCTCGATCGATATCGCGCCGACGGATACCGGTACCTCGTCCGGAGTTCGTCGATAGCCGGACGATTCAGCGACGCGACACGATACCCGACGGAATACGCCTTCCAGCAGACCCTCATGGCCACCGGACGTCTGCTTGCCTCGTTCGAGCCTGGTCAGGATCGTGCCGGGCCACAGATCCTCATCTACGACATCGCCGCGTCGTGAACCCCAGGGCTAGCCGCCCGATGCCCCGCGAGCCGCGCCGCTGCGGAGATCGGCAGCCAGCTGGGCGGCGAACGGGAACTGCGGTTCATCCGAGGTGAAGTCGGGTCGGCTCGACCGGCCCTTGGCGCCGACATCGGGGTCCGCCTCGAACCGACGACACAGCTCGGAAAGGGCGTTGGAGACCGACCCGGCGGCTACGTCGTCGATCGACCGGATGTTCGAGTGCCAGCTCGACAGGTCCTTGGCAGCGAACCGGTTGGTCAGCACGAGCAGACCAAGGTGCGCCATCTCCAGCGGCGGATAGCTCGGGTGCGGCGAGATCATCAGCGAGACCCCGATGGCCGCCTCGCGCAACAGCGAGGCGTACGCCGGGATATCGAGCTTGCCGATCGACCGAAGGGCGACCCCTCCACCGAGGTCGATGTCCGGATGCGCCTGACCCACGGACACGATCCTCCATGAGCCGGCGTTCGCGTCGCTGGCGCGCCACGCCCGCAGCCCGTCGATGACGGCGGGAAACGCATTCCGCGGAGTGCCCGGCCGCCCGTACACGACGATCGTCCGCGATCGGGCGACCGCCGGCGACGAGATCGCGGACCTGAGCGTCGCAAGCAGGCGGGGCTCGAACGTGTATTCGGTCTCGAATCGAATGCCGATCGAGTGGAAGTAGTCGCGCAGGACCGATGTATTGAAGATGGCGCTCGTGCCGGCCGGGTCGGTGTAGGTGGAGCGCGCCAGCATCCACTGGGCGGACCACGGATAGAACCCCGGCTCGAAGTCCTGGATGACATAGCCGAAGCGTGGTGGCGCGGATCCGTACGTCGACACCTGCCAGCGTCGGATCCGGCGCACGAGGTCGGCTGTCGTCCAGAACGTGGCCACGAAGATATCGTCCGCACGGACTGCGAGCGATGCCCCTGGTCGGCCGAGGGAGACGATCTGCAGCGGGTCCGGCGGGTCCTGGTCGGACGGGACAGGGCTGTATGCCGCGAGTGCCTCGCTGACGAAAGGTCCGCTCGGCCCGACCGATACGACTCGACGCTCCTGGACGTCGCCCGCGAGCGCCTCGAGCAGATCGAGTGCCGTCCGGATCCCGCCGAACGTCCGCGCAGCATCGACTGTGGGCAGGACCAGGTTGAGCCGGTGTGCGGTGGACGGGGACGTCGTGAAGTCCGCCGTCGACAGCAGCCGGACGCCGTCCTCGACAGCCGGCCGGCCCCGACCCGTCGCGTCGCGTGCGTCTCCGCCGCCGCGGACGAAGCCGCGGGCCCCCAGATACAGGGACGACATCCGCGGCGACGACCGGAGGCGCGTCTTGAGGGCAGCGGTCAGCGGTCGTCGTCGTGCGGGTCGGTCGTCCACGGGCCCCTGCTCGTCAATGAAGCGGCGACCGTCCGGTGCGTCGCTAGACTTACCTTACGCGATTCCGCGAACCCGCCGGCCCGATCCGGGGGACGCATCCCACTATCGAGGACCAGGTGACCGTCGCATGTTGAAGCGGTCGGCCAGGGCCGCCGTCCGGCTTGGATTCGGCCGGTCGCGAGTCCGTCGCCTCATCGAATCCGAGCTCGCGCGGACGCGACTGATGGTCATCGGACGACGGCCAGGGTAGCCGGCGATGGTGATGAGCGACCACCCAGAAGACACTCGCGGGACGCGGCTGGCCGATGCCACGGAGTCCGGGTCGGACATCGAGACCACCCGTCGCGAGCGTGATGCCGCCCTGCGCGAGCTGGCAGCAACGACGCGCATGTCAGCAAGACAGCGCGTTCGATTCGAGACTGCCCGCGACGCCCTCGACCGAGTGACCGCCGAACGGGACCGGGCGAGGCGGGATCTTGAGCGGATCAACCGCCAGCCGGCGGTCCGCGCGGGCCGCGCGATCATCGCAGGCTACCGTTCGATCCGCGCCCGTGCACGCCCGCTCCTCACCCGGCTGCGCGTCGATCCTCGACCACTCATGGACCTCGGGTCCACGGGCGACGACTGGTCGTCGACCTCGGGGACCTTTCGGCCCGCCTTCCTCGACGCCCTCCGGCCCCACGCCGCGTCGACCGGCCGCGCGCTCCATGTCGCCATCGCCGTATCCAGCGGCGATGCCTCCATGGCCCGGCGCGACTCGGCAGTGGCGGACGCCTTACGGCGCGGGTTCGACGATCTGGGGTACCGGGTCACGACCGTCGAGTTGACCGATCGAATGGCACCGGACTGGGACCCGACCATCGACGTCGGGGTGATCGTCTCGGCGGGGCTCGCACGGCGGCGGATCCCCCGCGACATCATCTCCGTGGCCATCGTCCACGACCGGGTCGACCGCTGGCTCGAGGACAACGGGTTCGACGACCATGACCTCGTGGTCGTCGACGACGACGCGGTCGGCACGGCGATCGAGGCCCGCAGCTCGCGGACCGCCCTCCGCATCCGGGGATCGATCGTCGGTCCGGCCGTCGCGACTTTCGTACGCAGTGCGCTCGTCGAATGGGCTGAAGCGCCCAAAGTGGCGATCCACATCGGACCCCTTACGTGGGAGGCGGCGGCGAGCTGGGGCGATACCCCCTTCGGACGAGCACTCCAGAAGGCGTTCGGACGCCGAGGCTGGCAGGCGACGGTCCACGTCTTTGCCGAGCGCGACAGCGAGCCGGCGCGACGCGCGGACGTCGCTCTCCACGTGTTCGGCGCTCGTGCGCCCCGGGTGCACCACGGCCAGCTCTCGTTGCTGTGGGTGATCAGCCACCCGGATCGGGTCTCGAGCGCCATGTGCGAGCCGTACGACGCGGTCTTCGCGGCGTCGGACCTGTTCGCTCGCCAGCTCGCCGAACGGATCCGGCCGCGGGTCGTCGCCTTGCACCAGGCGACCGATCCGGAGCGGTTCCACCCGGATCCGACCGGTCCCGCGCACGAGTTGTTGTTCGTCGGCAACTCACGCAAGGTCAGGCGTCGGATCCTCGCCGATCTCGCGGGCACGTCCCGCGACGTTGCGGTCTACGGCGGAGGCTGGACGCCGGAGCTACTGGATCCACATCGACTCCGCGGGGAATGGATCCCCAACGAACAGCTCCATCGCTACTACTCGAGCGCTGAGATCGTGCTGTGCGATCACTACGACGACATGCGCGACGAGGGCTTCATCTCGAATCGCGCTTACGATGCGATGGCGTGCGGCGCGTTCGTCATCTCCGATCGCGTGCCGGGCATCGAGGAGGAGTTCGACGACGGCCTCGTCACATACGGCGACGCCGATGAGCTGCGTGAGCTGGTGGAGCGCTACGCGAACCATCCGCAGGAGCGACGGGAGCTTGCGGCACGCGGTCGAGCCGCCGTCCTTGCCCGCCACACCTTCGCCCACCGCGTCGACGTGATCATCGCGGAAGTGGCCCTGTTGCGGCGCCACGACCCGGAGATGACCGGATGATCGATCGGGACATCCGGCGGGTCGTGTTGGTCCAGACCGTCCTGGACGCTCCGCCGCCCAGATCGGACACCGCGGTGGTCGTCCTCGACACCGCCTGGACCCCCGGCGCGGACGACCGCCTCGACCTCCTGCCTATCCGCCAGGTGCTGGCCCCGGTGTTCGATGGGAGGGACCTGTTCAGCGACGCCCTGCGCCGGCTGGATGGATGGGCGGACGCGGCCGATCTGCCGAATCGGTTGTCGCTCGGGGACCTTTCCGTGTGGTACGCGATGCGCGAGGAGCTCTGGCACTGGCTCACCGAACGCATGATCTGGCGAGCCGCGATATCGGCGCTGCGCGAACGATTAGGGTCGGTCCGCCTCGTGCTTGGCGTCGAGGATCCGGCGCTCCTTGACGCGATGGCGCCCCTGGACGGCGAAGGCATCGGCGGGGTGATGGAACGCCCCGCCCCGGACGGTGCGGCCGTCAAAGTGCCCGAATCGCGCGCGCCGGGCGCGATCCCATGGACGAGGCGGCTCGACCGATTCATCGGGTCGCCGGACAGGCGGATCCGGAGGCGCCGGCTGGCGCGACGGATCGGCCTCCTCGACGATCGGATCCGGACCATCGCGGCGGGACCGCCCGACCGGGTCATGGTCATCAGCTACACGGGCATCCATCAACGAATCCAGAGCTCATCGTCGGCCCGGTCGGTCGACCCGAACCTTGGTTCGGTCATCGAGCGGATGCGCCGAGAAGGTCCGGCTCCGATCGTGATCGGCCTTGGGCTCGATCACCGCAGTGACGTCACGTGGCCGCAGATCGCCGCCGACCCGCGGCTGCTGCCCCAATCCCTTCTCGCGACCCGCTGGCATGGGAACGACGTGCCGGATCCAGTCGTCATCCGAGCGCTGACCTCGGACCTTCGCCGTCCGGAGGTACCCCTCGATGTCGACGGCGTCGATCTCGGCCCCGCTTTGATGGCCCGGGTCCGGGCATTCGCGGACGCCTGGCTGACGCCGACGCTGACGCTTGCCTCGCGCGTCGAGAACCTGATCGCCGAGCTGCGACCCGGGGCATTGCTCCTCACCCACGAAGGGATCCGGGCGCCGTGGCTCGTGGCAGCCCACCGCGCGGGCATCCCGTCATTCGCGATCCAGCATGGCGTCCTCTATCCGACGCACCCCGGGTACTGCCATCGGAGAGACGCGACGCTCATCCTTCCGAGCCGCACCTTCGTCTATGGCAGCTACGAGCGCGAGGTCCTCCTTGAGTACGGCCACTATCGGCCCGAGGAGGTCGAGGTATCGGGGTCACCGCGCGTCGATCTCGACTCGATCGGAGCAGCGGTCCCGGCCGGCGACACCGAGCGATCGCTCGTTCGCCATGAGCTCACGGTCCGCGACGGCGATCGGATGCTCGTCGTATCGACGACGCATGCTCGGCTGGTCCGGACGTTCTACCTCATGCACATGCTGGAGCAGACTCTCGGGGGTCCACTGGAGGGCGTCCACATCGTCTTCAAGCAACACCCGGGAGAGTCGGACGAGGGGCCGTATCGAGACCTGCTCGACGGGCTGGCGCGATCCGGTGGGTACGAACCACCGCCGATGACGGTCGTCCGCGACATCGACCTCTACCGCCTCCTCCGAGCATCCGACGCTCATCTCGGCTTCCAGTCGACCGTCCTGACGGACGCGGTGGTCGTCGGCGTTCCCAACCTCATCGCGCATGTCGGGGCGCTCGGCAACCCACTCGACTACGTGGGCGCTGGGGTTGCGACGCCCGTCCGCGATGTGGAGGACGTTCGCGTCGCACTCGAACATCCGGTACGCCCGGATCCGGCCCAGCGCAAGGAATTCCTCGACCGGCATTTCATGTCGGGCGACGCGAGTGTTCGCATCGTCTCCCGGATCCGAGATTCCCTGGATGGCGACAGGGCTCGATCGGACGCATCCCCGGTTCGAGCGTCGCCTCCTCGTGCCACGTGATCCGCCGCGTCGGAGGCGGCCGCAGCACGACCTGAGGTACGCTCTGGCGCGTTCGAGATGCCCGTGCGCGCTCGGATCACTCAGCCGGCGGAGCACCGTCCAGAGAACCGTCATGACTCGTCCATACGGCCCGGTGATCTCCACCGGCCGGGCCGCCCTGTATCGACGTCGGATCGCGGAGGCCCCATGAGCGACATCACGATCGGGGAGCGCGTCGTCGGGGACGCCGCGCCGACCTACGTCATCGCCGAGATCGGCTCGAACCACGATGGGTCGCTCGACGAGGGCATTCGCCTCATTGAGGCGGCCGCCGGGGCCGGTGCCGACTGCGTGAAGTTCCAGTCGTATCGAGCGGAGACGCTGGTGGCTCCCGACCACCCGGGCCGAGCGACGCTGGAACGTCTCAGCATGCCCGCCGCCTGGTACCCGGCCCTCAAGGCCGCCGCGGATCGCTGCGGTGTTCACTTCGTCTCGTCGCCGTTCGACCCGGCGGCCGTACAGGACCTCGTCGCCATCGGGGTGCCCGCGATCAAGGTCGCCTCCGGAGATCTGACCTTCACGGACCTGCTCGAGGCGGCGGCGGCCACTGGACTCCCACTTATCGCAAGCACCGGCGCGGCGTATCTCGGCGAGGTGGACGATGCCCTGCGGGTGCTGCGCGCGGCCGGGGCGCAGCAGATCGCCCTGATGCACTGCGTGTCGGCGTACCCGGCCACGTACGCGGCCGCCAATGTGCGAGCCGTCGCCACGATGCGTGCCGCGTTCGGCGTGCCGGTCGGCTTCTCGGACCACACACCGGGACACGCGGCGGCCCTGGCCTCGGTCGCCCTCGGGGGCCGCCTCATCGAGAAGCACATCACCTTCGACCGCTCTCGACCCGGTCCCGACCACGGCTTCGCGCTCACAGTCGACGAATTCGGCGACCTCGTCGGCAACATCCGTGCGGTCGAGGAAGCGCTCGGCACGGGCGTGAAGGGGCCTGTCGACTCCGAGATGAGTGAACGCGAGGGGGCGCGTCGGGGGGTATACACCGTTCGTTCGCTCGAGCCCGGCCACGTCCTTGGTCCCGCGGACCTCATCTGTCTCCGACCGCTCCGAGGAGTCCCTGCCGCCCGACGCAGGGAGTTGGAGGGCCGGCGTCTCGCCCGAGGCCTCGAGGCGCTTGCCCCGATCCACTGGAACGACCTGTGAGACCGATCGCGATCGTCCAGGCCCACATGGGTTCGACTCGGCTGCCAGGAAAGGTGATGCTCCCCCTTGGCGACAAGCCCATGCTGATCCGTGTCGTCGAACGACTCCGATTCGTCGAGGCGCTCGCCGACGTCGTGGTCGCCACCGGTGACCTGCCTGTGAACGATCCGATCCGGGCGCTGTGCCGGGCCGAGGGAATCACGTGCTTCTCCGGCAGCGAGCACGATGTGCTGGACCGATACTACCGGGCCGCCGTGCAGGCCGACGCCGACCCGGTCCTGAGGGTGACGTCCGATTGCCCGCTCGTGGACCCGGCCATCGTCGCGCGCGCTCTCGACGCCTTCGAGGCAAGGCGCGGTGAGATCGTCTACCTCGGGTTGGATGCGAGCTTTCCCGAGGGCCTGAGTGTCGAGGTGATGACCTTCGATGCACTCGAGACCGCGTGGCGCGAAGCACGCCTGCCGTCCGAGCGCGAGCACGTGACTCCGTTCATATGGAAACAGCCGGACCGGTTCCCGCAGGACCAGATCAAGAACACGGCCAGCGAGAGTCACGAACACTGGAGCGTCGACTATCCCCAGGACTACGAATTCGTGAAGGCGATCTATGCGGCGCTGGATCGGCCGGGGCACCCATTCGGCATGGCCGAAACCCAGAGCTTCCTGGATGCGAACCCCGGACTTCGGAGCCTTGTCGCGGGGTCCGTCCGCATGGAGGGCTACATCAAGTCGATCCGTGCGGATCCCGACCTGGACGCCGGGCCGGTCGGGGGCCACACGGTCGTCACCGGCTGCGCCGGCTTCATCGGCTCCAATCTGTGCGACCGGCTCCTGAACGACGGCAAGGTCGTGATCGGCATCGACTCATTCGAAGACTACTACCCGAGGTCGCGCAAGGACGCCAACCTGGCGGCGGCACGATCGGACCCCGGATTCACTCTTCGTGAGGCGGATATCCTCGACCTCGCCGCCGATCGTCGAACCGATGGTCGGTCCGCGCTCGAAGCCCTGCTCGACGGCGCCGACTGTGTGTACCACCTCGCCGCCCAGGCCGGCGTGCGCGGCAGCTGGGGTTCGAACTTCGAGGTGTATGCGCGCAACAACGTGCTCGCGACGCAACGACTCCTGGAGGCCTGCGTCGCCGCCGGCGTCTCAAAGGTCATCTACGCCTCATCATCGTCGATCTATGGCGACCAGGACGTGCTGCCGCTGGTCGAGACTGCCCGCCCAGAACCACGATCGCCGTACGGTGTCACCAAGCTGGCCGGCGAGCACCTCTTCGGCCTGTACCACGCAAACCGCGGCCTCGACACCACGGTGCTCCGCTTCTTCACGGTCTATGGACCGCGCCAGCGGCCCGACATGGCGTTCCACAAATTCATCCGGGCTCTCGTCGAGGGGCGTGAGATCGTGATCTACGGCGACGGCAGCCAGACGCGCGACTTCACCTACATCGACGACATCGTGACTGGGCTCGAGCAAGCGCGCGTGGCCCCCGGCGGCGCCGTCATGAACCTCGGAGGCGGAAATCGCGTGAGTCTCTCCGAGGCGATCGCGACGCTCGGTCGAATCACCGGGATCGAACCTAGACTGACTTTGCAGGGCGTCGAAGCCGGCGACGTCCGTGACACATGGGCGAGCATCGGCCATGCCGCGGAACTGATCGGCTACCGGCCGACGACATCGCTCGAGGTCGGGCTTGCGCGCGAGGTCGAGTGGCTTGCGCGCGAGGTCGAGTGGCTTGCCCGCTCGTGATCGCCCCGTCGACACGGGCTCACGAGACCCCGCGAACGTGAGTGTCGTCATCCGATGCGACGGGTCCCCGGGAATCGGTCTCGGTCACGTCGTCCGATGCCTGGCCCTCGCCCAGGAGCTCCGCGACCGGCATGCTCGTTCCGTCATCTTCGCGATGCGCACCGGGCCGCTCGGTATCGGCATCGTGCGCAGGGCCGGCTTCCCCGTTGTCGAGTCGCCGGACGGCTCGACCGAGGGCCACGTCCCGTGGCTGCACGAGGTGATCCGAAGTAGGACGGCCGAGATCCTGGTGCTCGACTCGCCTGACAAGCTCACCCTGGACGACGTTCGCGCGATTCGCGGATGGACGGGTGTCCGGGTCGCCGTGATCGATGACGCCTCGGAGGTGCGTCTGGCGGCGGACGACGCGTTCTACCCGCCGGTCCCGCAGGTGCGGGCGCTGACATGGCCTGACTTCGCCGGACGCGTCCACACGGGCTGGGAATGGGTGTTGCTCCGGTCGGAATTCGCCGCGGAACCCCGTCGTGCGTCGAACGAGCGACCCGTGATGCTCGTCACGATGGGCGGAAGTGATCCCGCGGCGCTCACGCTGAAGGCGATGCGAGCTCTCGCACGTGTGACGGGATCGATCGATTGCGTCGTGCTCCTCGGCCCTGGCTTCGGCCATGATGCCGAACTTGGCCTTCTGATGGAGTCCTTTCCACACACGTTTCGTGTCGTCCGCGACGGAGACGTTCGGGAGCAGATGCTTGCCGCCGATCTCGCTTTGCTGTCCTTCGGCGTCACCGCTTACGAAGCTGCCGCCTGTGGGCTGCCGGCAGTACATTTGTGTCTGACCGACGACCACGCAATCTCATCATCGGCCTTTGCCCAGGGCGGTCTCGCCGTCTCTCTCGGACGTGCCGATCAGGTCGAGGATACCCACCTGGCGGCGGTCGTCGAGTCGGTTCTTGCGGATCACGCCGGACGGATCGACATGGGAGCACGGGCGAGGCGCCTCGTCGACGGCAATGGGGCGATGCGGATCGCCAGGGTCATCGCGGCGGGTGGATCCGGGTAGCGACGTCCCACATGCGCCCGTCAGTACCGACGGACCTCATCGTAGAGGGTGACGATCGCTGTCTCAGGGATTCCGCGCTTCTTCGCCGCATCGACGACTGCCGCCTGACTGCCGTGGGTCGAAACCAGAAGACACGCTGAATCCCAGTCAAGCTCGGTCACGGCATCGGGCGACACGATGGGGATCCCGCGCCAGGTCTTGCCCTGTTTGGCACTATCGCTGTCGATCACGATGTATCGCCTCGCGTCGCTGCCGCGAAACAGCGAGGTGAATTGATACAGGAATTCGAGGTGGATCCCGCCGCCCCAGATCACCACGGAGGCAGGGGCGTCCAGGGTGACGAGCCTGGCCTCGATGTCTTCGAGCGCCCGGTACCAGTCCGAGAGATACCGGTAGAGAAGCTGTCTATCGTCCGCAGCCTCAAGGCGCGTGCCGAGCCTGGGTCCTGGGACCGCGATCACTCGATAACCGTTGTAGTCGGGTTGCACCTGCGCATCGACGATATGCCAACCGCTCGCGTCCAGCAGGTTCTCCAGGCTGCCGCGACTGAAATGCGTCAGGTGGTGCACGGAGAAGAACCCGTTGATGTCCTTGGTGGATCCTCCCTCAAGGATGGGCACCTCGACGAGCAGCCGTGTCTCCGGTGTGGAAACGCTGGCCAAATGATCAAGGACTCCACGCGGCGAAGGCAGATGCTCGAGCACGTGGAACATGGTGATCACGTCGATGTCTCGCCCGAGTTCAAAACGCTCGAAGTCGGCTGTGAAGAACTCTGCGTTCGCCTTGCCGCGCGCGGCAAGGGCCCGATCGATCGAGGGCTGATCGATGTCGACCCCGATCCGCCGGACAGTGTCCGGGAGCTTCAGGACGAACCCGCCATCGGAGCAGCCGACGTCCATGAGCGTGGTGCCGCCTTCAAGCAACCCACGCTCGCTCATCCAGCGGATCTGCTCGTCGAATCGCCCCGGCGACGAACCATAGGATTGCCCCGCTTCCTCGAACAGGATCTGGAAGCCGAATGGCGTGAAGGCGGGGTTCGTGAAGAGCGCGAGGCACTCGCTGCACTGGCAGACGTCGAAACCGTGCCGCTTCGGTGCGACCTTCGAATCAGAATAGAATTGGAAATCGCGGAACGGAAGCACGGTTTGCCAGCGGACGCTCGCGCACACCGGGCAGGGTCGATATGCAGCGAGGGTCGGCGAGCCGGTGTTGCCACGAAACGCGTCCACTGTTCCCCAGGTCAGCAAGATCGGCACCACCCTTCGCTTCGGTCCTCATCGCGTTCGTCGGGGATTCTCTCATGGACCTTCGGTCGAGCGCCTGCCCTTCACACTTGGGAGTGTCAACGTGCGGGTACTTCATCCGGCTGAGCGCCTCGTCCGCCGGCCACAACCCCTAGCCACGTTCCGGGGAGGGACCGAGTCCGCGATTCTGCACATAGGCCAGGGCGTTCTCTCCCTTTGCCGCGCTTCCAGGGGATTCGGTGGGCGATAGGGCTGCCCTCGTCACCGGCTCCAGCCGAGGCATCGGCCGGAGCATCGCACTCGAGCTCGCGCGTGGCGGGGCGAACGTCGTCGTGACGTACCTCGATCGCGAGCGTGCTGCGTCCGGGGTGGTCGCCGAGGTGCGGGCGCTCGGCGTGCGAGCTCTGGCGGTGCCATTGGACATCTCATCGCGGGAGAGCGTGCGCGGGGCGATCGCAGCCGCGCGGACCGAGTTCGGGCGCGTGGACATCCTCGTGAACAACGCGGGCATCCTCGAACAGAAACCGTTCGCGACCATCACCGACGATGATTGGGACCGGATGATGGCCGTGAACCTTCGCGGGGCCTTCGCTTGTTCGCAGGAACTCCTTCCGGAGATGAAGGAGCGCGGGTTCGGCCGCATCGTGAACCTGGCCTCCTCGGGCGGGCAGGTCGGCGGCACGCTTGCCGTTCACTATGCGACGAGCAAGGCCGGCATCATCGGCCTGACCCGGTCACTGGCGAGACTCGGAGCACCCGAGGTACTCGTCAACTGCGTGGCGCCCGGCCTGATCGATAGCGAGATGACCGCCGCCGAGATCGCCACGGAGGCGGGGCGTGCGAAGATCCGGGCCATTCCCATCGGCCGTCCCGGCCTGGTCGAGGAAGTGGCGCGCGCCGTGGCATACCTTGCCTCAGACGCGGCAGGGTACGTGACAGGACACACCCTCAATGTCAACGGCGGGCAATACCTTGGTTAGCGTACGAACGCCCACGATCGGAGCCGACGTCATTGCCGACGCCATCGCGGCCCGCGGATTGAAGCGGGTCTTCGTCTTTCCCGGTGGCACGATCGCGCCGATCCTCGACAAGCTCCAGACGCTCGGCATCGAGCTCTTTGTCCCGCGCCATGAGCAGGGTGCTGGTTACGCCGCACTGGGCGTGGCTCGGCTGCTTGGCGAACCCCAGGTCGTGATGGTCACATCCGGTCCTGGCGTCACGAACCTCGTGACACCCGTCGCCGACGCCTACTTCGATTCGACGCCACTGGTCGTCCTTACGGGTCAGGTCGGCACCGGGGACATGCGTCTCGCCATGCCGATCCGTCAACGAGGCTTTCAGGAAGTCGACACCATCGCGCTCATGACGCCGATCACCAAGGCTCGCTTCCTGCCGATGAGTGCGTCCGAGCTGCCGCAGGTCATAGAGGATGCGTTCCATCTCGCTGCCGAGGGCCGGCCCGGTCCGGTCCTCGTCGATCTGCCGATGAACGTCCAACGCGCGGAGATACCGGCCGGCCCGGCGCTGACCGAGAGGCCGTCGCTTGCCAGGCCGCCCGTGGATCCGGCTGCGATCTCGCGACTTGCCGAGTGGCTCGCTGTCGCTGAGCGGCCCGTCATCGTCGCCGGCCAGGGCGTGCTCATCGCACGGGCCACGACCGAACTTCGGTCGCTGGTCGAGGGCGCGGGCATCCCGACATCGCAGAGCCTGCTCGGCCTCGGGGCGTTCCCGACAGCCTCCCCGCTGGCGTTGGGCTTTCACGGTCACACGGGCAACCAATACGCAGGCCTGGCTATCCACAACGCCGACCTGCTCATCGCGGTCGGCTCGCGCCTCGACGTGAGGCAGACCGGCTCGATGGTCCGCGAGTTCGTCCCGCACGGCCGGGTCGTTCGCATCGACCTGGATCCAGCCGAGCTCACACATTCGCGTGTGCGCGTTGACCTCGGCATCAACGCCGATGCCCGTGAAGCGCTCGTTGCCCTGAACCAGGAGCTTTCCGGTGTTGCGCTGCCCGACTGGTCCGCGTGGCGTGCCCGGATCGACGGGTGGAGGCGGGAGCATCCGTTGTCGTACTCGGTCGACGGGCCCCTCAAACCCCAATACGTGATCGCGATGGCGAACCGTCTGACGACCGGTCGCCCCCTCACCATCGTGTCGGGCGTGGGCTCACACCAGCAGTGGACAGCCCGGCATTTCGATTTCGATTCGCCCGAGCGTGCCTGGCTGACATCGGGCGGGCATGGTGCCATGGGCTACGACTTGCCAAGCGCCATCGGGGCCGCGCTTGCACGACCTGACGTTCCGGTGCTGTGCTTTGTCGGCGACGGATCATTTCAGATGAACATCCAGGAGCTGGCAACCATCGTCGAGCACCAACTCCCGATCAAGATGTTCGTCCTCGATAACCATCGGCTCGGCATCGTCTCCCATTTCCAGCAGCTGAACTGGGGCAGCGACCCAACGTGCGGCGACAAATGGAATCCCGACTTCGCGGCCGTGGCAGCGTCCTATGGCATTCCAAGTGCGACGGTGATGACGGCTGACCAGGTCGAGGTTCCCCTGCGGCAGGCTCTTGCGGCGCCTGGTCCATTCCTCGTGCACTTCCTCGTCGATCCCGCCGAGGACGTTTCGCCGATGCTCCTCGCCAATCAGACCATGGACGCGATGTGGTCCGATAGGTGACGAGGACACTCCTCGTCGTCAGTGGCGGCGCCGAAGCCGTCCCAGGCATCCGGCTCGCGAAGCGGATGGGTCTCCACGTCGTCGTGAGCGACGGCTCAGCCGACGCCCCGGGACTCACCGAAGCCGATGATGCCCTCATCGCGAGCACGTACGACGTCGCCGCGACGGTCGCAGCCGCAGTCGAGTATTCCCGCACGGTGCGGCGGCTCGACGGCGTCATGTGCATCGCGGCGGACGTGCCGCTGACCGTGGCGAGCGTCGCCGCTGCGATCGGTCTTCCCGGGATCCCCCTCGAGGCCGCTCGCCTGGCGGCCGACAAGATCGCCATGAAAGAGAGACTCACGGAGCAGGGCATCCCCGTGCCGTGGTTCTCAGCTGTCGCCAGCGCCAAGGCCGTGCGAGACGTCGTGGAAGAGCGAGGGCTTCCACTGGTGATCAAGCCCGTGGACAGCCGGGGTGCCAGAGGCGTGCTCCGCCTCATCGACGGTGTGAACCCGGATTGGGCTTTCGAGCATGCCAGGAGCTGGTCGCCGACCGGACGCGTCATGGTGGAGGAGTACTTGACGGGCGCGCAGCTGTCGACCGAGTCCCTGCTCCTCGATGGCGTCGGTCACACGCCTGGTTTCTGCGACCGTAATTATGAGTTCCTCGCCCGGTTCTCCCCATGGATCATCGAAAACGGCGGCGAACAGCCGTCCGCCCTTTCGGCTGCGGATCAGCGGGCCGTCGCCAGCCTCGCCGAGCGCGCCGGTGCGGCGATCGGGATATCGACCGGGGTCGTCAAAGGCGACATGGTCCTGACCCCGAGCGGTCCGAAGGTCATCGAGGTAGCCGCACGTCTGTCGGGCGGCTGGTTCTCGACTGACCAGATACCGCTCGCGACCGGCGTGGACCTGGTCGGTGCCGCGATCCGCGTGGCCGTCGGGGACCCGGTCCACGGGGAGGATCTTGCGCCAGCATCCCACCGCGGCGTTGCCATCCGCTACTTCTTTCCTGAACCGGGGCGGATCACCGAGATCTCCGGGGCCGACCGCTTTCAGCAGGTCCCGTGGGTCCACCGCCTGGGCTTCGCTGTCGGCGTCGGCCAGGTCGTCAAGGCCCCGACCGATCACACCCTCCGCGCCGGTTTTGTCATCACCTCGGGCGAGACACGGGACGAGGCGGTGGCGCGCGCGTACGAGGTGGTCAGCGCTGTGCGCATCGTGACGATCCCGACATGACGCTCAGGCTCTATACGGTCTTCCATCTGAACCTCGCCTATTCATCGATCGACGAGGACCGGCGGGCCGAGGTCATCGATCGCTGCTATCGGCCGCTTCTCGACCTGGCTCGCGACATGGACCTGCCGTTCGGCATCGAGGCGTCGGCATACACCCTCGAATCCGCCGAGGCGACCGATCCGCGATGGTTCGAGGAGCTCCGCGCGCTGCTGTCCGAAGGCCGCTGCGAGTTCATCGGCAGCGGCTACGCACAACTGATCGGCCCGCTCGTGCCGGCCGAGGTAAACGCGGCCAACCTCCGACTCGGGAACTCGGCGTACGAGCGCATGCTCGGGGCGCGTCCCGGGATCGCACTCGTCAACGAACAGGCATATTCGGCCGGGATGGTCGCCCACTACCTCGATGCCGGCTATCGCGCCATCGTGATGGAGTGGGACAACCCCGCGTCGATGCATCCCGAGTGGCCGGCCGACTTGCGCTACCTGCCGCAGGTGGCGTGCGGACACCGTGGCGAAGAGATCCCGCTGCTGTGGAACAAGTCCCTCGCCTTCCAGAAGTTCCAGCGTTACGCCCACGGCGAGATCGACCTCGACGAGTATCTCGGATACCTGGGCTCTCACGCGTCGTCGATGCCCCGCGCCTTCCCGCTGTATGGCGGCGACATCGAGGTCTTCGACTTCCGACCGGGCCGCTATCGGACCGAACCCGAACTGACGGACGGAATCGAGTGGGGCAGGTTGAGGCGGTTGTTCGAGACCCTGGCCGCCGACGATCGATTCGAGTTCGTGACGCCCTCTGGGGCGCTCGAGATGTCGCACCTGCCTGGCGCCGGCACCCGCCTGCACCTGGAGTCAGCCGAGCAGCCGATACCGGTGAAGAAGCAGGGCAAGTACAACCTCACCCGTTGGGCGGTGACCGGGCGCGACGATCTCGGCGTGAACACGGCCTGTTGGCGCGCGTATGAGCGCCTCCGGGCCGACCCGGCCGCGGACGATGACAGCTGGCGCGAGCTTTGCTACCTGTGGAGCAGCGACTTCCGCACCCACATCACGGACAGGCGCTGGGCGGCATACCGCGAGCGCCTCGCCGCGTTCGGACGGGTGGTCCCGACCGCCCCGTCGACGGCGAAGCCCCGTTCGACCGGCTCGGGCCGGCATCACGGACAAGGCCGATCGGTGACGCGGACGGAGGGTCGCTTCCTCACCATCGAAACCGACGCTGTCACGCTCGTCCTGAATACTCGGCGGGGTCTGGCGATCGAGTCGCTCGCCTTCCCCGGCGTGTCCGATCGTCCCCTCGTCGGCACGCTGTCGCATGGTTACTACGACGACATCTCTCTGGGGGCCGACTTCTACACGGGCCATCTCATCGTGGAACCACCGGGTGCGCAGAAAGTCACCGACCTCGAGCCCGTCGAACCCGATGTGCACACGACATTTGGTGCCGTCGAAGTCTCTGGAGTCCTGTCGACACCCTTCGGATCCGTTCGGAAGTCGTATCGGCTCGTCGAGGGCGAGCCTGTCGTGGAGCTCGAGTACGAGCTCGACTGGACCGCGCTGCCGGCGGCCTCGTGTCGCCTTGGCCACGTGACGCTGCTGCCCGAGGCCTTCGATCGCGACACGTTGTACTACTCGTGCCACAACGGCGGTTCGACCGCTGAGCGTTTCGCTCTGTCCGGCCCCTCGATCGACCACGGTCGACCGGTTTCGTCGCTCGTCTCGGCCATGGGAGGGCTCGGGGTGACAGGCGGCGTGATCGAGGTCGGCGACGCTCGTCACGCGGTCCGGGTCGAGGTCGACAAGTCTTGTTCGGCCCTGATCGGACTGTTGACCTACCGTGAGGTTCGGGGTTCCTACTTCTGTCGCCTGGCGTTCTCCGCGCGCGAACTGGACGAGACGAGCCGACCGGGCGAGCAGAGCGAACGGCCGCTCCTGGCGCGGCTGGCGATCCGCGGCCTGCCATCGGGTCGCCGGAGATCGGAACCGGCGTGATCCCGCGCGCGGCACCGTGCTCGCACGACCTTGACGTGTCCCGGCGATCTCCGGGTCAAAGCCGGAACGCGATCCACACGAACCCGTACGACACGAAGGCGACGCTCATGACGATCAGCAATCGCTCCAATGCGCCGAACTGCCGCCGGGCGGCCATGGCGGTGAGCGCCAGAAGGAACGGCGTCGCGTCGAGGAAGTAGCGGTAGCCGTAGGTCACCCGGCCGCCGCCGCCGTAGTACAGCAGCAGGAGCACCGTGATAAGGCCGACCGAGGCCCACAGGGCGGCGGCCGTCCTCGATCGGATCCCAGCTCCGACGGCGGCCAGGAGCGCCGGGCTTGTCAGCAGGATCGAGTGTCCATCCGAGTCGGGCACGAGGTACGGGAAACGGCCCCGGAAGCCGAAGCCGTTGAACAGCATATGCTGCAGGTTGTCGGGCACGTGCCGGATGGAGAAGACGCCCATCGACCGGCTCTTCTCGAGCGCAGCGTTGGTGAGGACGGAGATGCCGTAGCCCGTTTCCAGCGGCGACCCGAAGCGCGCCGCATCGTACAGGGCTGCCACCACGATCGCCAGCCCGATCGGCGATGCGAACGCCACGATGCGGCGCATGGCACGCGGTTCGGCCCAGATCAGGGCCAGACCGAACGGGACGACCGCGAACAGGACGGGCGGGCGGGCAAGCCCCGCGAGTCCGAAGGCGAGGCCGATGACCCAGGCTCGTCGACGGCCCTGCCATTCGACGAGCGCGATGACGGTGAAGAGCATCGCCTCGGCGTGGGTCAGGTAGTAGTCGTTGCCGCGGAGTGCCTGATTGAACAGGAGTGTCCCGAATGCGCCGAGGACCGCGAGCCACCAGGTCGCCCGCCCGCCCGGGCCGTAGCGCCGAGCCAGCGGCAGCATCATCCACGCTGCCGCGATCCCGAACGCGGCGGGAACGATCCATCGCGCCGCCTCCCAAAGCCCCTCGAACGGCACGTACGGGAGGAACGGCAGGAAGGTCATCGGACCGACGACCCAGTACGTGGAGCCGTTGATGGTCAGGGTGTCCGTGGCGCCGATCGGGCCGCCCAGGTCAAGACGCCCAGCGCTGAAGTGGATCGCGAGCGTCATCGCCCGGCTCACCGCCGGAGCCTCGGTGAGCGAGACCCCGGCGGTCACCGCGCCGTAGACCAGGACGATGAGCGCACCCCAGACAAGCTCCGCCCGATGGGTGCGTACCCGGTCGCCGATCGTGACTCGTTTCATGGTCATCTCCCGGCCCGCACCGGGTGAGACGCTCGGCGGCGCACCAGGAGCGCCCACGCGATCGCACATGCCAGGGCGATCGCCGCCAGGCTGAACCCGGCATATGTGAAGACCGGTACGTACCTGAACACGACCTGCCTGGTCGTGCGGTCGACGCCCACGCCGCGGAACGTGACATCGACGGTCGCGATCGGCACCGGGGTGCCGTCACGCTCGGCGACCCATCCAGGAGCCATCACGTCGGTGAGGACGAGAACGCCGGCGCGGTCGGCCCGGACGTCCACCACGACGCGATCCGGGGTGTAGCTCGCGATGGTCGCCGATCCGGCTGGTTCAACGGTCGCGTTCGCCGGGAGCCCGCCAGCAAGTCGGTCGGCATCGGCGCCTGCGGCCACGAACGCCTTGCTGCGCAGCGAGACCAGGTCGGCGGCCGACAAGCCGGCAACGACAGCCGCCGGGTCGCGACGAACGTCGAGACCCCCGGCGATGAAGGCACGAGGCAGGACCTGAGGCACCTCATAGACGGTCGCCGCACGATCGTGCAGTCTGACCACGATGCCGGGAATCGTCGGGATGTCCTTGCCGAGGACGTACAGCCAGCGCGCCCCGGACAAGGCGACGAGCTCCGGGTCGACATCCGGGCCGAATGTCACGGCCCGATTGCCCCACGCTCCGTAGTAGGTGGTCAGGAACGGCGACTGCGCCAGCTGTGGGGCGATCAGCGCGCCGAAGAATGCGTGATAGGTCAGCGGATAGATCGACTGATACCCGTCGACCTGGAGCATGCCCGCAGCCGCGAGCTGGTTCGGACGCCCGCCGAAACTCAGGACACGGTCGACATCGATCCCCGGCTGCTGCAGCAGGAACGTCTTGGCCGCGGTCGTCCCGAGCGTCTCCGCCCATGTCCCCAGGGTTGCCGCCTTGTCGGTCAGGCGCTCGCCCCAGGCGTACAGGGCTCGCTCACCGGAGAGCCCGACGAGCAGACCCACAAGGAGAATGGTCCCGCCGCGCCGTGGGGTCCCTCCGCGCGCGCGGACGATGGTGACCGAAACGATCGCCACGCACGCGAGTCCCACCATGAGGGCGATGGCGAGCAGCGCCCACCCGAGCGCCGGCGTGTCGAGCACGATCACATCACGTCGCCGGCGGATCACTTCGCGCAACGTCACGACCACGGCGATCGCGAGCGGGACGAGACAGGCCGCGACGGCCATCCAGGCCCGGCGACGGAGCTGAAGTGGTTCGCCGGCGAAGAGATATCTGGCCAGGAAGTCGACGCCGATCGCTACGTTCGCGACGATGGCGAACGGGTAGAGGTGCGCCATGCGGCCGAGCTGGAACGACTTGAGGATGCCGAGTTGTTGCTGGACCGGGGCGATGATGACGGCCGTCAGATCCCACAGGGGGATGGCGACGAGCAGGAGCAGCAGGAACCAGCCCCGGCGGTCGCGACGCCGGTCGAGGATCCCGAGGACGAGGACCGGCAGCCCGATGGCACCGACGAAGAACGTCCCGAGCGCGCCCGGCGAGGCGCCGACCCCACCGCCGATCGGCACGCCGACGATCGCCTGGCTGTACCGGAGCAGCGTGTCGACCACGGCCTGCCCGGCGCTCGGATCGGACAGTGCCTGCAGATCCCAGATCGTCCGGTTCGAGATCGGCAGCATGACGAGCTGGGTCACCAGGACAGGCCCATACATGCACAGGGCCAGGATCCACAGACCGGCCCAGAGTCGCACTCGGGTCCAGCGTTCTCGGGCGTTGACCGATGTCGCGAGGATGTAGGCCAGCTGGACGACGGCGACAAGGAGGACGACCTGGGTGAGTCCGTGGTAGAGCACAACGGCACTGATCACGCTCCCGCCAAGGATGTAGCGCCAACGCCTCGGGCCGCCTGCGACGGCCTTGTCCATCAGCCAGAGCAGAAGGGGCGCGGCCGGGGCGGCGATGCCGTAGCCGTAATCCCAGAAGGCGAAGGTGTAGATGATCGCGCCGGCCAGCACGGCGACGGTCGAGAGGTGGAGCGAATCGCGGAGGAACAGGTGCATCGACAGGCCGGCAATGGCAGCGAGCAGGAACACCGTCGCCACGTACGCGCCGAACGGACCGATAAGGAACCCCAGCGCGACATCGACCGCCAACGGCGTGTCCCACTGTTGTGCGAACAGCGCGTTGCCGCCGGTCAGGTGCGTATTCCAGAACGTGAACCCGTTTGCCAGCCAGTCCTGGCTCACCCCGGTCCGCGGCAACTCGAACACGTCGAGCGCGTAGGCGACACCATGTTCCCCGGCCACGAGGTGCCCGAAGGTCGGGAAGGACAGGAGCGCGAGCAAGCCATAGACAAGGAACGGCCATGCCCCGTGGCGAAGGCGCTCCAGGCGGATCACCTCAGTCGGTGCCGTATGCCCGTGTCACCTTGTCGAGTGCGGCCACGACGTCACCGACGTCCGCGCTCGTCATCCCCGCGAAGAGAGGTAGCGTGAGGAGGCGATCGTAGGCGGCATCGACCACCGGGAATGCCGATCCCGGATATCGCTCGCGGTAGAACGGATGCTGATGGACCGGGATGTAATGGACGTTCACCCCGATCCCCTCGGCGCGGAGTGCCCTGTAGACCCCGCCGCGGTCGACCGTGAGCCGATCAAGGCGGAGCTGGACGAAGAGGAAGTGCCAGGCAGGGTTCGTGCCCGCCTCCACCGTCGGGAGATCGAGGTATCGATGACCGGCCAGGTTCGCGGCGTAGGAGACGGCGAGGTCTCGCCGGCGCGCGAGGAATTCATCCAGTCGGGCCAGCTGTGAACTGCCGAGAGCCGCGCCGATGTCGGTCAGCCGATAGTTGTACCCGAGTTCCACCATCGCGTAGGTCCAGTCCATTCGCGCTGCGAGCTCGGTCGCGATGCCATGGTTCCGGAAACGCCGGAGACACGCCGCGAGGTCATCCTGATCGGTCAGGACGGCACCACCTTCGCCTGTCGTCAGGAGCTTCGCCGGATGGAAGCTCAGGGTGGTCATGTCGGCCATGGTGCCGACGTGTCGGCCGTCGCGGACGGCCCCCAACGAGTGTGAAGCGTCCGCGATGATCGTCAGCGGGCCACCGGGTGCCCTGCCCGCCGCGCGGCGGAGTGATTCGTAGTCGGCTGGATGGCCGGCATAGTCGACCGCGACGATGGCGCGCGTCCGTGGGGTCAGGGCAGCGACGACCTTTGCTGGGTCGATCAGCAGGTTTCCCGCATCGACGTCGGCGAAGCGCACTTCGGCGCCGGCGTAGAGGACGGCGTTCGCGGTCGCGACGAACGTCAGCGGCGTCGTGATGGCCTCGTCACCCGGGCCGAGGCCGGCCGCGACCATGGCGCCGTGGAGCGCGGCGGTGCCGGACGAGAACGCGACCGCGTGTCGCGCGCCGGTGGCCGCCGCCAGACTCGCCTCGAAGCGAGGCACGCCCGGCCCGGTCGTCAGCCAATCCGAACGCAGCGCGGCGGCGACCGCGGCGACGTCCTCGTCGGAGATCTGCTGCCGCGCATACGGAAGAAGCGTCGCGCGCACGGGTCGGCCGCCGTCGAGAGCGAGCCTCGCATGCCTGCGGGTCGTCATCTCATCCTCGCACTCATGCGACCGGGAGACCCAGGGCCAGCCGCTCAGCCATCCAGTCGCGGGTGTGGGCAAGTCCTTCGGACAGCGATGTCTCCGGCTGCCAGCCGAGTACCCGACGCGCCTTGCGTGCGTCGCACCGAAGGACGGCGATCTCGCTCTGGGGGTGGATGTGTTCGACATGCAGCGTGCGAGCGAGATTCGGCTCGATCGCGGCGGCCAGGTCGTTGACCGAGATGTCGATGCCGGTCCCGGCATTGAGGACCTGGCCTGCGACGCCGTCCGACAGCAGCGCGTCGACGACGAATCGTGCGCAGTCGGTGACATACAGGAGGTCTCGGGTCTGCGTTCCGTCGCCATAGATGCGCAGCGGCTCCCCGAGGAGCGAACGCCGGGTGAAGATCGCGACGACACCGCCCTCGCCGACAGAGCGCTGGAATGGGCCGTAGGTGTTGAACGGGCGGACGACCGTCGTCGGCAAACCGTAGGCATCGTGATAGGACAGTGTCAGGGCTTCGCCCGCCAGCTTGGACGCCGCGTACGGCGATGCCGGTTTCGTCGGGTGGAGTTCGTCGATCCCGGATGAAGACGCCGAGCGGTCGTAGACCATGCAGGTGCTCATGAACAGGAACCGGACATCGGCCGCTCTCGCCGCTTCGAGGAGGTTGAATGTGCCGACGACGTCGTTCTCGAATGTGCTTGCCGGATCGTCGATCGAGTCTTGGACGGAGATGGATGCGGCCAGGTGGGCGATGGCGTCGACCTCGTCCGCCCAGCGTCGAGCCGCGGCGCCGTCGCGGATATCGCCGGCGTCGAGTGGTCTCAGGTTCGGGTGATCTGTGAACGCTGCGAGGTTCAGGCGGTCGCCGGCGACGAGGTTGTCCACTGGCAGCACCTGATGGCCCCGCCCAAGAAGGTCCGCGACCACCCAACGGCCGATGAACCCCGCTGCTCCGGTGACCAGGACCCTCATGCTGTCGAGAGGCCGTCGGCCTGCGTTCGGGCGAGCGCCTCGGCGACCAACCGATGGACGGCATCCGGCGACATCGGCGGCACGCCGTCCGATCGATACGCGCCGACCGGCGCCGATGGCGCATTGCCGTATGCCGTCGAGGTCTCCGGATGGAGGTCGATCGACGGGAGGACCGCGTACATCTCACCGACGTCGTACGCCCGGGTCGATTCGTCCTGGGTCATCAACTCCTCGTAGCCCTTCTCACCAGCCCTCGCGGCCATCATCGCGGTCGAGATCGTCGCCGGGTCGAGGCCGGCGTTCGGCGCCGCATAGGCGATGGTGGCCGACACGAGGTCGGCGAGGCGGGCCACCGGCATCTTGAAGACGAAGACCTCACCGCCCTTTGCGACCTCGGCGGCACGGATGGCAAGTTGGACCGCCCGGTCGGTGGTCATCACGAAGCGCGTCATCGACGGATCCGTCACGGTCACCGGGCCACCTGCCGCGACCTGTCTGGCGAAGAGCTCGACGGCCGAGCCACGAGACCCCAGCACGTTTCCGAACCGCACGCTGGCGAACGTCGTTCGATGCGGTCCCCGATAGTTCGTCGCCGCGCTGACGAGCTTCTCGGCGAGG
>Ga0075024_100000060_pt1 | contig 28199 bp, 24 predicted proteins | sample Str013_2_FD_71389 | JGI IMG/M metagenome (GOLD analysis project Ga0075024, IMG submission 71389) | Freshwater sediment microbial communities in response to fracking from Pennsylvania, USA - Straight Creek_MetaG_SC_2013 | ecosystem: Environmental > Aquatic > Freshwater > Creek > Sediment... | reverse complement strand
GCAGGATGGAGCGGCCTTTGATCTTTTCTTTGCTCGCCACCGCAAAAGCGCCCTTGACGTTGGCGCGACGTTGCTTGCGCGTCAGTCCGGTTTGCGACGCCGTGTCCCGTTTGCGTACGAGCGACGAAGTATCTAGTTCGATGTCCGCCGGACCGCTTTCGGCGCGAACAAACGCCCGCGCAATCTCTTCCGCCTGATTAAAGCCGCGAGCATGCCGCTTACCCGGCCACAGCGGCACAGGGATCAACGTAAATTCATCGGGCAGCTTGAGCTCGGCAACAGCTGTTCTCAGCAACGCGGCCAAACGCTTTCCCGCCGGCTTGATCTGCTGATACTTGAACAGATGGACCAAATCCCTCAGCTCGCCCTGATACGCTCCGTACGCCACGGCCCGCGCAAACGGCGGAGGCACACGCCGGCACAGTCCACATAAAGGACCGCCGTCGCCGGCGAAGGCGTATGCAAAAAGCTTTTCGCCGCAGACGCTGCAAATTGTTCCGTCCATCGGCGTAATGCCGTTCAGGCAAAGCTCGCAAACAGGGAGTGGAGAGATTCCGGTCAGTGGAGAGTGACAGATACGGCAGTCAGCGGGAAACAGGACCGAAAACAAACTGGAGGCGGCAAAGTGAATTGCCCGTTCTACACCGCCGCGTGAATCAAGCACGCGATTGGGACCGCGGTCAGCCCGGTTTAGGTCAGGACTACTGAAGACGACCCTCCTGGATAAGCTCAGTATAGCCGTGTTTGCGCAGAGTACGCAATGAACGACAGGTTAAAAGATCGCCGTCATCGCCGGAATCGCGCGTCATCGCCGTGATCGGACCTATTTGCGAAATCTCCGCACCTCGGTGTTCCTTCCTCTCACTTACGGTTTAAGGATTTGTAATGAGCTAGCGGATGTGCTAACTTGCGTCGATTCAACAACAGGCAATTATTGTGAAGGGGAGGAACCCGTGGCCGAGACACTGGAAGGGAAGTCTGCAGCACCTGAGTTCAAGCCGTACGTTGCGGCGGAGGAAGTGCGGCCGGAGTTTACGCTACGCGCCATCGTAATTGGAGGACTGTTTGGAGTCCTGTTCGGCGCCGTAACGGTGTACGTGGGATTGCGCGCCGGCCTGACCGTGGCTGCTTCCATTCCAATTGCCGTCTTGTCCATCAGCATTTTGCGCGCTCTGGGAAAAGCCAGCATTCTTGAGAACAACATCGTGCAGACCGCCGGGTCGGCGGGAGAGTCAGTGGCCGGTGGCGTGATCTTTACTTTGCCCGCGCTGATCTTCCTCGGATTTCCTCTCGAACAGTTCCGCATCTTCATGCTGGCATTGATCGGCGGATGTCTCGGCGTCTGCTTCATGATCCCGCTGCGGCGCCAGCTGATCGTCAAGGAGCATGGCAACCTTCTTTATCCGGAAGGCACGGCTTGTGCCGACGTGCTCATTGCCGGCGACAAAGGCGGATCGTTTGCCAGCCGCGTGTTCGCCGGGTTGGGACTAGGTGGCGTATACACATTCTTCGCCAACGGCAATCTGTTTGCCGCCTGGCCGGGCACGCCGACTTACAACCCCAGCTGGTATCCGGGTTCGTCCATCCGCGCGGACGTAACCTCCGAGTATCTCGGCGTCGGCTACATCATCGGACCACGGATTGCCGGGATCATCTTTGCCGGCGGCGTTTTCGCCTGGCTGGTGGTCATGCCGACCATCAAGTTTTTCGGCTCGCACGTCCCCGGCGCGATTTATCCCAGCACAATTCCCATCGCGGACATGACGCCAGACTTGCTGTGGGCGCGCTACATTCGTCCCATGGGAGCCGGCGCCGTGGCTGCTGCCGGATTGATTACCTTGTTCAAGACCCTGCCGACAATTGTGGCCGCACTCCGCGCCGGAGCCAAAGACCTGGCTGCCGGATCTGCCGGAGCCGCAGGCCAACGCCGCACCGAACGCGACCTAAGCCTTAAGTGGGCTCTGATCGGCGCCGCCGTGCTGATGGTCATGATGTGGGCCATGCTCACCTTCAAACCGGTGCCCGGCGCACAGACTTCGGTCTTCAACAATCTCTTGGCCGCGGTCTTGGTCGTTATTTTCGGATTCCTCTTCGTGACGGTCTCGTCGCGCATTACGGGATTGATCGGCACGTCGTCGAATCCCATCTCCGGCATGGCCATTGCCACGCTCATGGCCACGTGCGCCATGTTCCTGGTGATGGGTTGGACGGCGCCGGCATTCTTCGCGCTGGCCATCAGTATCGGCGGCGTGGTTTGTATTGCCTCGGCGAACGCAGGTAACACGTCACAGGATTTGAAAACCGGCTTCCTCGTGGGCGCAACGCCGGAGAAGCAACAGCTCGCTCTGATCATCGGCGTAATTGTTTCCGTGGCGGCGATTGGCTTCACTCTGAAGGGCATGAACGTCACGTTGCAGGAATTTCAGACATCCAGCATCGCGGTGGATATCAACCACCTTCCGGAAGGCGTTTCACTGGATACCGCGGGAATTGACGTGGACCAGGTGCCTATCAGCGCCGCTGACGGAAAGAAGACCGGCGAAACGGTTTCCGTGAAAGGCATGACGGTTCTGAACGCGCTGAATTCCTCCACTGTGCCCGATGGAAGCTATCTCTACAATCCAAAATCAGGCAAGATTGATATTCAATGGGTGCACGGCATCGGCAGCCGTAACGCAGCAGCGCCGCAAGCCCGGCTCATGGCCACGGTGATCAACGGCATTCTCACTCACAAGCTGCCTTGGGGTTTGATCCTGCTCGGCGTATTTCTGGTAATTGCCGTGGAGATCCTGGGCGTCCGCTCGCTTTCTTTTGCAGTAGGTTTCTACATTCCTATTTCCACCACTCTGGCCATCTTCTGCGGAGGCTTGGTGCGCTGGCTGGTGGATCGCGCCGCGCAAAAGGCCGGACAAAAAGCCGAAGATAGTGACGTTAGCCCCGGCTCGCTGTACGCCAGCGGACTCATTGCCGCCGGCGGTGTTGTAGGCCTGCTGGGCATCGCCGTCAAATATTTGGCGATCAAGCACTGGATTCCCGACGGAGTGCTGAACTTCACCAGGTTTATGCCCGCACTCGGCGACGCGCAGTGGCTCGCTGCCCTGATGTTCGGGGTGCTGGCTTTCTCGCTTTATTATTACGCGCGCAAACCGTTGGAAGGCGAAGGCAAGTAAGTTCTTCCTGCAAAACTCGAACGGCCCGGCCTCATGGCTGGGTCTTTTCTTTGCTTCGCCTGGCTTGCGGCAAATGTGCTAACCTTCACCGTTCGCCAGTGTCTCTTCGCCTATGCGCAAAAACTTCTTCTCTCTTTTGCTCGCGTTGCTCCTGTGCGTCACGCTGTTTTCTTTGCCATCGTCGTCAATGGCCCAGGCGCGCCCGGCGGCTCCCGCTGCTACTCCTGCTGCTTCTCCCGCCGCTTCTCCCACACACATGTCGCAGCCAGAAAGTTTCAAGCGCGTGCAGGACGTAAAGTTCTTCGGCAAGACTCTTCAGCGCGAGATGCCTTACCGCGTGATTCTGCCGAAGGATTACTTCACCAACGAAATCCGTTATCCGGTCCTTTACCTGGTACACGGATATACCGGGCACTATCGCAGCTTTGAAGCCCACTCGAACCTGACGCGTTACCTTGATCGCTACCAGTTAGTCGTGGTTTCGATTGAAGCCGAGAATTCCTGGTTGGTGAACTCCGCCACCAATCCCAAAGAAAAGTGGGAAGACTATTTCCTGAAGGACGTGATTGCAGACGCGCAGGACCGCTTCCGCATCAACGGTGGTGACGCGCGGGCCATTGCCGGCATCTCCTCGGGCGGGTATGCGGCGGTGAATCTCGCGCTCAAGTATCCCGGGCTGTTCTTCTTTGCGGGAAGCCTGAGCGGGCCGCTCGACGCGCCACGCAATCCGGAGTTCGACAAGTTTCCCGGCTTTGCCGATGTCTTTGGCCCCGCAGCAAGCAAGACGCATACGGATAACGATCCTTTTCTGTTGGCCGAAAAAGCCGAGCCGCAACACACCAGCTTTATCTTTATGACCTGCGGCACCGAAGACGACGACATTGACAGCATGCACAAGTTCAGCGACCTGCTCCGCAAGAAACACATCGCCTATGAGATGACCGAATTCCCGGGCGAGCACGAGTGGTCGACGTGGGAGAAGGCCATTCCGGCCATGCTGCGGTCCCTGGCGCGGCAAATGCCGGACGTGGTGGGCGTGGACTTGCGCTGAACGCGCGGATAACGTGATTTTCGGATTTCGGCGCGCATGGAAGTTCCGCAAAAGGTAAACTGATTCGTCATTCTAGTGAGGCAATATGAAAATCAGATATTGGTTGGTTGGCTTGGCTGCGGCCGCACTGCTCGCAAGCGGCGCAACGGCCCAGACCTTTGACGTTAAGATCACCACGCTCAAGAACGGCATGAAAGTGCTGGTGCAGGAAGATCACACCATCCCCAACGTGGCCATGTACACGTTCTACCGCATTGGCTCGCGCAATGAGCGTCCGGGGACCACCGGCATCTCGCACTTCTTCGAACACATGATGTTCAACGGCGCCAAGAAATACGGTCCGGGTGAATTTGACCGGACGATGGAAGCCGCCGGTGGCGCCAACAACGCGTACACCAATCGCGACACCACGGTATATCAGGACTGGTTTCCGCGCTCCGCGCTTGATCTGGTCTTTGAACTCGAAGCCGATCGCATTGAGAACCTTAGCTTTGATCCCAAAGTGATTGCTTCAGAGCGCGGCGTTGTCGCCTCAGAGCGTCGCAGTTCCGTCGATGCCAACAATTTCGGAATTCTTTTTGAGCAGCTGTATGCCACCGCGTACACCGCGCATCCTTATCAGTGGCCGGTCGTCGGCTGGATGGTGGACATTGACAACTGGACCATGGACGACCTGAAGCACCACTTTGAAATGGGCTACTCGCCCAGCAACGCGACTCTTGTGGTCGTGGGCGACGTGACGGCCAATGAAATCTTCCAGATGGCGCAGAAGAAGCTGGAGCCCATTCCTTCGCACGCGCCTCCGCCTAAAATCACCACCACTGAGCCGGAGCAGCTCGGCGAGAAACGCGTTACGGTGAAGAAGTACGCGCAGCTGCCGATTTTGATGATCGCGTATCATGTGCCGGAATCGGCGTCACCGGATTACTATGCGCTGACCTTGCTGCAAACCATCCTGTTCAGCGGACAGAGCTCGCGCCTCTACCAGCGCGTGGTGGACAAAGACCAGCTGGCCATCGGCGTAAACGGCGGCTTTGGATTTTCGTTTGATCCTAACCTGCTCACCATCTCAGCCCAGCCCAAGGCCGGCATTGATCCGCAAATCGTCGAAAAGGCCGTGTATGAAGAGCTCGACCGCGTGAAAAAAGAAGAAGTCACGGACCAGGAGTTTGAAAAGGCCAAGAACATCGTGCTGGCCGGTTTTTACCGGCAGATGAGCACCATCAGCGGCCGGGCCAACACGCTGGGCGCCTACGAAGTCTTTTTTGGCGACTATCACAAACTCTTCACCGCCGTGGACAGTTACAACAAGGTCAGCAAAGCCGACTTGCAGCGCGTGGCGCAAAAATATTTCGGCGAGAAGAACCGCACCGTGGCCACTTTAATCCCGGAAAAAGCTCCGGAGAAAACTGAAGCGCCCAAGTAGTCAAAGACGGCTCGCCTGGAGGTTTTCCAAAATGAATACACCTGTGATGAAAAGACATTTCTTGATTTCGTTGTTCCTGGTTCTGGCGCTGGCTGGTCTTGCTGTGGCGCAAACTTCCGCGCCCGCGCTCAAGCTGCCGCCTTATAAGAAAGTGAAACTCAAGAACGGCATGACACTGCTGTTGGTTGAACGGCACACGGTGCCGTTGATCGGCTTTCATGCCATTGTTAAGGCCGGAGCCGCGGCGGACTCGGCCGGCAAAGAAGGCACCGCGTCCATCGCGTCCAGCTTATTACGCAAAGGCACCAAGACGCGCACGGCGGACCAGTTCACCAACGAACTGGATTTCATTGGCGGCCAGTTCAACGCCGGATCGTCGGCAGACGACACTACGATTTCCGCGCAGTTCGTAAAGAAGGACATCGACAAGGGCCTGGACCTGTTTGCCGATGCCCTGATGAATCCAGCGTTTCCTCAAGACGAATTCACCAAGCTGCAAAAGCAGCGGTTGGACAGCCTGAAATCCGCCAAGGACCAGGCGCAGGCGGTGATCGGCAACTATTTCAACGCGTATTTCTTTGGCAGCCATCCTTACGGACGACCCAGTGACGGAGACGAAAAATCCGTGGCCGCGTTGACTCGCGATGATGTAGCCAAGTTCTATCAATCGTTCTACACGCCGGCGAACACCATCCTGGCCGTGGCGGGAGATTTCAATACCGCCGAAATGGAAAAACTGCTGGCGCAAAAGTTCGATGCATGGCCGGCGCGCTCCGCGCCAGCCGTCACCGTTGCGGCCACCACGGCTTTTACCGGCAAAAAACTGTTATTGATTGACAAGCCGGATTCCACGCAGACTTACTTCCGCATCGGCAACCTGGGAGTTGCGCGTACCAATGCCGATCGCGTCTACCTGCGCGTGGTCAACACGCTGTTTGGCGGACGCTTCACGTCCATGATCAACACCGAACTGCGCATCAAGACTGGACTCACCTACGGCGCCAATTCTTTCTTTGACGAACGCAAAGTTGCTGGGCCTTTTGAGATCGCGTCCTACACCAAGAACGCGACGACCGTGGAAGCTCTGGACAAGACTCTTGACGTCCTGAAGCAGTTGCACGAAAAAGGCGTGAACGAAGAACAGCTCAAGTCCGCGAAGAACTACATTCAGGGCCAATTCCCGCCCAGTCTGGAAACTGCCGGACAACTCGCCGGCGTGCTTGCCGATCTTGAGTTCCACGGGCTTGACGAACACGAGATCAACGATCTGTACGCCAAAATCAATGCCATGACGCTGGCGGACGCGCAGCGCGTGATCAAACAGTACTATCCCATGGACAACCTGGTTTTCGTGCTGATCGGCAAATCCAGCGAAATTTGCGAGGCGATGAAGAAATACGCGCCGAAGGTGGACACGCTGAAGATCAGCGATCCAGGTTTCGGGAACAAATAGAACCAGCCACGAAGACACGGAGGCACGGAGAAGCCGGCGGCCAAGAGCTATTTACAACACCGTGCCTCTCAGAATTACCAGTGCCACGGTGAAGTAGATGACCAGTCCGGTTACGTCAACCAGCGTAGCCACAAACGGAGCCGAGCTGGTGGCCGGATCGAAACCCAGGCGCCGCAGGACGAACGGCAACATTGCTCCGGCGAGCGTACCAAAAGTTACAACCCCGATGAGGCTGGCCCACACGGTAAACGCCACCAGCCAATAGTGGACGCCGTAATTGTAGAGGTGGAAGCGTTCCCACAGAGCGATTCGCAGAAAGCCAATCGCGCCCAGCAGGGTCCCCAGGATCACTCCTGAGAGCAACTCCCGCCGGAAGACCTTGAACCAGTCGCGCAGTTTCAATTCCTGCAGCGCCAGCGCACGGATGATGAGCGAAGAAGCTTGCGAGCCGGAATTGCCCCCGCTGCTGATGATCAGCGGCACGAACAACGCCAGAACTACCGCCTTGGCGATCTCACCTTCAAAGTAGCCCATGGCGGTGGCGGTAAGCATCTCGCCAAGAAAAAGAGCGGAGAGCCATCCGCCGCGCTTGCGCACCAGCGTAAGAGTGCTCACCTGAGTGTAGGGCGCGTCCAGCGCTTCCGAACCGCCCATCTTCTGGATGTCTTCAGTATTGCGCTCTTCGGCCACGTCCAGCACATCGTCAATGGTGATGATGCCCAGCATTTTGCCGGCGTCGTCGGTCACGGGAAGCGCAATGCGGTCGTACTTTTCAAAAATCCGGAGGACTTGCTCGCGATCGTTCGCGGCCTTGACGCAGACCAAGGGCGGATCTTCAATGTCGAGCACCTTGGTTGAAGGATCGGCAAGAACCAGGGAGCCCAGGCGAAGGTCTTCTACGAGCTTCCCGGTTTCATCCACCACGTAAACAAAGTTGAGCGTCTCTTTGCCGCGTCCGGTTTTACGAATGTGGTCGAGCGCCTCGCCGGCCGTCGCCTGGGGTTCGATGGTGACGTATTCCGGCGTCATGAATCGCCCGGCGCTGTTTTCTGGATATCCCAGCAACGCGCGCGCGTGCTTCAACTCTTCAGGAGAGAGAGACTCCAGCAGCCGCCGGGTGACTGCGGCGGGAAGTTCTTCCAGGAGACGGGTACGGTCGTCCGGAGGCATGTTTTCAACCAGCGCAAGCGTATCGCTCCGGGAAAGCGAATGGATCATCTGCTCCTGGGCGTCCAGCGGCAGGTAGGCAAAGACCGCGCTGGCGTGCTCCTTGGGTAAGACGCGAAAGATCACGGCTTCCTCTTCCGGCGGCAGTTCGATGATCAGGTCAGCGATGTCCGAGACATGAGTCTCAGAGAGTGCTTCCTGCAGTTTGGCAATGTCCTTACTGTGTATCAGATCGTGGATCGCTGGCAGAGAACTAACCGTGTGCGTCATAGCATTCTGATTGTAGAGGAAGAAATAACATGAACCGCCCTGTGACGCGTGGCCAAGCCAATATAATTTCAACATGCCGGTTTCTGACAACATCGCCCTCATCCGCCAGCGCATCGCTGCCGCCGCCGCTCGTGTGGGACGCAAGCCGGAAGATGTCACGTTGATGGGCGTAAGCAAGACCGTGGAGCCTGGGCGCATCTGCCAGGCCTATGACGCGGGCATTCGGGTGTTCGGCGAAAACCGCGTACAGGAATTCGCGGACAAAGCAGAAGCCCTCAACCTGAAAGACGCCGAATGGCACCTGATCGGCCACCTGCAAAGCAACAAAGCAAAAAAAGCCGCGGAAAGTTTTCATTCAGTTGATTCCGTGGACTCGCTTCGCCTTGCCGAACGGCTGAACCTGGCCGCGGAGCAAGCTGGCAAGATTCTGAATGTGCTGATCGAAATCAAAGTCGGAACGGAAGAAGCGAAAGCAGGAATTCCTGTGGGCTCGCCGGAACTTGACGAACTCTTGCATGGCGCGGCGGCTTTCAAGAATCTCCAGATCCGCGGACTGATGGCCATCCCGCCGCACACGGACGACCCCGCCGGTGCGCGACCGTACTTCCGCCTGCTGCGCGATCTCCGTGATACCATCGTCGCCCGTAACCTGCCGCACATTCAGATGGACGTGCTATCCATGGGCATGTCCCACGATTTTGAAGTGGCTATTGAAGAAGGTTCCACGTGCGTGCGCGTGGGGACGGCGCTTTTTGGCGAGAGGTTGAAACCATGAAAACTGTTGACAGAATTTTTGCCTGGGCGCTGCTGGTACTGGGCTTTGTGCACTTCGCCGCTACGTTTCTTGCCTTCAAGACGCTGAGCCTTGACGCTGTCTGGTTTATTTGCGGCGGGGTGGCCATGGCCCTTGCCGCCATGATCAACTTGCTGCGTATGGGCCGCACGGCCGACCGCTGGCTAACGGGTACGTGCTGTATTGCCAATGCGCTTATGGCGCTGGTCTTTGATGGGGTAGTGCCTTGGGTGTTGCGCCACGATCTCAGGGACAACCCGCAAGTCATTGTGGTTGGGCTCGCGGTTTTCGTGGAGCTTGTCTTCTCGGTCCGCCAATGGTCGCGATAAAAGAAACGCCAAAGGGAATCACGTTCGCCATTAAGGTCCATCCGCGCGCGCGTAAGAATGCCATCACTGGCACGGTCGACGACGCCCTCAAAGTCGCGCTCACTGCGCCGCCCGTCAACGGCAAAGCCAACCAGGCGGTGATTGAGTTCTTTGCGGAATTGTTTGCAATTCCGCGATCCTCCGTTACCATAGCCAGCGGCGAAACCAGCCGGCTCAAGCGGATTTGCATCTCCGGCGTCTCTGGCGCCACATTGCAGCGTCGCCTGAACGAACTTTCCGCCGATTTGTAATTGAGTAATTTGGTAATCGGGTAATTGAACGCCGAGAAGCGTAACCGAAGGAGCGTTATAACTTGAACCTTTACGCAATTGTGCTGGGCTTGATTGTGGCGGTGCTGCTGTGGGTAAGCGTAAGCCAGATCCGCAAGGTCAAGACCAAGGCTGACTATCTGGTGGCCGGACGTTCGCTGCCCTGGTACGTGCTGGTGTTCACGCTGTTGTCATCGTGGATCGGCTCTGGCAGTCTTTTTGGCGGCGCGGAAAATGCTTTCAAGAACGGCTTCTCCGCTCTATGGCAAGCCGGCGGCGGATGGATTGGCCTGCTGGTCATCGTGTATGTCGCGCCCCGGGCGCGCAAGTTTGCGCAGTTCACGATTCCGGATTTGCTGGAGACTCGCTACAACGTGGCGGCGCGCGTGCTCGGCGCGATTGCGATTCTCTTTGCTTACACCGCCATCACGTCATACCAGTTTCGCGGCGGCGGAGACATTCTGCATTTGGCTTTCGGCCTGCCTCGCGATACCGGCATGTACATGATCGCCGGGTTTGTCATCCTGTTTACCGCGCTCGCTGGCATGACGTCGGTTGCGTATCTTGACGTCGTCATCGGCACGCTGGCCACGGTGACTTGCATCACGGCGATTCCCATTCTGCTCCACAAGACTGGTGGATGGGCCGGGGCGCAAGCGGCATTGCCTCCGCAATACTTTCAGTGGTTCGGAAACTTCTCCATGGTCAACGGCGTGGACCATGGAACCGGGGCGGCCTGGGCGCGCGCGGCTGAGCTTTTTCTGCCTACCATGTTGCTCATGCTGGGCAACCAGAATATGTATCAGAAGTTTTTCTCGGCGCACACGGAACGTGACGCGAAGCTTTCAGTCATGGGATGGATCGTGGGCACGTTCGTGCTGGAAACCGTGATCGTGGCCATCGCCGTGTTGGGTGCCGCGCTTTATCTGCACACGCCGGACGTGAAGCCCCGCGAAATCATCCCCTACGCCGCTCGCAACGGACTGCCGCCGTTCATCGGAGCTCTGCTCATGGGCGCGGTGTTCGCGAAAGTGATCTCCACTGCGAACAATTATCTTTTCTCTCCGGCCACCAATCTCGTCAATGACGTCTACACGCGCTTCATCAACAAAGAAGCCACGAACCGCCAGGTGCTGATCGTCTCGCGTTTCATCGTCGTCGGACTGGGCGTCTGGGCGTTCGTACAGGGCGCGTACACGGAATCGATCCTGCAAAAAGCGCTGTACGCTTACACCATTTATTCCGCGGCGATCACGCCGGTGGTGATGGCTGCGTTCTTCTGGAAGCGCGCATCAGCGTGGGGCGCGGTCTCCTCCATTGGCGCGGGGACGCTGATCACCGTGTTGTGGAATGAAGGCGGCTCGAACTGGATACTGGCGCACACTACTCCCGGAAGCCCGTTGCACTGGCTGGCCGAGCGTGACGCAATCTTCGCCGCATTGCTGGCATCGGTACTGTGTCTGCTTGTGGTTAGCATGCTCACCAAGGCTCCGCGGCGCGAACAACTGGCGCCGTTCTTTGATGATGAAAAAAAGGATGACGAAAAGAAGGACGATGAAAAGAAGGACGACGAAAAGGAACCCGGCGCAGCAACCGCCTGAAGCGGGGAGCGTTTTCCTTCGACTCTGATAAAATCTCAACTCGGACTGGTGAACCCCCGGAATGGCAGATACTGATACCTCACAAAAGAATGCGGGCACGCCTGCTGTGCCTATGTCCGCGATGTCCGTGCTGGCTCCGCTTCTGGGCTGGCTGGTTCCGGGCGCTGGACACCTGGTCCAAAAACGCTGGGTGCGTGGCGGGCTCATCATGGCGTCCATTGTTGCGCTATTTATTTTCGGCCTGGCCATGGATGGCAAAGTCTATCCGCCGAATACCGGTGACATACTGGATATCCTCGGCTTTGTCGGCGATCTGGGATCTGGCGGCCTGTATATCCTGGGACGTTCCATGGACTGGGGCGCCGATGCCATCCGCTTTGCCACCGCTGACTATGGCACGAAATATATTGTCGTTGCCGGACTGCTCAACATCATGAGCATGGTTGACGCTTACCACATCGCGATTGGGAAAAAACCATAATGCTGCTCGTCCTTCAAGTTTCCCACTTCACCGCAGCCGCGATCTTTGCGTTCTGCGCGTCCATCGTGTTTGCCATTACCACGCGGAACACACCGCGGGAAATGGTCCGCTTTGGCGCTTATTGTTTCCTCTTCTTTATGGGCGGACTCTATGTCGCGGGCTGGGGCATGTGGCTTTTGCATCATTGATTTAAGCACCCGCCTAAGAAATTCTTCCTTGCCGAGATTCCTTTGCTCTTGAACTGCGCAATTCGCGCGCAACTCGGCCGAATTGCTTTTATCGTTGCTTCATTAGGCGAGACCCCCGCCCGAGAGAGTAGCTCTTGCTGACTTCTTGAATGCGCCTTTAGTAGCGCAATTCGCCACGCAAGTCGGGCGAATCGCTTTTGTCATTGCTTCATTAGGCGAGCCCCCCGCCCGAGAGAGTAGCTCCTGCTGACTTCTTGAATGCGCCTTTAGTAGCGCAATTCGCCACGCAAGTCGGGCGGGCTTTAGTTTCTGTCGCTCCGCTCCAAACCGCTCATGAGTTCTCTTCTCCGCGATTTGTTCTGCTCTCATAACAAGCCGCTCGGCGCGCAAGTCGGCCTCGCAGCTTCTTTTGCTCGGCTCCCTTTGTGTTCCTTCGTGTCCTTTGTGGTTGAGTCTTGGTCAGCTTTTCTGAACCGTTGTCGAAAACAGCTTCACGCGCTCGCGGAAGCCCAGCCGTTCGTAGATTCCGATGGCGCGTTGGTTGTCCGTGCGGACGGTAAGGAATGGCTGTTCGTTTCGGGCGCGGATGCGTCGTGCTAGTTCCGCGACCAAAGCCGTGGCGTGACCGCGACCTTCATGTCCTGGCATAGTGGCTACCGTGGATATTTCGCGATAACCAGGAAAATGAAGACGAAGGCACGCCATCGCAACCAGCTGATTGCCGCCGTCTGGAACGGATTCGCGAATGCCGACAAATCCACCGAGCTGATAGAGCTTGGGACTGAGCTTGCGTCCGGGACGCGTGGCCTCATACACGGCGGACATTTGGTCCAGGTCAGCCGCCGTGAGGTCTTCAATCTGAAAACCGCCGGTGAGTGGTGATGGTCTGGATTCTGAAGCAGCGCCTGATGTAGCTTCAGGCTGAGCCGCCTCCGCAACTTCCTGCACCATCTCCAGAAGCTCAACCGCGCGGGTCACGGTCCAGCCGGGTGGCAGTATAGGCTTTTGCCGGGTTAGCAGCCCAACGGGTTCCGGCGAGAGCTTCGCCATGTCCTGAAACGCAGGCGGCATGGGCAAGGCCAGCGCGCCGTGAATACACATTTCAGGCGGGAAGCGGCGGGCCATTCCGGTGGCCAGTGCAAATTGGGATTGGTGCGTGGTCAGCGCTTTCCAGCTTGGGTTATCCAAAGGATGCATGGCAGAGACAGTTTATCGCTGTTCTATCGGTCACGGGGTACTGGTCGCTGGATGCTAGATTCCGAGTCAGTGTGATCTCCGATTACACAATTGAGCGGCTTCTGTCTGTATTCCAGCCATGGATATTTGTAACGCTCTAAGGAGCGAGATGTGCGATTCTCCTGGATCCACGAAAAGAATGCCTCCATTGCAAAAATGTATGGAATGAATTCTCCTCTGTTCATATTACTTTCGGACTTGGTTGCTTTGTCCACAACGATGGCGCGACCCAAGTGTATGGCTTTGTTCCTGGAGCGGTATAACGCAAGCAAGTCAGAAGACCAACCTGATGGACCGTCAATCGGAACAAATTGTCCAGCATCAGACATTTTTAACAATTGTGAACCGTCCTTAAATTTCCACTCGAATCGATCACCGTTCTTTTTCTGCTGTTTTGCGTACTCCGATGCGTCGTGAGGATCCGCAGTTGGCAAAATGTCTTCGTGCAACTGGGTGAGCTCAATTTCAGCGGCCATGCCGAGTTCGGTCAATGCTTTGACATCGTCTTGAAGGGATGTGCTTATCAGTGCATCGCAGTAAATCGATTCTGCGACCGGCAAAACGCAATTTGCAGATATTTGCTGTTCGATGGACTCCCAGACCGTTTTCGTTAGTGGCTTGATTATTACCGTTTGTCCGGCATGAACAATATTTGTTTGTGAGTGTCTCGCACTGTTTGTCTCAAAGCAAGCAGCATTGCAGAAAGGCGATCGTCCGATCGACCCGTGGAAAATCCAGTACTGCCTGCCAAGGATCCGCAGCCATTCCAAGCATTTAACAAGCTGCTGGTAGATCAGGTACTCCGGTATGGGAGGGTGCGGAACGAAAGCCCTCACAATTGTGTAATGCAGTGCCATCGAATCGTTCCCGAGAGTCTGTTGAAGGGGAACACTCAAGCAGGCAGCAATCGGTTTCTGTATTTGAGCGGTTTTTCCACCTACATTGATTCGCACGGGTGGCCAGGTTCCCGCATCTTCGAGGTAAATTGGAAACGGAAAGACATATTCGACTAGCTGCCCATCATCCTCAAAGACGATTCTTGGGGGAAACGGCGGAGTCGTGATTTTGAGTCCACCGTTGGCCAGCTGAAGAAAATCGGGGTTAGCGGCAATCGATGACGTGTGTTGGTTGCTCACCAGGCCAAACTCCTTCAAGCGAAACAAACCATATTGTCTCAGAAGTCCGCTCACGAATGGAACACGAAACACGCGGTTTCATTCTTGCCTCAGTGTGGGCTCTAAATATGGCCGGAAGTTCAGTGGAAACTTCCGCATTCCACCGCAAGCCTACAAGTAGCTCAGGAACCCAACGTCCTTGTGTTGCTGCTTGTAGTCCGCAAACCAACGGCACGGGAAATAAAGGACTGCAACCACAATCGCCCAGACCAGATAAAGCAGGCCCAGACTCCACAGATATTGCGGAGGAGCGGGTGGGATCATTACCGGATGGTTCAAAAAGAGCCAGTGGTCCACCGATCCGGAGCGCAACAGGGAAACGATGATGGCCGCAAAATGGATCAGTGGTATGTGCAGTGCGTAGTAGAAGAAGGGAACACGTCCAAAGGTTTTGAAAACGGCGGCGACAGGGCCGCTCGCGTTTTCCAGCAAGGGCAGCGCCAGCAGCGCAGGCCCGAGGGTCATAAGGAGAAAGAGCAAGGAGGCTGGATACTTTGTGGTGCTCAGGAAAGAAATCCACGCCGGGGTTTGTGGACGTTTGGGCGCGGTACTCGGCGCTGCCTGTGCGGACTGCGGCGCGCCAGTCTGAGTCTGCGTCGCGGCAGGCGGCTTGGGTGCACTCCAGGGCCGCGGGTCGCCATAGAGGTTGAATCCGCGCAGGATGAGGAACAACAGAATGGCAGCGGTCCCCAACGCGAGGCAGATCTTGCGGCGCCGAGCTGGCTCCAGCGTCATCACTTGGCCAAAGGAATAACCGGCGGCCATCACTCCGATCCAGGGGACGATGGAATACAACACAAAGAGGTCGGGCCCATTAGCGCCGATTTTGATGGGTCCGCCAAAATACAACACTTGCCACAGCCAGGCCCAGTGACTTGTTCCCAAGGCTGTATACAACGATTGCGAATAAAAGTCCGTGATGTTGTGGCCAAAGATAATCGCCAGCCCAAGAACGCCAAGCACGCGTACTGGCAGGTAGATCAATCCGGCCATCAGGACCATGCACCAGCCAATCACCCAGATCACGCCAGCAAGCAGGTAGTGAGCGAAATCAAAATTGAAAGTCCAGGCCACGCGGAGCACGGTTAGTTCAAGGAACACGAGCCACAGGCCGCGCGTCAGCAGAAAGCGCGAGAGCGCGCTGCGGCTGGCCAGTTTGCGTCCGTGGAGAAAGGCGGACGTCCCGGCAAGAAAGATAAATGCCGGCGCAACAAAGTGCGTGATCCAGCGCGTGAGAAAAATTCCTGCCGTTGGACCTCCGGCGGGCTGCCCGGAGTAGACGCGGACGTGGTCGATGGCCATCAGCACCATCACTACGCCGCGAATCACATCAATGGACTCGATGCGTGAGGTGCGGGGAACCGCCATTCTTTGATCCTTGGCGGTGGGTTTTTCCACCAGAGATATCTTTCCGTTGGCCGCAGCGGACATAGGCAGTCCTCCCCCAGACAAATCGAAATTACCTTGAGATTTGACCAGTCCAGAGCCACTTTGTCATCGGGAAAATTGAGGTGTAAAACTCAGGCTTCAGGAGGATTGTCCGCAGGTTTTGCGTTTGGCGGCGTTTTGCCGCCTTTACGCTTCTGCACGGCCTGACGAAGGAGATATTCGATCTGTCCATTCACGCTGCGCAGTTCGTCCTGTGACCACGACTCCAAATCAGCCCATAGAGCGGGGTCAATGCGCAGCAGAAATGATTTTCGTTCAGCCATGGATGAACCATTCGATTCCAGGAATTAGGTGTCGCCCCTCCGGGGCTGGTCTCTCTATTTCGGCTAACCCAGCGCTTGCCCATCCCCAGCTTTGCCAAAAATCCGGCAAGCTGGGGAACTGGGACGCGCGCCTAACGGCGCTGCGCCTGTTCCAGTTAACGGCTGCTTTTTCCTGAGCAGACGGCGCTACTTACGCGTACAACGTTCCGGCGTTTACTACCGGATGCACTTCGGATTCACTGCAGAGCACAACCATGAGGTTGCTGACCATGGCGGCTTTGCGTTCGTCATCCAACGTGACCACGCCCTTTGCGGCCAGTTCTTTCAATGCCATGTCCACCATGCTGACCGCGCCTTGCACGATCTTTTGCCGCGCGGCGATCACGGCTTCCGCCTGTTGGCGACGCAACATGGCCTGGGCAATTTCCGGAGCGTACGCCAGATGCGTGAGGCGGGCTTCGTCCACGGTGACGCCGGCTTTGGCCAGGCGTTCCTGCAACTCAGCGCGCAACGCCGCAGAGACTTCTTCCACGTTGCTGCGCAGCGTGGCTTCATGTTCTTCTCCGTGATCGTAGGCGTAGAGATTGGCCAGATGGCGCAGGGACGATTCGCTCTGCGTGGTCACGTAGTTCTCGTAGTTGTCCACGTCAAACATGGCTTGCGCCGTGTCATTCACGCGCCACACCACGACCGCGGCGATCTCAATGGGATTGCCGCCCTTGTCATTGACCTTCAGCTTTTCGCCGTTCAAGGTGCGCGCGCGCAAGGAAATCTTGTTGCGGCCCAATGGCCGTTGTCCCGCGCCCGTCTCCACTCCGGCCTTGGCTGCGGCAATTCGAGCTGCCCACGCCGTGGTCTGCTGCGGTCCATTGGAATAAAACGGATTGCCCCAATGGAAGCCGCTGGTCCGCACCGTGCCTTTGTATTTCCCAAACAGCAACAGCACGCGCGCTTCATTGGGCTGGAGTGTGAACAGACCGGTGAGCAGAATGATCAGCACCGGTACCATCACCACAGCGGGGACGAAAAGCTCAAAGTGCGGGTGGCCCACCGTTTCCACGCCGTCGAGAATGGAATAAACGAACAGGGCAATGTCAGCCAGCAGCGCTCCGATCAACAGGACGAGCATGAGAGCTCCGCTGAGAACTGTAACGGTCCGTTCGTGGTTCAACGAAGTAACTTGATTCGAGTTCATGGTCTGCTATTCCTTAACAAGCCTTGGCCTGTTATCAATGTGATATCACAATGATATTCAAGAATCAAGTATTTTTATGTATTATTTTTATTATCAACAGTTTAGAGGCAGATATCTTCCGTTGGACTGGGCCGATTCGCCTTTCAGGGAGAGTTTTCGACGACTTAGCCTCCCATACTGTATTTCTCCGTGTGTCCGCGCCTACGTGGTGGGTTTTTGGCGTTGTGCGACTCAAAAGAAAAACGGCGCAACCGGCCCTTCCCGCCGATTACGCCGTACGTCAGTCTGACTTCAAGGTAAAGCTGCTTACATTCTGATTCCACCGCCCACGGGCAAGGTCTCGCCGGTGACCCAGCGGGAATCTTCAGATGCCAGGAACAGTGCTGCGTCGGCAACTTCTTCCACGGTCCCAACGCGGCCCAGAGGCGTGCGGGTTACCGCGTAATCGCGGAATGATTTGTCTTCACCTTGTGACGAACGCAGCCCTTCGGTATCGGTGACGCCCGGTGAAAGAGAATTGACGCGGATCTTGCGCGGGCCCAGTTCCTGGGAAAGCGAGCGGGTAATGGTGTCAACCGCGGCCTTGGTTGCACTGTAGACGGAAGCTCCCGGAGGCGGAGTCTTGGCGGCGATGGAACTTACGTTGATGATCGATCCGCCGCTGCCATTCATATGCTGAACAGCTTCCTTGGTGGTGAGCAGCAGGCCGAGCACATTGAGATCAAACTGTTTGTGGAAATGAGCTGGATTAACGTTTTCCAGAGGCTGGAAGTCGTAAACGCCGGCGTTGTTCACCAGGATATTCACGTTGCCGTACGCTTTTTTGGCTTCGGCAAACAAGTTCTTGATGTCGGCTTCCTTGGAAACGTCGCCCTGGACGGCGATGGCCTGAGAACCGGCAGCCTTGATTTTTTTCACCACGTTTTCCGCGCCGGCCTTGTCAGACGCGTAGTTCACTACTACTTTGGCGCCTTCCGCGCCCAGCTTTTCCGCGATCGCGGCGCCAATGCCCTTGGACGCGCCGGTAACCACAGCTACTTTACCTTGTAACTTTGCCATATAAGATTTTCCTCTCGCTCCGGCCATTTCCGGCTATTTTGATATTTCCCGATTTTGATATTTCGATGACTGTCAAATTGATGACCGTCTAATGGATGTGCGGGAGCGGGCAAGGATTCAGAAATCGGCGGACCGGGGAAGATTAAAGTTTGGCTAACTGGGCCAGATATTCCTTCCACACCTTGCGGCACAGCTTCATGTGCACGAACCGGGCCTCTTTGCGGACCTCGATCAGGCCCGCGTTTTCCAGCTCTTTAACATGATGAGACAGGGTGGCGGGAGAGATGGGCAGGACACAGCGCATGTCAACGCACGCCATCTCTTTTTTGGCGGCGATGCGGGAAAGAATTTCATAGCGCCGTGGATCGGCCAGCGCCTTGGCGATCCGCCGAAATTGTTTGAGTTCCATGAGTTGAGATGCGCAGAACCTTTAAATTATCGCATCTCCAGCGATTTTAAGGGACACGTACCGGGGTCTTTCACCCGCTCCACGTTGGCTAGCGTGAAAACTTGCGGCACAGGTTACGCGGGCAGGTTGAAACATGGATGCACTCGCTCTTCAGGTGGATGCAGGTGAATTCACTGTCGGTTGTGATTTCTACTTCGCCGCCACGAGGCAGCGGAATCTGACTTCTACCTGTTCCGTTGAGCCGGTGCTCTTCCACCAAATCGAGTGGATTGGCGCCTGCGATTCTTATCAACTCAAGGGCGCTGGGTGTTGCTCGGTCCATTGGGGAAGTGTCCAATTCTGTGTACCGCCATCATGCCATGCAAGGCAAGCCAAGCGGCCTTAAGTTTTCACTTATCTCGAAGGGCCTATTTCTTAGGAACTCCATAGGACTGCGCCCGGAAATTCATGATGGACCCTTGCAGGCTTTGTCCGATGGTGATGACCGGCATCCAGCGCTCGAGGGTGTGATGTCCGCTGCGGTGCGCCATGTACTGAAACAGCAGAGTGCCGCCGGCGTTGATGCCATAGTGGAAAGCCAAAGTTCCCGGCCAACCCTGGTTCTCAAAGGGACGCGCTATGGGCGAACCTTCTTTTACGTTGCTGAAATGGTCCAGTGTGTAGCGGGTGGAGACGGCGTCCATGGTTTGTACGCCAAAGGTGGCGACGGTAAGCCAGGTATTGCGCTTGTCAAAGAAGCGGTGTGTTTCGCCCAAACGCACAGGCTTCTCTTGCTTGCGGTATGTGTATACCGGGGGGTCTGCTTTTACAGTCTCGGATTTGGGCGCTTCCGGCAAGGCCGCGCTGGATGGCAAGGTGGCGCGCGACAATGGCTCGCCAGTGAGATTCATGCTGGAAGAAAAGCCGCTCCAGGAAACTTCTTCGCTTATTGCCATGCTCTGAGTCAGCCCGTCTGGTGACGGAGCCTGCGCTCCGGCGGCCGTTGCGAAAGACAGTAGCGCCAAGATGATTGCCAAACGTTTCATGATTTTCCTTTTTTGCGGAAATGCCGCAGCCAGCGTCGTCGAAACGCGAACTTCGCGCGTCTTAAGGTTTTATCGGCGGCGAAGTAGCTCCGGTAAAACGAAACGCGTGTTACGGACGGAGCCGGAAATCCATGACTCGTGGCTATAGCGCGCGCGAATTGTGCCGGAGACGCGAGGAAGAGTGGAGAGTTCTAGGCAAAAGTTGCCGGGATGGGAGGAGATCAGTCAGATTTGCCAGCGATGCCGAAAACACGTACTGGCACCGACGCCCAACCGGCAGATAATTCCCACCCGAGGAAATGCGGCGTCGCGCCAGCTGTACGAGGACAGGAGATGATGCCCCTCGCCGTTTTAAACACAGAGTTCCTGCTACCTTAAGCTTAGTGTCCGTTCAAGTGTTTTTATCCCTGTGGCACGAAGTATAGGCTACGCAAAAGTATGGCGGATGCGAAGTTCCGATACAATCATCCAAAGAACCAAAAAATGAACGAAAAGCTACTGTTCCCTTTTGAAGACGCAAGTCTCCGCGAACCCTACCGCGAGTACTTCATGACGAAGCGGCAGAATTTCCGGAACTTCATCACGCAAGTTCCCGAGCTGTGGGATTGTTTCCAGCGGCTCGACGCTGTTTGGGCACGCGACCTTGAAGACATGAAGACGATTGAAAGGTCTCGCACTCTGATAGTTCTCCTGTTCAGACACAGTCACCAGCAGTTTCGGATTGCTTTCGAGCTTGGCTGCTCCTCGGCCCTCACTGAGGCGTTCAGCATAATGCGCGGGTCCATCGACAGCGGGATGATCGCGCACAAGATTTACCGTGAGCCGCAATTGCTCGCTGTATGGGCGTGCAGGAACAAGGGCAAAGCGGAGGAGAAGCTGTTCAGGGAGACCTTCAAATCGGCGAACCTCTTTCCCGCCCAATACGGGCTTGATGCGCTCAAGCCCTTTTATCGCGATTATTCCGATTACGGTACACACCCCGGAGTGGGAGCTCTTTCCCTGCACGTAACGTCCGACGACGGCCGCAATTGGCAGAACTCCTACCTGGAAACGGGAAAGAGGCTTGTCGCGTTTCTCTTTCGGATGCTGCAAGCGTCTGCGATGGTGGAGAATGCCTGCTTCAAGTGCTTCGAGGACCGACTGAATCTTGATTCTCAATTGGTCAATATGCGCTCCGAATTGGCCCATCGAACCGACGAAGCGGCTACTGCGGTGAATCAGATTCTCACGTCCGGATGAATTCCGGCAAACTCCATGGCCTACTTCTCAATACGGGGCGGCTACGTAACGGTCACCCGTTTTTTACCAGTAACACTGAAAAATCGGGAATTTACAAAATGGGCCGATACAAAAGTCTTTGTTTATCAAGATGGTGCCGAAGAAGGGACTCGAACCCCCACACCCTTGCGGGTACATGGACCTGAACCATGCGCGTCTGCCAATTCCGCCACTTCGGCAAATGGGAAGCGCCAGTAGTCATACCGGCGCGGCAACAGGAAACAACTTATCTATTGTAGCGGGTCTGGCGATGCTGTCAAACCTTGTTCCGGTCGCTTCGCGACAAACCGCGTAAGTGTTTCTCTTTGTGGCGGGATTTGTCTGCCCTGTAACGGCGGGACTCAGCGCGCAAGTCGGCTTCGTCCCTTCGTTTCTTGTCGCTGCGCGACAAACCGCCTAAGCCATTACTATCGTGGCGGCACTCTTCTGCTCTTTTTGCACCCAACTCGGCGCGCGAGTCGGCCTCGCCTGGAAATTTGACGACGCTGTCGCTCGCGCGACAGACCGCTTTGAATAATTCTCCGCCCCCGGATTTTCTGCCTTGCTCCGGATTTGCAGATTTTGTTTCTCGGATAACAATGCTGGGTGCCCTGTTCCTTTGGGGAAAGCAAAGGGCGGGATTCGAATATCTGTCCTTCTCATTCTTGAACGCGCTCCGCTTCGCTGGTCTTCTTGCTGCGCTCCGCTTTGCTGCGCGAAGGCCTCCGGCGTGAGGAATGGTTCTTTTCTTTATTACCCAGCATTTACCTCCTCAGCGCACGATGTGCGCCGCGGAGCCATGCTGGGCTAACTCATTTCGCGCCTCCGGCGCTGGAATATTCGGGCTGCGGGCGGCGTCCCCAAAATGTGCGTTTGTTATGTGCTACACAAAGAGAGATCGTTAGTCAGCGCTTACGTGCTTCGTTTCGCCTGCGGAAAGCAAAGGCGGGCTTGGAATATCTGTCCTTCTCATTCTTGAACGCGCTCCGCTGCGCTGGTCTTCCTGCTGTCCGCTTCGCTACGCGCCAGCTTACGGGCGTGAGGAGTGGTTCTTTTCTTCCATTACTGCGGGACAGCGGCCATTTTGATTACGTAGCGGCTTTGATCACCGCGACTCGCTTGCCCTTCTCCACGAAAATAGATCGTTTGACGATTGCGACTCTGTCTTTGGATGGGCCAAGACTTGCCGTAGGCCTCGAGTGTTTCTTGAACTCAGCGGCGGGTAAACTCAGGATTTGATAAGAGCCATTCTTGTCTTGAAATGCGCCTAAGACCGACTTGACTTTTTCTAAACAGAGCAAAGTTACGCCCACGCTTTGAGGGCGGCCCCCACGGCATTGCGAGGAATGGATGGTGACACGTTCTCCCTTGAGGTCAAACTCGTTGCTGCCGGGCTTTCTATTTGTGCCGCCGAGTTTCTCGATTAGCGTCGTCGCATTCTGGAGTCCGAACTCGCTGGCTCGCGCTCCACTTTCACGATCTTGAGGCATACAGAAGAGTTTAGCTTTCGATCTTAGTTCTTTCAATCTGGTTCTTGATCACTCCGCTTCGCTACGCGACGGCCTACGGCGTAAGGGGTAGTTCTTTTCTTCCACTACCCAGCTTGATCCCTACCTTCTTATAGTTCTTCCTCGGTGCCTGGGCCTTCCGCGTCGCTGAATCCAAGTCCAACAGGCATCAAGATGGGTACTTGGCTGAACGCATCACGCTGGGATATTCGGGCTGCGGGCGGAGTCCCCAAAATGTGCGTTTGTTATGCGTTACACAAAGAGAGATCGTTACTCAGCGCTTACGTGCTTCGTTTCGCGCTTGGGGCTCAGTCTGGGCTGAAGCGCGAGACCTACCACTTCTGTCGCGCCCTCCGGTTCTGTCGCGTCTAGCGGCGCTGGGAACTTCCTGTAGCTTGAGTTTTTCCAGGCTCGTTGCTTCCCCTGGGGATTCATAGGCTAGCGACAATTGTGTTCGGCCAGTGAACTACAGGACGCTTGACAGGCGTGCGCGGCGATGAACTAGTTCGTCCTTTATTCTCTAATGGGAATGCGGTAGGATCAATCAGCCCCAAGGGGTGGAACGCGAGTCGATCTTTGAAAAACAGCAAATAGCGGCTAGCGTCAAAACCCCGCAGCCGAGGGCGGCTGCGGCCATCGCCGAAATCGCCGTGATCGCAGCGTGATTGCCGTGATCGGAAAAAGCAGATTCCTCCCTTCGGTCGGAATGACAATTCTAGAAAGGGCTTCGCTTGGGAGGAATCGTGTAAGTCCTGTAGATCTTGGGATGGAGAGGGAGGGTGGGCTGCGCTAAAGCGCAGCCATCGCCGTGATCGCCGTGATCGGAAAGGCGAAAAGCGAATTACTCACAGCGAAAGCAGATTCCTCACCTAAAGCCGGTCGGAATGAAAAAGGCGCACAGGCAGGAGTGCCTGTGCCACACGAGAGTCGCTTGGGAGGAATCGTGTAAGTCCTGTAGACCTTGGGATGAGCGGGAGGGGAGTGAAGATCGCCGGAATCGCCGAGATCGGAAAAAGCAGATTCCTCCCTTCGGTCGGAATGACAATTGCCGAAGAGATTGCCAAAATCGCCGGAATTGCCAAAATTGGAGATTGAAAGGCTAAGCTTCCGGTTGACCCAAGGTTCTTGCGTCAGGCCTATTCAAAAGGTTGTTCCGTCAGATTGGAATGGTGGTAAGAGTCCCCGGCCGTGCTTTCTCTTGGTACGGCCTGTTCTTGTCGGGCTTATCTCTTCGGCGCGGCCGTGGCAGAAGTTCCGCCTGCGGTATTCGCCGCGACGGCTCCGGCGCCGGTCTTAGGAGCGACGTTTAGCATCTGGTCGGCGTAGTTCGGTCCCAGGCCCAATTTGATGAGAGCGCGGGAATCAGGCGTGACTTTGGATTGCCATCCGTTGTCAGCTTGGTATTTGACCATGGCGGCCTGGGTGCGTGCGTCCCATTTGCCGGTGGGTTTGCCGGTAAGGTAGTTTTCGCGGATCAGTGCTTCCTGTATTTCCGTTGCCCGTTCCGGCTTGATGATCTGCTGGCCTTTGCGTTTCCAGGCTCCACGGCGGCTGCGCCGTCCTTTTTTGCTGGAGGCTTTTCCGGTGCTACCGGATGTGGATTTCGTTGCCGAAGGGCTGGCAGAGGCGCCCGTAGCGCCTGTTTTTGTACCCGTTTGGGCCAAGCTGCTGGCTGCCAGAGACAGGGCTATCGTGTTGACGACAAATAACTTAAGTCCGGAAAAGCGCAAAAACCGTCACCTCTACCAAGGAAATACGTCGGAACATAATGTCATGACTTGGCGTTCCGGCGCTAGCGGTATGTTTGTGGCGCGAGTTACGGAAGAGTACCGGAAACAAAGCTGTTACCGCCACCCACGTTGCGGGGGAGCTTGGCAAAAAAGACCACGTCCTGACCGCTCTTGAGTTGTGACGTAAGCTTTTTGAAGTCTTCTTCACTATTCACCGGTTGCCGGTTGACTTTGAGGATGACCATGCCTTTGAAGAGTCCAATGTCTTCGGCAAAGGAGTCCTGTTTTACGTCTACCACGACCACGCCACGGGGCGTGGTCACGCCAAGTTGTTCGGCTTGATCGTCAGTCAAAGAATGGACGGTCACACCGAGCTTTGAAGATGCCGGCTTTACCGGATCGGAAACTTCCTGAGCGGGGTCACTGGTGTCAGAGACGAGCTTGGCCCGGTCCACCACGCCCACGTTGGCGGATTTCTGCTGGTCATTGCGGACGTAATCGATCTTGATCTTGCCTCCGGGACGGATGGCCGAGATGATGCCGACGAGTTCATCTCCGTTCTTGATGGTCTTGCCATCAATGGTGGTGATGGTGTCTTCCGCTTGCAGGCCGGCCCTTTCCGCCGGGCTGCCCGGAGTAACGCCGGTGATGGTCACGCCTTTGGCGCCGTACGTCCGGGCCAGGGCCGGAGTGCCCTGATTGAACGTTACGCCGATGGATCCGCGTTCCACGCGATGCTCTTTACCTTCTTTCAACTGGTGGTAAACGTTGTTGACCACGTTGGAAGGTAGAGCAAAGCCCACGCCCTGGTAGCCGTTGCCTTGCGTATAAATGGCGGTATTGATGCCGATGACTTCCGCGGCCATGTTCACCAGCGGTCCGCCGGAGTTGCCGGGGTTGATGGCGGCGTCAGTCTGGATAAACGATTGAAACTGTCTTCCGCTACGCGGTAGGTTGCGGCCCTTGGCGGAAACGATGCCGGCGGTCACGGTTTCTTCCAGATCAAACGGGCTACCCACGGCCAAGACCCAATCGCCCACGCCCATGGCGTCAGAATTGCCCAGGCTGGCTTTCGCCAGCGGACGGTCTTTAGGAGGATCAATCTTGATAACGGCCAAATCGGTTTCGGAGTCTGAGCCAATCACTTTGGCTTCGTGCAGCACGCCTGGCGGATCGTCCATGAGCTTGACGCGGATGCGATCGGCCTTGTCAACCACGTGCAGGTTGGTGATGATGTAACCATCGGTGTCCAGAATTACGCCGGAACCCAGGGAACGCTGGCGGCCGCCCTGGCCGTCGGGTCCGTAGGGACTCTGGTCGTCGTCACTGCCGCCACCCTGACCGGGACCAAAGAAGCGTTCAAAGAAATCCTGGAATGGATCGTTGCCGCCATTGTCATTGCCTTGGCTGCGGTTGCCGCGTGTTTTACGCCGGTTGCGCGGAGTGGATTCCGTGCTGATGTTCACCACCGCCGGCTCAATGCTTTTGGCCACCTGGCCGAAAGTGTTGCCTAGCTGCTGTGGTGACTGCATGGGGAGAAGAGCTGGCCCGCCGGACTTGGCTTTTACGCCGCCACTGCTCAGCACCGTGCCAATCAGGATGCCCACGGTCAACGTAAACAATATGGCCAGGGTAAACAGCATGCGCTGGGTCCTGAGACGGGCGATCAATGCGGCAAAGCGGGAATTCATACTCAAGTTCTTCCTCCGGGCTACTAGCACCATTCAAATTATAAGATGGAACGCTTCTCGACGCGCGAAACAGTTGTTTATGGTGAGTTACCAGTGGTTAGACGCGAAACCCGTGTTCGGCGTTATCCGGTCAGGGCACAGAGGCCGAACCGCCGGACAAGCCTTTTACCAGCTCCGGGTCAGGACCGGACACCGCTCCCAACAGCTCAGAAACCACCACGCCGGCCAGGATCAGCAAAGCTCCGGCGCCGGCGCGAAGCCCAAGCCTTTCATGGAGATATAAGAATGACGCGATCCAGGCAAACACCGGTTCCAGGTTGAAAATCAGGGCGGCGTGTGTGGCCGGAGTAAATTGCTGCGCCCAGGCCTGGACGGTAAACGCCACCGCCGTCCCCAGAATTCCGGTGATCAGAATGGCCACCACCACGCCGGGCGAAAGGCGCAGGTGCGGATGCTCCAGCAGCGGCGCGGCTATAGACATGAGTCCGGCGGAGACGATGAGCTGGACAACGGCGATCTGCTCAAAAGGGACCCGTTGCGAGGCGCGTCCGATGAAAATGATGTGGAAGGCGAACGCCACGGCGCAGCCAATGGTCAGGATGTCGCCCAGATTGATATTCGCAAAGTCAGCCAGGCCCTGGCGACCAGCTGGCACGGTCATCAGAAACAAGCCGCAGAGTGCGAGGAGAATTCCGACGACACGCCAGCGATGAATTTTGGTCCGCCAAAAAACGACCAGAAAGAGAGGCACCAGCACCGTGGACCCGCCGGTAAGAAATGCCGACTTGGATGCCGTGGTCAGGCGGAGGCCCTCCGTCTGGAACGCGTAACCCGCAAACATGAACACGCCGACGATCGATCCAGCCGCTGCGGCCCGGCGATCAAGCTTCAGCAAGTTGCGGCGAAAATAAATAGACAGCAGCACTGCTGACAACGCCATGCGGACGGCATTGAGCGTGAGCGGCGACGAATCCGCCAGCGCCTGCTTGACCAACACAAACGAGCACCCCCACACCAGGGTGACCAGCACGAGAGACAAATGGGCCTTTAGGGGACGTTGCACAGTGAGCGGAGCTCTCAAGGTTCAAAACCAGAGTTTCGCTCACCATCTTAAACTGTTCCGCCCATCGCGGACTCGATCCATCCGTCTTAGGTGAGCCTTCTAGTCATGCAAGCAAGCGCTGTGCAAGAATTGTTGCGGCCTGAAATGCTCGGCATTCATTCAGGCGGAAAACAAGCGAGGAACCCACCATGGAGTATCCGGCCGTGAGAAACTTGAAGATCGCTGACGCTCTCAACGCCATTCCCAGTCCGGAAGGGAACATGTGGGCCACGCTGTTCCAATATGGCACTCTGCAGGTTGAGATCTACGCTCCTCGCGGCGTCGACAACCAGCAGCCGCACACGCGCGACGAACTGTATGTGGTGGTGTCCGGCAGCGGGTGGTTTTTCAATGAAGGCAAGCGCGTGCCATTTGCTCCGGGTGATGTACTCTTCGCCGCGGCCGGCGAGGTACATCGCTTTGAAGATTTCACCAGCGACCTGGCGGTCTGGGTGGTGTTCTACGGCCCCGAAGGCGGCGAACGTGCCAAGTAGGCGCGTCCTGTGCTGCGCGATTCTGTGTGCCCTTCTGTTGGCGCCACTTTCTTTTTCCGCGCAGGACAAACCGTCCAGCTTCACAACACCCGTGGCATCGCAACTTCTCGCCCAGGTCCGTGAAGGCCTTGAAGGCCGCAGCCAAAAGAAAATCCTCGCAGCGTTTGATCTTTCTCAGATGACCAACGGGCCGCTGTTCAGACAACAAATCGCCGGACTCTTCAACCAGACGGAATCTGTCCGCGTGCACCTGAACCTCGTCGAAATTGAAGCCGGCGACGCGGGCCGGCAACGAGTCGCTGTGGAAGCTGAGATGGAAGCCGATCCCCGCGGCAATGGGTTGCCGGTCCACAAACGCGCACGGCTAAC
>Ga0075024_100000059_pt1 | contig 28427 bp, 26 predicted proteins | sample Str013_2_FD_71389 | JGI IMG/M metagenome (GOLD analysis project Ga0075024, IMG submission 71389) | Freshwater sediment microbial communities in response to fracking from Pennsylvania, USA - Straight Creek_MetaG_SC_2013 | ecosystem: Environmental > Aquatic > Freshwater > Creek > Sediment... | reverse complement strand
ATCCAGCGGTGTTTCAATAATTTTTCCGGCCAGGTGCTGCAACCCGTTAAAAGGATCAAGCAGCTTGCCATAACCGGCTTCATTGAGGCTGATGGCAAGTGCATTGATGGTAAAATCGCGGCGGTTCTGATCATCTTCCAGCGTTCCGGGCACTACATCAGGGTTGCGGCTATGGTACTTGTAGCTCTCTTTACGGGCGCCTACAAATTCTATTTCAAAATCATCCAGTTTTATCTGTGCGGTCCCAAATGTTTTAAAAAAAGCCACCGTTGGTACAGGATTAAAAAATGAAGCCACTTTGTGCGCCAGGTCGATGCCATTGCCCACGCACACGATATCGGCATCTTTTGTTTTGCGGCCAATCAGCTTGTCGCGTACAAAACCACCAATAATATAGCAGGGCATTTGCAATTCGCCCGCCGCATGCGCAATTTTTTTAAAGACAAACAATTCCCGATCGGTGCAATGGATCTCCATAGTGGCAAAAATAAGAATAGCAAATGTGATGAATGTGAAAATGTAAAAATAGCACCCCGAATAAAACGCAGCCCGTTTTAAACCTTGTTTTTAAGGTGAAAGAATTTTCACATTCATCACATTTTCACATTTGACAGGGTCTTTAAAAGCTGTTCTTCTTTTATGGTATTAGCACATTTAAAATGCCCCAGCGGGCAGGCTTTTCTGCCATGCAAACCACAAGGGCGGCAAACAAGCGGTTCTTCGGTTTCCACAATAAAACTGGCATCGCTTACAGGGCCAAAACCAAAAGAAGGCAGGGTAGAACAGTAGACAGCAGTAACCGGCGCATTTACCGAAGAGGCAAAATGCATGGGCGCGGAATCATTGACATAGTTCATGGCGGCATCTTTCATCAATGCAGCGGACTGCAAAAAACTGAGCTGGCCGCAAAGATTGCGCACGGCCTGGCCGGTACATGCTGCAACGATGCCATCGCACAAAACCTTGTCTGACGGAGCCCCCAGCAAATAAACAGTATAACCCGCAGGCAGTTGTTGTATAAAACGGTTCCATTTACCGGCCGGGTATTGCTTGGTAAACCATACAGAAGAAGGCGCAATACAGATATAGGGAGATGATTTGTAGGTATAAACCATCTCAGCATCGTGCTGCGAAGGATACAACCGCGGTTTAAAAACAGTGGCATCGGTAAAATGTGCAATCAAATCATTGTTGCGTTCAATCTCGTGTTTGGGTTGTTTACTGCTGCTGATAACATGTTTTACCCGGGTGGTAAATAAATGGCTCAGCGGGTTTTTATCGAACCCAATTTTTTCTGCCGCCTGTGAAAAAGCAGTTAGTATACCGGTGGCGGCAAACCGCTGCACATTAATCACTTTATCATATTTGCGGTGGCGGATAAGGTGCAGCAACCTTTTGAGGTCTTTCAGCTTGCCTTCTTTTTTGTCCCATACCAGTACTTCATGCAGGTAAGGGTGGCTGGCCAGCAGTCCTTCATTGCCTTTTCTCAGCAAAAAATCAATTTTTGAATCCGGGAAAAATGTATGCAGTTTTTCAATGATGCCGGTTGCCAGCACCACATCGCCAATAAAAGCCGTTTGTATGACCAGGAATTTTTGCAAGCAGCAAAGATAGGAAGGGAGAATATGGCAATGTGAGAAATATGAAAAAAGCGGTAATGCGTTTCCTGAGCGTCTGTTCCTATTATACTGCATTATTCAATGAAACGATTTGCAGCATTTACCATGTATTCTTCATTTTACATTCACCACATTATCAAATTTGTCACTCCAGGTATTCATCCTCCTACGGGCCAGCGTTTAGACAGGTGTTTTCTTATTTCCACATTTATCCCACTATCACATTCATCAGCTTTTTTAAGGTCTTATCACTTCAACATTGCCGTCTTTCCACTTTACCACAGCAGAGGGCGTTGCGGGCGATGCATCTTCCTGGCGGTACTGCACCACGTAATCAACCGAAGTTTTGATGACATCGCTGATAGCTGCAAAATGGGCTGGCGTTGGCGTCCCGCTGATATTGGCGGAGGTAGATACAATGGGTTTGCGGAACCGTTTGATTAAATGCTTGCAAAACGGTTCTTTTACAACGCGGATACCGGCACTGCCATCGGCTGCAAGCAGGTTGTCTGCCAGGCCTATGATGCCGTCATAAATAATGGTAGTGGGTTTGGTAGTAGTATCGAGGTAATCAAAAACACTTAAATCGGGTGCCGCCACATATTGTAAAACATCCCTTTCATCGGCCAGCAGTACAATAAGGCTTTTTGCTTCCGCCCTTTGCTTTACCTTAAATATTTTTTCTACTGCCGTGGCGTTGCTGGCATCGCAACCAATACCCCAAACAGTATCGGTAGGATATAAAATAAGTCCCCCGGATTTCAATACTTCCAGGCAATGCTCAATATCCGGTAAAAAATCTGCCATAATAATTGCCTTCTTTGATGTGTCTGAACCACAAACACCATTGCCCGTACAGGGATCTTTTGCTAAACTAATAAAAAGAAAAATTACAGCCGGTAAATTTCCGTGTTACGCAGTGTCTTTGTAGCGTTGCTGTTCCGCCTTTTAAAATTTATAGCTTAATCCGAACGAACAATAAAAACTACTGGTGATCACTTCTGCCGAAGTTTTTGTGCGGGTAATGCCGCCACCTTCGGGTACCAGGGTTACGGTTACCAATGCGGGGTTTACTGGTATTGCATATACGGGAACCAGGCTAAATGTGCATTTCTTTACCGTGTAACTGATGGGCAGGCTGAATTCATAATCCAGCATTTTGTATTTTGATGCGTCTTCCACTACTGCAGTCACATCGTATATGATGCCTGCATTCTTTTTTTTGCCCCCCACCTTTCGTTTGTTGTAGTAAGAGCCATAATAATTCTGGGTGCTGCCATTGCCCCTGAAGCCGGTTGTAACCTGCAAATGGTCGCTTGCGGCATAAAAAGTATGCTCCAGCCCAAAATTGATGGTATAGTCGGATTGGGTACCGAAATTGATACCCGCTTCAATACTGGGTTTTATAAAATCAAAATCGTAAGCGCCGGTGGCAAACAGGCTTCCCGTTACTTCCGATTTTACATTGGTACTGGCACTATTGTAAAAAGATTTGTTGGCCGAAACCTCTCCATCAAATTTGCCCAGGTAAAAATCATAGCCGGCCTCAATATTAAAAAGATCGATGCGGCTGCTGCCCGGCCGCGACAGGTAAGATGCCGAGCCATCAATAAAAAAGCCCGACTTGTCGTAATAACCAAGTGTGGGCGTAAGGTAGGGGGTAGACAGGGAATCTTTCCGGCCATTGTAGACCGAATTGGTAAGATAGCTGATACCGGCAGCAAAATAAGATCTAACGGGTATGGAAACCGGCTTTTTGGCGCTTGTAATGGTATCCTCCGGCAAGGGTACCTGTAGTTTAATGGCTGTATCAACCGGCAGCGAGGCCGGCATTTTGGCGGTGCTGTCGTCTTGTGCAAATGCGCTGATAAAAAGGATAGACAATGCAAAACTAATGAGTGTTCTTTTCATGGTTCGGGGCTTTGGTTACTGCATGGGTAATTGGTACATGCCCATGGACTAATAACGAAAAACTGTTTTTTTATTTGTGTTCACCGGGCTAAGCCCTGGTTAAAGGCTGGTTATTGACCGGGCCGGGTGCCTGAAGTTTAAACGACAAGCGCTTGTTTTCGCCCAAAGGGAAGCTTTTACAGATAAGCCGCTTTCCCTTATCTTCGTTTTAAAATATTACAGTATGAATCTTCATGAATACCAGGCCAAGGAACTACTGAAAAAATACAATGTACCCGTGCAGGAAGGCATCCCCGTAGACAATGCAGGTGCAGCGGAAGAAGCCTATAAACAACTTAAAGTGAACTATGGCAATAGCTTTGCGGTGGTAAAAGCACAGATTCATGCTGGTGGGCGTGGTAAGGGCAAAATAGTGGGTACAGAACAGCGTGGTGTGGCCGTTGGTAAAAATGCGGAAGATGTAAAACAAATTGCTTCCCGCATCCTGGGCGGCACACTGGTAACCATACAAACCGGTGAAGCGGGTAAAGTAGTCAACAAAGTACTGATTGCGCAGGATGTTTACTATCCCGGCGCCAATCCGGTAAAAGAATTTTATTTGTCCGTTTTGCTGGACCGTGCCAGAGGACAAAACGTAATTATGTACAGCACCGAAGGCGGTATGAATATTGAAGACGTGGCACATGATACCCCCGAAAAAATATTTAAGGAATGGGTACATCCCGGCGGAACCCTGCAACCCTTCCAGGCCAGGAAGATTGCCTTTAATTTAGGACTGAGCGGCGAAGCCCTGAAGAACTGCGTAAGATTTGTTACCAATTTATACAATGCATACGTAGGCCTGGATTGCGCCATGCTGGAAATAAATCCGCTTTTCAAAACCAGCGATGAAAAAATCATTGCGGTAGATTGCAAAATGAACCTCGATGATAACGCCATGATGCGCCATCCCGAACTGGAAGCATTGCGCGATATCAGCGAAGAAGATCCTACCGAAGTAGAAGCCGGTAAATACAACCTCAACTTTGTAAAACTGGATGGCAACGTGGGTTGTATGGTAAACGGTGCTGGTTTGGCCATGGCCACGATGGACATGATCAAACTCAGTGGTGGCGAACCCGCCAACTTCCTGGACGTAGGTGGTACTGCCAACGCACAAACAGTGGAAGCTGGTTTCCGCATCATCTTAAAAGATCCCAAAGTAAAAGCCATCCTCATTAATATTTTTGGTGGTATTGTGCGTTGCGATCGTGTTGCGCAGGGTGTTATAGACGCTTACAAAAGCATGGGCAATATTAAAGTACCCATCATTGTGCGCCTGCAGGGTACCAATGCCACCGAAGCAAAAAAATTGATAGACGAAAGCGGGCTGAAAGTAAAATCCGCCATCGTACTCAGCGAAGCCGCCGAATTGGTAAACCAGGCTGTAGCATAAAATTTAATTCAGCCAGGGTTCATGTCTCCCGAACCTTTATTCATTACTCACTATCCAACAATCAAAAAAATCATCAAATCCTGTCTTTAAAGGCAGGATTTTTTTTGGACCAGCTGCAGCATTGCTATCAGGCATTCTTGCGTCGCACGCTTCAGCTGTTGGAATTTTATTGAACTACGTTTTATTGAAGACTGCATAATTCAATCCGGATACCATTTTTACCACAGCCGTAAAAGAGAATTTTTTCAAAGCTTAGAAGTGTCCGGCAAGCTTCTTTGCTTCTGTGAAAACCTCCCGAATCCCTGTGGTAAAATTCACGGGCAGGCAAAAAAGAATGTCACATAATATTTTAACAGGCAATTGGTATTTGCATTTAATTATTTAGTAGGTTCATAGTTTAGCAGCAATTATTTGCAGCCAATTTTATGAACTATACCACTGAACCCTTTGTTTTAAAACCATCATTCAAACTTTACGGACTCGATCACCTGCGGGCACTTGCCATCAGCTTTGTTTTACTTTTTCACTATGGAGCGCTTTTTCCGTCACCCCAATGGATAACCGCTATTGGAAAATTTGGCTGGACCGGTGTTGATTTATTTTTTGTGCTGAGCGGCTATTTAATTTCTGCGCAGCTTTTTGCAGACATTGCAAAAGGGAAACCCATTTCTTTTAAAACATTTTTTATCAAACGTTTTTTCCGGATCATTCCGGCTTATATGGCGGTGGTGGCCATTTATTTTTGTTTTCCGGCCGCCCGGGAACGCAGCAACCTGGCCCCGCTCTGGAAATACATCAGCTTTACCCAAAACATCGGGCTCAACCTGCCAACACAAGGCACTTTCTCACATGCATGGTCGCTTTGCATTGAAGAACAGTTTTATTTGCTGCTGCCATTGCTATTAATTGCACTGGTCTGGTGCAAGGCCATCAAAAAAGGATGGCTATTGCTGGCAGTATTGTTTGTGCTGGGCTTTTTTGCCCGGGCTTATGTTTACCGCATCGTAGTAGAACCGGGCCTTGCCGCAGAAAACGGTTGGGTGGCCTGGTATAAATGGATCTATTACCCCACTTATAGCCGGCTGGATGGCTTACTGACCGGCGTGGGCATTGCTGCCCTGTTTCAATTCAGGCCGCTGTTAAAAGAACGGATTACAAAATATGGCAACCTGCAGCTGTTGCTGAGCGGAATGGTATTGACGGCCGCTTATTTTATCTGCAGCAATACGGAATCTTTTACGGAGTCTGTTTTTGGATTTCCGTTGATCAGTATTGGCTATGGACTGCTGGTAATGGGTGCCCTCAGCCCAAGCTGTTTTTTGTACAGGTTCAAATCGGGTATCACAGAAAAACTGGCCACCCTCTCCTATGCCCTCTACCTTACGCACAAAATTATTGTTCATCTTACACAAGTCTGGTTTTCAAAATTAAACATCGCCAAAGAAAGTACGGGCATGTTTTTAATTTGCATGGCATCCTGCCTTGCCGGCGCTTTGCTGATGAACAAAATTATTGAAAAGCCGTTTTTGAAGTGGCGGGAGAAAATACTGGCTTTGTTAAAATAGCACAATAAATAAGAAGTGCAGACACATTTCTTAATTTAGCAGACACAAAATTGAGCATAACACTGAAAGACATGAACCCGCGCATACTACTTTTTTTAGCTTTTTTCATTCTTCATCACTTTTCATTCGGACAGGCTGCAGCTAATAAAATGGTTTATGTTATTGACTCGATCCCCGTGATAGAAGACCCGGAAGACGGCAATGAAATTGTTCAGACTGACATTTCAGAACTTACTGTAATAAAAAATAAGGACAGCTTAAAATTATTAGGGTATGAAAAATTTGATGGGGTAATTTTCATTTTTACAAAAGAATACCGAAACAGGCCAGATAAATTAAAACAAATACTGTCGTCAAAAAAATTACAAAGAAAAAACGGAGGGTGGTACTTTCAGGACAAACTGTATAGTGGGCCATTTATTGATTATTATTATAGTGGCAAAATACAGGGTGAAGGAACCTTTTTAAACGGGGCTTTAGATGGTAGCAGAACGCTATATTATACTAACGGAAAACATGCAACAGAAAGGAATTACACAAATGGAATTGCAAATGGGCTGGAAAAAGAATTCTATGAAGATGGTTCATTAAAACAAAAAGGTGAATACGTCAATGGAAAAGAAGAAGGCATTTGGGATACATACTTTCCAAACGGCCAGTTGAAACAAAGGAGCAATTTGAAAAATGGAATCATAGATGGAGAGACAACAGTATATTATTCCACAGGTAAAATACTAGCAGTAGAACTTACCATTAATGGAAAAACGATTCCGGATAAGCATCTTGAAAAAGTTAACAAGGCTATGAATAAGGGGCACGAAAACAGCAAGGATGGAGATTACGGCAAAGCAATAAAAAATTATTCCTTGGCAATTGAACTTGATAGCAGTTATGCCGATGCCTATTTTTCAAGGGCAACCGTTAAACTAAATGATTTTCAATTTGACGCAGCAATTGCTGATTTCGACAAGGCCCTGAGCCTGGAACCTTTTATGAAAGAAGCGCTAAGTAACAGAGCTTTTGCAAGGATAAGAAAATACCAGTTTGCAAACAGCAGAACTTTGTCAAAAAACAGCGAAGTAACAGTACTGGCATCAAAAGACAAAACACCGGTACCAGAAATAGAAAAAGAAAAAATATGTGATGACCTTAAGAAAGCAATTTTACTTGGCGATAAGTCAAAAATGATACTTGATGCAAAAACAGACTATTGTCAGACTCGATAATAACCAACCATGAAAAACATTTTTCCCTTCCTTCTCGTTATCGCAGCACTCTCTTGCAATAACCCTGCAGACAAAACACAGGCTTTGCAAGACCGCGTTGACAGCCTGCAGAAAAAATTGGATCAGTCCTATAAGCCAGGGCTGGGAGAATTCATGAGCACTATACAGGTGCACCATGCCAAACTCTGGTTTGCCGGGCAAAACCAAAACTGGGCACTGGCCAATTTTGAAACCGGTGAAATAAAAGAAGCACTGGATGGTATTTTGCAGTATTGCACCGACCGGCCGGAACTGCAAAAGCTGCCCATGATAAACCCGGCGATGGATAGTATCGGCCTTGCCATCAGCGCAAAAAATCAGCAACAGTTTAAAAGTAGTTTTGTTTTGCTTACTGCCACCTGCAACAATTGCCACCGCGCCAGTAATCATTCCTATAATGTTATAAAAATTCCGGAAACACCCCCTTTTAGTAACCAGGCGTTTACTGCGCACCTGCCCGATTGATGCAACCTGCCATCAAAATATTAAATCCAAAAATGCCGGATTGCTGCACTAAGGAATGTGATGATGCAGTACGGATAATTTTGGACTGCTGGCCCCGGACCCGGTCACCAATCCAGAAAAAATGATGCTGTAAATACCACGCACTGCAAATGGGTAAGCCGTTACCGAAGCATACAATTGTTCGGTCAGTGTTTTCTTAATCTTTACCGTATAACTGCTGGCATAATACGGCAGCGCAAAAAATCCCTGTACCGCTGATGCTTCTGCGGAGGAACCGATAAATGTAAGTGCAGAGTCGATACGCACGCTATCGGTAACACCATTCACCAGCCAGATATCAACTTTTACGGTGGTATCGGGCACCAGGTCCAGCACCCGGTATCTAATCCGGCCAGTGTCGGGTATTGTAAGATCGTCTGTCAGTTGCAGGAACCGGACGGGTGCAGCACTGGCAACTGTATCAAAAATGATAAAGCTGCTGCCGGCAGCAGCCATTGAGTAAATATTTTTATTGAGCAATGTGCTGCTGGGTGTTTTAATGGTAATAAGATTGGTGCCAGCCGAAACCTGCAGGTACGCAGAATCTGCATTTACGGAGCTTTGCCCCTGCGCAAGGGGGCTTGCAATAATATCGGTGCCATTCCACGCAGCACTGATGGCGGGCAAAGACCATGTGCCATTGTAAAACATAACACTGGTGGTAGTGCTGTTTATTTTTTTACAGGCACCGAAAACAAAAACAACCATCGTTATCATCCATACAAAATACTTCATAAAGGGTACCACTTATTTATCGTAAATCATTTTAAATGCTGCAAGATCCGGCTGAAAGGCCCGCGGTCTTTTTACTTCATAATCGTAGATCAACCGGCCCAGCTGCTTCATAAAAGGAAAACCGACCGCCTCATAATCATAGGCATCGTCGTTTAGAATGCCATCTGCGTTGCAATAAATCCTGGCGCTTAGCATAAACTCAATTTTTTTATCAAAATCGGCGATGTAGGCCACATCTGTCAGAAAACCATAAGCATCGCCCACCTTATTAAATATACGTATGTTTGGGGGTAACGGACCTTTCTCCGATCCATACAACAAGAATTTACAATACGCCGGCCAATACGCGGCTGTATCTGCACTGTAAGGAGGGTACAAGCTTTCCGTTGGCAATTGCGACAGGTACTTTTTTACAAACGTATAATCATCTGCGGTAAAATTAAACCGTTGTTGCGGTGTAACCGATTGTGGAAACAAAACACTGCGCAAAATATCCGTTAAATCCTGCAATGATATTCGGTTCTTCGCAGAAAAATCCATGGCATGCTGTACAAGGCTGCCATTGCTGTAATAGCCACTGCCTGCCGAATCTTTGCGTACGCTGTAGGTTTGTGTGTTTACCAGCATGGGTTGTTTGTACAGCATTTTGCCCAGGGAATCGTAAAAACTGATGGGATTGGTATGGCGGTTTTCATCGGGGCTCATGCTTACCTGCAGGCGGTGCAGTATTTCTGCATCGGCATAGCCCATCCGGTGCAATTTATCGTTGATGTATTGCTGCCCCATCATTTCATACAAACGGTTAAAGGCATCATTGTCGCTTACCATGAATATTTTTTTCACGTATTGCGCAACGTTTGGCCGGCCATCTTTTGTGCTGGCATCGTTGTAGACCGGGCTTTGCTTATTGTAATTTGCTTCGGTGATTAGCGTACTGTTTTTATCGAGACCGGGCAGGCTGAGTTGGTGCAAAGCCTGTAAAGCCAGCAGCGCAACGGGCAACTTTACCGTAGAAGCCGGGTAAAAATATTCGGATGAATCGATGTTAAAATTCCAGGTTGTAAAAACGGGTTCGTTGTTTGCATTGCGGTTGATTTGTGTATAGATCACCTGCACCTTCAGTGCTTTGCGGTTTTGCAGCACAGACGTAAAATATTGCGGCCTCGATTGTAATAGTTCTTCCAGGAATGCACCTGTTTTTGCATGGGGAACTACCATCGGTGTATCCGCTGCCAGCCGCTTTATGGTGCTTGCTTTTTTTGGAGCGCTGCACACATTCAGTGAAAATAATAACATACCAATACCCGTCAAATAAAAACGAATGCTGTTCATGCCACAAAAATAAGAAGAAAAATTGCGGCCAGTTGGCAAGCTGTTGGGCAAACCGGCAGGAAACTGCGCAAAAAGCCCGGGCAGTATTTGCCGCTGTTCGTTTTTTCTCTTTTTATTCCCCGATACATTCTGCTGTTTCATCTATATTTTTTTACTGTGGGCGCCCTGCTCAATAATTTTATCGCTCTAAAATAATTGCTATGTTGCAAAACCTGCGCTTATTATTGGGTGCTGTATTATTGTTGGTAATGGCCGGTAGCGCAAAGGCACAAACCGGCAATTTGCAACAATCCCCTGCATTTGCTGCGGCAAAAATTACGGCATCCCCAACCGTAAAAAAATTGTACGATGAAGATGCAAAATCCTGGTACGCAGTTTACAATACAGATAGCATCCTGCATGTTTACCTGGCCGTGACGGATCCGCAACAACAACGGAAAATAATTATGAACGGCATCGAACTTTGGATCGATACAAAGGGAAAAAAGAATAAAAAAACGGGCATTGCCTATCCTTACCAGGAACCCGGCAAAAAAGAAAGGCCGGCACCACCGGCTTTTTCGCAAAGTATGGCCAGGCCCAATCCATTCAATACATCTGATGGCCACGATACCCTAAACATTCATGCACTGCAAAACATGCTTGCGGCCCGGCATGACATGAAATTGACCGGGTTTAAGGAAGATCTGAATGGCATACAAAACGCCCATCACCCATCGGGCATATACGTATCATTAAATTTTATAAAGGATACGCTGGTCTATGAAGCACAACTACCGCTTAACACCCTGTCAGAAACAGTCTTGTTAAATTCGCGCATTGCGGTAGGAATTGTTGAAAAAGGGATGACACAATCCGGAATGAATGAAAATGGTATGCCGCCTCCGGATGGCGGGCCTGGTGCCGATGGGATGATGCCCCTGCCAGGACCGTACCCCGGCGGAGAGGAAGGAATGCGTATATTTGAAGACAATAGTATCTGGTGCAAAATTTTATTGCAGCAAAGCAACACTGTCTTATAAAACAAATTTTGCAGACAGACAGAAGCATTGCAATTGCAAACAAAGTGTTAACAGCTAACAGTCTTAATTAAAAAAAATAATTTTTACATCTGCCCAACAATTTTCATATTCACAACGTATTGAATGTACATGCCGGCTTAATATCAATATCAACTCATTTATTACTGCTGCAGCCGGCTGCCACCCCCCTTCCAACCACAGGTGTTTATGAGAAAATGGCAGAGGAATACCTAAAAAAGATTGCCAATACTAAAAAACTGTTTATTTTTCTTTAATAAGCGTGAATATGAAATTATTTAAACCTGCTTGTCTTTTAATTTTTGCTGTCGCTGTTGTTCAGATTGCCTGCGCACAAAAAGAGGCCAGAATTTTACCAGACAGGTGCGGCACCATGCAAAACCTGGAAATTAAATGGCAGGCAAACCCGCAGCTTAAACAACAATTTGAAACAGAAAGAACCCGGTTTAACACCGCGCTCCGCGAAGGCATGTACCGATTGTCTGCTATTCAGCAACAGCAAAACGGCAATCGCACGGCCCTGGTGGTACCCGTTGTATTTCACATTGTACTTACCAACCCGGCCATTGTAACCGATGCGCAAATACAGGCACAACTGGATACATTAAACAGGGATTATGCGGGATTAAATGGAGACTCCGTTGTCATCCCTTCCTATTTTAAATCACTTTTTGGCAAATCGGCCATACAATTTTGCCTGGCGCAACAAACACCTGCCGGTGAACCTGCAAACGGCATAGACCGGGTAACCACCACAAAAGCCTCGTTCTCCAATACAGATGATGGCGTAAAACATTCCGCTTCGGGCGGTGTGGATATATGGGATCCTTCCAGCTATTACAACGTGTGGATATGCGTATTGTCGAACGGCATTCTGGGTTATGGTACTTTTCCGGGAACGGGCAATGCCAATGAACAGGGTGTGGCAATGGACTACCGTTCTTTGCCCGGTGGTTCGCTCACGCAATTCAATGGTGGCAAAACACTTACCCACGAGACTGGTCACTACTTTAACCTCTACCATATCTGGGGCGATGACAATGGCGCCTGCACCGGTACTGATTTTGTAGATGATACGCCAAACCAGGGCAATTCCAGTTCCACTTGTATCAGTGGTATAAAAACAGACAACTGCACCACATCGGGCAATGGCATCATGTACCAGAACTACATGGATTATACCTACGACAATTGCCTGGTAATGTTTACGGCACAGCAGGTAACCCGCATGGAAAGTGCATTCATTGCTTACCGGTCTTCGCTCTTAAATTCTATTGGATGCCAGCCACCGGTCTCCTATAACTTTGATGCACAATTGAAATCGGTCAACCAGCCCGGCCAGCGTATTTGCGCAAACCCGTTCACTCCTGCCATCACCATCCGCAACCGCGGCTCGCAAATATTAACAGCGCTGAAAATTACTACCCTGGTAGACAATGCCGTTACCAATACAACAACATGGACCGGCTCGCTGGCACAACTGGCTTCCGCAAATGTTACACTCAGCCCGGTTACTGCTGCCACCGGTAATCATATACTGACCATTTACGTTTCCAGCCCAAACAACAATACCGATCAGAATACGCAAAACGATACCCTTACCATCAGCTTCCAGTACAACAACCCGGTAAATTCCGTAACAGAAGGTTTTGAAGGGACCGTATTTCCACCAACAGGCTGGGATATTGTAAACCCCGATAATGGTATTACCTGGCAAAAAATAAATGGTGTGGCAAAAACAGGCAGCAACAGTGTTTTAATCAATAACCTCAATTACAGTTCTGTTGGCCAGCAGGATTATCTCCGCCTGCCGGATGTAAGCCTGACCGGTGTTGACTCTGCTTTCTTTTCTTTCCAGGTGGCAGCAGCTACGTATACTGACATCAATACATCGGGCAATTCCTGGGATACGCTGGAAGTATTGATAAGCACCGATTGCGGCAACAGTTATACCAGCCTGTATAAAAAATGGGGCAGCACATTGGTTACACATACTGCAGCATTAACCACCTCATTTGTGCCTGTAGCGGCTGAATGGAGAAAGGATTCCGTCAACATCAGCAATTATATCGGAACCGGAAAAGTGCTGATTGCTTTCAGAAATACCACCGGGTTTGAAAACAATATTTACCTGGATGATATCAACCTGCGCACGGTAACGGTTAACCCCAATTTAAAAAGCAGGGGCTTCCTGGTAACGCCCAGCCCAACCAATGGCCTGGTGGCGGTGCAGTTTTATCCGCAGCCAACCGGTATTAAGGGCATTGCCATATTCAATATGAGCGGACAAAAAGTTGCTGAAACCATTCCAACCGGACAATCCAATTATTATTCGCTTGATATCAGCCGCTATGCTGCCGGCGCCTATATGGTAAGGGTAGTGATGGGCAATAATGTGCTGGTGAAGAAAATCATTAAATATTAATTGCGCCGATAAAAAATTGAAGGCCGCAGCACCGCAAACAAAATTGCGATCTGCGGCTTTGCTGTAAATACCAAATGGTTTAAAAGAACAAATTAGGATAATCGCTGATGATGCCGTCTACACCCAGTTGCTTCAAACGGGCAATTTCGCTTTTATCGTTTACCGTCCACGCAATGACCTTTATATTTTTTTGGTGGCAGGCCTTTAGTAATGTCTCATTCACCAATTGCCAGGCCGGACTATAAATGGTGGGCGTAAAACCCAGCTGTTGCAATTGTACATCCAAAGAACGTTTGTCAAAATCTTCTATCAGCAAAGCGGTTTTCAGGCGGGGATATTCACGATGTATGATCTGCAGGGTGCGCGGATCGAAAGATTGTATGATGACCCTGTCAGTAATATTTTTTTCCAGGATCACTTTCATCAGCGTGGTTACAAATGCGGCAGGCGCCGGGTGAAACAGATTATCTGTTAACGGTTGTGTTTTTGTTTCAATATTGTAAAACGGCAGCTGTAAATGCCGGGCTGCTGCAAATGCTTCTGCACTGTCTATCACATCGCTCAGCAAAGGCTTCTGTGCTTTTATTTTTTGCTGTTGCGGAAAACGCGGATGCGGCTTGAGGCCTACATCATACTGCTGCGTTTCTGCATACGTCATTGTGTAAACGTTGTATTTTCTTTCTTCTTTTTCTTCAATAAAACCACCACCCGGTTTGGTTGTAATCTCATGGTTGAAAAAAGGCTCGTGCGAGAGTATTACCCGGTCATCTTTGGTAATTACGGCATCCATTTCGAGTGTGGTAACGCCCAACGAAAGCCCGTTCAACATAGCGGGTATGGTATTTTCAGGCATCAGTCCGCGGCCGCCACGGTGGGCCTCTGTATCAAAAGCAGGAAGGTTCATGCTGGCCAGTTTTGCAGTGTGGCAGCCGGCAACAATAACAATTACCAGCGCCAGCTCTCCTAATTCTTTTTTCCAGTTCATTGTAATAAAAATTGAACAGCGCTGTATTCCCATCATCGCCTGTTCCTGTAAATATCAATGCTAAACAAAAATCTATTTATTAAATAATTGTGATCTGCGCAACTCCATTTCGCCGGCAATTTCGGCAGACTGACCACCTTCTGCTTTCAATTTATCAACAATGTTATTGTAACTTTCTTTGTCGCGGTTCTGACTCAGTTTAAACACATTGTCGAGATGCGTAATTTCTATTTCAAATGCCACTATGGCTTTCATCATTTTTGCAACCAGTTCTTCCGGCATTTTTTCTACCAAAGCAGGTGATTGTGCATTGTTTTCAAACAAAGCGGTAGTGCGTGACAGTATGTTCAGCAGCGCTGCATCGTCCAGAAATTGCAGCTGCCCTTTTGCATGTACCGAAATATAATTCCAGGTGGAAGCGGTTTGCGGATTGCTGTACCAACTGGCGCTTACATATGTATGCGCACCCGTAAAAACCGAAAGCACCTGCGGATTGTGTTCAAACGCCAGCTGGTGATCTGTTTTCCTTTGTATATGCCCCCGGAGTATCAGTTTATCGCCGCGTTCTTCCAGCAATAGCGGCACTTGTGTGGCAACGGGCTGGTTATTTTTATCGCAGCCGGTTAAAAAGGCAAAGGGATTTGCTTTCATGAACTCCTTCACTACGGCAATGTCTTTCTCTTTAAAATATGAAAAGCTGTACATGAAAAAACAAGGTTAAAGGTTTAATAGTGCAAAGCTTACAGTTGACAACATTGAGATTTTGTTGAATAGCAATGCCCGGCGCTTCAAAAATTGTAAACTTTAAGCTTCAAAACTGTATTTATATCAAGCAACAACTTCGGCCACTTTTGCGGTTTCTATTTTTGCATTCAGCATAGAAACACTTCTTACTGTTTGCGCAGCAAAAGACAGGAAAGCATCTTTGGTAATGGTATCATTGCTCATCATAATGGGTATGCCGGTATCGCCGCCTTCGCGGATGCTTTGTACCAGGGGTATTTGCCCCAGTAAAGGCAGATCATATTCTTCTGCCAGTTTTTTTCCGCCGTTCTTTCCAAAAATATAATATTTATTATCTGGCAATTCTGCCGGAATAAAATAGCTCATGTTTTCTATGAGACCAATGATAGGCACTTTTAGTTGCGCCTGTCCAAACATGGCGATGCCTTTTTTTGCGTCGGCCAGTGCCACATCCTGCGGTGTCGTAACAATGATGGCGCCGGTAACGGGAATGGTTTGCAAAACGGTTAAATGTATATCGCCGGTGCCGGGTGGCATGTCAATCACCAGGTAATCCAGTTCATCCCAAAACACATCTGTTACAAACTGGCGGATGGCGCTGCTGGCCATGGGGCCGCGCCAAACCACCGCACTTTTTTCATCTACCAGCAAGCCAATACTCATCAGTTTGATACCGTATTTTTCAATGGGAACGATCTTTGATTTTTCAGTTTCGCCCATATCCATCATCATAGGTCTTTCGCCGCGTACGCCAAACATAATGGGCACACTGGGGCCATAAATATCAGCATCCATCAGGCCTACTTTGGCATTGCCCTGTGCCAGAGCAAGGGCCAGGTTGGCAGCTACGGTACTTTTACCCACACCGCCTTTTCCGCTCATTACCGCAATAATGTTTTTTACGTTTGGCAGCACCTGTCCTGCATCCTGGCGGTTGGAGGAAGTATTGGAACTGAAATTTACTTTTACAATGGCATCCTTGCTAACCAGTTGCTGAATGGCATTTTCACAAGATTTCCGCATCATTTCCTTCAGGGGGCAGGCGGGTGTGGTAAGCACCAAAGTAAAAGAAACCAGGCTGCCTTCTATTACAATGTCCTTAATCATGTTGAGGGTTACCAGGTCTTTTCCCAAATCGGGTTCCTGCACATTGCTCAGGGCACTCAGTATTTGTTGCTGCGTCATTATAGCTAAAAAGGTTATGTTAAAAAAACTATTTTGCCGCAAAATTAACCAATAGGCGGGGCAATTTGTTGCATTTCTAAAAAATGAAGTAATTATCTTTGAACCGTACGGAGGGGGTATTGTGATTGACCTGTAAAAGGTGCAGGTGATTAAAAATAAATTAATTACGAAGGACGGCGGTACTATTAACAGGAGCAAAAAACCAAAATAACCGACCTTTACAAAACAATTATTACGGATGAAAAGATTGCTACTTTTTACTTTGTTTGCCGCTGCAATTGTAATAAAATCCCAGGCGCAGTTTGTGCAATTAAAAGACTCCGTAGTACAGTTGTACGGTGTGGTGATGACGGCCGACAGTTTGAAAGGCATTCCGTCTGTAAGTGTGATTGTAAAAGGCCAGAACCGCGGTACCATGAGCAATGAACAGGGCGTATTCTCCATTGTGGTACTGAAGGGCGATAAAGTAGAATTTACCAGCATTGGCTACAAACCCAAACTGGTGGAAATCCCCAAAAACCTGGAAGGCAACCAACAAAGCATTATACAACTGATGGTAACAGATACGGTCTACCTGCCCGCTACCATTATTAAACCAAGGCCCACCCGCGAACAGTTTGAACGCGATTTTTTAAACACTGATATTCCTGACGATAACCTTGAGATAGCCCGTAAAAACAATGATGAAGCTACCCGGCGTGCCCTGATGCGCGGATTGCCAAGAGATGGCCGCGAATCTGCCAATTTTGCCCTTGCACAGGGTGCTAAAAAATATTATTATCAGGGTCAAACCCCTCCTATTGGCCTGCTAAACCCATTGGCCTGGGCCGATTTTATACAGGCCTGGAAACGGGGTGATTTTAAGAACAAGTAGGAAAATGCGGTAATGCAGTAATGTGAAAATGAAGCATGGATACCAGCGATCTTCACATCCGCTATCAGGCATTTTTCATGATTTTTCTTTACGCAGCCTTCGGAAAACAATTGTGGCAAATTAAAAAATGATGACAGCAGCGATCACCGCATCAACCATCTTCATATCATATCTTTGGATTGCGCAATGGAAATCAGCACATCAGCACATCAGCACATCAGCCATCAGACATCTTTAAATAATGGTTCAATCAATCAAAACAGTTTCCGTTATTGGCGCAGGCACCATGGGCAATGGCATCGCTCATGTATTTGCGCAATATGGTTTCAAAGTAAATTTAATTGATGTATCGCAGGCACAGCTTGAGAAAGCCATGGTAAGTATTGCCAAAAACCTGGACCGCCAGGTAAGCAAAACAACCATTACAACTGCTGTAAAAGACGCAGCGCTTAAAAACCTGCAAACAGTAACCAGCATTGCGGAAGGCGTAAAAGATGCGCAGCTGGTGATAGAAGCGGCAACAGAAAACATTGAAATTAAACTGGCCATATTTAAACAAATTGATGCTGCTGCACCGGCTGGCGCCATCCTGGCCAGCAACACCTCCTCCATTTCCATAACAAAAATTGCTGCGGCCACCAAAAGACCAGAGGCTGTCATTGGTATGCATTTTATGAATCCAGTTCCACTCATGAAACTGGTGGAGATCATCAATGGTTATGCCAGCAGCAAAGCAGTAACAGCTACAATTGTTGCACTTACCTGCCAATTGGGCAAGACGCCTTGTGTCGTCAACGATTATCCCGGTTTTATTGCCAACCGTATTTTAATGCCGATGATCAATGAAGCCGTTTATAGTTTGTATGAAGGCGTGGCTGGTGTAACCGAAATTGATACGGTGATGAAGCTGGGTATGGCACATCCTATGGGACCGCTGCAACTGGCAGACTTTATTGGCCTGGATGTTTGCCTGTCTATTTTAAAAGTGTTGCAGGATGGATTTGGAAATCCAAAATATGCACCTTGTCCCCTGCTGGTAAACATGGTTGCTGCCGGAAAAATGGGTGTTAAAAGCGGTGAAGGCTTTTATACATACACAGCGGGCAGCAAAGATTTGGTGGTGAGTGACCGATTTGTAAAGTAAACATATGAGCGGATCAAACAATCAATTCGATAAACTGCTCCTGCCAGCACTTTAGCGCAACAGCTGCGCATCTACATTGCGGATGTCTTTTAGCCGGTTTAGTATGGATGCTACCCTGTTTACGGGTATCCCGATATTCATACTGCAAAACAACTGCATTTCCTGGCTCAGCACCGTGCAATTGTACTGTTTTACAATGATCATGATATCGTTCATCATGGTATAATCGAACTGTAAATGATAATTGACTTCAACCTGTTTTTGCAAAATGGGCGTTACCTGCAATACCAGTGAAGCAGCCGTTTTATATGCGTTGATTAAACCCGGTACGCCCAGCAAAGAGCCACCAAAATAACGCACTACAATGATCAGGGTGTTTGTAAGTTCCTTGCTGTCTATTTGTCCCAGAATTGGTTTGCCCGCCGAGCCGGAAGGTTCCCCATCATCGCCCGATCTGAAATTGTTGCCATCCAAACCAATGCGGTAAGCAAAGCAAAAATGGGTGGCCTTGGGATGTTCAGCTTTAACGCCCGCCAGTTGCGTTTTAAAATCTTCTTTTGCCGCAATGGGAAATGCAAATGCCATAAAACGGCTTCCCCTATCCTTGAATTCGGCTACGGCTGATTTGTCTATCGTATAAAAAAATTCCTTTTCTGTCATTCTTCTTTTTTTTAGCACAAGGATGACACGGCTTATTCTGCTTCGCAGCAATAAACAGGCTTTTAAAATCTGTCAAATACCTGTCATCCGTATTCAAAGCAACTTGCGCAGCAGCTTATCCAAAAGCAATCAGCGCAATGGCGCCAAGCGCCAGTACAATGCCCAACCAATTCAGCAATGATAACCTTTCTTTAAACAATATCCATGCAGCCAGTGCACTGAACAATACAATGCCCATATTATTGATGGGTATGATGGCAGAACTGTTGCCCGCATATTGTTTCAGCACCCGCATCAGGCACCAGATGGAAAAATAATTGGGAAGCCCAATGGCCATCCCTGCCAGTACCGCCTTGTATTCAAATTTTTGCTTGCCGGTAATTATTCTTATCAAAAGCACCAGCAAACCAATACCGGCAGCACTTCCAAAGGCAGTAATTAAAAAATCATTGTTGTTGCTGCCATTTAAAAAACGTTGCTCTGTGTATTTTATCAGTGTATCCAGCAGGCCGCTGCCGGCAAACAACAATACGGGCAAAAGCAACAACCATTTGTTTGCTTTTTTTCCGGGTTGGTCAGTTGCCGGTTTTACAGTAAGGTAAACGGCCACCAAAGCCAGCACAATACCCAGCAATTTGATGACAGTGGCTTTTTCATGATACAAAAAAACAGAAAACAAAAAGGGAATGACCAGCGATAATTTATTGGCCACGGATGCCACGGAAACACCCAGTTGCTGTGTAGTAAAACCTACAATATTAAACGTGGTAATAAAGATGGTACCCATTAGCAGGGCCCACAGAAACCAGGGCTGCTGCATGGCAACGGCATTGATGGGGAAATGCCCGTTGAAGATAGAACCCGTAATTACACAAGTCAGGTAATTAAACACAATGGCCTGGAAGGTATTGATGTGCAGCCGCTCCGTTATTTTAAAAGAAAGCGTGAGGTAAGAAGTAAGAATAATACTGCCAATCAGGAACAACATATAATTTGATTTACAATGCGGGTTTATAAAAATGAATGTGGTCTGCCTGCAATTGCAGGCTATCATATTCGGGCAGCCTGCCCAGCTGCGGTGCAGGAATACCAGCTGTTGTTTGTAAGCCGGTATTGGTGATTACCCTTGCCTCGTCAAACAGGTTCTCATCAATAAAAGATTGCAGCAATTGTGTGCCGCCTTCTACCAATACAGACTGAAGCTGTAACTGGTACAATGCATCGCATACCTGCTGTACAATACTGCTTTCTTTTGTAAGCTTATAATAAGAAAGATTGGGCTGTTCTTCCTGTTTCAGGCTGTTGAAGACAATGCTGCGCACCGAACCGTCGAATAGTTTCAGGGAAGCGGGTAAACGCAAATCCATGTCAATCACCAACCGAACCGGGTGTGCACCCTTCCACAACCGGGTAGTGAGCGAGGGATCATCAAACAAAGCCGTATTGGTACCTACCAGGATGGCGGCTTCTTCGCTGCGCCATTTGTGCACCAGGCGGTTGCTGTATGCATTGCTGATCAATAGCCTCGAATGATCATCATTGCCTGTGATGCCTTTGGCAGTTTGCGCCCATTTCAATAAAATATAGGGCCGGTGTTTTGTATGAAAAGTAAAAAATCGTTTGTTAAGCTCTTTGCAGGCTGTTTCCAGTACCGGCTGTATTACCCTTACACCTGCTGCCAGCAATTTTTCGATGCCCTTGCCATCCACTTCTTTAAAAGGATCGCGGCAGCCAATAACTACGGTGGCTATTTTTTTTGCAATGATTAGATCCGCGCAGGGTGGTGTTTTACCAAAATGCGCACAGGGCTCCAGCGATACATACAGCGTGGATGCAGGTATCAGGTATTGATCGGCCAGTGCCACGGCATTGATGCAATTCACTTCTGCATGGGCCTGGCCATATTGCATGTGATAGCCTTCGCCAATGATGCGATCGTTGTGCACCAATACTGCACCCACCATGGGATTGGGCGCCACTGCACCGGTCCCTGCTTTGGCCAGCTCTATACACCGGTGCATGTATGTTTCGTGTGTTTGCAAGGCCGCAATTTAAGCATTTAGCCATTAGCTGCCGGCTTTTGGCAGGCCCGGCATTTCCAATTCCAAAACAACATGTCCGTTTCAACGTTATGGTATTACTAACAGCCAATGGCCAAAAGCCAAAAGCTTCTTATGTTTGCGGCATGACCATTCACGATGCCAGTTTGCAATTGCGGTTCCGGCTTTTTCATTTGTACGAAGAGCGGGAAAGCGGTAATATCACAGACCTGGTGATGGAAAATATCACCGGTTGGAAAAAAATTGATCGTGTTGTCAACAAAAACGTACCGCTGAATGCAATACAGCAAAAATTACTGGAAGATTACACCCAGGCATTGCTGCAGCAAACACCCTTGCAATACGTGCTGAAGGAAGCCTGGTTTTATGGAATGAAATTGTATGTGGATGAAAACGTGCTGATACCAAGACCTGAAACGGAAGAATTGGCAGACTGGGCAATCAAAGAACATCTTTCCGCGCAGGCAGATCAAAAATGGATAGATATCGGAACAGGCAGCGGGTGCATTCCCTTGGCCATAAAAAAAAGTTTGCCCGCAATTGAAGTTCATGCCTGTGATGTAAGCGATGGTGCTTTACGTGTGGCAAAAAAAAATGCAGCCGATCAAAAACTTGCTATCAATTTTCACCTGCTCGATATTTTGAACGAAACCACAAGCCGGCAGCTCCCGTTATTTGCTACCATCATCAGCAACCCCCCTTATATTCCGAAAAAAGACAAAGCTGCCATGGCGGCCAATGTATTGCAGTACGAGCCGCACCTGGCGTTGTTTGTAGAAGATGCGGATCCATTGCTGTTTTACAAAGCCATTGCAGATTTTGCTGCAACGCACCTTGCCGCAAACAGCTTACTATACCTCGAAATACACGAAGAAATGGCTGCGGCCGTCATTGATCTTTATCAGCAAAAAGGATTTGCCCATACCACTTTGCGAAAAGATTTACAGGGCAGGGACAGGATGCTAAAGGTTTCAAACCAATAACCAAGGGTTGCAATTATCTGTGGATGCCGGAAATCCCCTGTCGCTTCTTTAGTAAAATTAACTGCAGGAAACTGTGATGATTTGGGCCCTGCCGCGACTAATTATCATAAGCGAATACGCCGCCTTTATGAGTATTAAACCCAGCAAAGATGAATTTCTGCAGCTTATCCTTGAAAACAAAGGGGTTATCCTAAAAATCTGCAACGCATATTGTGACAACAAAGACGACAGAGAAGATTTAGCCCAGGAAATTATCTTTCAAATCTGGAAGTCGGGAAGCAGTTTTAATGCAGATAGTAAATTTTCCACCTGGATGTACCGCATCGCCCTGAATGTGGCGATCTCTTTTTACAGGAAGCAGCAAAAAGCCGGGCCGCTTATTCCTTTATCTGAAATGCACCTTGAAATTAAAGAAGACCTGGCAGATATGAATGAAGCAGAAAAAAAACTTACCCTGCTGCAAAGGTTTATCAGCGAAATGAAAGAATTGGACAGGGCGCTGACCTTATTGTATTTTGAAGAGAAAAGTTACCAGGAAATCGCCGGCATACTGGGCATAACAGAAACCAATACTGCCACCCGCCTCAGTCGTATAAAGCAGAAATTAAAACAACAATTTTCAACTTATTATAAATAACGCCATGGAAGACATCGAAATAAAAAATATCTGGAAGTCTTACGACGCATTGATACAGGAATCCAAAGTATTAAACCTGCAATCCTGGGCAGTAAACATCCGGTGTTTTGAAGAACTACAAACCCGAAAGGCCCAATCAAAGCTAAAGTCTCTTATCATTCCCAAAATAATTGCGATAGCCCTGGGCATTGGCTGGATATTATTCCTGGCATTTATTTTCTATTATACTTTATCCCAGGTTTTTATCGCTGTTTCACTGGGCATGATACTACTATTTTCCATTGTAGCAGTAATTGTCTACGCCCGCGATGTAATAACCATTGCCCGGATTGATTACAGCGAAAACATACTTGAAACACAAAAGAAAATAGCTTCTTTGCAATCCTCAATTATTAACAGCGTTCGTGTATTGTGGTTGCAGCTTCCATTTTACACCACCTGCTATATTACCAATCAGCAGGCAGCTACCGGGGGAACCACATTCTGGATAATTCAAACTACAGTTACTTTCCTGGCGGGATGGCTGGCGGTTTTTTTGTTCAAAAATATTTCACTGCAAAACATCAATAAAAAACCGGTAAAGGGTTTTCTTAAAGGCTATGGGCTCAGCCGTATTTCAAAAGCCCTGGATTTTATCAATGAAATTGACGCTTTTAAAAAAGAAGTTGTATCCTGATTTTATGGTTGGGTAAGCTTGTACTAGATGTTGTTCTTCTTCAGTTCATTCACCGCAAAATCACAGGCCCTTGCCGTTAATGCCATATAAGTAAGTGATGGATTCTGGCAACCGCCGGAAGCCATGCAACTGCCATCTGTGACAAATACATTTTTTACATCGTGCAGCTGGTTGTTGGCATTCAATACCGATGTTTTGGGATCTTTGCCCATGCGAGCCGTGCCCATTTCATGCACTTCAGAACCACCCGGCGGATCAAAATCAAATGCCTGTACATTTTTAAACCCGGTAGCATTGAGCATTTCAACAGCACTTGCCTTCATGTCTTTCCGCATGGCTTTTTCGTTTTCGCCGTAAGCAAAACTAATATCGGCTAACGGTAATCCCCACTTGTCTTTTTTCTCCTTGTCGAGCGATACTTTATTTTCATTGTTGGGAAGACATTCCCCAAAGGCGCCCATCCACATATACCAGGAACCGGCATTGGCCAGTTGCTTTTTAAAATCAGCGCCAAAACTATCATCCATTGTCATCTTATCGCGCCATTCGTGTCTTTTTGCATCTGCCTGGTAGGCATAACCGCGCACAAAATCTTTTTGCTTTGTCTGGTCGCTGATGTTCCTGAACCTTGGCAGGTAAACACCTGTTGGTCTTCTGCCGTTGTAATACTGGTCTGCAAAGCCGTCGTAATCACCGGTGGCGCCAATGTTTGAATGGTGATCCATCAGGTTGCGGCCCAGCTGCCCGCTGCTATTCCCAAATCCATCGGGGAAATGCCTGGACGTGGATTGCAGCAACAACGTGGCTGTGCCAATCGTGGAAGCATTCAGAAAAATAATTTTCGCAAAAAATTCCGTGGTTTGTTTGGTTTCTTCATCAATGATGCGTACCCCCGTGGCCCTGTTTTGTTTTTCATCGAAAATGATTTCGCTAACAATGGCATGCGGGCGCAAGGTGAGATTACCGGTAACCACGGCTGCCGGAATGGTGGCCGAATTGCTGCTAAAATAGCCGCCAAACGGGCATCCGCGGGTACAAAGGTTGCGGTACTGGCAGGGACCGCGGCCATTCCATCCCCTGCTGAGGTTGGCTACCCTGCCATTGGTAACCATGCGGTCTTTATAATGTGCTTTGATGTCTTTTGCAAATTGTTTTTCCAGGCAGTTCATTTCCATTGGCGGCAGAAATACACCATCTGGCAAATGCGCAAGGCCTTCTGCTTGTCCGCTGATGCCTGCAAATGTTTCTACATGATCGTACCAGGCTGCAATGTCTTGGTAGCGGATGGGCCAGTCTGTACCATGGCCATCCTTTGCATTGGCTTCAAAATCCAGGTCGCTCAGGCGATAAGTTTGCCTGCCCCAGAGCAATGAACGGCCACCCACCTGGTAACCACGTATCCAGTTAAACGGTTTGCTTTGTGTATAGGGATGCTCCTGGTCGTTTACAAAAAAATGTTTGCAGCCTTCATTGTAGGCAAAGCTGGTGGTTTGTACGGGGTTTTCGGCCTTGTCTTTTTCCGATACCTCCAGCCTGCCGGAAAACTCCCAGGGATGCATAGACGCAGTGGGATAGTCTTTTACATGCTCTACATTGCGGCCGCGTTCCAGCAACAGGGTCTTCAGTCCTTTCTCACACAATTCTTTGGCGGCCCATCCTCCGCTGATGCCGCTTCCCACCACAATGGCATCGTACGTATTGGCGGCAACGGCTTTGTTGTTGATGTTAACCTGCTTAGGATCTCCCATGTGGTATTATTTTGTGGCCCATGATTTTTGCCCCGGCGTCATTGGCATACAGGGCAGATAGCCACCCGGAATATAATTGTACGCAAGCGTTTTTGTGGCGCCTGTTTTAGAGGTACAAAAAGCAATGGTGGAATATTCTTTCAGGATATGAAAAAATGATTTGCCGATAAACTTGTTTTTGATTTTGCCCATCATACCGCTGTAGTTTTTTCCTGCTTCGCGAAAATAAGCCACCACTTCCTGTTGCTGCACGGGCGTAAGTGCTGAAAAAGATTTACCGTATTTGCTGCCGGAATGGCTTTCTACCTCCTTCAACCCGTCAATAAAAATATTTTTTGTTTTACGATCTGCTACTTCTTTTATCATGGCAATAACGGTGGTATGTACCATGGCCTCTTTGGCGCCGGGTGTATCTGTAGCAGGAATGATTGTTTCGGCCAAATCTGCCAGCAGCGGCTGGTGCGCATCCAGGAAAGCAAGGTCCGGTGTTTTGTGAATGCTGAACCATTTATAACCGGAGAAGCCGGCGGCTGCTCCGCCACCAACCAGGAAAAAAGATAGAATTGCTTTTCTGCGGTTCATACAAAAAAATTAAGACAAAGTGGGAATGGTTAGAAACAATGCCATGTGCCTGCAAAATAACGAATATAGTGTAGATGTGCAAGGATGCCGCAGGGAAGCCCGGAATACAGCGCTGACGCGGGTTTCAAAGCGTTGTAACAATCAGAGATTGTTTTTTTTCAGTTCGTTGGCTGCAAAAGCTGCGGCCCTTGCGGTGAGGGCCATGTAAGTAAGTGAAGGGTTCTGGCAACCGCCCGAAGGCATACAACTGCCATCGGTAATAAAAACATTTTTTACCTCGTGCAGCTGGTTGTGTTCATTCAGCACCGAAGTTTTTGGATCGCGGCCCATGCGGGCTGTACCCATTTCATGTACGGCAGAACCGGGTACTGAATGATAATCGAAAGGCTGTACGTTTGTAAACCCGGCGGCAGCTAACATTTCGGCGGCAGATTGCTCTGCGTCTTTGCGCATAGCGGCTTCATTGTCTCCATAGCTAAAATGAATGTCTGCTAACGGCAATCCCCACCTGTCTTTTTTGTCTGCGGCCAGCACCACTTTATTGCCAGGGTTGGGAAGGCATTCTCCCCAGGCACCCACCCACATTTGCCAGGGCCCGGGTTTGGCAAGTGATTGTTTATACGCCGCGCCAAAATCGTCGCCGGCCTGCATGCGGTCATTCCATTCGCTTCGCTGGCCGTTGGCCTGGTAGCCATAGCCCCGTATAAAGCCGGGCTGCCGGGTTTGTTCATCGATGTTCCTGAAACGCGGAATATAAATACCGGTTGGTCTTCTGCCCGAATAATATTGATCTGCAAACCCCGTATGTGTACCAGTGGCACCTACACCCAGGTGATGGTCCATAAGGTTAAGGCCTACCTGCCCGCTGCCATTGCCCAGGCCATTGGGAAAACGTTTTGAAACCGACTGCAATAAAATAGAAGCGGTGCCAATAGTGGAGGCATTTAAAAAAACAATGCGTCCAAAATAATCCGTGGTCTTTTGGGTAAGCTCATCAATGATGCGCACACCACGGGCCCGGTTGTTTTTTTCGTCGTAAATAATTTCATACACAATGGCATGCGGCCGCAATGTAAGAAGGCCGGTAGCGGCGGCGGCCGGAATGGTAGCGGCATTGCTGCTGAAATAACCGCCGAAGGGGCATCCCCTATCGCAAAGGTTGCGGTACTGGCAGGGGCCACGGCCATTCCATCCTCTTGAAAGATTGGCTACCCGCCCGTGTATCACTGGCCGGCCATTAAATTTATTTTTTACAGATTCCTTAAAATGCTTTTCGATGCAGTTCATTTCCATGGGTGGCAAAAACACACCGTCTGGTAAATGTGGCAGGCCTTCTGCCTGGCCGCTGATGCCCGCAAATGTTTCTACATAATCATACCATGGCGCAATGTCTTTGTAGCGGATGGGCCAGTCTGCACCATGGCCGTCTTTTGCATTGGCTTCAAAATCCAGATCGCTTAACCGGTAAGTCTGGCGGCCCCAAACCAGTGAACGGCCGCCAACCTGGTAGCCACGGGCCCAGGTAAACGGGTCTGATTGTATATACGGATGTTCCCGATCGCTCACATAAAAATGCTTGCTGCCTTCATCATACACCTGGCATTGTACGGGGTTCTCAGTCTTGTCTTTTTCTGTAATCTGCAGCCGGTTGGCAAACTCCCAGGGATGCATAGACGCAGTGGGATAGTCTTTGATGTGTTCTACATTGCGGCCGCGTTCCAGCAACAGGGTCTTCAATCCTTTTTCACACAATTCTTTGGCGGCCCAGCCACCACTGATGCCGCTGCCCACCACAATGGCATCATAAGTATTGTCTGCAACGCCGTTATTGTAGATATACACCTGTTTCGGATCGCCCATGCGGCAAATTTAGTGGATCGGTTAATTGGTTGAGCGGCTGAATAGTTGACTACTGCAATAACATGGATACAGTTCGGGAGTTTACCGATCTTCCATTATTGTTTCTTATTATCAACCAGCAAAGTGGTGCGGGCGCCCATATCGCGGGCAATGCGCATGATGGCCACTACGTCTTCAAGCGGAACGGTCTTGTCGGCATTGATGGCAATGGTAGCCTGGCTAGAGTCTTTGCTGATATAGGGCTGTACAAAAGCCTGTATTTCGTTTACCGATAAAGTTTTGCCGTTGACGATGTATTGGCCATTGGGTTTAATGTTAACTATGACGGTTTGTTTGGCCTTGGTATCACTTTTTGCTTTTGGTGTAGACAGTTTGATAACATTGGGATTGGCCAGCGTAGATACAATGAGGAAAAAGAACAGCAATATAAACAGGATATCGTTCAACGCTCCTGCATG
>Ga0075024_100000058_pt1 | contig 28532 bp, 27 predicted proteins | sample Str013_2_FD_71389 | JGI IMG/M metagenome (GOLD analysis project Ga0075024, IMG submission 71389) | Freshwater sediment microbial communities in response to fracking from Pennsylvania, USA - Straight Creek_MetaG_SC_2013 | ecosystem: Environmental > Aquatic > Freshwater > Creek > Sediment... | reverse complement strand
CCCAAGGGGCTGCCGAAAGTCCGCGCCCTGGGAACAAAGATTTCGCCGCTGGCGGTGCTGGTGTTTGAGTCCATTCAGAAACATGGTCCGCTGAGTAAAGGGCGGTTGCGGGAACTGGTGACCCGCGAGCCCAGTGACGCCGCGCTGGACCGTGCGCTCAACGAGCTGTGGGCCATTTTGAAGATCACTCGCGTGGACTACAACGCGACCGATGGGACCTTCTGGGACGTGCTGTATCGCTGGTCCCCGGACGTGGTGAAAGAAGGTCTGGACATCTCCGCGCCGGAAGCCGTGACCGCGCTGCTCAGCAAATTCCTGGAGACGACCATCGCGGCCACACAGGACGAAATCGAAAATTTCTTTTCGCAATTTACTTCACGATCCAAAGTGCGAGAGGCCGTGAATGCCTTGCAGGCGGCGCGGGAAATCAGTTTTGTGGTGGTGGGAACGAAGACGCTGATTTGCCTGGCTCCGGCGGTTGAACCGCGAGGGCACGCTCGTGTTTAACGCGGACAGCGGGAAGGCGAAGCCAGCTTCGTCCAATAGTCATTTTTCCAATGAACATTTTTCCAATGAACATTCTTCCAGCGGGCATTCTTCCAGTGAACATTCTTCCGGCAAGTCAGGCACGGAGAGCCGCGCGCTGAGCGGACGCAAGATCGTTATTGCCATTGACGGTCCCGCGGGTTCCGGTAAGAGCACGCTGGCTGCGTTGCTGGCCCGCAAATACGGTTACGTGAACATCGAGAGCGGCGCCATGTATCGGGCGCTCGCGCTTAAAGCCATTGAGACCTCTGCCAGTCTCGACGATGGTCCAGCACTCGCGGCGCTGGCCCAGGCATCGCAAATTGAGCTCCAGCCGAGGCCGGAAGGCAATCGCGTACTGCTGGCCGCGCGGGACGTGACCGAACGCATTCGCCAGAAGGATGTTACCGACGCAGCGTCCAAGGTTTCAGTGCATCCGCCGGTGCGCGAGTGGATGGTGGACCACCAGCGCGCCATGGGCACCGACGGTGGCATTGTGATGGAAGGCCGGGACATCGGAACCAAGGTCTTTCCTAACGCGGAAGTAAAAATCTTTCTCGACGCCGATCCTGAAATCCGCGGCAACCGGCGCTTTCAGCAGCATCCTGCGCTATCAGAAAAAGAAGCGGCAGTAGTAACCGAGCTGCGGGAACGCGACCATCGCGACCGTACTCGCGCCACGTCCCCACTGGAACCAGCCGTAGACGCCGTGCATATCGACTCCACACACCTCACGCTCGAGCAGGTTACCGAACGCGCCATAGAGATCGTGGACGCCAAGCTGGCGGAAATTGCGAGCAGGTAGCGGCCAGCAGTTGGCTGCCAGCCGCTAGCGGCTTTCTTACTTCTTCCTCAGCTGAACCGTGCCGCGGTCTGCGTGTATGCGCAGTGACGGACCGCCTTTACCCACGGTGCCATGAGCTTTCGCGGTGCGGGCCTGGTTGTCCACGGTGACGCCGGCGAATTCGTTGGAAATATTTCCATCGTTACTGTCGGCGTCCACCACAAAGCTTGCGGCGGCCGGCATTTCCACGGTCACGTCACCGTGGGTATTGGTCACGTCAATGTTGCCCACGGGAGACTTGGCGGTAATTTCCACTACGGCGTTGCGGTTCTCCACGCGAACGTCGCCGGAGACATCTTCCAGGCGCACGTCATTGGAGCGCGTCTGCACGCGGAAAGGTCCGGTGATGGACGTCCCGCGAATGTTGCCGCTGGACATGTTGATTTCGCCATCAAGTTTCGGGGCCTGTAAATCCGTGCGGACGGATTTGAAATGCACCTGCTTACCGATCTTGGACAGCTGGACTTCACCGTTATAGCCGGCGTTGAATTCAAGCGAGCCGGTTACATCCGAGACTTTTCCGTCTTCCACCACGCCGTCAACGGTTACGTCGCCGGTCACGTCTTTCACGGACGCAGAACCAGAACGCACGTGGAGAGACGCGTTGCCTTTGATCTGTTCCAGGCTCACGTCGCCGTGGTCGGTGGTAATGTCCAGTGCGCCTTCGCGATTGGTCACGGTAACGTCTCCGCGCCGCGTGACCAGAGTGAGCGGGCCGCTGCGTGGCAATTGCAGGTCCAGGTCAAACCGGCCTTTTTCAAAGCCCTTGGCCGTGGCATCCAGCAGCCAAACGTTGCCTTGCTGGACAAAGCTGGGATGCGTGGACGCATTGACCAGGTCAGCGCCACCCTGGCTGTCAGCGTGTACAGACTTGTGCACCATCACGTGCGCCTGGCCATCGGCGCTGGGGGTGATCTTGATGCTGCCACGGCGTGCCAGGACCTTGAACTCGGTTCCGCCGGCCACCGGCTGCGTCGCAGTCTCACTGAACTCGTACGAAGACTCGCCGATGCCGAAGAAGTCATCATCGCCCACGTCAACGCCCACCTCGTTCCGAAGGCCTTCCCAGTTCACGCGGTTGACGCCGGTCGTGGTCAGGCCGAACAGCACGAAGAACACCACGAACACAATGGTGCCGGCGCCGGTACGCGGCGCAGGCTGGCCTTTGCTGCGGGCAATTCCGTACTCCACCAGTTTCACCAGGCCCCAGAGGATCAGCAGCGCCGGCCAGTAGAAGGCAAACCAGTGCAAAATGCCGCGTATGGAAATCTTGCCCATGGTGCCCAGCAGAAAAACCACGCCCAGCGCGATCAGGATGATCGGTCCGGCAAACGAACGCGACGGCGGTGGCGGAGGATACGGGGCCTGGTATTGCGGCTGCGGCGGTGGAACGGGATTGTTGGTGCTCATGAGTTCACCTGTTGGTCGTTTTGTGGTGGTGCAGTTGGTACTGGTTCGGGAGCGCCCGCGGCGGACGGCGCAGCTTGCGCAGAAGGTGGCGGGGCCGTGCCCGTCCACGCGCCTGGCTGGTACTGCGGCGCATACTGTGCCGGATACGGTTGAGGCGTGGCCGGAGCCGTCCATTGAGAAGGCACATGGCCTTCCACGGAAGAGGTCCGGCTTATCAAAATCACGGCGCCAACCACCAGCATGAAGACCGGCCAGCTTTGGTCAAAATACACCCAGCTGTTGCTGTCCAGAAGCCAGAGGGCGCCGGCGGTGATGATCATGGCCGGGCCCATCAGGCCATGTGTTTTGCAGCGCTGGCACGTACATTGCTTGTTGTAAGCGTAGGTTGGCATATGTTTATCCCCTCTGCATGGTCCGTTTGAAGGCAATCCACAGGCCTAATCCAATCAGGAAAACTGGACCAATGATCCGCAGACGAATTACGTGGAGGTTCCCCAACAGGAAGAACATGCCAAGCACGATCAGCACAACGGCTCCTGTAGGCAGTCCGGAAAGAATATCCTGGGGCGCTGCCGGAGCAGGCATTGACGAAGTTGCGCCGCCGGTTCCCGAGACGACGTAGGCTTGCGCGTCTTGAGCAGCGCCCGGAGCGGCCGCGTTCGGCATGGCCGCACCAGCTGCCGCCGCAGGCTGTGACTCCTGTAATCCGAAAAGCTTTTCAATCCCCAGCGGATCCGGTGACGGCAAGCCAAACTGTTTCGCCTGGGCCGTCTTGAAGGCTTCAAACGCCATGTAAAAGACGAAGAAAGGAATCATGAAGCCGAAGAACCAATGGACTTCACTGGCGCCAATAATCAACAACGCAAAGATCACCACGTGGATGAAAGCCTTGGCAAACTGCCCGTTGTACATGGCGCCCACGCCAGGGATGAATCCGAGAAACGCGGCCACGCCGGGGTTCGGAGCGCCGGCAACCGTGGACACGGCCATCACCGGCTGTACCGGCGTCTGGAGCCGGGCGGCGATGCAGGGCTCGCAATAAATCGCGCCCATCACATCGCGTTTACAGTTTTCACACAGCGCCTTCCCACAATTTCGGCAGAACGCCGCTGCCGGGATATCAGTATGTACGGCGCAGTTCATATTTGGGCTCCTTCGTCACTCGTCTTCAGTTTGGCAATCGTGAGTTTGGCAAGCGTAAATCTAGCGGTCGAGAATCTGGCGGCCGAGTTCCCGGGGATCTGGTTCTGGGCCAACTGGGGTTCGCTTACACGCTCCTGGCTATAGGTGTCTTTTTCCCGCGGATTGCCGCTGGTATCCGGAGGCGTGTTGCGGTTCTGCCGCTCAGGCTTGTCGTCAGTGTTCTTTTTTTCTTCTTGTTCCGGGACCACGGCTTTCTTCAGTCCGCGTACGCGGGTTTCCACTTCGTACACCAGGCGCATGTTGTCGTAATAGCGTTGCACCTTGGATTCAATCTGCGTGTATTGCAGTACAGCGGATTTGCGCAGGGCATTCGGATGCCAGTCAATATTCTTAACGTCGTTGATCCGCACACCCATCACGCCCAGCGTGACGCTCAAGGAAAAGAACGCCATGATGAACGAGGTGGCAAAACGCGACCGCATCAACAACGGCGCGTAACTCAGTGACCGGCGGACCGAAACCATGAACCCGGTTTTTTCACGAGGAGCATCGTTACGTCCGAGTACAACTGCCTGCTGCCCCGCGACTTTCATACTGGTATTGGCCAGAATGTTGTGGACCATGTTTCTGGGCGGTTCCACTTCATCCAGTTGCCGCAGCATCAACATGCCGTCGCGGGTCTCAGCCCAAAGGGGACCGCAAACCGGACAGGTCTTACTGTGGGCTTCAAAGGCTTGCTTCATGCCGGCGGGCAGGGTTACCGATCCGTCATCGTGGGCGTCGTTACCGTTATCTTTGCCGCTGCCTCTGAGGTCGTCCCAGTGAAGATCGATGGCTTCGGTCAGCAGGGCTTCAAACTGGCTGCACTCGAGCTCGTTATTGAATTTCTGTGTCATTGGCTTGCCTGCTTCTTATTACGAGAAAGTAATCGCGCTAGTTCCATCCTTCCGCGATTGATACGGGATTTTACGGTCCCCTCTGGCACTTTTAAGACTTGGGCAATGTCTTTGTAATCCATATCTTGCAGGTCCCTCAGGATGACCGCTTCCCGCAGGTCAGGGGACAACCGGGCCAGGGCCATTTGGACGATTTTCTGGGTTTCTTTGCTGGCCAGCCGGTCGTCCGGCTTGGGAGCACTGTCCGGGAGCCGGTTCAGCATGGAAGGCGAGTCGTCTTCTTCGGTGATGCCTACGTCCAGCGAGTCGGTGATGCGTTCCTGCTTGCTGCGCCGGAAATGGTCGACTAAGAGGTTGCGGGTGAGGGTGCTGAGCCAGGTGCTAAATGCCCCTTTTTCAACATCATAGCTGGCTAGCGTGCGGTACACGCGGATGAAAACTTCCTGGGTCAGGTCTTCGGCGTCATTGGGGGAGTTGGTAAAGCGGTAGCACAGATTGTAGATGCGGCGGTTCTGCTGGCGCACGATCTCCTCCCAGGCGGCGGAATCGCCAGCCAGGCAGCGGCGTACAAGTGCCCCTGTTTGTTGATCTTCCAAGCAGTCTCCCCGGTAATGCCAGTTGCCGAGTATAACGCCTGAGGTGAAGCTGGCGCTCGACTTCATGTTGAAAGCTAGTGTTCAGTTTGGTTGCGGTGGAACATTCTTTGCGTTGAACATGGGGAGATACGAAGAAAACGGTGGGAACGTTCCGTGGGTGAATGGACAACCGGGAAAGAAGTCCCGCCAGGGACGGTTGAAAATAGCCCGGTCGCGTCCCGGGGCGCGCGGTTAGCGCGCTGAGGGTAAGTGCCGAGACAAAAAGTTGACGCACAGGCGTCGGCGACCACAAGTTCGGTATTCGTAATCAAGAAACGCCTGTCCGACAAATTTGGAGAAGCTGTAAGGAAGAGCTATGACCTGCTCGACGGTACGACGATTGAATATCCGCGGCTTCTGGACGCAACGTTCAAGCAAGCGCCGAAGTCCAAAGGCAAAGTGGCGGAGAACCAGGACGACCTGCCGTTTTAGTTAGGAGCTCCGAGCCTGCGGCAGCAAAGAACGGATTCTTTTGTCATGTTTCCCGGCACTTACCCTTCAGCGCGCTTTGCGCCTCGGGACATACCGGGCTATTTTCATGCGTCCCTGGCGGGACTGGTGCGACCCCAAGTCTCGACACCCTTTTAAGGAACGGATTCTTTCGTCATGTTTCCCGGCACTTCGCTTCGCACGGGCCGGCGGCAGCAAGGAACGGATTCATTCTCTCCTTACCCGGCACTTACTCTTCAGTGCGCTTTGCGCGCCTCGGGACATACCGGGCTATTTTCATGCGTCCCTGGCGGGACTGGTGCGATCCCAAGTCTCGACATCTTCTTTTTGAGCGCCATTTTTTGAGTGCCATTTTATGAGCGCCATTCCGAACCTGCATATTTTGGACCGGGGACATCACGACAGTCAGCAGGAAAGCGAACCCGGTAAAATTGGCCATTGGGACACTTGACAGGCGTGCCTGGGGATGAACTGTTTCGCAATTGATTCGCTCGTCAAGATGTGTCATGATAAGCGAACCCTCAGGGGTAATGCGGTAAAGGGTTCTTTGAAAACTCAGAAGCTAACAGCTAGCAGGTAGCGGGAACGTTCCCTAAAAACTCTCATAAAAGGCCTTCGACTGTCTTATGACTGCCTTGTCGAATTGTACTTAGGCCTTTGTTTTCAGCAGGAGTTTCAAAAAGGGGGGTGGGGCGGCGAGATCGCCGGGATCGCCGGAATCGCCGGAATCGCGCGTGATCGGGAAACCGATGCCGCAGGCGAGGGCGCCTGCGCTCCACAATTCTTCAAGAACACCGCCGAGGGCGGCGGTGCCACACGAGCATGGATTGGGAGGAATCGCGTAACTCCTGTAGATCTTGGGATGGAGAGGGGTGGCCGCAAAGCGGCCAATCGCCGGAATCGCCGGAATCGCGCGTGATCGGGAAACCGATGCCGCAGGCGAGGGCGCCTGCGCTCCACAATTTTTCAAGAACACCGCCGAGGGCGGCGGTGCCACACGAGCAGCCGAGGGCGGCTGCGCCACAAGTTTCCCGCACAGGCAGGAGTGCCTGTGCCACACGAGCATAGATTGGGATGCATCCTGTAAGTGCTCTAGACATTGGGATGAAGAGGAGGGGAGAGAGGCGAGATTGCCAAAAATCGCCGAAATTGCCAAAATTGGAAATTGAAACCCAAAGCAGGCCCCGCAGCCGAGGGCGGCTGCGCTCCACAATTCTTCAAGCACCTACGTTGACCCGCTCAACGCCATCTCCACCGCCGCCATCGCGTGGGTCCAAGTGGTATCAAACACCGGGACGCTCACGTCTTCGGGCTTGACCAGCAAACCAATCTCGGTGCATCCCAGGATCACGCCTTCCGCGCCGCGCGCGATCAAGCTCTGGATGACCTCCAGATATTTCGCTTTGGACCGCGCCTCGATCTTTCCGAGGACGAGTTCGCCAAAGATGATCTGGTGGGTGGCGTCGATGTCCGCTGGTTTTGGTACGAACACTTCCAGTCCGAAGCGGCGTTCCAGCCGTGACGACAGGAAGTCCTGCTCCATGGTGAAACGCGTTCCCAGCAAAGCGACCTTCTTTAGCTTGCGGGCGACGATCGCTTCACCGCAGGCGTCGGCAATGTGGATGAACGGCAGCTTGGTGGCGCGTTCGATGTTGTCGGCAACTTTGTGCAGGGTGTTGGTGCAGAGCAGGACCATCTCCGCTCCGCCGGCTTCCAGGCGACGCGCCGCGCCGGTCAGGATCGCTGACGCGTCCGCCCAGCGGCTCTCGCGCAACGTAGGTTCGATGTCGGCGAAGTCCACGGAGTAGAGAAGGATGCGCGCGGAATGCAGTCCGCCCAGGCGCTGATTGATGGTGTGGTTGAGAAGGCGGTAGTACTCAGCGGTTGACGCCCAGCTCATCCCGCCGATCAGGCCAATGGTTTTCATAAACGCACCAACTTTCTCCTTAGCTTCTGATTCACCGGCTCGGAATAAAACCTGGCGACGGCGAATCCCGCGAGGCCGGTTAAGGCCGTGGTCGCCAGAAACCATAGCGGCGCGGCATTGATGTTCTGGTGGAAGTAAGCGAACAATCCCACCATGGGCCAGACCACCAGCATGTGTGTGAGATAGACCTCGTAGCTGTTGCGGCCGAACCACCGGAGCCATGCCGTGGCGTTCCACAGGATCTGACGGATGCGCGCCGCTATGCTTAAGTTCGATCGCCGGCTAGCTTCGTCCGCTTGAATTTCTTCGGATGCATCCTTGCCCGCGTTCCGGTGGTCAAATCGCAGTTGCAACGCGATAGCCAGCAGCGCTGTTCCGATTGCCAGCACAGTCACATCCAGGCCGATTTTGTAGAAGCCGATCCGCGCAGATGTGCCACGAAACACGGTGATTAGCAGGCACAGTGCGATGCCGCAGCCAAGCATGATGCGGTTGGCGGCGTTGTTCAAGCGGGTGCCGCTTAAACGCATTCGCGCGGTCAACGTTTCAGCGGCCATCGCCGCCAGGCAGCCGAGCGCTATGCCGTCCATGCACTGTAGGTAGCCGTAGTCGGTCCAGAGTTCGTTCTGTGTGTGGACGCGCGTATACGGCCCCATGGCCACGAAGCACAGCAGCGCGCCGGTGATGAGCATCGGTTTCCGAAGAAGCGTACACAGTAAGGGGAAAAATATGTAGAACACTTCTTCCACGGAGAGAGACCAAAGAATGTCCCACGCGCCGGGCAGGTAGCCGGTGCGGGCTTCGAGCCAGTTCACATGAAACGTCAAGGCAGCAACCAACGCGCGCCACAGGGAAGTATGTTGCGTGTTCACCACAAAACGCGGCACGTCGGTACGGTCGCAGATCGCCAGAATCAGCAGAAGCCCCACCAGGCAGGGGACGATCCGCGCAAAGCGCATCACATAAAACTGGCGACGGTCAATTTCCTTCAGGCTGCCCCAGCGCTTGAGGGACCATGTGGCGATCAGAAAACCCGACAGCACAAAGAAAACACGGACGCCATAATAGCCGTCCCAGAAGAGAACGCGGTTGGCCGCTGGCCCGATCCGCATGCCGAATGCGCTGTCCTTGAAATGGATACGGAGATTGAAGTGGTGGAGTACAACGGCCACAATGCACAGCCCGCGGAGAACGTCGATGCCTTGCACGCGACGTTGGAATTGCTGTCCTGAGGCGATCGGTTTGCTAAACGAAATCACTTTGGGAGTTTAGCAAAGCTGTTTGGTTGACCTGTTAGGTTCTATTCGCAAGCTTGCGGGCAATTTAAAGAGGTAGGGAGGGAACAAGAAAGAATGGCTCCTCAGGTAGGACTCGAACCTACAACCCTCCGGTTAACAGCCGGATGCTCTGCCATTGAGCTACTGAGGAGTGAGCAAATCTGGCTGTCAGGCGGAAAAACATACAAGCCAGTTTTGAATTGTCATTACAACATTAGCATAAAAATCACCTCTCGTCAGCCACTTCGGAGCACGGGGAGCGTTACTTTGGAAACCGCCTTAGCCATCTCACACCGCCGCTGCCGTGGCTTCTCGTAAGGCTTGCTTATGCGGACGGGGGCTCCCTGGGCCTCGCAAGCTCGCCGCGTTTGCTCAGGTATAATCGAAGCAGCATGTTCATTGAAAAGAAGACCCCGGCGCAGTTGGCGCTGATGAGAAAAGCAGGTCTTGTGGTATGGGAAGCGCACCAGGCGGCGGCTTCTCTGATCAAACCTGGAACCACTACCTTTCAACTTGACGCCGTTGTGGAAAAGGTCATCAAGGACCACAAAGCGATTCCACTCTTCAAGGGACATCGCGTCCCGGGCGCTCCGCCTTTTCCGGCCTGCACCTGCGTTTCCGTGAATGAAGAGATTGTGCATGGCATTCCCGGCAACCGCGAGATCAAGGAAGGCGACGTGGTGAGCGTGGACATCGGCGTCCGCTACGAAGGTTGGTGCGGTGACGCTGCCGTAACCTGGCCCGTAGGTGAGATCAACGAGCAGGCCCGTAAACTGCTGGACATCTGTGAAGGCACTCTGCGCCTGGCCATCCAGAAGATGAAGCCCAACATTATCTGGAACAAAGTTTCCAAGGTGATGGAGATGAACGTAAAAAACGCGGGCCTCAAAGTGATTGAAGACCTGTGCGGTCACGGCATCGGCCAGGAAATGTGGATGTCACCCCAGGTGCCGAATTATTTTTCGCCGATCAGCGGAGATTTCAAGTTGCAGCCCGGCATGGTGGTAGCTATTGAACCCATGGTCGCGGTGGGAACGAAAGAGTTGAGGGTCCTGGATGACAAGTGGACGTATGTGACTGCCGACCATAGTCTGGCCGCGCACTTTGAACACACCATCGCCGTGACGGAAGATGGAGTCCAGGTACTGACCTGCGGTCCTGAGGGTCAGGGCTGGGCGATGGGCAACTAGCTCGGCTTCTTGCTACGTCCGCTCACCGCAAACCTGTGGGCGAATCGGCTATACTCCTGCCCATGAAAACTCATGTTGAGCGGCGGCAAAAGGCCGCGGCTGCGCAGTGGAACCTGAAAAATGAAATCGTGCTGATCGGCGCCGGCGATTACATCAACGTCCCCGGACGCGCCGATATGACTTATCCTTTCCGCTCTCATTCTGAATACACCTATCTCACGGACCGTGAGCGCCCCGGCGCAGTACTGGCTTTTGATCCGCAAAGCGGTTGGGCGGATTTTGTTCCACGCGTCACTCAAGACGAACGCGTCTGGATCGGCGCTTCGGTAGAAGACGAAGGCACGGCGTTTGAAGAGTTCGCTGCATGGCTGGAAAAGCGCAAAGACCGCCGCGTCGCCGTATTGGGATGTCCGATCGCCGGAATCGCTTCAGACGCAGCTCTGGAAGCTGACGTTCGCGAAGGACTGAACGTGGTTCGCCGTCCTAAAGACGAAGTTGAGTTGGATCGCATGCGCAAAGCCGCCGACGCTTCACGCGTGGGCTATGCTGGCGTGCAGTCCGTGCTCAAGCCAGGCATCACCGAGCGGCAAGCGCAGATCGAACTGGAAGCCGGCTTCTTCCGTGGCGGCGGAGACCGCACGGCGTACGATTCCATTGTCGGTGGCGGAACGAATTCTGCGGTGCTGCATTTTGCGCCATCGCACCGTCCGTTCGCCGCGGGCGAGTTGATTTTGATTGACGCTGGCGCGGAAGTCGGATGCTACGCTTCTGACGTTACGCGGACGTACGCTGCGTCCGGTAAATTCACGCCGGAGCAAGCCGACATTTATAAGCTCGTGCTGGCCACCGAAGAAGCTGCGGTAAAAAAGTGCATGCCGGGAACGGAATACAAGACGATCCACATCGGCGCGTCGCGGCAAATCGCGCAAGGGCTGCTCGATCTCGGCATCCTTAAAGGCAACGTCGATTCTCTTATGGAACAGGACACGCAGGCGCTCTTTTTTCCTCACGGCGTAGGCCATCTGGTTGGCTTGGGCGTCCGCGACGCCGGCGGTTATCTCCCCGGACGCAAGCGTTCGGAAACTCCGGGTCTGCGTTTCCTGCGCATCGACATGCCGTTGCTGCCCGGATACACCGTGACCATTGAGCCGGGAATTTATTTCATCCCCGCGCTGTTGCAGGACGCGGAGCTGCGGCGCAAACATCGCGACAACGTGAACTGGGACCGCGTGGACAAAATGTTGAACTTCGGCGGCATCCGCATTGAAGACAACATCCACGTTACGGAAACAGGATACGAGAACCTGACGGCCGCGATTCCCAAAGCCAGCTAACGCGGTAGAGACACCGCAGCAGGGAACCCCAAGCCAAGCCCGCTTTGCTCTCTTCATCCCAACTCGATGGTTTGCGCGTCGTTCTGGTGGCGGCGCGCAACCCGCTCAACATTGGCGCGGCCGCGCGTGCCATGAGCAATTTTGGTTTCTCACATCTGCGCGTGGTGAATCCGTATCAGGTGGCGTTTCGAGAAGCCAAGTCGGCGGTCGGAGCAGAGAAGTTGCTTGCAGACGCCGAAGAATATTCTAACGTCGCGGAAGCCGTGGCGGACTGCACGCTCGTCGTTGGTACCACAGCGTTGCACCATCGCGAATTGCAGCATCCTATGTATCGCCTGGATGAAGCCGACGCTGACGCCGACGCCGGCGGCGCTGAACGCATTCGGCAGCAACTCGCTGCTGGCCGCGTGGCCTTGCTGTTTGGATCTGAAAAACGCGGCTTGGCCAACACTGATCTGAGCCATTGCAACTTTCTCATGCGCATTCCCACGCGAGACGAACACAGTTCCATGAACCTGGGGCAAGCTGTCGCGTTATGTCTGTACGAAATCGTCCGCGAGTCCGGCGAATCGCGGACCAGTAAAGCCTCTCCAGCAGGCGAGCGCTCCGCGCAACAAAAGGACGAGCCGCTCGCTCCCGCCGCTGACTCTGAGCGTCTCACCCAGCTTCTGCTTGACGCTCTGCGCGCCAGCGGCTACGTGAAACGCGGCGCGGATGAACTCACAGAAGAAAAAGTCCGCCGCATGGTGCGCCGCCTGCACCTGCAAAATGACGACGCGCAGGTTTGGCTGGGCATGCTGCGAAAGATTCTTTACAAATTACGCGGACCAGAGAATTCTTAACCGTCCTGTTCACAAAAACTTTACAGAGATTTCCTCGCACCCTGGCGTGCGTGGCATGCATCCAACCCCGGATGGAGGTAAAGCCATGTACGTTGTTACCGGAGCTACCGGCAATACTGGAAGTGAAGTCGTAAAAAGTTTACTGGCCAAGGGACAGAAAGTCCGCGCGGTCGGCAGATCGCTTGAACGTTTGCAGCCGTACGTTACCGAAGGCGCGGAGGCGTTTGTCGCCGACCTGAGCGACGCTGCGGCGCTCACGCAGGCTTTCAAGGGAGTGCAGGCGGTCTATCTCATGCTGCCGCCCAACGTTGCCGCGCCAGATGTCCGCGGCCATCAAAGTCTCGTCACCCAAGCTTTGGCCACCGCGGTACGGCAGGCCGCCGTGAAATATGCAGTTGTCCTCAGCAGCATTGGCGCCGATAAAGAAGAGAAGACCGGACCCGTGGTCGGATTGTACGAACTGGAGCAGGCCTTGAATGCTGTACCCGGGCTCAACGTGCTTCATCTGCGTGCAGGATACTTTATGGAAAATACGATGGCGCAGGCGGGGATTATTCCCGCGTTAGGAAAGACTGCTGGACCGCTGCGTGCTGATCTGAAACTGCCCATGATCGCCACCCGCGACATTGGCGCTGCAGCCGCTGAAGCGCTCATCAAGCTGGACTTCAAGGGCCAGCAAACGCAAGAACTGCTCGGTCAGCGCGACCTTACGATGAATGAAGTCACAGCCGTTATCGCCAAGGCCATCAGCCGGCCTGATCTGCAATACGCTCAGTTGCCGGACGCGCACTTGCGTCCCGCGTTTCTGCAGATGGGGCTCTCCGCGGACATGACGGACTTGCTGCTGGAAATGGCCGGTTCTCTCAATTCCGGATACATGAAAGCCCTGGAACAGCGTTCCGCCCGCAATACCACGCCAACGTCGTATGAAACTTTTGTGGTGGAAGAATTTGTGCCGGCGTTTAAGGGCAAGTCGCAAGCGGCGTAAAGATTGCGGCCGCAAATCCTAACGGAAGCTAACAAAAAAGTTTCGCCATCCAGAGATTGCTTCTGGATGGCGATTTGTTTTCACGCGAACTGCGCTCGCTCGTTACTACTGCATCGCTTGCCGTAGCAGGTCGGCCATTTTGAATTCGCCGCTGGGTGACGTCATGTCACTGCGCGGAGTGAAGTTGGGATTTTGGCGGATGTAAGAATGGCTGTCCGCCAGCATCAGACCCACGAACACCTCGCCAACAATTCGTCCGCCCACGGCGCCCAGACGGATTGGCGTGTCATTCTTCTTGAACTGCTGTTGCGCTTCCGCCAGAACGTAGTACCAAAGCGGAGCGTTGCCGGCGAACTTGGGTGAAATGTCCGTAAGTCGCTTGTTGCCCGTGGAATCCGCCTCGGTGGCTTTGCCCACGCGCAGGTCTTTATCGTCAATCGGCTTCACGCCCATGGCCCGCGCCACGGACTGGCCTGACGGCAGGCTCATGCGCATTCCGCGCAGCAGATTGCGTTGCGGCAGCGAAGCAGGATTCGTCGCCACCGATGCCGGCAACGATCCCAGCGGATTTACCAGCGACGTATCAATCTTGTACGCCGGTTGCACGCGCTTGGGCCCGGTCTTGGGCGCGTCGCCCATTTTGAAGAAGAGACTCCAATCAATGCCCAGGTTAGGGGGGAAGGCGCGGAAGCCGACCAGACTCTCGCCTTTCATACTGAAGATGGGCAAGCGGTCCACTTTTGCGTTGAGCCGGTAGATGGGACGCACCATGGAATGTCCAAAGCGGTAAGCCGCCACGGAAAATTCCACCGGCATGAACGCCGACTCCTTCGGTTTATAAAACTTTAGATGCGGATCAACGGGTTTGCCCGGACCGGTAACGCCAAGAATGCTGTTGACCATGTCCTGGCCGATGATGGTCGGCAGAAAGTCGTGCAACACCACCCATTGATAGTGCCAGCGTACCTGACGTTGGATTTCATCGAACGCCGCCGCGGCGCCCAGCAGATCAGCCATGCGGTTATGGAAACGCAGCATGGAGGATTGCAACTGGCTCACGATTACGTTTTCGTCGTTGCGCGGATCGCCAATCGTGGCCCGGGCCGCTTCTCCGTTTTCCGGTGTCTCGCGTGGAATCATGCGCGCGCTCGGATCAGCATCATTGCCGGTAAGCTTGGCGCCCAGCAACATGTGTATGCCGTCTTGCCGGTAGAGATACGGCTGATCGTCCGGCCCGCGGCCGTACACGCAGTCCAGGTCAAAGCGCGGCGTGCGGAAGTCCGTGAGCCCGTCTGGATCGTTTTGTTTTTGCAGGCTGCTCGCCGGATCAAACGTCAGGTCGTGATCGATGAACTGGCCCAGGTAGGTGTAGCCGGCGCTGATGCCGGAATTTTCTTCGTCGTCCGCCTGATCTTCGGGCGTGGGCGTGTCGGCGTCCGCGGTCATGGCGCGCGCCAGGTCAATCAGCATGGTTTCGTCAAAGCGGCCGGCGGGAAGCGTGCGGAACATGCGTCCGAAGCGTCCTTCAAATTGAGAGGAGCGGCGGCTCAGGTCTGATCCGCGAACTTCTCCATGACGACCGATGGTAAGGGGCCCATGAGAGTGTTGCATGCCAACCTCCGGACGAAGTGCGTGAATGGTGGGGCAACAATTGGGGGCGTCAACTGCTAAGGGGATTCTAAACGGAGATGCGGCGGGGCGGCAAACGGGCATCTCAAGCTTTCAATAAAGATGTAGTACGTTGATTACGAGGACCTAAAACCCTGTCGTCCCGAGCGAAGCCGAGGGAGTTCCGAAGGATCCCGAGGATGTGTCCTTTACCATGCAGCATCAAGGCGTTCTCGTGGCGAAGTTCTCCACGAAAACTAAACGAACGAGAGTCTGGAGAGAACTCCCTGAAGCTGCGTCGTTGAGTCATCATTCTCGGGATGCTTCGACTTGCTCTCGCATCGCGGCGCTCGCTCGATCGGCGCTCAGCATGACAGATATCGAGGGCGACTTCAGTCGCGACCTTACTCGGTGCGTGTCTTTTATTTGTGAGGCAAGTAGTGCGCCCTCTACGAACTACTTACTTCCTCAAACGTCCCGCTGGTGTTTTCCGTTGCTCCGGCTCCTGCGGCCTTCACTCTTGCTGCTCCACGTTTTCGTTCCTTAGTCACCATGCGTTTGTACGGCGCAAAATCCACCTGCATCGTATGTCTCGGAGCGTCGCCATAACGTTGGCGCATAGCTTCGCGTTCGCGGTGGATTGCCGTTTCCATCTGTTCCACCGGAGGCAGCGTGTACTCGCCCACTAGATAGTCGGCGATCCATTCGCTTTGCAGTTCGGCTAGCGGCATGATCGCGCCCAGAGGTTGCAAGAGTCCGAGAAAAAACAAATCAGGATATTGCGGATGAAACACCCGGCCAAACAAGGGCAGATGATTGTTCGGCGCGGAAATTACTTCCTGACGGAAGAAAGGGAAGTCGACTTTATACCCGGTACAGTAAATGATGGCATCCACCAGTTCGCGCGATCCGTCCGTGAATACTACTTGGCCGCCCGCCAGCTCGCGGATGTTGGGCCGCACAGCAATGTCTCCGTGCGAGAGGCGGACGAGCAAATCGCTGCTCACCGTGGGATGCGCGTGCAGTAGTTTGTGCTGCGGCTTGGGCAGGCCGTAATTGGTTACCGGGCCTTGTTGAAGCCCCAAAACCATCTTCATGATGAAGCTTTGTACCCAATACGGCAGCCAATCGGGAAACAGCTGCTGGTCCAGTGGACGTCCCAGAATATGTTTGGGAATCACATGAAATCCGCGTCGCACGGACAGCATGGTTTTGCGCGCCACGCGCGAAAGTTCCACGGCAATATCCACGGCGGAATTGCCAAAACCCACCACGAGTACGTTGCGGTCTTCAAAGCCGTCGGTCGTGCGGTAATCATGCGCGTGCATGATCAAGCCGTCGAACTTTCCCGGGAAAGCGGGATCTGGCCAGCGCCGCGACCAGTGGTGCCCATTAGAGACAATCAGCGCGCGGTAATGCTGGTGCTGGGCTTCTTTGTTTATGCCGTCGGCGTACGTGATGTCCCATCCGCCAAACATTCCCGGCTCGGCGCTGAGCACGCGCGTCTTGAACTTGATGTGCGGCTTGATGCGGAAGTGGTTGGAGTAATCGTCAAAATATTTTGCGATGTGCGAGTGGTGGGGAAACTCCGGATAGCTGGCCGGCATGGGGAAGTCCGAGTACTGCATCTTCGGCCGCGACGTATTGATGTGCAGTGTGCGATATGCGCTGGACATGCCGTTGGTGTTGCCGTACACCCAATTGCCGCCCACGCGGTCGCCGGCCTCAAAGCAATCAAAGGCCACGCCGTGCTGCTTGAGCACCTTGCACGCGGCAATACCGGACGAGCCAGCGCCAATAACAGCGACTTTCCCTGGTTCTTGTTCGCTATCCTGATCTATTTCCTGGTCCTGACCCTGAAACTGTGCCATGCGCACCCCGATTGCGCACTAGATTACCATTGTTTGCGATGTACCCAAAATTTGAGCTGTATCCGCCCTCTAAACCCGCCACATGGCTGAGTTTGTTCTTGTCCCGCCAGCTCACGTTCGTTCGCTTTGTCTTGATCAGTGCAAATCAGCGTCATCACTGTTATCAGCGGTAAGGTCTTCGGTTTGCTCCCATTCTCTGCCTCATTTAACCTTACTGGTTTGCCTAAATTTTATGTCCAGCCACTCCAACAAGATCGTCAGCAAGATTGACGCCACTACCGCGCGCTTTGAAAAGAACATGCGCAGCCTGGCCGAATGGGTCGCCGCCATTCGCACGCAGGAAGAGCAGATCCGCATGGGCGGTGGCGAAAAAGCCATTGAGTCGCAGCACGCCAAGAAGCGCCTGACTGCGCGCGAGCGCATCAACCTGCTGATCGACCGTGATTCGACGTTCTTTGAGATCGGCCTCTACGCCGCTTTTGAAATGTATGAAGAATGGGGCGGCGCGCCGTCCGCCGGAGTGGTCACCGGGCTCGCCCGCATCCACGGACGCCTGTTCATGCTGATCGTGAATGACGCCACGGTAAAAGCCGGCGCGTTTTTTCCCATGACGGCAAAGAAAGTCATCCGCGCGCAGAACATCGCCATCGAAAACCATATCCCAACGATTTATCTCGTCGATTCCGCCGGCGTGTTCTTGCCGCTGCAGGAAGACGTCTTCCCGGACACTGACGATTTTGGCCGGGTCTTCCGCAACAATGCCGTCATGTCCGCCATGGGAATTCCGCAGATCACGGCCATCATGGGCATGTGCGTGGCGGGCGGCGCGTACCTGCCGGTGATGTGTGACACCATATTAATGACCGAAGGCAGCGGACTTTTTCTTGCCGGACCGGCGCTGGTGCAGGCGGCCATCGGCGCGAAATATTCCGCGGAAGAACTAGGCGGCGCGCAGATGCACGCGCAGATCGCCGGAACCATCGACTTTCGCGAACCCAACGACCACATCTGCCTGGAGCGCATACGGTCCGTTGTAAGCAAGCTGGGCCACAAGCCGACCGCGCCTTTTGATCGCATCAAGCCCGAGCCGGCGGCCTACGCAGCGGAAGAAATTTACGGCATCTTTGAATCCGAAGCCTCGCGGCCTTATGACGTAAAAGAAATCATCGCGCGCATCGTCGATGGCGGCAAATTCGACGAATACAAAGCCGAGTATGGCAAGACCGTGGTCTGTGGACTGGCGCGCATCGGCGGCTTTGCCGTGGGCATTGTCGCCAACCAGGCGCTCACCATGCAGCAGACCGATCCGCATACCGGAGCCATGCATCTGGAAGTTGGCCGCGTGATCTATACCGAGTCGGCCGAAAAGGCCGCGCGCTTCATCATGGACTGCAACCAGAACCTGGTGCCGCTGGTGTTTCTGCATGACGTGAACGGCTTCATGGTCGGGCGCGACGCCGAGTGGTCCGGCATCATCAAGGCTGGAGCCAAGATGGTGAACGCCGTGTCCAATTCCGTTGTTCCAAAGATTACCGTGATCATCGGCGGGTCATTCGGCGCCGGACACTACGCGATGTGCGGGAAGGCTTACGATCCGCGATTTGTTTTTGCCTGGCCCACCGCGCGCTACGCCGTGATGAGCGGCGCTGCGGCGGCCGGAACGCTGGTGGAAATCAAGATCAAACAGCTTGAACGCAGCGGCAAAAAACTCAGCGACGCCGAAAAGAAAGAACTCTTCGACACGACGAAAGCCACCTACGACCACCAGACCGACCCGCGTTACGGCGCCGCGCGCCTGTGGATCGACAAGATCATTGATCCCATGGAAACCCGCGATGCGATCATCACCGCGCTGGAGGCGGCTTATCTGAATCCGGAAGTGAAAGAGTTTAAGGTGGGCGTCTTGCAGACGTAGCTTCTTGTTAACTCAGCCAGAAGCTCACCACGGAGGCACGGAGACACGGAGAAATCCAGAGCTAAAGCCAAAATGGATATGCAATGTCGGAAACTGTAAGCATTAATTCAAAACTTCGTCATGAAGAACTTACCAAGCAGATCCTCGGCGCGGCCATCGAGGTCCACAGGATACTTGGACCGGGCCTGATGGAGTCAGCCTACGAAGAGTGTCTTTGTCATGAGTTGAACCTGCGCGGGCTGCGCTTCGAAAGACAGATTACGGTCCCTGTCATCTACAAGGGAGTCAATCTTGACTGTGGCTATAAACTCGACTTGTTGGTCGAAGAAACCGTGATCTTAGAGCTGAAATGTGTTGAACGCATCACTTCGGTTCATGAGGCCCAACTTCTCACGTATATGAAACTTTTGAGCAAACCAGTCGGGTTCATCATCAACTTCAACGTCTCTGTGTTGAGAGCTGGCATCGTAAGGAAAGTGCTATGACTTGGTTTTCTCCGTGTCTCCGTGCCTCCGTGGTGAAAGAGCTGCTGCGCTTCCGTGGTAGGTGTTGTTGTGTCTAACGAAGTCAAAATCATCGAATGTCCGCGTGATGCCTGGCAGGGCCTCAAAGGCCAGATTCCTGCCGCGCTTAAGGCCCAGTATCTGCGCGCGCTGGTTGGCGCCGGGTTCAAGCATATTGACGCCGTGTCGTTTGTTTCGCCCAAGGCCGTGCCGCAGATGGCGGATTCAGAAGAAGTCCTGAAACTGCTCGATCCACCGGATGACGTGGAGATCATCGGTATTGTCGTCAATAAGAAAGGTGCGGAGCGGGCCATCGCCACCGAAGCCGTGCAGACTCTCGGCTTCCCGTATTCGGTCTCGCCAACTTTTTTGCAGCGCAACCAGAACCAGACGCTGGAAGACGCAGCGGAAGAACTGGAGCAAATCAAGATCCTCGCCGACGCCGCCGGGCTGGATGTTGTCGCGTATATCTCCATGGCTTTCGGCAATCCTTATGGCGACCTGTGGAATGCGGACGAAGTGATTGAAGCCGTGGGCATCCTCGCGGACATGGACATCCACCAGATCTCGCTGGCCGATACCGTGGGTGTAGCCACGCCGCAAGAGGTGCACGATCTGGTTGGGGCCGTAATTAGCGAACACGATCATCTGGAGATCGGCGCGCATCTGCACAGCACGCGTGCTGGAGCCGCGGAGAAAGTCCTGGCGGCGTATGAAGCTGGCTGCCGCCGCTTTGATTCCGCTATCGGCGGGCTGGGTGGCTGTCCTTTTGCGCAAGATGAAATGATCGGCAACATTCCCACGGAGGTTCTGGTGCAGGCGCTCACCGAAAAAGGCGCGACGCTGGCCATCAAGAAGCCGCTCGACGCAGTGATTGAGATGTCCGCGGACATTGCCAAGAAGCATACGGGGGCTGTGTGAAGACGAGAGTGAAGACGACCCTGGTTCAAATCGGAATACCGCTGGTAGTATTGTTCAGCGCGATTCTACTTTTCAGGATCGGTCCGTTTATTGGATGGCACTTGGTGCACGGCTTTCATGTAGAGGTCGGCCAGGTCAGGCTGAAAGTACCCCTTTTTTATCGTGTCGTTGGAGACTCTCCAAAGACCAGTGTCAAACTCGCTCGCTTCCCCGGATTCTCCAAGGGTGGGGCCATCTCTGTCGCCTTCGCTGACCCAAACCCTGAACCTCTACCTCCCCAGAGTTCTACAACGGGACCGAAGCTAGAGATAAATGTTGTCGTTGAGTTTTCAGAGACCAGCGAGCGCCGGTTTACCTTGGCTGGGCACAGTGGCGTTTGTACTGAAAGTTCCAGTGTGATTGAGCATCGAGTTTTTCCTCGAGCGGACTACAAATTGCTCCTCATACAGTGCGAGTTCGAGAAAGGCGTGGAGGTGTCCTTCATGGGGTCGCCAGATTCGGCCGAAGAATTCTATGACATCATGCAGTCTGCACAGATCGTCGGAGAAAAACACTAACATGGCTTACAAAACCGTTCTCTACTCCGAATCCGCAGGCGTCGCGACGATCACACTGAATCGTCCCGACAAGCGCAACGCTATCAGCTATGAATTGATTGACGACGTGACAGCCGCGCTCAAGGAAGCTGCGGCGTCATCGGCGTTGGTGGTGATCATGACCGGCGCGGGCAGCGCTTTCTGTGCCGGCATGGACCTGGAAAACCTGAAGCACCTTCTTGGCCGCACGCCGGAACAAAACCTGAAAGACTCGCAGACCATGGCTGGCTTGTTTCGCGCGCTGTATGACTGTCCCAAGCCTACTATCGCCGCCGTGAACGGTCCGGCCATTGCCGGCGGCACGGGACTGGCTACTCTGTGTGACTTTACGCTGGCCGTCCCGGAAGCCAAGTTCGGCTATACGGAAGTCCGTATCGGTTTTGTGCCGGGGATCGTGTCGAGTTATCTGGTGGCGATCGTCGGCGAAAAGCGTGCGCGCGATCTGTTGCTCACCGGACGCGTGTTCGGCGCGGACGAAGCCTATCGGTTCAGCCTGGTTACGGAGATCGTCCCGGCGGACCAGCTGATGTCTCGAACGCACGCTTTGGCTGCTGAACTGATGCTCAACAGTCCACATTCGCTCAAGACGACGAAAGCTTTGCTCAGCCGCTACACCAAAGCCCAGCTTGATCAGCAACTCGAATGGGCCATCGCGGAGAACGCTGCCGTCCGCCAGACGCCGGACTTCAAAGAAGGCATCACAGCATTCCTGGAAAAGCGGAAACCAGTCTGGAAAAGCAAATGAGCGCCGACGACCCGAAAATGGCCGATGAGCCAAAAGAGATCTCCGGCGAAACCAAATTGCGCGTCCGCTATGCCGAGACCGACAAGATGGGAGTTGTCTATCATTCGAACTTTGTCATTTGGTTTGAAGTGGGCCGCGTGGAACTGTTGCGCCAGCTGGGCTTTGAGTACAAGACCATGGAACAGCAGGACAACTGTCACATCCCGGTGGTGGACCTGCGGGTGCGCTACAAGTCTCCGGCCTTATATGATGATGAGATCGTGGTGCGTACGCGGCTGGGCAATGCGCGGCATTCGCTGCTGCATTTCCTGTACGAAGTCGCGCGGGCCAGTGACGGCACGTTGCTGGCTACCGGAGAAACCACGCACATTATCGTGGACGACAAATTTCAACGCTGTGCATTGCCCGAAAAATATATGAAAGCTTTTGGCGGCAAGCGGCGGATCGCGAATTCATGAATCCTATTCGACTCAACGGCAACACCCTTTCGTTTGACGACTTGCGTGAAGTGGTCTATGAGCGCCGTCCGGTATTGCTGGAGGCGGAAGCGCGGGAAAAAGTCATTGCCGCGCGCGGCGTGGTGGAAAAACTTATCCGCGAAAACCGCGTGGCCTATGCCATCAACACCGGCGTGGGCAAACTGAGTGACGTGCACATCCCTCCGGAGCAGAACCGCCAGCTTCAAGTGAATTTGATCCGTTCGCACTCCGCCGGCGTGGGCGAGCCGCTCAGCCAGGAAGAGACGCGCGCCATGATGCTGTTGCGCGCCAACTCGCTGGCCAAGGGATTTTCAGGCGTGCGTCCAGAAGTGATCGACCTGTTGTGTGAAATGCTGAATCGCGGTGTGCATCCCGTGGTGCCGTCGCAAGGCAGTGTAGGCGCCAGCGGAGACCTGGCCCCGCTCGCTCACCTGGCGTTGGGCATGATGGGCGAAGGCGAGGCTTGGTTTGAAAACGGCCGCTTGTCCGCCGCGGACGCGCTGAAGCGTGCCCAGATAAAGCCGCTCGTCCCGGAAGCCAAGGAAGCCATCTCGCTGATCAACGGCACGCAAGCCATGCTGGCTGTGGGATGTTTATCGCTGCTGACAGCGGAAACTCTGATTGCCAGCGCTGATGTTCTCGGCGCCATGACCTTGGACGCCCTTCACGGAACGGACGTGGCTTTTGACGAGCGTATTCACGCCGCGCGTCCTCATGCCGGGCAGATGAAAGTTGCGGCCAACATGCGTCGCCTGATTGCGGGTAGCCAGATTCGCGATTCGCACAAAGATTGCGGACGCGTACAGGACGCCTACACGTTGCGCTGCATTCCGCAAGTCCACGGCGCCATCCGCGACACGCTCGAGTTTTGCCGCAAGACGTTTGAAGTAGAAATGAACTCGGCCGTCGACAACCCTCTGGTCTTTGTCCTTAATAAGGATACCGACGAAGGCGACGTGATTTCTGGCGGCAACTTCCACGGCCAGCCCCTGGCCTTCGCCCTGGACTACATGGCCATCGCACTTACCGCGCTGGGTGGAATTTCAGAGCGTCGCATTGAGCGGCTGGTGAATCCGGCACTCAATGAAGGTTTGCCGCCGTTTCTTGCGCCTGATGCCGGCATCAACTCCGGATTCATGATGCCCCAGGTCACGGCCGCCGCCCTGGCCAGCGAAAACAAAGTGCTCGCGCACCCTGCTTCCGCGGATTCCATCACCACGTCCGGCAACAAGGAAGATTATGTTTCCATGGGTATGACGGCCGCGAACAAACTCAAGCGCGTGGTGGCCAATACTACGTTCGTGCTGGCGATTGAAGCTTGCGCCGCCGCCCAGGCGATTGATTTCCTGGCGCCGCTCAAGACCAGTCCGCCATTGCAACATGCGCACGCGGCGATCCGCAAAGTGAGCGCCAGGATTGAGCACGATCGCGTCTTTGCCACGGACTTTAACAACCTGGCGGCGTTGATCAGGGCGGGCGGCGTGTTGACCTAGGCGGATCGGACCTATGTCGCGTATTGGGCTTCGCCGTTGCCGAATGACCAGTTTTCTTTCGGCACCTCGACCAGATTGATCATCACGTCTTCTTTGCGGACTCCGGCTTCAGCCACCAGGAGTTCGGCGATCCGTTTGTACAACGCTTTTTTCATGTCCACGGTGCGGCCCGTGTTTAATGTGACCTGGATGATCACCAGCCCCGGCGTACGCGCAATGTTGAGATAGTTAGGATCAAAAACAAAATCCGCCTGACTGTGTTCGGTGATGAGTTGAAACCGGTCCAGCGGCGGGACGTTGATGGTTTCCACCATGGCGCGGTGGACGCAGTCGCCAATCTTCTGGTGCTGCGGTTTCGGTTGGCCTTCGAGCAATGAGATTCGAACCAGCGGCATGTTGAGCTTTCACCTCTTCAGATTTGATGACACGGAATCTTTTTGAGATTCTAACGAAAAGATGGCGGCCACGGAGTCACGCATGTGCGGCGAAGTGTTTTCTGGCGCCGCCCCTCCAGGGCTCGAATTGGATTTCTGCTTTCCCAGCGCTTCCGCGCTGGGCTAACTCATGTCGCGCCTACGGCGCTGGGATATTTCGTCATCTTCTGCTCCTACCGAATCAGAGGGTTGTTCCGTCTAAAGACCGAGGGCGGCCTGGGTTATTCTCTGCAACCTTTTCTTCCGGCCAACGTATTCACCTTTTGCCGGATTCTCCGTTTGAACCAGAGGAGCTTCATATGATGGAAAGCGTGCTGCAAGACCTGCGTTACGGGCTGCGTACACTGTGGAAGTCGCCACGGTTCTCGATCACCGCGGTTGTCACCCTGGCCTTGGGGCTGGCCGCCAATGTAGCGATCTTCACTTTTGTGGACGCCACGCTGATCCGCCCGCTCCCTTATAAGGACGCCAAACAACTGGTGGAGATTTATGACTCGCGTCCGCAGACCGTGGGATCGCAGTTTGAATCGTCATATCCGGACTATCTGGACTGGAAGCAACAGAACAAAGCTTTCTCGTCACTGGCTGGTTACAGCCAGAACGGAACGGTGCTGCGCGGGGAGAGCGTGCCGATCGTCCTGCCTTCGGCGGTGGCCAGCGACAATTTCTTTGCGACTCTTGGCGTTACGCCAATCCGTGGCCGCGATTTCCGTCCCGGAGAAGACCTGGACTCCGCCGCTCCCACGGCGATTCTCAGCTACGGTTTCTGGAAGAAACACTTTGGCGGACGCGAGGACGCAGTTGGGCGCGTGGTAACTCTGGGCAAGGAGCAGGTGACGATCGTGGGCGTATTGCCGGCGGAATTTCACTTTGCGCCGGTCGGCGATCCTGACGTATGGCAGCCCCTTCGGGCAACCGGAGCCCTGCGAGATCGCAGAAACCTGCATTGGCTCAGCGTGGTGGCCCGACTGAAGCCGGGCGTGACCCAGGAAAAAGCCGCCGCTGCCATGAACGTGCTGATGGAAGGCCTGGACAAGCAATATCCCGATTCGAACGAGAAATTGCGGACGACGATGGTTCCGCTGAATGACGTGATTGTCGGACAGGTCCGGCCCATCCTGCTGCTGTTGTTGGGCGCCGTTGGGTTGCTGCTGATGATTGCCTGCGCCAACGTAGCCAACCTGCTGCTGGCGCGTTCGCTTTCCCGCCGCAGGGAAGTGGCCGTGCGTACCGCTCTGGGCGCCAACCGCTGGCGGCTGGTGCGGCAGACGCTTACGGAAGGCGTAATGCTTTCTTTGGCCGGGGCCGCCCTGGGCGTGCTCCTTGCAGAGTGGATGGTGCGGGCTTTCGTGGCGGCCATTCCCAAAACGTTGTTGAGCACCATGCCGTACATCCAGCGGATGTCCATTGACTGGAGCGTCATATTGTTTGCCATGGGTCTGGCGCTGCTGACCGGCGTTCTGTTCGGTCTGGCTCCAGCGTTGCAGCTTTCCGGAAAACATATCTATGACGCGTTTCGTGAAGGCGCGCGCGGATCGCAGTCCGCGGGCTGGCGACGCTTTGCGTCTTCGCTGGTGGTGGCGGAAGTCGCCATTTCCATGGTCCTGCTGTTTGGCGCGGGACTGCTGGGAAAAAGTTTTTACCGTTTGCTGAAAGTCGACACCGGGTTCAACTACCACCAGCTTTCCGCCATGGCCGTGGCCATGCCCTCAGAGCAATACAAGACCGATCCTCAGCAAATTGCTTTCTACCGATTGTTGAAGGATCGCGTACAGGCTTTGCCAGGTGTGCAGTCCGTGGGCATTACTTCATCGTTGCCTCTGGGCCAGGGCAATACTTCCAACGTAGTGGTGATCGGCCAGCCCTACACCGGCCAGGGATTTGAAGCCAACAGCCGTTCCATTGATACCCACTACTTCCAGACGCTGCAAGCGCAACTGGCGGCCGGACGGTGGTTTGACGAATCCGACAATGCCGAAGCGCCGCAGCGGGTCATCGTGAACAAGACGTTCGCGGACATGTTCATGAAAGGCTTGGACCCGGTGGTCCAGCAGGTGCGTTTCACGTACTCGGACAAGGAGAAGCCCCGGCAGGTCGTCGGCGTGGTGAATGACATCAAGGAAGGGCAACTGGACGCGCCGGCTCTCCCGGCCATTTACACGCCGTTTTTGCAGGACTCCAGCACGTTCCTGTATCTGATGGTGCGCACATCGCAAGACCCGGCGGCTTCCATCCTGCAAACCCAGGCTGCCATCCGCCAGCTGGACAGCAACGTAGTCACGTTCCAGGAACAGACCATGGAAGACTTCATTCAACGTTCTCCGGTGGCGTTCTTCCATCGTTATCCGGCGTGGCTCGCGGGATTGTTTGCCATCATGGCCCTGGCGCTGGGCAGCATCGGACTCTACGGCCTGGTTTCGTACTCCGTAAGCCAGCGAACACAGGAGATCGGCATACGCATGGCCCTGGGCGCACAGCGTAGCAGCGTCCTGCGGATGGTGTTGCTGCAAGGCGTGCGCCTGATCGTTCCGGGAGTGGTCATCGGGATAGGCGGAGGAGTTGCCGCGGCCGTGGCGGTACGCAGCTTGTTGTTCGGCGTAACCGTGTGGGACCCGGCAATCTTCGCGACCGTGACGGCCCTGCTGGCTGCGGTAACGCTGCTGGCCAGCTTTATACCGGCGCGTACCGCGACCAAAGTGGACCCCATGGTGGCGCTGCGGTACGAATAAGGCAACTTCTCACCACGGAGACACGGAGACGCGGAGACGATTTTTAAGAAATATCGAGCGCGGTGAGAAATCCCTGTTGTTGCGAGAACTTTAGCCGCGAACGAGCAAAGCGTGTTAATCCCGCTTCGTCGTGCGGGTATTTCATCAACCCACCCTTTCTTGCGAAGCTGAAAAACCAAGAGATGAGCTTCGCCAGAAAGAGTGGGGCACCCACGGTGTGGTGAAGGGAAAGAAGAGTAATAGAAAGCGTAGGCCACCGCCACAAACAAGTGGGATGTTACGGTAGTAAGTAAACCCGCGCATCAAACGCGTGGTTTGTGTGGACAGCCTTCTATCATGGGCGTACCATCCGCGCAGGTGTCTACTAGAGAATTAGGAGGTGCACACTTTTATGAAAAGATGGCCATGTTCGCTCTTGGTTGCAATCCTCGCGCTTACCTGTTTCGGGCAGCAGAGTTCTCCTGCCCCAGCCCCTTCAAGGGCCACCATATATCTTGAGCCACAAGGAGGGTTCGAAGTGTATCTGTCTGCAGCCTTAGCCAAGAAGGGCGTCCCAGTCGACGTAGTCACAGAGCAGAGCAAAGCTACTTACGTCCTGAGATCGGCGCCGGTCGAGATCAAGCCGGAATCCACTGGCGGCAAAGTCGCCCGCTGTCTGTTCCTTTATTGTGCTGGAATTGAGGACAAAGCGAACGTATCGGTACAGCTAATCGAAACCAACTCGACCGTGGTGCTATGGGCCTATTCCGTCAATAAACAGAGGGGCGGAAACAAGAACCAACAATCTATGGCGGAAGCCGTGGCCAAGCACCTTAAAGAGTTCCTTGGAAAGAAGTAGTCGAGCCGGTTGGCTTCCCGAAAGAAGGCACTTCGTTACTATCTCGTATTAATCACATTTTCGGCGTGGCCAACACTTTGAGATTTATGTTCTTGAATTCTGTGTTCACAATTTCGGCAGTGGCTTTCACGTTGCCGCTCCAATAAGTCTTAACCTCTAACTCTTTGGGTGATGGTGGAGCAGATTCATATTTCAAAAATGTGTACACCAAAGCCAAATCTCTCTTGACGAGGACCCTACAGTCTGCGGAGGCCTTAACCAATATTTCCACACTCCTGTTGCGTGCTGGTGGTTCAGGAAAAGGCACCTCAACATTTAGCACCTTAACGTTTTCGACCGACAAGATTTTTAAGACGGTGTCTCCCAACTCCGGTCCCTGGAGCATCTCTGCAGTCAGGTGCGTTCTTAGGAACCCCGCGATTTCTGGGATCAGAGCGTTAGCAGCCGTTTGGGCATTTTGAACCTCTTGCCGATAAGGCTTGATGGCTGTTTCGCTAAAATATGGCTCCCACAGCGACTTGAACGCCGTCTCCAGATCATCTACTACCCTAAGCCTTTTCTGGTCGAATCCAGGCACAAAATCATTGAAGTCAACACCCCCAAAAGCCTTGTCGGCGGTGATAAGGATGGCGCGTGGTTCTGAAAACAAATTCAAATGGTCTAGAACGCTCAGCAAAATCACTACATCCTGAAAGCCTTTTCCTTCGCCGCCGGGCTTAAAGGGCGTTAAGTATTTGGCAGCAAATCCAAAAATCTCAGATATCGTCCTCTTCGTAAACGGCGATTGCTGGATGGAGTATTCTTTGACTGTTTGAGCGACTTTGTTCCTGTATTCTTGCAGCAGTTTTTCAATCGAAGTTTGGTCTATCGCGATGTCACATTTGACGGGTCCAGCTAGCCTCTCAACCTCCCTCTTAACTTTCAGTAGCTTTGCTTGTC
>Ga0075024_100000057_pt1 | contig 28755 bp, 30 predicted proteins | sample Str013_2_FD_71389 | JGI IMG/M metagenome (GOLD analysis project Ga0075024, IMG submission 71389) | Freshwater sediment microbial communities in response to fracking from Pennsylvania, USA - Straight Creek_MetaG_SC_2013 | ecosystem: Environmental > Aquatic > Freshwater > Creek > Sediment... | reverse complement strand
ATGCTGCGCGCCGTCGCCGCCGCATTCGACCGCCACGACCTGGAGAGCATCCTGGTCCACTTCACCGACGATGCGGTCTTCGACTCTCCTCGCGGTCCGGAGCCGTGGGGACAACGCTTCGCCGGTCTCGACGAGATCCGTGGTGCCTTCGCCGGCCGGTTCGCCGGTATCCCCGACGTCCGCTACCTGGACGACGACCACTTCGCCGATGGCGATCGGGGCGCCTCGGAGTGGACGCTCTCGGGCACGATGACGGACGGGACGCCCATCGAGGTGCGCGGCTGTGATCTGTGGACGCTGCGCGACGGCAAGATCGTCAAGAAGGACTCCTTCTGGAAGATCCGGACGACCGGTTGAGCGTGTCCGGCGGGATGACGCCGGGCCGGCTCGACCTGTCGGACGAGGCGATCGCCCGGTCCATCCTGGTCCTCCAGCGCGAGTCGTCCGCGGTCGAGGCGGCGCTCATCGCCGTCGACCGGATACCGGTGCTCACCGACACGTTCGAGGAACTGCGCGGCCGGGCGCCGGCTGGATGACGTGCCTTCGCCCCGGCGACACGCCCCCACTTGCCAGATGACCACGGCGTCCCGGACAGCTGGGTGGCCCCGGCTCGCCCGGGTCTGGCACGACGTGCATGGGCGGAACGCTATGGTCGACCCGACGGCGATCGAGGTCCGCGTCTGGGGCCGACCGCAACCGGCTCACGCTCGACTCGGCACGAGCGGGGCGTCAGATGCCTCCTGGACCGGCCCTTGCGGTCTCCCGGCGCACGTTCCGCCAGTACCCTCCGCGCGCTCCGTGCCTCCGAACCCGCCCCCCCGCCGGCATGACTGGCAGTCCCATGGGGGTCATCGGCGCCCACAACGCCGGCCATCGGACGTCAGTCGGTCGATTCCTCGAGACCCCGCAGCTCGCCCGACCCGTGCAGTTCGACGAGGGTCTCGCGCCGCCCGCCCGCCCCGACCTGTCGATCGGCCACGATCGCGTGGCCGGACAGGGCGCGACCATCCGCCATCCGTCCGGTGAGTTCGCCCTCGTCGATGGCTGGCCCGACCCGCGTCACGATCCGCGCGCTCCAGCGCGACGTGCCTGCGCTGTCGTCCCAGCAGTCGACCGTGGCGCCCGGCAGGCTGACGCCGCCGAACGTGACGTCATGGATGGCGAACCGCAGATGTCGGGTGGTCACGACCCCACGGTAACAGCCTCCGCGGATGCCGCCGTCGGCCGCCCGCCGTGCGCGTACCATCGTGGGCGACGTCAGACCCGACGATGGACGCATCAACCGGAGCGATAGGCGGATGCCTCAGCGGTCGAACGAGGAGGTCGTGAACGCGTACCTCCAGAGTCTCAGCCACAACGACGAACACGCGATGGGCGCGCTGCGCCACCCGGACTGGGCGGTCGACTACCCGCAGTCGGGCGAACGGATCCGTGGCCACGCCAACGACCGTGCGATCGCCGACAACTACCCTGGCGGGGTCCCCGAGATCTCCCCCCAGGACGTCATCGGGAGCGAGGATCGCTGGGTCGTCTCGCCGAGCTTCACATACGAGCGGATCGTCGGCAGCGGCGACACGTGGTTCGTCCACGGAAAGGCCGTCTACCCGGGTGGGTCGATCTGGTATGTGGCGAGTATCTACCACCTTCGTGACGGGCTGATCCACCACGAGATCACCTACTGGGCACAGCCGTTCGAACCGCCGGCATGGCGGGCGCAGTGGGTCGAGAGCATCCGACCCGACTGACGATCGACGACGGAAGAACGGCGGCAAGTAGGCCCGATTCGCTTTGAGCCTGGGTTCCGCGATCGCCCAGTCGCCGACCCCTGGATTCGCCATACAGGCCCGAAGGGCGGTGCGGCGATCGCCTGGGACAGCCGCCTCGATGGCAGTTCCTCGTATGCCTTGACCTGCTGGACGAGGTCCTCCGACGATGCCGGAGGTCATGGTCCCGGCCCGCTTCGGGTTGAGCCGTCCGATCGATGTGACGCGTCGGGCGGAGTCGGGCGGAGTCAGGCGCCCTCGGCCGCGACCGCCTGCGCGAGCTGTCGCCGGACGCCTTCGCGGCAGCAACTGGTGGCGACGCGGTCGCTCGATCGATCGTCGATCGCCAGGCGGACGACCTCGTGCGGATGGCGGTGGCCATCATCCGACGACGGCTACACCTCACAAGGCTCGATCCGGTCATCGTGCTCGCCGGCGTTGTCTTTGCCATTCGGGACCTACCGTTCGAGACGGATCCGCACAGGGGTTCCTCGCCGCCGCCCGCCGAGGCGACCCTCCGTCGCCTTGGCGCATCGCCCGTCGTCGGCGCTGCCCTTCCTGGACTCGCTCGGGTCCGTGGTGGCAACGACGGCCCTCATCGCGCAGCCGTGGATCGATTGCGCTCCGAGCTCGGATCCTGGGTGCCTGGGCCGCGTACCGGACGTTGGGCTGACCCGGACTGAGACGAACGACCGTCCGTTCACACGACGGGCGGCCGTGGCGGATGGCTGAGATCAGCGCCATCCTTGCCGGGTGAGCCTCCCCACACGCGATCCCGCGGACAGTCTGTGGCGCGCCGATAGGCGCGCGCTGACGACCGGACTCGTGCTCACGGTGACGCTCATCGGCTTCGAGGCGCTGGCGATCTCGACTGTCATGCCCATCGTCTCGAAAGAACTCGGCGGCCTCGAGCTGTACGGCTGGGTGTTCTCGGCGTTCTTCCTCGGGTCGCTCATCGGCATCGTCGTCGTCGGTGGTGCGATCGATCGGGGCGGCCTGGCGGTGCCATACGGGGTGGGGCTCGCCCTGTTCGCTGTCGGCCTGCTGGTCGGCGGCCTCGCGCCGTCGATGCTGGTCCTGGTGGCCGCGCGGTTCGTCCAGGGTCTCGGAGCCGGGACCTTGCAGCCGATCGCCTACGTCGCCATCGGCCGGACACTGCCCGATGCCCTCCGACCTCGGATGTTCGCCACGCTGTCCACGGCATGGGTCCTGCCCGGCGTCATCGGCCCGGCCATCGCCGGGTCCGTCGGCGAGCACATCGGCTGGCGCTTCGTGTTCCTCGGCCTGCTGCCGCTGATCGCGCTGGCCGGAGCGCTCACCCTCGGTGCCCTGCGCGCGATGGTGCCTGCCTCGGTCCGGACGGACGTGGCGGCCGTCGCAGCGCGTCGCGGGCGACTCCCACTCGCCCTTGCCGTCGCCCTGGGCGCCGGGCTGCTGACCGTCGGCCTGACGACCGGCCAGCCGGTCCCGACCGTGATCCTCGGCATGGCCGGTCTGGTCATCCTGCTGTTCGCGCTCCGGCGATTGACGCCTGCCGGCACGCTCCTCGCGCGGCCCGTCCTGCCGGCAGCGATCCTGCTGCGCGGCATCCTGACCTGCGCCTTCTTCGGCGTGGACGCGTTCGTCGCCTTGACGCTCGTCGGCTGGCGCGGGGTCTCGGCCACGGAAGCGGGCATCGCCCTGACCGCGGCCACCATCGCCTGGACGGCCGGCGCCTGGATCCAGGCCCGCGGCGCCACGCGCTGGCCGACACACCGATTCGTGCAGGCCGGTTTCGCTGTGGTGGTCATCGGCATCGCGGGGATGCTGCCGGCCCTGGACCCGGAGTTGCCGTGGCTGGTGGCCATCCCGGCGTTCGGCATCGCCGGCCTCGGGATGGGGCTCGCCTACTCACCACTCGCCCTGATCGTCCTGCGCGAGGCCTCGGTCGACACGCAGGGTGCGTCGACCAGCGCACTGTCGCTGACCGAGTCGGTCGGGACCGCGCTCGGGACGGGGATCACCGGGGCGATCGTCGCGGCCAGCGTCCGGTCGACCGGCGAGCCGGCGCAAGGCCTGGCGGTCGGCTTCAGCGTCGCCATCGGGGTCGCGCTCGTCGGGCTGGCGCTCACCGGCCGGCTGCGCCCGAGGACGGTCCCCGCCACCACGCTGTCCTTTTCGTCCGCGTCGCCACCGTCGTAACGGGCCGGACGCCTGCGGTAGACTTCGGGCGCTCAGGCGGCCGCCTCCGGCGCCGCAGTCCCGACCAAGGAGGGCTCCGAAAACGTGTCAGCGGAGGAGCTGCGGGCGAAGATCCGCGAAGTCCCCGACTTCCCGAAGCCCGGGATCCTGTTCTACGACATCACCACCCTGCTCAAGGATGCGGCCGCCTACAAGGAGGCGATCGACCTGATGCTCGCGCCGTACACGGGCGAGCCGATCGACATCGTCGTCGGGATGGAATCGCGCGGCTTCATCTTCAGCGCGCCGATGGCCTACCAGCTGGACGCCGGGCTCGTTCCCGTTCGCAAGCTGGGCAAGCTGCCGGCCGAGACGATCACCGTCGAGTACGCCCTGGAGTACGGGTCCAATACGCTCGAGATCCACCGCGACGCCATCGCCCCGGGTCAGAAGGTGCTCATCGTGGACGACCTGCTGGCGACCGGTGGCACGGTCCACGGGACGATCGAGCTGGTCGAGCGGCTCAAGGGCGAGGTCGTGGGCCTCGGTTTCCTGGTCGAACTCGAGTTCCTCAAAGGGCGCGACCGACTCGACGGCCGTCGCGTCACGAGCGTCGTCAAGTACTGACCCACCGTCCGCAGCGAGTCCGACGATTGGCCGATCACTCCACAGACCCGAACGCTGAAATTCCGCCGGTCGATCCGGCCGGCGCCGCCGTGTCCGTGGCGAACACCGGTGCGGAGGCGGTGGAAGCCGCGGAGACCCCGGCCACAACGGCGGTGGACCTCGGTCGGCGCAGGTTCTTCCGCGCCTTCGCAGGTGAGCTGGTCCAGACGGCTGCGACGATGGTCGGTGCGGCCCAGGCGCTCCAGCAGGTCTCCGTGGAGGCCGCCAGCGCGATCCTCAACCCGGCTGGTGCGGAGGCCGCCATCAGCGCGGCGATCGCCGCTGACGATCCGACCGCCGGCACGACCCAGGGTGGCCCGAGCGGATTCCGGACGCCATTCCGCGAGGACAACGGCGTCCTCTACCTGATCGACCAGCGCAAGCTGCCGGACGAGCTCGTCGAATACCCGGTCAGGTCGGCCGGAGAAACGGCCTGGGCGATCCGGGAGATGGTCGTCCGCGGAGCGCCGGCGATCGGTCAGGTCGCCGCGATCGGACTGGCGATGAGCGCCGAGAACCAGCGCGACGGGCGACCGTATGCGCGAAAGGCGACCATCCGCGGCTCGGCCAATGCGCTCATCAACTCGCGCCCGACGGCCGTCAATCTTCGCTGGGCTGTCGAGCGCGTCCTCGCCCGCTACACCGAACTCGACGAACTGTCCGAGGACGGCGGGGCCATCGCCGACGCGATGCGCGAGGAGGCCGACCGGATCGTCTTCGAGGCGACCACCGACCACGGTCGACTGGCGACCTTCGGGCTCGACATCCTTCCGACCCCGGACGACCGGCCGGTCCGGATCCTGACCCATTGCAACACCGGGCCGCTCGCGTGCGGCCAATACGGGACAGCGCTCGGCGTCGTCCAGGCCGCCCACCACGCCGGTCGCCCGCTCCACGTCTGGGTCGACGAGACGCGGCCCTATCTCCAGGGCGCCCGGCTGACGACCTGGGAGCTGGCGCAGGCCGGCGTGCCGCATGCCCTGCTGCCCGATGTCGCTGCCGGACACCTGATGGCTCGCGGCGAAGTAGACGTCATCCTGGTCGGTGCCGACCGGGTGGCAGCGAACGGCGACACCGCCAACAAGGTCGGCACATATACGTTGGCCGTCCTTGCCGCTCGCCACGGCATCCCGTTCTACGTCTGCGCGCCGACGAGCACCGTGGACCTGGCCACCGCGGACGGTTCCGGGATCGAGATCGAGGAACGCCGCGCCGAGGAGGTCCTCGAGATCCGCGGCGTCCGCATCGCGCCGCCCGGCACGGAAGTCCGCAACCCGTCGTTCGACGTGACCCCGGCCGAGCTGATCAGCGGCATCGTCACAGAGGAAGGCGTCGTCCGTGCCCCGTTCGAGGCCGGCCTGCCTGCTGCGGTCGCCAGCGCGGCGGCCCGCTGGGCATCGATGCCGGGGTATCACGCGTTCCGGCCGCCCACGCCCGAGCCTGGACCGGGCGAGGCCGTGACGACCGGTCCGGGACCGGTGGCGGACTGATGGCCTCGATCGCCGTCGGGCGACGAGGTGGCGTCGTCGCGAAAGCCACGACCGACAAGGCGCTCCTGCGCAGCTTCCTCGAGCGTGACCGGCTGTACGCCGCCTACGCCATCTGCGACCTCGAGGAACGCGAGTTCGCGCGGACCCGCTGGGCGATGGCCTGGGACGTGGGCGCTCCGGTCGCGCTCGTCCTCGAGTACAACGGGCCGACGCCCCAGCCGTTGTTCGTGATGGGCCGCGACGACGGCATCGCGGCGATCCTGCGCGACATCATCCGGCCACGGATCGCCTACGTGGCGGCGCCCGCCGCGGTCCTGCCCGCGATCGAGACGGCCTACCGCGTCGACCCCGGCCCCGGGATGGTCCGGATGTGGGTCGATCGCACCACGTTCCGACCGTACCCGTCGAGCGTCCAGCGGTTGCTGCCGGTCGAGATCGGCGAGCTCAACAAGCTCTACCAGCTCGGCTTCGCGTCGTGGCTGCCGTCGTCGGCCATCGCCGAGGGCGTCTACTACGGGCTCCGCATCAACGGCCAGCTGGTGTCGGCCGCCGGCACGCACGTCGTCAGCCCGGGTGCCCGGCTGGCGGTCGTCGGTAACGTCCTGACCCACGCCGACTATCGTGGACGCGGATTCGCGACCGCGGTGACCGGGGCCGTGACCGCCGAACTCCTGCGGTCGTGCGACCAGGTCGTCCTCAACGTCCGTTCGGACAACCCACCCGCGCTCAATGCCTATCGTCGCCTCGGCTACGCGGACCACGTCCGCTTCGAGGAACGCCTCGTCCATCGCCTCGGTTCGCCGTGGCCGGACTTCGCGGCACCGCTGCGCCGCATCTTCGCCCGCAAGGAGACCGACACCCGATGACCTCCCCCAGCACACCCCGCACGCACGACGTGGCGGACCTCGCCCTCGCTGCCGAGGGCGTCCGGCGCATCGAGTGGGCGGAACGCGAGATGCCCGTCCTGCGGCTGATCCGGGAGCGCTTCGAGCGCGACCGGCCGCTCGACGGCCTGCGCATCGGAGCGTGCCTCCACGTGACGACCGAGACGGCGAATCTCATGAGGACGCTCAAGGCGGGAGGCGCCGAGGTCGTCCTCGCCGCGAGCAATCCACTGTCGACGAAGGACGACGTCGCAGCCGCCCTGGTCGCCGAATACGGCATCTCGACGTTCGCCCGCCGCGGCGAGGACAACGACACCTACTACTCGCATCTGCGGTCTGTCGCCGACACGCATCCGCAGCTGACGATGGACGATGGCTGCGACCTCGTGAATCTGCTCCACACGGAGCGTCCCGACCAGGTGGCGGAGATCCACGCCGGGACGGAGGAGACCACGACCGGGGTCATCCGCCTGCGGGCGATGGCCGCCGACGGGATGCTCCGATTCCCGGTCATCGCGGTCAACGAGGCCCAGACCAAGCACCTCTTCGACAATCGCTACGGGACCGGCCAGAGCACCCTCGACGGGATCCTGCGCGCGACGAACATCCTCATCGCCGGTCGCCACGTCGTCGTCGCGGGCTACGGCTGGGTCGGCAAGGGGATCACCTCGCGGATGGCCGGCCACGGCGCGCACGTCGCTGTCGTCGAGGTCGATCCGGTCCGTGCGCTCGAGGCGCTGATGGACGGCTTCGCGGTGATGACCGCACCACAGGCAGCCGCCTGGGGAGAGTTGTTCATCACCGCGACGGGCAACATCAACGTCTTCCGGCGCGAGCATTTCGAGGCGATGCACGACGGCGCGATCATGGCCAACTCGGGGCATTTCGACGCCGAACTAGACCTCTCGGCGCTCAAGGCGCTGGCTGAGGGGCACGTCCGCGAGGTCCGCGAGAACGTCACCGAATTCGACATCGGCGGCAAGAAGCTCAACCTCATCGCCGAGGGCCGTCTGGTCAACCTCGGCGCCGCCGAAGGCCACCCGGCCGCTGTCATGGACATGAGCTTCGCGAACCAGGCCTTGTCGGCCGAGTATGTCGCCAGACACCACGCCGAACTCGAGCCGCGGGTCTACGTCGTCCCCGAGGCGATCGACGCGGAGGTCGCGCGTCTCAAGCTCGCCGCGCTCGGGATCGTGCTCGAGCCGATGACCGCCGAACAGGTCGAGTACGTCGCGTCGTGGCAGCACGGGACGTGATCGAGACACCTCCACCGACCGTCGCTCCGTACGGGTCCTGGCGATCCCACATCCGGATCGACGACGTTGTCAGCGACGTCGTCCGCCTCGCCGAGCCCTGGATCGACGGAGACGATGTCTTCTGGGTCGAGCAGCGCCCGACCGAAGGTGGCCGGCACGTCCTCGTCCGCGCCGCGACCGACGGATCGACGACCGACCTGACGCCGCCGCCATTCAACGTGCGCACGAGCGTCCACGAATACGGCGGCGGGTCGTACGTCGTCGCCGGCGGGACGGTCGTCTTCTCGAATTTCGCCGACGGCCGGCTCTACAGGCTCGACCCGGGCGCGACGGCACCGGTCGCGATGACGCCCGCAGGCCCGTGGCGCTACGCGGACCTGCGGCCGGACCTTGCCCGACGCCGGTTCTACGCCGTCCGTGAGGACCATGAGGGAACCGGCGAGGCCGTCAACACGCTCGTCACCATCCCGCTCGACGGTGGCGACCCGCGGGTCCTCGTCAAGGGCTCGGATTTCTTTGCGTCGCCGCGTCTGTCCCCGGACGGCACGCGTCTCGCCTGGCTCGAGTGGGATCACCCGGACATGCCGTGGGACGCGACCCGGCTGCACGTCGCGGCGTTCGAGCCCGACGGCACGCTCGGCGAGGCGACGCTGACTGCGGGCGGACCCGATGAGTCGATCGTCCAACCCGAGTGGTCGCCCGATGGCACCCTCCACCTCATCAGCGACCGAAGCGGCTGGTGGAACCTGTACCGGCTGGTCGAAGGGCCCCGTCTCGAGCCGATCGCCCCGACCGACGCCGAGTTCGCCGATGCCGCGTGGAACTTCGGCCGTTCCTCGTACGGCTTCCTCGCCGATGGGACGATCATCGCCGTGGCGCGACGCGCCGGGCGCGACCACCTCGTCCATATCGAGCCGGGACTTCGTCTCGGCGAGGTGGAGCTCCCATTCACCGAGCTCGATGGGCTGCGGGTCGCCGAACACGCCTTCGTTGCGCTTGCGGGCGACCCGGACGATCCGACCGTCGTCGCCCGCTTCGACCCGGTCACGCTCGCACCAGCCGGGGTGCTGCGTCGGTCGAGCACGTTCGCCATCGATGCCGCGACCATCTCGCAGCCGGAGTCGATCGAATTCCCGACGACCGGCGACCGGACGGCCTTCGCGCTCTACTACCCGCCGACCAACCCGGCCTATGTCGGACCCGACGGGGAGAAGCCTCCGCTGGTGGTGATGTTCCACGGCGGTCCGACCTCGAACGCTCTCGCGTCGCTCGACCTCGGCAAGCAGCTCCTGACGAGCCGCGGGATCGCGGTCGTCGATGTGGACTACGGCGGGAGCACCGGCTACGGCCGGGAGTACCGGCAACGCCTGGACGGGAACTGGGGTGTCGTCGACGTCGACGACGCCGTCGCGGCCGCTGGCTACCTGGTCGAGCGTGGGGATGTCGACCCGGATCGGCTGGCCATCGAGGGCGGCAGCGCCGGCGGCTACACGACCCTGGCCGCGCTCGCCTTCCGCGACGTCTTCGCGGCCGGCATCAGCCTGTTCGGCATCGCCGACCTCGAGGTGCTCGAGGGCGGTTTCCACAAATTCGAATCGCGCTACACGCATCGCCTCGTCGGCCCGTACCCGGACGCCGCCGCCCTGTACCGCGAGCGGTCGCCGATCCATTCGGTCGATGCCATCTCGGTGCCGGTCCTCATCCTCCAGGGACTCGACGACACGGTCGTCCCGCCGGAGCAGGCGGAACTGATCGTCGCGGCGCTGGCGGCGAATGGCATCCCGCATGGGTACCTCGCGTTCGAGGGCGAAAGCCACGGGTTCCGCGGCGCCGACGCCATCCGCCGGACGATCGAAGCCCGCCTGTCGTTCCTCGGCCAGGTCTTCGGGTTCCTGCCGGACGACGACCTCGAACCCGTCGCCCTGCCCGGGCTCGAGACGTGGGCCGAGCGGCGCCCACGGCACGGCGCGATGGTTGCCGGCGAGGCCGCCACCGCCGGTTGACGGACCTCCGGGCGCCGCTATCTGCTAGCCTTGCCGCCCATGAGCATCGTTGACGCAGCCCACTACCTGTTCACGTCCGAGTCGGTCACCGAGGGCCATCCTGACAAGATGTGCGACCAGGTCTCCGACGCCATCCTGGACGCGATCATCCGCGAGGATCCCAACGCTCGCGTCGCCTGCGAGACCGCGACCACGACTGGTTTGGTCATGGTCCTCGGCGAGATCACGACCTCGACCTACATCGACATCCAGGCCGTCGTCCGCGACACCGTCCGCGACATCGGCTACACGCGCGCTGACTACGGCTTCGACTACCTGACCTGCGGCACGCTGATCTCGGTCAAGGAACAGTCGCCGGACATCGCCCAGGGCGTGGACTCCGCGCTCGAGATCCGAGACGACGCCGCCTCGCCGTTCGAGCTCGGGGCCGGCGATCAGGGGATGATGTTCGGGTTCGCCTGCCGCGAGACCCCCGAGCTGATGCCGCTGCCGATCGCCCTGGCGCACCGCATGGCTCGCCGCCTGGCGGAGGTGCGCAAGTCCGGCCAGCTGCCGTACCTGCGACCGGACGGCAAGACACAGGTCACCGTCGAGTACGAGCGGGGCATCCCCAAGCGTGTCCGGACGGTCGTCGTGTCCGCCCAGCACGATCCGGATGTCCGCGCCGAGCGGCTCCGCTCGGAGATCGTAGAGACGGTCATCCTGCCGACCATCCCGACCGACCTGCGCGAAACCGACCCGATCATGCACGTCAATCCGACCGGCCGGTTCGTGACCGGCGGGCCGATGGGTGATGCCGGGCTGACCGGGCGCAAGATCATCGTCGACAGCTACGGCGGGATGGCGCGACACGGCGGTGGCGCCTTCTCGGGCAAGGATCCGACGAAGGTGGACCGCTCGGCCGCGTATGCCGCCCGGTGGGTCGCCAAGAACGTGGTCGCCGCCGGGCTGGCCGATCGATTCGAAGTCGAAGTGGCATACGGCATCGGGATCGCCCGGCCGATCAGCCTGAGCGTCGATTCGTTCGGCACCGGCAAGCTCGAGGACGGTGCGATCCAGGCACTCATCGAGCGCCATTTCGATCTCCGACCGGCGTCGATCATAGCCGCGCTCGACCTGCGCCGACCGATCTATCGGCAGACCGCCAGCTACGGCCATTTCGGGCGGCCCGACCTGGACCTGCCCTGGGAGAGGACCGACAAAGCCGCCATCCTCGCTGCGGACGCCGGGCTGCCGAAGCCGGAGCCGCTCGCTGCGGCAACCTGATCCGGCCGGCGAGGCGCCCGTAGACTAGGCCCGCATGTACGCCGTGATCCTGGCCGGTGGGGGTGGGACCCGCCTCCACCCGTTGAGCCGACCCGAGCGCCCGAAACCGTTCCTGCCGCTGCTCGACGAGCGCTCGCTCCTGCAGGGGACGGTTGCACGGCTGTCCGGCCTGACCGACGACATCACGGTCGTGACCGACCGGCGCTACCGGGACGTCGTCCTCGAGCAGGCACCCGGCGTCGCCGTCGTGGTCGAGCCACTGGGCCGGAACACGGCGGCCGCCATCGCTCTCGCCACGCTTGTCATCGATCGACGGCAGGACGAGGTGATGGTCGTCCTGCCGGCCGACCAGACGGTCCAGCGCCCGGCGGTCTTCTGCGACGTTCTCCAGGCGGCGGCGGAGCACCTCGCGACCGGCGCCTTCGGCATCGACGACCCTCTCGTCACGCTCGGCATCCAGGTCGACCGGCCGGCGACGGAATACGGCTACCTCATCCCGGACGTGTCGCGCGGCGAAGACATCGGCGGCCTGCGCGCCTACCCGCTGACCCGGTTCGAGGAGAAGCCCAAGCCGGCACGGGCGGAGCAGCTCGTCCGACAGGAGGGCGTCGCCTGGAACGCCGGGATCTTCCTGTGGCGCCGGCGATCCATCACGGCGGCGCTGACCCGCTATACCGGGCTCCTCCAGTCTCTCGGGCCGATGGCCGGCACCCCCGCCAGTTTGGAGCGCGCCTACGAGGCGATCCAGAAGCCCGTGTCGATCGATTACGCGGTCATGGAAGGGGCCGCCCAGAGCGGCCATGTCGTGATGTGCTCGATGGACGTCGGTTGGTCGGATCTCGGATCGTGGTCGGCGCTCCTTGCCGCGCTCGGCGCGCGCGGATCGGGCGCCGTCGTCCAGGCGGGGGAGCGGGTCGAAGTAGAGGGCGACGATCTGGTCGTCCGTCGCATCGGCGGCCGTCTCGGCGTCATCGCGCCGCTGGAGCGCGGTAGCATGACCGCCACCCAGCCGATCGCGGTCCTGCGCGGCGCCGCCCCGGATCGCTCGCTCATCGAGCAGCTCCTCGAGCGCTGTTCCGAACCGGAGGACTGAGGTGACGATCAGCGGACCGGCGCCCGCGCCGACCACGATCGTGTTCGGGACCGACGGCTGGCGTGCCCGGATGGCCGACGAGTTCACCTACGACAACGTCCGTCGCTGCGCAGACGGCGTGGCTGCCTACGTCGTCGAACGCGGCGAGACCGCCAAGGGCGTTGTGGTCGCCTACGACCGCCGGTTCTCGTCCGAGTTCTTCGCTATGGCCGCGGCCGAGATCCTCCTCGCCCACGGCATCCCCGTCGCTTTCGCGACACACGCGGTCCCGACGCAGATGAGCTCGTACGAAGTGGTCGAGCGCGGCTCGGCGGCCGGGATCGTCATCACCGCCAGTCACAACCCGTGGGTGGACAACGGCTTCAAGGTCAAGGCGCCGACCGGGGCCGCGGCCGGCGCCGACATCCTCGAGGTCATCGAGCGGCGGCTAGCCGCCAACGGCGGAATCGGCCTCGACCGGCATCCGTTCGCCGACGCCGAGGCGGCCGGTCTGGTGGAGCGCTTCGACCCGTTCGAGGGCTACCAGCGGTTCGTCCGGCGGACGGTCGATCTCGACGCGCTGCGCGACGCGGACATGTCGATCCTGGTGGACCCGATGTGGGGAGCGGGGAGCGGCTGGATCTCCCGCCTCCTGTCGGGCGGCCGGATCCGGGTGGACGAGATCCACCAGGAGCGCAACCCGTACTTCGGTGGCGTCAACCCGGAACCGATCCGCCCGAACATCGACGAGGCACTGGGCCGGCTGGCCGGCGGCGGCTACGACCTGGGGCTGCTGCTCGACGGCGATGCGGATCGCGCCGGTGCGGCCGATGAGCGAGGCACCTTCCTCCATCAGCTCGAGGTCACCGGCCTGTTGATGTACTACCTGGCCGAGCATCGTGGCTGGCGCGACCCGATCGTGGTCAGCGTCAACAACACATCCATGGCGGCCCGGCTCGGCGGGCTCTACGGCATCACGACCTATGAGACCCCGGTCGGATTCAAGTTCATCGGCCCGAAGATGATCGAGACGGGCGCGATGATGGGCGCCGAGGAATCGGGCGGCTTCGGGTTCGGCATGCACCTGCCCGAGCGCGACGGCGTCTATGCCGACCTCCTGCTCCTCGACCTGTTCATGCGCGAGCGTATGGCGGGGCGCTGGCCGGTGTCGCGCGCGGTCGAACACTTCCACGCGCTGGCCGGAGCGTCGTTCTACCTGCGCGTCGATGTCCATGTCGAGCGGGCCGCCTACCCGGAGACAAAGCGGCGCCTCCTGGTGGATCTCGCGGAAACGCCGCCCCGCGATCTCGCGGGCGAGCCGATCGCCCGGACAGTGCCGCTTGACACCGGCGACGGCTTCAAGTTCTTCCTGACCGACGGATCGTGGTTACTGATCCGGGCGTCCGGCACGGAGCCGCTCGTTCGCATCTACACGGAAGCCACCGCGGCCGAGCTCCGTGACCTGCTGCTGGTCGCCGGGGAGAGGCTGGTGCGAGGGTCGTGAGCGGACGGGACGCTGGACAGCGGGTCGACAAACCGTGGGGCCACGAACTCATCTGGGCCCACACCGATCGTTACGTCGGCAAGGTCCTGGTCATCGAGGCAGGCAAGCGGCTGTCGCTCCAGCGCCACGAAGTCAAGGATGAATCGATCATCGTGACCTCCGGCCGGCTGCGCCTCTACCTCGAGGATGACGCGGGTGTCGTGCAGGTCGAGGAACTCGTCGCGGGCGATCACCGCCACGTCCGCACCGGCCGGGTCCACCGCTACGAGGCGATCGAACGGACCGAGCTGATGGAAGTCTCGACGCCGGAGCTCGACGACGTGGTCCGCCTCGAGGATGATTTCGGGCGCGAAGGTACCAGCGCCCCCTGACCCTCGACAGCTACCGAGTCCCGTTCCGACAGGCACTTTTGACGGCTTCCACGGCAGGTCCGCGGGTGTACCCTTGGGCCAACGCGACCGCCATCACCGGTCGAAGGTGCTGACCGGACGGCGACCCCGCGAGCGCCCATATGGGCGACGGAGGTAGCGCTGCGATGCACAGCTCCCTGATCGGCAAGGTCGAGAAGGCGAATCGCTACGCGCGAGAGCTCGATCGGATCACGATCGACCGGCTCTCGCTCACGTTCCGTGGCGATAACGACACCCACCACATCGGGCTCGACGGCGGTCAGTGGCGATGCACCTGCCACTACTTCGAGAGTTGGGGGTCGTGCGTCCACCTTCTCACCCTCCAGAAGGTGTTCGGCGTGATGCTCCCCGAAGACGCACAAGTGTCGATATTTGCGGCAGCGGAGCCAGTCTCCGCCTGACTCCGTGCGCCGCGATTCTCGGTTCTCGGGAACGCCCTCAGCGGCGCCAGGCGACCACTGCGCCGCGAGCTGACCCGATCGACGGCTTCGCCACGCGGCGCCAGCCTGAGCGCCCGTCGTGGACCGCAAGCGTGACCGAGCCGTCCGTCGCGGCCCAGGCGATCGCGAGTCGTTGTCCCGCCGTGTCGAGCGCGAACGTGATCGCGGTCGTGGAGCCGTTGGGCGGTTCGATCGATGCGATCGACGACCCGTCGCCGGCGAGCCAGCCGGCCATGTCGCGGATGACGATCGGGGCACCCTGACTCGCCATCGTCGCCACTCGCTTGCCGTCCGCAGACGTCGCGACGAGGCGGTCGCCGCTTGGTCCCGCGGTCTGCTGGCCCGTGGTCGCGTCGACGATCGTCGCGATCGGGGCGCCCGCATCGCCGGTCACGATCGCGAGCCGGTCAGCGTCGATCCAGACCGGGGGTGCCGCGACGACAGGCCCGTCGATCGCGATCTCGAACGCGGTCGAGACTGAGGGGTCGATGAGCACGACGCGGATGCCGTTGCCTGACAGCAGATCGCCGGCCAGCATCGCGTAGCGGCCGCCCGCGGGCTCCCAGGCGGCGAAGAACGCCGGCCTGGCGGGCGCCTTGCCGCTCGTGTCCTTGGCGTCCACGGTTCTCCACGTAAGGGTCTGGCCGAGGTGGACCGGGTCACTCGTCGCCGATGTGCCGTCATCGCGGACGGCCGCGAGCACATCCTGGAGCCCGGTTGCGACCCAGGTCACGCTGCCCTTGGGCAGCTTGATCGGGATGGCGTCGCCGCCACTCCCGTCCCAGCCGACGAGCGTTGTCTTGTCGCCGTTGGCGACCAGCGCGATGAGGCCGTCGGGGGCGACACCGGTGTCACCGGAGGTGACCGGCTTCGAGCACGCGGCCGCCACGACGACGAGCGTGGCCCAGGTCGCGAGGCGTGGCAGCCGGCGGCGGGTCGAGATTGGCATCGGCGAGGGAAGTGTGCCACGCCGATGCCTCGGATCACCGCACGGTGACCGTCCAGTAGTAGGCGCCGGATCCGAGGCCGTCGCCGAAGGTGATGACGAGCTGCACCGACCACGCTCCGGGCGGCAGGGCAGGGAACGTCACCAGTGCCGCGCCGCCGGTGGCGATCGCGACCGCTCCGATGCCGTCGGCCGTCGTGGCCGCGTCCCGTTTCGCCGTCCAGTCGACGATCGGGACGTCGTCGGCAAGGTGGACCGTCAGCGGCTCGCCCGGCGCGACGGCGATCGGCGCCCCGGGAAGCCACGGACTATCTGAGCCGCCGTCGCCCCAGGTGAACGACCCGAGGGTCCCGGCGACCGGGTCGCCGCCTTCGGCCGCGAGTGTGGCCTGCGGTGGCTCCCCGCGGGACGGTGCGGGCCTATCGGGTGTCGTACTGGATCCTGTCGACGGGATGGCGAGGGATGCGGTCGCCGAAGCGGCGGGCGAGGCCGCGGTCGCCGCCAAGCTCGCGGCAGATCCCGTACATGCGGCGACGCCGAGCGCCACGATGGCGAGGATCACGAGCCATCGAACCGTGATCCAGCGCCACATCCTCGGCACTCGCACCTCGTTCAGACGCATGGGGCGGCGATCCCGACTCCACCGACGGGCGACGCGCTGCACGCCGCGACCGTGACCTTGACGACCGGCGACGAATCACCATTGATGCCCTCGTTCGACGGCGTGTTGAACACGGCGCGGTATTCCGTCGTGTTGCCGGGACGGTGGGTGAGGACATACGTGCCTGTCGTCGATCCACCCGTCATCGTGCCGACGGACGTCCAGGTCGAGGCACCCGGTGCCCGATGCTGGAGGGTCACGGTCCGACCAGCGACCGGGTTTCCGCCGAGCAGGAGGTACGGGTCGAGGTCGACGACCTTCAGCGTGGCGGTCAGCGTGGTCGAACCGCCCACGACGATCGTCGTCGCCGAGGCGGTCACGGTCAGGACCGTCGCGAGGTCCAGGCATGTCGAGTACTTCGCGCTCGCGCTCGTCATGTCGTACCGGAGTTGGAGAGTCGCGCTGTCGCAGCGACCGAAGGTGTGCATGTTCCAGCCGGCATTCGGCTTGGTTCGAGAGTAGGTCTGGACGACGGAATCGAGATAGTCGGAGTCGCCACTGTAGTTGACGTGGTGCCCGAGCCCTTCGACGTGCCCGAACTCGTCGAGTGAGATCGTCTCGGCGTCGTAGCACCCGTTCGGGGGCGCCGCGTAGGTCTGGCACCACTTGAGCGAGCCCCAGTCGAAGACGTGGCCCTGCTCGCGTAGCCAGATCGTGAACCCGTTCGGGGCATCACGGGTGAAGCACGCGATGCCGTTGACGCCACACGGTGCGCCCACGCCGTATCCGATCTGGCTGCCGCCGGCCGCGTCGTAGACGAATGTTGCGGCCTTCGACGCCCGCGTGGCCGTGGCGTCTGACGCGGCCGCCCTGATCGCGGACTTGATGGTGGCGGCCGGCTCCGCGCCTGATCGCCAGCGGAAGCGCAGGTCCTGGTTCTGACCGAACGGCGCGCCGCTCAGGAACGGATCCGGGCCATGCGCGAGGGCGAGACCGCTGGATCCGAAGACGGCCACGAGCGCGGCCACAAGGGTCAGGACCAGCGGGTGCCGGGCCCGTATCGATGTCGTCATCGAATGGCCTCATCGAGCGGGACGGTCGCACCGTCCGGGATGTGGCGGAGCTGCGAGCGGTGATCGGTCAGGTCGATCGGGAGGCGACCCTCGGGCGCGAGGACGACCCATCCGGCAGGGAGCCGGATCGCAGAACCGCCGGTGAACGGATTCGTCGCGAGGCGGTCATCGGTCGGGATCGGCGCAAGATCGACCGACGTCCGGCCGTCGAGATCGACGGAGCGAAGCGGAGAGGCCGGGGTCGAACGGGTCTCATGGACTAGGCGGGTGCCGCCGGGCGTTCGGACGAGCGTTGCGAACCCCGCGCTGCCAGCGAGCAGCCGCCGTTGTCCCGTCCGGATGTCGGTCGAGACGATCGGGCAGGGCAGGCCGCGGCAACTCGCGTACGTCACGACACGGTCGCCGTCCAGCCCGACGAGGAGCCCGAGATCGGGCGCGTCGAGCAGCTCCGTCGAAGCGCTGTCCGGAGCGATGACGCGCGTCCGGCAGGCTACCTCGCCGCATGACTGGACGGCGAGCCGTCGCCCGGCCATGTCCCAGATGAACTCGGTCGAGAACGTGCGCCCGAATCGTGCGTCCGACCCGATCGGACCGAGAACGCGGACGGCCGGCTCACCCGCGTCGACGTGTCGCCGCCAGATGCCGAGGTCGGCTCGTGTCGCGCGGTCAACGCGCATCTCGTAGACGAGGGTGCCAGACGGGTCGATGGTCGCCCTTCGGACGATATCGCGCTCCGAGTCGAGCACCCAGGAACAGCCCTGCGCGACGTCGATCGCGGTGAGTCGCGAGGTCGAGCCATCGTCGGACCCGACGAGCACGATCCGACCGAACGGCCCGGCGGCGAACGACTCGGCGGTCAGTTCGAGGCTCCGTGCGATCGGATCGGCGACACGACCGAGCACCAGCCGTTGGCCGCGGAGCGACCCGTCGTCGCCGGCGACCGGGTCCAGCCGGAACCAGGGGACAGGCGCGAGGTCTGCGGGGACGACCGGCGAGGTGTCGCGCGCCGCGGCGCTGCGGTCCGCCGGCGTGCCACTGCAGGGAGGCGGTGCCCAGGCACGGGTCCCTGCACCGATCGTCGTGGACGCGACGAGCCCGACGGCCCCCAGGGCGACGAGACCGGGCCCGAACCAGCGTAGCCATCGTGACTCCACCATCGATTGACCTCCTCCGGCGAATGGGAACGACTGGCGGGAGGAGGGCGAGGCGGCCATGATGCCCACGGACCCTTATCCGCCACTTATTGCCGGTTCGTCCGCCCGGCGACGTCCGGCGAAGCGGGCCGACCCGCCTGGACGATGGCGCTGGTTCGCACGGGGGTTCCAGGGGGCCGTGTGCTAGGCTCCGCGACGACAACTTCTGTCACGTCGTCTGGTCGCGAAGCCGGTGAGATCCCGGCACAGTCCCGCTACGGTGAGCGCTCCCTCAGAGAGCGCGAGTCCGGTCGCCGGCCACACGGTGCATGCTCGAACCTTCGAGAGAAAGGTAGGCAGGACCTGTGCGCACTTCCGGTTAGCCCCTCCTTCGGCCTGTTCGAAGCGAGGGGTTTCGCGTTTCGTGCGCGACCCCTCCGACGCACACCATCAGCCTCGGAGGTTTCCGTCCCGTGTCCCCGTCCCCGTCCCGGTCCGCTCGCCGTCGCGGCACCCCCGCTGCGCAACTCGCGGCCTTCTTGTCCGTCCTCGTCCTCATGCTTGTCGCGTGCAGCGGTGGGACTGCGTCGGTCGCGCCGAGCGCGTCCCCGGTCGCGCTCGCCAGCCCGACCGCCGCGCCGACGGCGACCCCGGCGCCGTCCCCCAGCCCGACCACCATCCCGGCCTTCCCGAAGACTCTCACCGATGACCAGGGCACGGCCGTCAGCCTCAAGGCCGAGCCGAAGAAGATCGTCTCGTTGACCCCGGCCTCGACGGAGATCCTGTTCGCCCTGGGTGCCGGTCCGCGTGTCGTCGCCACGACGGACTTCGACGACTACCCGCCGGCTGCCGTCGCCCTGCCGCACGTGGCCAGCTACACCTCGGTCGACGTCGAGAAGATCGTCGGACTTGGGACCGACCTCGTCATCGCCGGCGGCAACTCGTTCAACGATCCCGCCGCGATCGCCAAGCTGCGCGACGTGGGTGTCCCGGTCCTCGTCGTCTATGCCCCGGATACCAAGGGGGTGCTCAAGGACATCGAACTCATCGGACAGGCCGTCGGGCTCCCCGCTGCTGCGACCGACATGACGACGAAGATGCAGGCCGGCTTCGACGCTGTCTCATCCGCGACGGCTGGGCTGACCAAGCCGAAGACCTTCTATGAGCTCGACACCTCCACCGGCACGATCTACACGCTTGCGGACGACTCATTCAGCGCCGAGATGGTCACCCTCGCCGGCGGCGCGCCGATCACCACAGGGAGCAAGACCGACTTCTCGATCCCCCTCGAGAAGCTCATCGCCGCCAACCCGGAACTCATCCTGCTCGGTGACGGCGCGTACGGCGTGACCGCCGCACAGGTGAAGGCCCGCCCGGGCTGGAAGGTCATGACCGCAGTCAAGAACGGCGCTATCAAGCCTGTCAACGACCTGATCATCACCCGACCGGGTCCGCGCCTCGTCGAGGGTCTCCGCGAGCTGGCGATGGCCATCCACCCCGACCTCGTACTGCCGTCGGCCGTCCCCATCCCGCCTGTGCCATGAACTGCCGGTGACGACGCGCGGCGACGCCCTCGCGACCACGCGACGACGGGTCGGGTGGTCGGCTGGCCTTCGGGACCGACCCGTCATGCTGGTCGGTGTGGGCGTCGCCGCGCTCGTTGTCGCGCTCGTCCTCGGTGTCGGCGTCGGGACTGTGGCCATCGATCCCGGCGACACGCTGCGGATCCTGGGTCATCGCTTCCTGGGGCTGGACATCCCGAAGACGTGGTCCGACGCCACCGAGACGATCGTCGTCGACCTCCGGCTGCCGCGGGTCCTGACCGCGATGCTGGTCGGCTGTGCGCTCGGCGTCGCCGGGGCGACCTTCCAGGGCCTCTTGCGCAACCCTCTCGCGGACCCGTACGTCCTCGGGACGGCCTCCGGGGCCGCGCTCGGGGCGGCGATCGCGGTCATCATCCCGGTCCGCTTCGTCATCCTCGAATTCGGGCTGATCCAGGCCTTCGCGTTCGTCGGCGCGCTGGCCGCCATCACTGCGGTCTACAAGCTGTCGCGCATCGGCGGGCTGTCACCCTTGACGAGCCTCCTCCTGACCGGCTACGCGGTCGGCTCGCTCCTCGCGGCGGGCCTGGCGATGGCGATGTACGTGTCCGGCGCCGCGCTCCGCCAGATCTTCAACTACCTGCTCGGCAGCTTCGACGCGGCGACGTGGCCGCGCTTCCTGGCGACCCTGCCGATCATCATGATCGCCAGTGTCCTGATCATGCTCCGGGCGCGGTCGCTGAACGGGTTGCTGCTGGGTGAGCAGGCGGCCGCGCACCTCGGCATCGACGTCCGGCGCGAGCGCAGGATCCTGCTCGCCCTCGCGTCGCTCGTCACGGCGGCCGCGGTCGCCATCAGCGGGCTCATCGGGTTCATCGGGCTGGTCGTGCCGCATGTCGTGCGACTGATCGTCGGACCGTCCGCCCGGCTCGTCCTGCCGCTCTCGGCGATCGGAGGTGCGGCGCTCCTTGCCTACGCCGACATCCTCGCTCGACTCGCAGGAGGGATACCGGTCGGGGTCGTGACAGCGATCATCGGGGCGCCGTTCTTCCTGCTCATCCTCCGCCGGGCTCGAACGGGGTACGAGGTGTGACCGAGCCGATCGTCGAGCTCGACTGGGTCACCGTCGCGTACCGCGATCGGGTGGTGCTCAGCGACGTGACACTGTCGATCGCGGCAGGGGAGCGCGTCGCCCTGATCGGACCGAATGGCGCAGGAAAGTCGACGCTCCTGTCCGCGATGACCGGGCTGCTCCGACCCGTCAGCGGCCGAATCCGTCTTGCCGGGACACCCGTGGAGAGTCTCGATCGGCTCGACGTCGCGCGCCGGATGGCCGTCGTCCCGGGCGCCGCCAACCTGCCGTTCGCGACGCGGGTCGAGGAGGTCGTCGCGCTGGGAAGACTGCCCCATGAGGATCCACTCCGCGGGGCGCGGCCGGCCGACAAGGCCGCCATCGCGGCCGCCATCGAGCGAGTCGGGGTCGGGCAGCTGATGGGTCGCGACGCCCGCGAACTGTCGCTTGGCGAGCGGCAGCTCGTGCTCATCGCACTGGCGGTCGCCCAATCGGCGCAGGTCCTCGTCCTCGATGAGCCGACGGTCCACCTCGACCTGCGTCACCAGGTCGGCGCGATGGAGCTCCTGGTCGACCTCAACGAGCGTGACGGCACGACCGTGATCGCGGTCCTTCACGACCTGTCGCTCGCCGCGCACTTCTTCCCCCGACTGGTCCTGCTCGACGCGGGGCGTGTCGCCGCCGACGGACCAGCGCAGGACGTGCTGACGCCGGACCGCATCCGTGACGTGTTCGGTGTGGACTCATCCTTCGTGCGCCTTCCGGCAACCGCCCCGGTCTGATCGGCCAGGGCCCGCGGTCGGTGGCCGGATGCCCGACCGAGTCCATCGGAGTCACGCTCCCGAGAACGCTGCCGTCGCGAGCCGCGTGGCGGCGTCGAACGTGCGCGCGACATCCCCGCCGGTCGCGAAGTTCATCGCCGTCGCGCCATAGCCGACGACCGGGATCCGGGCGGCGAGCGTCCGCACCGCTTCGAGGGCGGCGTCGAGCGAGAGCCCATGCGCCTCCGGCATGGTGACCGCCCAAGGCGCGTCATCGGCGTCGAGGACGTCGTGGTCGATGGCGATGTAGAGGCCGTCCACCCCGAGGGCCACGGTCGCGGCCCACGCGCCGAGCGCGGCCATGCCCCCAGCCGTCGCCAGCATCCCTGCGCCGAACTGTGCCACCGAGGACGCAGCGAGCATCCGCGATTCGGGCTCGTCGAGGACCTGGCCGCCGAGCAGTGCCGCATGACGTTCCTCGACCGTCGGGCCGTCACAGGCGTCCACCAGGTCGCTCGGGCCGCGCCCGCACAGCATCGCGAAGGGCATCCCCCAGACATGCCCGGACGGCGTCGTATCGGGCGTATTGAAGTCGCCGTGCGCGTCGAACCAGGCGATCGCGAGATGCCGGTCGGGACGACTCCGGCGCAGGCCGGCCATCGCGCCCGCGTGGGCGCAGCAATCGCCACCGAGGATCAGCAGTCGTTCGCCCGCCGCCACCGACCCGACGACCATCGCGACTTCCCGTGGCAGGAACTCGGCGATGAGCGACCGGTTCTTGGCGGATCTGTCCGGATCGGCTCGGATGCCGGGCGAGATCGGCAGGTCGCCGTCATCGCGAACAGGCAATCCGCGCGAGCGCAGGGCGTCGACCAGCCCGAGGCGCCTCAGGTCGCCCGGTGCCTCGGCCATCCCGCGGTGCCGGTCGTCGGGCAGGGCGCCGCCGAGGGCGGTCGGGACACCGATCATCGCGATTCGCGAATCCATGGGCGGCATCGTGCCGCATCATAGGGACGTGCGCATCCCCGACTTCACCCTCGAGCGCTACTTCGCCCAGTGGGAGTTCGAGGCCAGGCACGTCCTCGGCGCGTCGGACGTCGAGGGCTTCCCGATGTCGGAGCTGGTCGCGCTCGCCGACACAGAGACGAAGGCGCTCTGGAAAGGCCTCCACCTCGGCTACACCGAATCGACGGGTCACCCGCTGCTGCGACGAGAGATCGCCTCGACGTACGAGACGATCGAACCGGACGAGGTCCTGACGTTCGCGGGCGCCGAGGAGGCGATCTTCTGCCTGATGAACGTGTTGATCGGGCCCGGAGATCACGTCATCGTCACCTGGCCCGGTTACCAGAGCCTGTACGAAGTGGCGCGCGCGACAGGCGCCGAGATCTCCCTGCACGGATTGCACGAGTCGGACGGTTGGGCCATCGACATCGACCGGCTGCGGTCCGAGGTTCGCCCGAACACCTGTCTCATCGTCGTCAATACACCGCACAACCCGACCGGGATGATGGTCGATCGGACCACGTACGACGGGCTGATCGAGATCGCCCAGGACAACGGCGTCCGGTTGTTCATGGATGAGGTCTACCGCGGCCTCGAGTATGACGAGACCGACCGACTCGCCGCGGGTGCCGACGTTCTCCCGACGGGGATCTCGCTCGGTGTCATGTCGAAGGCGTACGCGATGGCAGGGCTCCGGATCGGCTGGATCGCGACGCACGATCGCGACCTGCTGGCGCAGCTGGCGGCGTTCAAGGACTACACGACGATCTGTTCGTCGGGTCCCTCTGAGGTCCTCGCGATCATCGCCCTCCGGGCGCGCGACCGCGTCCTGGAGCGGTCGCGCGGCATCATCGAAACGAACCTCGAGCTCGTCGACGGATTCTTCGAGGATTACCTCGACCGATTCACCTGGATCCGACCGAGCGGCGGGTCGATCGGCTTTCCGCGTCTGACCGTGCCCGGCGTCGCGATCGACGATTGGGCAGCCGAGCTGGTCAAATCCGAGGGCGTGCTGCTCGTTCCGGGTTCCGTCTTCGGCTACTCCGGCAACCACTTCCGGCTCGGCTTCGGCCGGACCGACCTGCCGAAGGCGCTCGAGCGACTGGAGGCCTTCGCAGCGAAGACACTCCGGTGACCGTCTACGCACGCTGGCGCGATGTCCCGGCGGTCAGCTTCGCTTGCGTGGCAAGTCGAGGAACGGCAGCTCGACGACGGTTGCGCCGACGCGGCCGCGACGGCCCTCGACGGTCCATTCCACCGCCAGCCGCGACCCGATCGCCTCGAGCGCCGGGGGGACCGACGCGAACGCGATCGCCTGCTTGAGGATGGGGCTCCAGCCGTGGCTCGTCGCTCGCCCGACCTGGCGGCCACCGGCGAAGACCGGGACCGGGTCGCGACTGACCGTCGGGCTGATCGCGGGCGGCAGACCCTGGGCGTCGTACAGGCCCTCGATGTCGTACCAGTCGAGCTGGAGCCCGACCAGCCGGCGCGACGGGCCGCCCGCCTTCGCTTCGTGCTCGAGCGCCAGCCGACCGACGAAGTCGCCCTTGTCGAAGTCGACCAGGCGACCGAGTCCGATCTCGCCCGGCGAGTAGTTCTGGTCGGGATTCATCGCGTGGCGGGCGGACGTGTAGTCGACCTCGATGAGCACGAGGCCGGCCTCCAGCCGAACGACGTCGAGCGCCAGCATCCCGGCCGGCCGCAGCCCGTAGTCGGCACCAGCCTTGACGAGCGCGTCCCAGACCTTGACCGCGCCCTCGGTCGGGATCCACAGCTCGTAGCCGAGGTCGCCGGTGTAGCCGGTCCGTGACACGTCGATGGCGACCTTGCCGACCCTCGACGCGCGACGCCGGAAATAGCGCAGGTCGTCGAACGATTCGCCTGTCGCCGCCTGCAGGACGTCACGCGACAGCGGACCCTGGAGTGCAAGCGCGGCAGTCGCCTCCGTCTCCTCGGTGATGGTCACATCGAGGCCGGTGCTGTTCTGGCGCAACCAGCGGAGCTGCGGGTCGGCGGCGGTCCAGCGGTAGAGGCGCTCGTCGAGCCGATGGACTGTGCCGTCGTCGACGACCTTGCCGTGCTCATCGCACCACGGGGTGTAGATGACGCCACCGACCGACAGCTTGGTCGCGTCCCGGGTCACGACGCGGTCGACAAGGCGCTGGGCGTCCGGCCCGGAGACCAGATACTTGTACAGCGGCGACACGTCGATGAGGGCAGCCGCCTCGCGGATCGCGTTGTACTCGATGTCGTGGGCGTCCGCGTAGACGCTCGACGTGAAATAGCCGGACCACTCGCGCCACTGCATCTTGCGATTGAGGGGCGAGGTGCGGGGATGGAAGGCGGTCCCGACGCTCATGGAGCCAGTATGCAGGATTCCTATGCAGGCTGGATGGCCGGCGAAACCCGCCGGATACGCGCCGGCAGGCCAGGTCCGCCGCTATCTCGCCCAGGCCCCCTTCGACTGGCGCGCCGTGACGGCTGCCTTTCGCCGTTTCGGATGACCCGTCAATGACAGCGACACGAGCATCAGCTCGTTGACCTTGCGCTCGAACTCGGGCACCGTCGCCTCAGGGATGGTGACGCACACCTCGCGCAACGCGGTCTCCAGCTGATACCAGAGGTCGCCGCGCCGAACCTCGTACAGCGGATAGCGCGAGTTGATGACGATCCGACGGACCCCGTCCTCGACCACCATCGCGCTGCGCAGGCGCGGGTCGAGCGCGCGGACGACGACCTCGCCGACGCCCCGCGCGGCTCCCGCCCCAGTCGCGCGCGGCGGGCGCGGTGCCCGGACTGCCGCCTCGGGGTCGTCGCGCTCCACCACGTCCGTCGAGTCGTCCGGTTCGATCTCACCGTCGGTCTCCGGCGACCCCGGGCGACCCGCGGTGTCGAGCGTCAACTGGCCGTCCGGGCCCTTACCGGCGTCCGTCCCAGGCTCGCTTTCGAAGAGCTTGCCTGACTCGAGCAGGCGCAGCGCCCGGGCCAGGATCCGGCGCACCTGGTCGGCGGTCCGCAGTGCCCCCGGTTCCACGTGCAGGCTGCCTTCACGTGCCAGTCGGCGGACGATCGGGCCGAGCAACGCGTGGAGCCGAACCTCGGATGCGACCCATTGCGGACTGTCGCGATCGACGTCCGATTTGTTCATCGTGACCGGGACATGCGGCAGCTCCACCTCGCCGACGAGTCGGTTCATGCCCGGATGCAGGGCCGGTCCGGGATGCCCGAACCAGTCTGGCGCGCCCACCAAGCGCCCAAGGTGGTAGATGCGGACACCCGGCTCGACGGATGGTGGCGCCGGGTCCGGCAGGAGACCGTACCAACCCTTGACGAGCCGGCCCCCGGCACGGACAGCGACCTCGTGGCGTTCGGCAACCATCCACGTCGCCGCCGTGACCGGGGCACGGTTCACGCTGATCGCCACGTCGCCGGCCTCGAGCAGCGGCCGATAGACCTCGGCGAGTCGTGCTGGCAGCCGACGCACGTCCACTCGTCGGTCGACCTCGCCGATCTCGATCCGAACGTAGCCGAGATCCGCCTCCACCGGCTTCGCGCGGTCGAGCAACTCGTACACCCGAAGCTTCGCGCGGTCGCGATAGTCCGGATCCTCGAAGGTGATGGCCCGATCGTCGCCGGCTCGTGAGGCGGTCACGACGAAGCGGTTCCCGAGGTGCCCGATCGCCGCCTTGCCGCCCTGCCCGTATCGGCCGATCCGGTCGCCCGCCCGCTTGCGCGACGCACCCCAGCGGAGGTAGTCGCGTTCAAGCTCCATCGGGCCCATGCCCTCGCCTCCGACAGCCGTCATCACGATCGAGTCCGGGCGGAGCACGAGATCCACCTTCAGCGTCCGACCTCGAACGCGCGAGTCCACGGCATTGTCGACGAGCTCCAGGAGCGCGTCGGTCGCCGAGCGGTAGTTCGCGAAGAGGGACGCCGTGAGCCGCGGATCGATCCGCTCGCGAACGACTCGACGAGCCGTCGTCACGGCCACCCCTCGCCGGTCGATCGCATCGGCGACATGGTCACAGACGTCGCCTCGGCTGGGCCGGGACCGGGGCGATAGGCCTCGTCTGCGCAGAAATGCCTCCCGGCCAGGTTGTGCATCCAAGAAGCATCGGAGGCCGGATCAGGCATAGCGCATCACAGGGATCCCGAGGCGTTCGAAGTCGCGCGGGTTCCTCGTCACCAAGGTGGCGGCCAGGCTCCAGGCGGTCGCGGCGATGAGGGCGTCCGCCAGGCTTCGAGCTCCCGGCGCCGAGCGACGGGTGCGTCTGGCTTCAGCCGCCCAGCGGGCACTGGTCGGCGCAAGAGCGACATACTCGAGAGCATCGAGGACGCCACGAATGACGTCTCGCTCCACGACGTCACCCCCCGACAACGCCTCGCACGTCACGACGTCGCACGTGTACAGGGTATCGGCGTCGGCGAACAGCCGATCGAGCAGCTCGACCGCACCAGCTCGATCGTGGGCGAAGTCCAGAAGGACCGTCGTGTCAAGGAGGTAGTTCACAGGCGATCGCTTGTGGTGGACCCCTCCGCCCAGAGATCGCGATCATCCGACCGCAGCGCATCCACGAACCGGATGATCTCCTCGGATGATCGCCATCCTGGCGTCCCGACCATGGCGCCGCGGGCCGCGTCGAGTGCCCTGCGCAGTCGCTCGCGCTTCAATTCGTTCCGTGCGGCGCGAACGAGGAAGCCGCTTCGCCCGCGAGGCCCGACCAGCGAATCGATGTCCGACATCAGCGTGTCCGGGAGGGTGATGGTGGTCCTTGCGGTCATCCTGGATCTCCTTGCCAGCAAGTATGCGTCGATATCATACTCTCGCCCGATCCTCGACGACGTCCGGGGTGTAGCGACCTTCCGACCTGTCCGACTTCGGATAGGCGAATGTAAGGTCGGTCTTTCGCGGGTCCGTTATGGCGCCGGTGAAGTAGATGTCCTGGACGTCCGCTGGCGTCAGGTTCAACTCACGAAGGACCTTCTCGTAGAAGTCAGCCTCCGGCGATGAGTCGAAGTTGTATGGCACATAGTGGAAGCCGTAGTCGCCCTCGTTCTCGAGGACTCTGTCAGGGCCCCAGACGAGATGTTCGCGGTCGGCCGGATAACTGATATCGGCCTCGCGGACGTCCTTGCTCATCGACGGACACGCTGTCGAAGCCGTCCGGGCGGACGATACGAAGGTCGCGCTCGACCGGCGATTCGGTGTCCGACCACGCGCCTTGCCATATTTCGATCTGTCCGGCCAGCGCCGCGAGATGCGCGACCGGGATGTCGCCATCGGGGTAGGCGGAACGGATGGCGGCCAGCACGGCCCAGATGTCGAGGCGGAAGTTGGCGGCGAGCTGAGCGGCGGCCGCATACGGGTCGATGAGGTCCACGGCGGCGTCCACGGTCAGCGCATCGCCGACCTGGCGCAGGACGCGTCGGGACGCGGCGGTCGCCCGACGTCCAGGAAGGCGACGGTGATCTCGCCATTGCCGACACCGTCCGGCGGTATCAGGGCCAACGGGCTCCCGGGAGCGGCCGCCCGGACGACGGAGCGCTGCGGCATCCGGATGCGGATCGTCGGCAGATCCATCTTCCGCAGCCGGATCTTGTTCGGCTTGGAGACGCGACGCTGTCCGCCGACATCCACGAGCGATTCGCCGTACGTCTCGGTCAGTTGGCGATCCAGCGCGGTCAGGTTCGACGTCTCCGCGGCCAGGT